>Ga0247812_10000018_pt1 | contig 343396 bp, 275 predicted proteins | sample UWRJL149409B1_FD_178011 | JGI IMG/M metagenome (GOLD analysis project Ga0247812, IMG submission 178011) | Plant litter microbial communities from Arlington Agricultural Research Station in Wisconsin, United States - UWRJ-L149-409B-1 | ecosystem: Environmental > Terrestrial > Plant litter >...
AGGTGACTTCCCGATGGTTGATCCTTCTCAGGCGTCTTACATGGACGTTGCGGCTAACCAGATTGTATCGGTGGCTGCTTCTCTTATTCCTTTCCTAGAACACGATGATGCTAACCGTGCTTTGATGGGATCGAACATGCAGCGTCAAGGTGTTCCATTATTGCGCCCACAAGCGCCAATCGTTGGAACAGGCCTTGAAAAGCGTGTTGCGATGGATTCACGCGCATTGGTAGTAGCTGAGGGTGACGGTGTGATTGAGTATGTAGATGCAACGAAAATTGTCGTTCGCTACGAAAGAACAGATGAAGAACGTCTTGTAAGCTTTATTGAAGACAGCGTTTCTTACGATCTTGTTAAGTTCCGTCGTACTAACCAGGATACTTGCTTAAACCTTCAACCAATGGTTCTTAAAGGCCAGAAAGTTTCTAAAGGAGAAGCATTATGCCAGGGATATGGTACAGAAGGTGGAGAACTTGCCTTAGGTCGTAACCTTCTTGTTGCGTTCATGCCTTGGCAGGGATACAACTTTGAGGATGCTATTGTAATCTCTGAGAAAGTAGTTCGTGATGATATCTTTACTTCTATTCACATTGAAGAATTTGAATTGGAAGTTAGGGATACGAAACGTGGAGAAGAAGAACTGACTGCAGAGATTCCGAACGTAAGCGAGGAAACTGTTAAAAACCTTGATGAAAACGGTATCGTACAAGTTGGTACTGAAGTAAAAGAAGGAGATATTCTTATTGGTAAGATCACACCAAAAGGTGAGTCGGATCCAACTCCTGAGGAAAAACTTCTTCGTGCCATCTTTGGTGACAAAGCTGGTGACGTGAAGGATGCTTCGAAAAAAGCGCCACCATCTATGAAAGGTGTTGTTATCGATACTAAACTTTTCTCTCGTCCTACGAAAGAAGAGCGTGCTAAGCACAAAGACGAGTTGAAGTTGCTTATGAAGAAATATGGACGTGATTTGACATCTCTTCGCGGACGTATTATCGAGAAACTGGTTTCTTTGACTGACGGTAAAACAAGTCAGGGTGTTAAGCACAAATTTGGTGATGAGTTGATCAGCAAAGGAATGAAGTTCAACGTGAGAAATATCTCGGAGAACTTGTTCCCTGCAAACAATCCATACCGCGATGAAAGCCAGTACGCAGTGGTTGAGGAAGTAAACTTGATCGGTGATGTATTGACAGATTCATGGACTGAAGATGCGCATACAAACCGCCAGGTTTCTCTTGCATTGAAGAATTACCTTAACGCTCGCAGCGAGTTAATGGGCCGTTTCAAACGTGACCGATTCGCTCTTGAAGTTGGAGATGAACTTCCAGCAGGTATTGTGAAACTTGCGAAAGTATACATCGCTAAGAAACGTAAATTGAAAGTAGGGGATAAAATGGCAGGTCGTCACGGTAACAAAGGGGTTGTTGCCCGTATTGTACGTGATGAAGATATGCCATTCCTTGAAGACGGAACTCCAATGAACATTGTGTTGAACCCACTTGGGGTACCTTCTCGTATGAACATCGGTCAGATTTATGAAACGATTCTTGCATGGGCAGGTCTTAAACTTGGTCGTCGCTATGCTACTCCGATCTTTGATGGAGCTACTGAAGCAGAAGTTGCGGCTGAATTGAAAGAAGCTGGTTTGCCGGATTGGGGACGTACTTATCTATACAATGGACTTAGCGGAGAGCGTTTTGACCAACCGGTTACAGTTGGACTTATGTACATGATGAAACTGGGTCACTTGGTTGATGATAAAATGCACGCTCGTTCGATTGGACCATACTCGCTTATTACACAACAGCCGTTGGGTGGTAAAGCACAGTTTGGGGGGCAGCGTTTTGGAGAAATGGAAGTGTGGGCACTTGAAGCATTCGGTGCATCTCACATTCTTCAGGAAATCCTTACCGTGAAATCGGATGACGTAGTGGGCCGTGCAAAAGCATACGAAGCTATCGTAAAAGGTGAAAACCTTCCGAAACCAAATATTCCGGAGTCATTCAATGTACTTGTTCACGAACTTCGTGGATTAGCATTGGAAATTACGCTGGACTAATTTTTAGTCGTAAGCAGAGCGGCAGAAATGCTGCTCTGCTTAGAAATGCAATACAAATTGAGTTTCGACTAACAGACAAACGACTCTTTAATTATGTCTTTCAAAAAGAACAAAAAACTAAATAGTGATTTTTCCAGAATGACAATCAGTCTGGCATCACCTGAATCGATACTGGAAAGTTCATTCGGTGAAGTAACCCAGCCTGAAACTATCAACTACCGGACTTATAAGCCGGAAATGGGTGGTTTGTTCTGTGAGCGTATTTTCGGTCCTGTGAAGGACTGGGAATGTCATTGTGGAAAATACAAACGTATCCGTTATAAAGGTATCATCTGCGACCGTTGCGGTGTGGAAGTTACTGAGAAAAAGGTACGTCGTGAGCGTATGGGACACATTGAATTGGTGGTTCCTGTTGCACACATCTGGTACTTCCGTAGCTTACCGAACAAAATCGGTTATTTGCTGGGATTGTCTACCAAAAAACTGGATCAGATCATTTACTACGAGCGATATGCCGTAGTTCAGGCTGGTGTTAAAGAAGAAGACGGTGTTGGCTATCTTGACTTCCTTACAGAAGACGAATATCTTGACATTATCGATAAACTTCCTCGTGAAAACCAATTGCTTCCTGACACGGATCCAAACAAGTTTATCGCGAAGATGGGTGCTGATGCGCTTGAAATGCTTCTGAACCGTATCAAACTGGATGAGCTTTCATACGAACTTCGTCACCAGGCTGCAACAGATACTTCTCAGCAACGCAAAGCGGAAGCGCTTAAACGTCTGAAAGTTGTAGAAGCTTTCCGTGATGCAAACACACGTGTTGAAAACCGCCCGGAATGGATGGTAATCAAAATGGTTCCGGTAATTCCACCAGAACTTCGTCCACTTGTACCTCTTGATGGTGGTCGTTTTGCGACTTCTGATTTAAATGACTTGTATCGCCGCGTTATCATTCGTAACAACCGTCTGAAACGATTGATCGAGATCAAAGCACCGGAAGTAATCTTGCGTAATGAAAAACGTATGTTGCAGGAAGCGGTAGATTCGCTTTTTGATAACAGCCGTAAAGTGAATGCGGTACGTTCTGAAGGGAACCGTGCTTTGAAATCACTTTCTGATATGCTTAAAGGTAAGCAAGGACGTTTCCGTCAAAACTTACTTGGTAAGCGTGTCGATTATTCTGGTCGTTCTGTAATTGTTGTAGGACCGGAATTGAAACTGCACGAGTGCGGTTTGCCGAAAGATATGGCTGCTGAATTATTCAAGCCGTTTATCATTCGTAAGCTTATCGAGCGCGGAATTGTTAAAACTGTAAAATCAGCTAAGAAAATCGTAGATCGTAAAGATCCTGTGATTTGGGATATTTTGGAAAACGTGTTGAAAGGACATCCTGTTCTTCTTAACCGGGCTCCAACGCTTCACCGTTTAGGTATCCAGGCGTTCCAACCTAAGCTGATCGAAGGAAAAGCGATCCAGTTGCATCCATTGGTGTGTACTGCATTCAACGCTGACTTTGACGGTGACCAGATGGCCGTTCACGTGCCATTGGGTCAGGAAGCCGTTCTTGAAGCTTCGATGTTGATGCTTTCTTCACATAATATTCTTAACCCTGCGAACGGTGCACCGATTACGGTACCATCACAAGACATGGTTTTGGGTCTTTATTATGTAACAAAAGGTCGTGTAAGTACTCCTGAGTATCCAATTATTGGTGAAGGAATGATTTTCTACGGTCCTGATGAAGTAATCATCGCGATCAACGAAGGCAAACTTTCGAAGCATGCGAATATCAAATGCCGTCTGCGTGTACGTAATGATGACGGAACATTTGAAATTAAATTAGTCGACACAGTTGCCGGCCGTATTCTGTTCAATCAGGCGGTTCCAGCTGAAGTAGGTTATATTAATGAGCTGCTTACCAAGAAAAAATTACAGCAGATCATTGGTTTGGTATTCAAACTTGCAGGTGTTGCCCGTACGGCGCAGTTCCTGGATGAGATCAAAGAACTCGGTTTCCAAATGGCCTTCAAAGGTGGTTTGTCAATGGGGCTTAATGATGTAATGGTACCAGACGAAAAAGTAAAACTAATCGAGCAGGCGAAAGTAGATGTTGAAAACGTCTGGAGTAACTACTTGATGGGTCTTATTACTGAAAACGAACGTTACAATCAGGTTATCGATATCTGGACACGTGTTAACTCACGTATCACAGAAACATTGATGAAGCAATTGGAAACCGATCAGGGTGGATTTAACTCCATCTATATGATGATGCACTCAGGTGCACGTGGTTCCCGTGAACAAATTCGTCAACTAGGTGGAATGAGGGGGCTTATGGCCAAACCTCAGAAAAACATGGCTGGTGGAGCAGGTGAAATTATTGAAAACCCGATTCTTTCTAACTTTAAAGAAGGTCTTGACGTTTTGGAATACTTTATCTCAACACACGGTGCACGTAAAGGTCTTGCGGATACAGCCTTGAAAACAGCGGATGCAGGTTACCTGACCCGTCGTTTGCATGACGTAGCGCAGGATGTTGTTGTTGTTGAAACGGATTGCGGTTCTCTTCGCGGTATTGCCATTTCTGCTTTGAAAGACAACGAAGATATTGTTGAGCCACTTTCTGAGCGTATTTTGGGACGCGTAAGTGTTCATGATGTTTTTGATCCTTTGTCAGGAGAAATTATCCTTACATCTGGTCAGGAAATCACAGAAGAAATCGCTTCTTATATTGATGAAACAAGTATCGAAAGCGTAGAAATACGTTCTGTATTGACTTGCGAAACACGTAATGGTGTTTGTGCTAAATGTTACGGACGTTCTCTTGCTTCGGCTTACATGGTTAACATTGGTGAAGCTGTGGGTGTAATTGCATCGCAGTCCATCGGTGAGCCAGGTACGCAGCTTACACTTCGTACGTTCCACGTAGGTGGTACGGCATCCAACATTTCTGTTGATGCCAACATCAAAGCGAAGTTTGACGGAACAATTCAGTTTGAAGAACTACGTCTGGTTGATTCAGTAAATAATGATGGTGATGCAATCACTGTGGTAATGGGTCGTTCAGGTGAAGTGAAAATTGTTAATGTTGAAACAGGTCAGCTGTTGATCTCTAATAACGTTCCTTATGGTGCTCAGCTTCTTGTAAAAGATGGTGAGAAAGTAACCAAAGGACAGGAACTTTGTACATGGGATCCATATCACGCAGTAATCTTATCTGAATTCACCGGTGTTGTTTCATTCGACGCTATTGAAGAAGGTATTACATACCGTGAAGAATTTGATGAGCAAACAGGTTTCCAGGAATCAGTTATTATTGAAACACGTGATAAAACCAAAAACCCTGCATTAGTGGTAAAAGGTAAGAGTACGCTGTTGAAAGACATTACTGAAAAAGGATATAACTTACCTGTTGGAGCTCGTTTGGTTGTTAAAAATGGTGCGCCGATTAAAGCAGGTCAGCCTTTGGCAAAAATCCCGCGTGTGGTTGGAAAAACCCGCGATATTACGGGAGGTCTGCCACGTGTAACGGAATTATTCGAAGCACGTAACCCATCAAACCCTGCAACGGTTTCTGAAATCGACGGTGTTGTATCATACGGAGGTGTTAAACGTGGTAACCGCGAGATTCATATCGAATCAAGAGATGGTACACAACGCCGCTACATGGTTGCTCTTTCGAAACACATTCTTGTTCAGGATGGTGACTTCGTAAAAGCGGGTGATCCGTTATCGGATGGAGCGATTACACCAGCCGATATCCTGTCGATTAAAGGACCAACAGCAGTTCAGGAATATCTTGTGAATGAAATTCAGGAGGTATATCGTCTGCAAGGTGTGAAGATCAATGACAAGCATATCGAGTGTATCGTACGCCAGATGATGCAGAAAGTAGAAATACTTGACGCAGGTGATACTAACTTCCTGGAAATGCAGGCGGTTGACCGCGTTGTATTCCGTGAAGAAAATGATAAAATACTTGACATGAAAGTTGTTGAAGATGCTGGTAGCTCGGAAACACTGAAACCAGGTATGATCATCTCTGTACGTCGTTTACGTGATGAAAATTCAAGCTTAAAACGTCGTGACCTTAAACTGGTTGCTGCGCGTGATGCACAGGCTGCCGTAGCGAAACCTACTTTGATGGGTATTACACAAGCTTCGTTAGGTACAGAAAGTTTTGTTTCTGCGGCTTCGTTCCAGGAAACGACCAAAGTACTTTCAGAAGCAGCGGTACGTGGAAAACGTGACGAATTGAAAGGCTTGAAAGAAAACGTAATCGTTGGTCACTTAATCCCGGCCGGTACAGGTATGCGTAAATACGAAAGTATCATCGTTGGTTCAAAAGACGAATATGATGCATTAGCTGAATCTCGCGAAAAACAATCACGTAAAAAACGTGAATTGGTATAGTCGGAATTCAGGTTAGATAAAAAGAGTCGGTTCTGCCATGCGGAACCGACTCTTTGTTTTTAGATCCTGTATAATTTTAGTAAATTTCACTTTTAAATGTGACTAACCTTTTCAAAGCTATCCAGCACCTATTAACTATCGACGATCTTAACAATGGAAGAGAACAACAAAGACAATGAGCAGCAAATTAACGTAGAGCTATCGGAAGAAATGGCTGAGGGTGTTTACTCCAATCTTGCTATGATCGCCCATTCTAATAGCGAATTTATATTAGATTTTATTCGTCTGATGCCTGGTGTTCCGCGTGCTAAGGTGAAAGCGCGTATCATCATCACACCGGAACATGCTAAGCGGTTGGTTGCTGCCTTGAATGATAATATTGAAAAATATGAAGACCAGTACGGACCTATTCAAAGTAACCATGATACGGATCCCTCTTTTAACTTTCCTATCAGTTTTGGAGGCCCTGGTGGAGAAGCTTAGTTAGTCTTTAATCCTATAAAAAATCCTGTTGCAAAAGTGTTTTGCAGCAGGATTTTTTTATTGTCCGCCAAACTGAATTTTATAAAAGCCAAAATATCTTTGGAAAGAAGATCGGGTTTTAGCGATTTTACGGATATTGCACTCAAATTGTAAAACACTTTATGAATACACGTAACCTATATTTTCTTCTTATATTAATCATATGCTTCATGGCTTTTTCCTGTAAAGAGGAAAAGAAAAAAGAGGCAGAATCTGTGCATAAAATTCCGGTAGCAGTTGCGGCAAGAAGCAGGTTCCAAATTGGAGATTCGATTGCTATCGGGTTTACACAACCCGTCGCACAGTTTAATATAAAATGGAATGGGGCCGACGTCCCAGGCATTGAAAAAACTGCTGATTCTGTTTTTGTAAAAGCAGAATCAGAGAAGACAGGCTGGAAACAAATTATCATTAGCGGTACGACCAAATCCAAAGAAGCTTTTGCTGATACTTTATCGGTTGAACTACTATCCGATATTGTACCAAAAGAAATGACTTACAGCGTTTTGTCTTCTTACCCGCACCAAAAAACCAGCTTTACAGAAGGTCTGGAATTTTATAAAGGTGAATTATATGAAAGTACCGGAGAAAACGGCAAATCGCTTTTATTGAAAATTGATTTAAAAACAGGTGCTACATTAAAATCAGTACCGCTTGCAGACCAGTATTTTGGAGAAGGTTTAACAATTGTCAATGATAAAATTTATCAGCTTACCTGGACAACCGGAGTAGGCTTTCGATACAACATGGATTTTTCATTGGATAAAACGTTTACTTATTACACGCAAGGTTGGGGGATGACACATCGTGATTCTACTATTGTCGCAAGTGATGGCTCAAATAAATTATATTTTTATAATACTGAATTTCAGAAAACAGGTGAGCTGGAAGTCTACGATAATAAAGGGCCGGTATTAAAAATCAACGAGCTTGAATATGTGAACGGGTATGTATTTGCTAATATATGGGAGACAGATCGCATTATACAGATTGATTTAGCTAATGGAAAAGTGGTTGGTACTATGGACATGAAGAAGATTATTCCAGCCGAAGTTGACCAGACAGGATCCAGCGTTTTAAACGGCATTGCCTACCAGCCACTGGAAAATGCTTTTTATATTACAGGAAAAAACTGGCCGACCTTATTCAAAATTAAAATTTCAGGAGCTGCACAAAGGGATCAGAAAACCTTAGCTTCTAAAAACTAGAATAGTAATTGCGGTGATAGGTCATGATAACCGGCCTCTAATTTTCCTGTTCGGAAAAGATTCACAAACTCATGAGCACGCCTTGTAGGTTCTGGCAGACGGTAATTGCCGGCACATCGGATGGCTATATCAAGACTATCTTTCATACTCATCTTATTTCCGGGTGAAATAAAAACCGGATTATTTTTAAACTTGGAACGTAGGGCATAGCCAATGATTTCATTTTTGCTGATAATTGGCATAGAATCTCCTTTCTGAATGCCTGGTTCCTCCCATTTTCCAAACAGGATTTTCTTGGCACATCCCATAGTTACGGTTTCTGTCAGTGCCCCAAAATGTGCAGCAATACCCATGCGTCGGGGATGAGCGATACCATGACCATCAATCATTAAAATATCTGGTTTAATGGGAATTTGCTGTAAAGCCTGAACTAGGGCAGGGACTTCCCGAAAAGCCAGAAAACCCGGAACATAGGGAAATGTTGTTTTACTTTCAACCATGGAATAGCCAATAGGCTGCAAATCTGAATAACGAAGTATGACAATTCCTGCAAAAATAATTTCACTGAATCTATTTAAAGAAATATCAGCTCCGGCTATCGTTTGAATCGGTGATGTTAGAGGTTCAAGACTTATCTTATCACGTAACTCTGTTTGGATCGCTTTTGCTTCTGCCAGATTCAGTTCGTTATAGCCTAGTGAATTTTCTACTGTATCCATAATTTTAAGTTGGGCTAATATTAATTGATCCATTTTATACAAATCTTATTCCAAGTAGTCATCTTGTTTTTCTGTCTGCATAAATAAATTGTATTTTAAATTCTTATTCTTGTAAAATATTTCTCTTTCCTATCCTGAACCATCAAATCCTACTATGAAATTTATCCGCCACATCATTTTTCTCTGTCTGCTTTTCTCTGCAAATGTTTTTGCTCAAAAAATAAATTCAGGTATAGCCAGTACATATAAAAATCCGGTTATAGCCGGTGACTTTGCTGATCCTTCTGTCATCAGGGTTGGAGATAATTATTATGCTGTCGGGACTTCTTCGGAATGGGGGCCCGCTTACCCTATTTATACCTCTAAAGATCTGGTAAACTGGGAATATGCGGGTCCTGTGTTTTCGGACTTGCCAGCCTGGACGATGGGCAGCTATTGGGCCCCTGAATTATTTTATCGGAATGGGACATTTTTCGTCTATTACACTGCTCGCCGTAAATCGGATAAGCAATCCTTTATCGGTGTAGCCAGCACCAAAGATCTGAAAAAGGGATTTACGGATCATGGACTACTATTGGAATGGACAAAAGAAGCCATTGATGCTTTTGTTGTGGAAGATGCGGGCAAATTGTTTCTTACCTGGAAAGCCTATGGTCTGGATCAGGGAAGAAGTATTGAGCTACTGGGAGCTGAACTTTCTGATGATGGGCTAAAAGTTACAGGTAAAGAATTCAGCCTCTTAAAAGCGGATAAACAGGGATGGGAAGCAGGTGGAATGGAAGGACAGGCGATATTTAAAAAAGGAAATTACTGGTATATGCTTTACTCCGGTAATGCCTGCTGCGGTGAAAACTGCAATTATCAGGTAGGCCTTGCCAGGGCTGAAAAGCTGCAGGGACCTTGGACAAAATATTCCGGAAATCCGGTCCTTTCCGGAGATGAAACCTGGAAATGCCCTGGTCATGGAACCGTTGTAACAACGCCTGACAACCAGTATTTTTATTTACATCATGCTTACAAAGGCGCCGATTTCACATTTACAGGCAGGCAAGGCGTACTAAGTGAGCTTGTTTGGGATAAAACATCTGAATGGCCTGCTTTCCGTTATGGCAAAGCAACGCCAGATCAGGCAGAAGCACCTTTGGGAGCAAAGATATCTGATAAAGAAAATTTGCTTATTACGTTTGACAAAGATACATCAAAAGCTCCTTGGGTTTATGATGTTAGTTTTCCAAAACCGAACTATTCAACTCAAAACGGATCGTTGCAGCTTGAAAATAATAGGTTAACTAAGACCGGAAATTTTCTTGGTCTGGTAGTCAAAAATGGGAATTATATTTTCTCTGTAGAAGCTGCTCCAAAAAAAGGTATTACTCAAAACATTGTAGTTTATGGTGATGCTAATAATGCAGTTGGTTATGGAGTCACTAAAAATAAAATAGAACTCTGGCAGCTAAAAGACGGCGTTTATCAGACAATCAACACCCAGGAAATTCCTGAAACAGTTACGTTGGTAACTCTTCAGCTCAAAAGCAATCTTGGCCGGATTTACGAATTTAGCTGGAATACAAAAGACAAAAATAATAGTTCTCTTTCTCAGCCTGTCAAAATGGAAGGTACCTGGCTTCCACGGTGGGATAGAGCTCCACGGGTAGGAATCAATGTTTCAGGAAGTAAGCCTGGTAAAGGAGAACTTCGTTCTGTGCAGCTGAACTATGAATAAGAGCCTTTCAGGAATGTAGAACTTCCGGCATATCTTTCTGGAAATCTTCACCGTAAATTCGGCTATATTCTCTGGTAAAATTCTCAAAAGTAGTTTTTGCCAGAGAATGTTTTCCCAAGTGTGCCAGCGCTTTACATTTGATACTCATAGCTTCTTCATTTACCAAATCAAAATAGAAAATATAATTAGCCAGCTTGATAAGAAATTCAGGATCATCTTCAATTTTTACAGAAGAGGCATAGCGTAGATAAGCATCAACAATTTCATTCGAAATTTCTGACTTGAAAGTATCCAGCCACTCATATTCCACGTTTGACAGGAAATTTCCACGTTTGGTGATGTCTGCCAGTCCGGTAATATCCTGTTTGTTTAAGGTGCGTTTATTGCCGAGGATCTTCAGATACTCTGAATAATCCACATGAATTTTAGTGTGATCAATTTTGATTTTCCAGTAACCTGTCTCCTTTGAAACCTGGCAATATTTCATTTTATCCAGAATCCCCTTCAGCTTGGCAATATTAACCGAACGGTTATTACGGGCACTTTCCGAAGGTTTATCAAACCAAAGCAACTCTTTTAGTTTTTCGGAGCTGATTCCTTCCCGGCGGATTGAATAAAGCAAAATAACCAGAAATAATTCTTTTACGAGCGGGCTAAACTGCTTTGTGATTTCATTACCCTCTTGATCATACAATTGTAAATTTCCAAATAAAAAGATGCTGCTTTGAAGTGGAATTGTTTTTTCTTCATAAATACCATTTTCTTTTTCATCGGCTAGACTTCCTGTTTCAAGGGAAGCGGATGAAATAATATTTGTTATATTGCCCTGGCTGGGTACAGGTTCAGGGCCTTTCTTTTTAAAGAATCTGAAATACGCAAAGGTCAGTAAGGCAAGTATGATAAAACCTGCTGCTATCCATGCCACTTTGTAATTATTTGCTTTCCCGGACGCCAGTGGCAAAATGGATTCAAGAGGAGGGGCATAAAGCGAATAAACAGAGACTATGGTCTGTTTATTATCTCCCTGGTACAATGTGACGGCTACAAAACGATTACTGGAACGATCAAGAAACAGATCAGCACTGGATTGGATATCTACAAACTGATAAGGGATTTCAGTGCCGATAACTTTGAATTCTGGTTTCGTAAGCGATCCTTTGATCAATTTTAATTCTGAATTAAATCTATGTTTAGGAAAAATCAGGGCATAAAAAGTGCTGTCTTTTTCATTAACAATCATTGAATTTCCAAATACAAAATCTTCTGATGGCGTTTTCAGCTCATAGATCTTTTTGAAGCGATGTGTCTTCACATCAAAAAACAGCAGATCGTACCAGTTTCTGGGATTGAGCATCTGCTGTCCTGTTGCACTTCCATATCCACCCAAAATGTAAGCCCCGTTTTTAGTGGCACCCAAGGCCGCCAGATAGCGGGACGTAAAACAGGAATCTTTTACAGGAACATCTTCCCAGGTTTGAGAAGGAATATGGTACTTCTGGACATCTTTTCTGTACATTAAATGCCCGTAACCCCCAAGCATATAAATGGAGGAATCCAGTGGAGCATAGAATTTGTTGGCATGTAAAAAATTTCTACCGTCAACAGCTTTTATTTCACTTTTATCCCAGCTCTGATTTTGTGAATCAAAGGTTGAAACCTGCTTTTTGTCAATATAAAGATTATACATCTTATCCGTTTCTTTAACAAAAAGAAGCTGATTGTCAATGTAAAGTGTTTGCTTTTGATTGTTGAAGTTAACGATCCCTGTTTTATTGCCGGAAACGTTATAACGGATTAATGAATCTTTTGAAAGAATATGTAGAATACCATTGTCTTCGTCAAAACCTGTTCGCACAAAACCTTGTAATGTAAATGTCTGGGCTAATTGCCATTGGTGATGTAGTTTTTTAATCCAAACCGGGTTTTCGACCCAGCCATCTTTTCTCTGAATCTCTTCCACCGCTTTCGATCCATCCATTTCATCCAGTGCCCAGCGAAATTTTAGAATTCCATTTTCCAGGACGGAAATATTTCTAATTTTCATGGGTGGCACATCCGTCGATTTAAAATTCTTGTAATGATTAGTACCAAACAGAATTTTAAAGCAGCTATCATCCGGTAAATTTATAGGCTGAACAATGCTTTTTGTGCCATAAGAAATCTTAATACTTTTACTTTTCTTATCAAATTTAAGTGTAATCTTATTCCATTTTTTGTACAGGTCATTAGCAGGAAAATCAAAGGAAATAGGTGAGAATCTATCGCCGATAACCAACTTAAAATGTCGAGAATTGACACTGTTATCGTAGATAAGATCAATGTTCTTACTGTCATTTTCTATAAGTCTGACTACATAGCCAAAATACGTTTTTTTATTTGGAAGAAAGGATAGCTCAAAAGACAGTTCAAAATCTTTGTTGAAGCAAAAGGAACCATCCGGACTTAGATCCAAACCGGTTCTTTTATCCTGGACTACCTCGTAGCTATCAAAGCTGAGGCCATAAGACTGGGCCTGGCAAGTAGTAGAAAATCCGGAAGCGGCAATTGAAAATATTAGAAAAAAGAGAAACTTCAATTTCATAGGGATAAGGTAAAGAGAAATAAATATTCCTCCTATACTGCCGTTTCGTATTTCGTTAATCAAATATTAAGCTTTTTTTAATGGAACAATGTTTAATTGGCACTTTAATTTCATCGTTTAATATAATATTCCTGATTTAAAGTTAAACGATAGTAAGTGTTTTTTATAATAACAGGCCTGAGGTAGATTTCCGTTATGATGGCATATGCGTTTAACACCCAATTTTATTCATGACTAATTAAATGCCATTTCATTCATTATACCATATTAAAATATTAACTATTCCTACCCTTAATTTTTACCTTTTGTTAGTTGTAAATTAATAATATCTTATTTATCAGTACTCTTAATTTGTCATACCTGAATTAAGTTATTACCGGTTATTTGCAACAAGATTATTCCTAGTTCTTTATTATGTTAAAAAGATCAGGCAGTTTGCCTGATCTTTTTATTTTGTGATTGATCCTGAACTGTTTATTAACACAATATGCTTACATCTTCCTTCACTTTTGCACCAATAATCAGGAACAATTGTTTCATAATAAATCGCTGATGTTATGTACAACAGCTAGTCAGGATAGTATATTTGTGTTATGGCACGTAAGAAAGAGTTTGATCCGGAAGAAAGGATGGAAAAGGCACGTGATCTTTTCTGGGAAAAAGGTTACAATGCTACGTCGATGGAAGATCTTGTTCAGACCATGGGTTTAAACAGGGGAAGTATTTATGATACCTATGGTGACAAACATAGTCTTTATCTGCAATGTCTGGGTAATTATGCATCCGAAAAGTTAAAGGAACATAAGGAAGCAGCTTTGGGTACTTCGCCCATGGAAAGAGTGGAGAATATGATCCGGAGTGCAGTGGAAGCAACTGTTAATACCGGAAAGTGCTGTATGGCCGTAAACTCTACTTTTGAGCTGGCCACAGTTGATCAGAGTGTACATTCGATTATTAAAAATAACTGGAAGGATATTGTAAACTTTTTTGAGCAGTTACTCACAGATGCAAAAGCGCAGGGAGAAATTTCAGCGGATAAGGATCCTAAGTTAATGGCAGAATTTATTGCTGCAAATTTTACAGGTTTGTGGCAGACATTCATCTTGTCGCGTGATAAAAAGCAGGTAGAAAAATTGGCTCAATTTCTAATTGATATGGTTAAAAGCTGATCCTTTATTTTCAATAAATTCCCTGAAAAGGATCTAAACAGCAATTCGAATCGTATTTACTTGTAAGTTACTCCTGAAAAATGCGGTAGTAACGGGACACGAGGCAAGGCGCGTTATTTTTTAAATTTAATATTTTGTGAACATGCCTTTTAATTAGTGGATAGCTTCTTTGGCTATTACGCTATACTTAATTTTGCAGTAACTAAAAACGACTGGGAATGAAAAAAAGACAGCGGAAAAAATCTTATCAGAAATGGGTGAAGTGGTGGGTTGAAAACTGTGAAAAGTTCAACGAAGAAATAATCGGTTATCATCCTATCAGTGTTTTATCATAGTAGCCGTTTCCAGGCTGGAAAGAGGTCAGTTATCTGGCCTCTTTTTTTGTAGATGAGAACCAGCTTATTTTTTTACTGGTATATTTTAATTGTTTGGCAAAACTAATAATTGTCAAATAGTACCACAGCTAGTATATTTGAAGATGTCAAAAATGATTTCAGAAGATCTTCGCACCATCATGATTCAAAATGCCTTTGAAGTTCAGAACGAACTTGGCAAAGATCATGCACCAGTAGTTAAATTGTATTCTCAGTATGGCAGGGCTATCTGGCTATTATCAGAGCTTGATGCGGTTAATAATATAGCCTACGGCATTTGTGATTTAGCGCAGGGAACACCTGAGCTGAGCTATGTCTCTATTGAACATCTTGAAAGCATCAAACATGCAAGGCTAAGGGTGCCTATGGTAGAAATGGATACCAGCTTTAACGCTCATTATCCTATGAGCGTTTACCTGGAAGCTGCACGTATGGTAAAAAGAATAACAGATGATGAGGAAATACTTAAAAGAGCTGTAAAAGCAATAGCAGAAAGAGAATTTAACTAACGCTAATTAAAACATACCCTATTTAAATATCAAATCTTACTTCACCTGAGTTAAAATTACAAGTTTTCCTTGTAATTTTAAGTGTAGAAATATCATCGAATAATTTCTATTTTTTTCTCTCGTCAATTGTAATCATGCCCGGGCGGGTCATATGAAGTCAGGATTTTTATCAATCACCATTTTACTTTTTCTATCTGGTATTTGTCTTGCGCAAAATGTAGAAAATTCTTACCGGTTCTATGACGATTTTGAAGTGGCTGCTCCCGCCTGTTCCAAGGATCTGGAGCCTGTAAAAGCATTAGGTTCATGTTCTGTCGGAAATAAGGAAGGTGATTTTATTACAGACAATGTAGGCTGCCGCCCAAGCCGTTCTGTTTATCACACCAATATGAATAATGGTCTTAGGTTTGCCAATTCAGAAGGTACTGTTTCGGAAACGTATACGATCCAGATGTATGTTAAAAATACACGTTGGGGAAGCACCAGAACGCGTATTATTGACTTTTCAAACGGCCAGGACGACGAAGGTATTTACTTTAAAAGTACAAACGGATCACCAGACCGGTGTATTGATTTTTTTCCAAATGGTATTTCAGGTTCGTGTCCCTTCTTTAAAACAGACCAGTATTATCTAATTACACTTACACGCAATGGCCTGACTGGTATAGTAGATCTGTATGCTGATAATTCGTTATTAGCTTCTTACCGGGACACGGACAAAAAATATGTTGGGAAGGCAGGCGTTCCTATTTATATTTTTCGTGATGATGCAGAAGTTTCCTGTGAATCCGGAGAAGCGAACTTTGCTTTTTTGTCGTTCAAAAATTATTATTTTTCTCGATCCGCAGTTTCCAGTGCTAACAATGATATCTGTATACTGGCAAACATAAATGTAGCTGCGGATTTCTTGATTGATCCGAGCCCGTCATGTGGAAGTAAAAGTATAAAAGTGGCCTATTCAGGCTATCTTCCTTCTGAAACAGGTTACTCATTTCAATGGGATTTTGATGGTGCTACAATTGTAAGCGGATCAGGAAAAGGGCCTTATGCCTTGCGCTGGATTTCTCCGGGCACTAAAAAAATAACACTTACCATTACCAATGATGCTTGCGGTAAAAAGGTTGTCAATACCAAGCCGACTATCGTTTCCTTTACAGATGTAGAGGCTGTGGTGGATGATAAGCAATGTAATGGAAATGCTACTTTGACAATCAATACTTTAAAGGGTAATTCACCTTTTCAGTACTCTATTGATTCTGTGAATTTTCAGGCGTCTAATGTTTTTAATGTAACTACGAAAGATTACAAGGTTTTTATTAAAGACGATAATGGCTGCATTAAAGATACTTTAATCCGTGTCAGTCTAAAAGGTACAATACAGGTCAAAACAATGTCTGATACTACGATTTGCAGTGGGCAGAAAATTCAATTGATGACAACCGGAAATGTATCTGAATACTCCTGGAGTCCGGCAGCAGACCTGGACGATGCACAGCGTAAAGATCCCTTTGCTTCGCCTGAACAAACAACGCAGTATATAATTACAGCTACGGACAGGGATTGTTTTAAAAAAGATACAGTAATCGTCACAGTCATTCCGGAGATCCAGGTCGTCTTAACTCCGGACAGTACCATTCCTGCGAACAAAGCTTTCCAGTTAAATGCTTCATCTCCGCAGCTTGCTGATATACAGGATGTAAGCTATGCCTGGTCGCCGCCATACGGACTTTCCAGTGCTGCTATTTCTGATCCCAAAACAACACTCGGCGATAGTCAGATCTATACGGTTATTTTGAGTACAGTTCAGGGATGCAGCGGAACCGGGAAAGTACAGCTTACAGTAGTGCCACCAGCTTTGATTACACTTCCTGATGCTTTTACGCCCGACGGAGATGGGAAAAATGAAGTGCTTGTACCCATTACAAAAAGAATTACCTCGCTTAAATATCTAAGAATCTATAACCGCTGGGGTGAAGTAATTTATTTTTCTAAAGAATTGAACGAAGGCTGGGATGGAAAGATCAGGGGAAATAAATCAGACAGCGGAGCCTATGTATGGGAAATGCAGGCAGTAACAAATGAAGGTGAAGTAATCAGTAAAAACGGAACTGTTTTGTTGATTCGTTAACATATCTCTAAAAAAAACACCTGACAATTAATTGTCAGGTGTTTTTGCTTGTCGGGGAGACAGGATTCGAACCTGCGACCCTCTGGTCCCAAACCAGATGCGCTACCGGGCTGCGCCACTCCCCGAATCCAAAGTATTTTCTTTTCAGTAAAAAGCACTTATCATGTCTGATAAGTGCTTTTCGTGGACTTGTAGGGATTCGAACCCCAAACCTCCTCATCCGTAGTGAGGTGCTCTATCCAATTGAGCTACAAATCCATTCCTTGAATTGGACTGCAAAGATAGAGTTTGCTTTTTAATTATGCAAATCTGATTGCTAAAAATTTACAATATTTTTTATATTTTTTCTTTTTGCACTGAAAATCAATGTGTTCAATGTAATGCCTGTTCGTTATAAATCAACCATTGTTTATGCTGATGTAAAAGTATTATCTCTTGTCTCAGGTATAACTAAAAAACCGGTGACACTTATTACACAAATACATTTTTTTAAAAAAAGAAATAAACCGTTGCGCTGCTTACAGCTAATCCACAAGCAAATCCGGCCATGATCTGAGCCGGGGTATGTGCATTCAGATAGAGGCGCGCGCTTAGTAAGACTCCGGTGATCAAAATAGCTATAAGAAGCGGGGTTAAGAGCAGATGTTCTTCAAAACGGATAATAAGGCTGGTAAGAATACCAATGGCTCCACCCATTCCGGTGGCATGTGCACTTATTTTCCAGAACAGGCTGACCACAGCAACGATAATCAGTGAAATGGTAACACTTCCCAGCAGAATAGCAATCTGAGGAGCGAGCTCTGCAATCGGCTGCAATTTCCATCCAAACAAGTATGTGGCAATAGTGTAAATGATGATACTGGCCAGGTAGGGGAGCCGTCTTTCGGGTAAGGAATCAACGTGCAAAGTGCTGATAATCCCTAACCGGTAGAAATAATAGATAATGATCGTTGGAGCAATAAATGTGTTCAGAAATATCAGAAGCAATAAACTGCCCAGTCCCGGGAGTTCCAGCGCGCTTACGCCGGCAAGTTCAGGCGTGATAAGAAACAGAATTGCAAAAAGGTACGTAGTGATGATCAGAGGGTGGAATACTACGGATAAAAATGTGGCGATGCGGTTATTCAAAACGGGAAATGCGTTAGTCATAGTTTGTTGGGAACAAAATTAAGTCATAATCCAGTTCAGGCAATAGTCTTTTTAAACATAAAAGTAAGTTAGTCTTTTGGAATAGGTTTTCGTAGGGTATTTTGTAATTTTGCGCCTCATTGATGAAACGAAGTTTACAGTTGATTTTTATACAAGGATTGAATTTATAGTAAGATGGGACCTTTGCAGATCAAAGAATTATTACAACAGACTCCGGATGCGCAATCCGTTACCCTGAAAGGTTGGGTACGTACGAAACGTGAAAGTAAAAACGCAATTTTTATAGCGCTTAACGACGGATCAACCATCCATAATATACAAGCGGTTGCCGCCCCCGGACAATTCTCTGCTGAACTTTTACTTACAGTTACTACCGGTTCTTGTCTGAAAATAACGGGTCAGCTTGTCGAATCTCAGGGTTCCGGACAGGCTGTTGAGGTAAAGATTGAAGATTTGCATGTTTACGGAACAGCTGATCCTGAATCTTATCCATTACAACCTAAAAGACATTCGCTGGAATTTCTGCGTGAAATTGCGCATCTGCGCCCACGTACGAATACTTTCAGTGCAATTCTTCGCATTCGTCATACACTTGCCTTTGCAGTTCATAAATATTATAACGACAGAGGATTTTTTTATCTGCATACGCCGATCATTACCGCTTCGGATGCAGAAGGTGCCGGTGAAATGTTCCGTGTAACTACGCTGGATCTGGAAAAACTGCCAAGAACTGACGAAGGCGATATCAACTTTAAAGAAGATTTTTTTGGAAGAGAAGCAAACCTGACGGTTTCCGGACAGTTGGAAGGTGAGTTGGGGGCTATGGCGCTTTCAAAAATATATACGTTCGGTCCTACATTCCGTGCTGAAAATTCAAACACGACGCGTCACCTTGCTGAGTTCTGGATGATTGAGCCTGAAATGGCTTTCTTTGAGCTGGAAGATAACATGGATCTGGCGGAAGACTTCATCAAGTATGTGATAGGTTATGCTTTGGAACATTGCAAAGATGACCTGGCTTTCCTTGAAAACCGTCTGGCGGAAGAAGATAAAAACAAACCGCAAAACGAACGTTCCATTCCTCTTTTGGAAAAACTGAACTTTGTGGTTGAAAATGCTTTTGAACGTTTGACCTATACAGAAGCGATTGATATTCTCCTGAAATCAAAACCGCATAAAGAAAAGAAATTCCAGTATCCGGTAGGATGGGGAATTGACCTTTCCAGCGAACACGAGCGTTACCTGGTTGAAAAACATTTCAAAAAACCGGTAATCCTGACGAACTATCCGCGTGAGATCAAGTCGTTCTATATGAAGCTTGATGACGATGGAAAAACGGTTCGTGCGATGGATGTTCTTTTTCCGGGAATTGGAGAAATTATTGGTGGAAGTCAGCGTGAAGATAACTACGAGAAATTACTGGAACGTGTACACGAAGTGGGGATCGATCCGGAAACGATCTGGTGGTATCTGGAAACACGTAAATTCGGAACAGCACCGCACTCCGGTTTCGGTCTGGGTTTTGAGCGTCTGGTCTTGTTTGTGACTGGTATGGGCAATATCCGTGATGTAATTCCTTTTCCAAGATACCCAAAAAGCGCTGAATTTTAATCAGCAAAATAGTGAAGCAGATATGGTAAGAACATAGTCTTCCTTATTCATAATAAGTGAAGACTATTTCTTTATTGGATGTTCCATTATTTCGCTGACTCTGCATGTGGCTTACAGTTATTTTGGAATCAATCTAATCAGAGTTGGTGTCGTTACTTTCTAATTTATATCTTTGTAAGCCTGGTAATCTCAGCATTGTTTAGTGTATTCATAGGAATACTCAATTGATGGAATTCTAACTGCTGAGACATTATCAAATTAAAATGACAAGATTACTATAAAAAATACTGACGATTTTTCGTTAGCCAATAACGTTTGAAAAATTTTAATGGCTATAAGCCTATGTTGAGACAAGTGCAGCCGAAGGTGTGGTGGGCGGCATTATTTGCCGTAGTAGTAATTGTGCTTTCCTGGATTTGGGTGAGTAACAGCAGGTCACACGATCTGGTTAATTTTAAAAGAAATGCTAAGTCTAACCCAAATCTTGATCCTATTGTAGTCCGTAATCCGGATGCAAAGATGCAGGCTAAGATAGAGAAGATACAGGATATATTCAGACGGAAACGAAACGCTGGTTTCAACGGCAATGTGCTGATAGTTCAAAAAGGGAAAATCCTTTACCAGAATTCTTTTGGCTATGCGCACCTAAGAGACAAAGATTCGCTCCAAAGCCATTTTAAATTTCAGCTTGCTTCTTTGTCAAAACCTTTTACAGCCGTCGCTGTACTAAAATTGGTTCAGGATGGGAAAGTAAGTCTGGATGACTCGGTACAAAGATTTTTTCCGGATTTTCCTTATCATGGTGTAAAAGTAGATATGCTGCTAAGTCACAGAAGCGGTTTGCCAAATTATATTTATTCATTTCCGGATAGTGTACGCCATGGTAAAAAGTTTCCTACCAATATGACGGTAATGGACTGGTACGCCAAAGTGGTTCCGACACCTCATCCTTATAATCGTCCCGGACGTTCTTTCAATTACTGCAATACCAATTATTGTGTTCTGGCAGCGATTGTTGAAAAAGTAAGCGGTGCTCCTTTCGATAACTTTCTGCATAACGAAATTTTTGCGCCCCTGGGAATGAACAACACGGTTTTGGTAACGGATACGTCCGAAGCTGCCATGCAATACAGAACGGTTGGGCATCAGTTTGGGCGGATGTTAGCAAAAGATTATTATGATGATGTCGTCGGAGATAAAGGTTTATATTCTACAACGGGAGATATTTACCGTTTCTATGCCGGATTGACTTCCGGTTTGCTGATCAATAAAAAACTTTTAACCGAAGCCTGGACACCAAGAAGCTTTGAGCGCGACGGAATCAGGAATTATGGTTATGGATTCCGGATGCATGTGAAACCGGATCATTCCACCCGGTTTATTTATCATGGCGGATGGTGGAAAGGTTATAATTCCATGTTCTGGATTTGTCCGGAAGACGAGGCTGTCATTATTATCCTGGGCAATTCATACAACAAAAATATTTACGATATCAAAGAGTTATTGACTGTACTGCACGGCAGTGAAAGTGAAAAGCTGGAAGATATCGAGAAAGACCTTTAGCATCATTTTAAATCGGCTGGTAATTCAGGATATTTGCCGGACTTAACGAATACTCACCTTCATGTCAGAAACTGCTTATACCATACCTGCGTCCTTGCTTCTGGGTTTACCGATTCTGACGTTTTTTGTATTATGGCTAAGCGGAAAAAAACTGAATAAACCCGCAGGCTGGATAGGCGCTTTCATTACAGCAATCGGTCTGGTAACCAGTATTTACTATGCCGATGTGGACACGCTTCATACCGTAAAAATGAGCTGGGCACTTATCGGCCAAACCAATATAGAACTTTCTTTCCGCTTTGATGAACTGACACTGATTATGTTAGTCATTGTTCATTTCGTTGCTTTTCTGGTGCAGATTTATTCCATGTCCTACCTGCATGGTGATCCGAACCTTCACCGGTATTTTGCATTCATTCAGCTTTTTCTTTTCTCAATGGTTGGTATTGTGCTTGCTGGCAATCTGCTGGTGATGTACATTTTTTGGGAACTGGTAGGGCTTTCATCTTATTTGCTGATTGGCTTCTGGTACTTTAAACCGCGTGCTGTCTGGGCAGCGCAAAAAGCTTTTGTTTTAAACAGGATCGGAGACGCAGCATTCCTGACCGGAATTTTAATGCTGTTTTACTATATTGGTTCTACCGACTTTGAAGTGCTTGCTGTTTCCATTCAATCGCTTGATCCGGGTATTTTAACCGGAATCGGTTTATGCCTTTTTGGAGGCTGTATGGGAAAATCCGCTCAATTTCCCTTATCAGGCTGGCTGCCGGATGCTATGGAAGGCCCGACGCCTGTTTCTGCCTTGATCCATGCTGCCACCATGGTAGCAGCCGGTATATTTTTACTCGCAAGGATCTCCTTTTTACTAACACCGGAAGCACAGATTGTCATTGCCTGTATCGGAACGATTACTATGGTAATCGGTGCTGTGAAAGCAACACAGGTTTGGGATATCAAAAGAGTTCTGGCTTATTCAACCATGTCACAGTTAGGATTGATGGTGATCGCTGTCGGACTTGGAAGCTGGCGGACTGCACTTTTTCACCTGGCGACACATGCTTTTTTTAAGGCTGGATTATTCCTTTCGGCAGGTTCTGTTATTCACGCGGTAACACCTTCTGAAGCGGATGAAACGTTCGATCCTCAGGATATGCGCACCATGGGCGGGCTTCGGAAACATCTGCCGATCACCTTTATCTGTTTCATTATTTGTTCGTCAGCATTGGCCGGATTTCCGTTTTTCTCGGGATTTTTATCAAAGGATGCGATCATTGTGGAAGCATTTTTCTGGGCTGAAAGACATGGAGCCTGGGCTTATTTCTTCCCGGTCATCATCATGCTTTCAGCAGGAGCCACGGCTTATTATATGACGCGCCAGGTTTGGCTTATATTTTTAGGAGAAAAAAGATATCAGATTTTTAAATCAGTTCATCCGCATGAATCACCGGTGATGATGTGGGGGCCAATGGCTTTATTGGCCGTACTTTCAATTTTTATCTGGTTCTCCTTCAATCCATTTGACGCATCTTATGGCTGGTTTTTAGCGCTGGTAGGAGCGGAGGAATTCGGACATATTCTTTGGGTCCCTTTTGCAGCGACGGCGGTTACACTGCTTTCTATTTTTCTGGCGTTCCGGGAAACCAAAGCAGAAGATCCGTTTTCAATGTATGCTGGGAACTCTAAAAACTCAATTCCATTATTGAAGCAATTGGCAGGATTAAACGAATTTTCCAGAGAGAATTTTTTTATCAGATCATTTGCTTTTATTTCAGCCGGATTAATGCAATTTGAATCCAGAATTGTAAACTCCTTTGTAGACGGCATAGCAAAATGGAGCGTAGTTATGGCGCATGTCCTGAGTTGGGGAGACCGGAATATTGTGGATGGAGGTGTAAAACTGACTGTTTTCTCCATCAAATCAGCCGGGCAGGGCGTACGCGGATTGCAGAATGGGAAAATACAATCCTATTACCTGGTTACAGCTCTCGGCATAGTGCTTCTGGTTTTATGGCTGATGATTTTATAAGATAAATAATTCAGGAGCGTCGTTTTGCTCTTTTCATATAGTTTGTTTCAGTTTATACTAATGATTGATCATATACTTTCTTTACTGATAGCCATTCCGTTGTTTGGAGCCGTAGCTGTTTCTGTCTGGCCATCGCGGCAACCGGGTGACTTCAGATTAATAGCACTTGTGGTTCTGCTTTTAGAATTGCTGACGGGACTTTCCTTATTCCTGTTTTTTGATAACCAGAATACCGGTTTTCAGTTAAGCGAAACTGCAGACTGGATTACACTTCCGATAGGCTCTTTAGGTACCGTTTCCATAGATTATGCCCTGGCAATAGATGGTATTAGCTTTCCTCTGGTGTTACTGGCTGTTGTGGTTTTGTTTGTCGGAATGGTCAGTTCATGGAGTATCAACCAGAAAACACGGGCCTATTTCGCTTTATATCTTGTTCTGAGTGCGAGTGTGATCGGTTGCTTTTTAGCGCAGGACTTCTTCCTTTTTTATCTCTTTTTTGAATTTATGTTGCTGCCGATGTATTTTCTCATTGGTTTATGGGGCGGGCCAAGAAGAGAATATGCAGCACTTAAGTTTTTCGTCTATACCTTTTTTGGATCGTTACTAATCCTGATTGTGATGATCGGATTGTATCTTTCGGTGATTGATCCTATTGAAACAGCCCGCGCTGTTGGTATTCTGGCACCGGAAGATCTTGTTCAAACCGATATTATTTTACAAATCCAGCAATGGCTGGCCGATGGCAGGATTGGTACAGATCAACTCGTGCATACCTTCCGCTTCTCTTATCTGGCAGATGCCGGTAATTATATTCCGGGTTCTATATTAAGTCCTGAAACCGAATTTATAGTTCTGGGATTACCTGTTCGTTTGCTTGCTTTCTGGTTTTTATTTATCGGTTTTGCTGTAAAACTGCCGGTTGTTCCGGTACATACCTGGCTACCGGATGCGCACGTAGAAGCGCCAACGCCGATTTCTGTTGTCCTTGCCGGTATACTCTTAAAAATCGGCGGATATGGTTTTATAAGAATTGTGGATGGATTTTTTCCGGTCGAGGCACAATACAGCATGGTTCCGCTGGCAATACTGGGAATGATCTCCATTGTTTACGGCGGATTTAACGCATTAGGACAAAGTGACCTGAAAAAGATGATTGCCTATTCTTCGGTCTCTCATATGGGTTTCGTTTTGCTGGGAATTGCAGCTTTTACAGCAGAAGGAATTAACGGGGCAATTTATCAGATGGTAAGCCATGGCGTTCTTTCGGCTATGTTATTTTTATTAGCCGGAGTAATTTACGACCGTACACATGATCGCAAAATTGAAAATTATCAGGGATTAATCGGACCAATGCCCCGCTATACCGTTTTGACCGGAATAGCATTTTTTGCATCACTTGGTTTACCTGGCTTCTCAGGATTTGTAGGAGAATTATTTACGTTAATGGGTGCATTTCATGCTAGTGCATTACCAGTCTGGATTCCGGCACTTTCTACTTTGGGAATTGTATTGGCTGCTGCTTACTTCCTATGGACTTACCAGCGTATGTTTTTTGGGACATTCTGGTATAAAAAAGATAACTCGATTGTACTGACAGATCTAACAATCCGCGAAACTGCACTTTTGATTCCGCTTGCGATACTTTCTGTTTTGCTGGGAATTTTGCCCGGATTATTATTTAACATGACGGGGCCTACGGTGCAAGCCTGGCTGGAAAGATTGCAATAATTATTTGCCACGAATGCACTAATATTCACGAATTTATTTTAGATTATTTGTGAAAATTAGTGCTTCTATGGCATGATGATAATTTATTTTCCAAAAATCCGATCCAGGCTAAATCTGTTCTTTTTTGATAATGTTTCCAGCTTTTGCTGCTGTTCATTGGTCAATACGGATAGAATGTCTTCGCGTTTCGCTTCTGCAAGCTGCTTGTGATCACGGCGTTTTGCATCGTCATTTTTAGATAATTTCCGATCTTTACGTGCATAACGTTTTTCAATTTTTTTAATCTGTTTCATTTGCCTTTTCGAAAGGTCAAGGTCTGCTGCAAATTTTTCCAGATTTTTTTCAAGCCGCTTGTTATTGAGTTTACTATTAACGGTGGTTACTTCTTCATAATCCTCTGAATCGTTTGAAGAATTATTTGTAGACGCACAGCCTGTAAAGAGTAAGACAGAAAAGGTTGCAAAAAGAAAAATGAGTTTTTTCATGTACGTTATTTTGTTGAAATGAAATGTTGTTGGTACTAACGAAGATTGGCCGGCAAAGAATATAATTCAGAAATGAAAATCTTAAAGGTGAAGAACTTCTTTCATTATCCTTTTCTTGAATAGGCTTATTTAAATATAATTACTTCGAGTTATTCATACGAATAGTATTTTTGATTAAGAATCCAGTACTTGTAACTGCATTTGTGCCAATGAGCCAATGAACATTTAAATAAGCCCTGCTTTTACCAAATTAAATTTCCTATACCTTAATTTACCTAATGAAAGAAAATTCTACTTCGCACCGGTTGTTATCATTGGATACGCTGCGTGGATTTGACATGTTCTGGATTTCCGGCGGTGAAGATGTCTTTGCTGTGCTGGCCAAGGTTACCGGCTGGTCCTGGGCTGTTCTGATTGCACATCAGCTTACCCACCCGGACTGGAATGGCTTCCGTGCTTATGACCTTATTTTTCCGACTTTCCTTTTTATGGCCGGTGTTTCAACGCCCTTTTCCTTAGGAAGCCGGTTGGAAAAAGGTGTACCGGCATCCGATTTAATCCGAAAAGTAATTCAGAGAGGACTTATTCTAGTTTTGCTTGGAATTGCCTACAATAATGGAATTTTTCATACGGAATGGCATAACATGCGTTATCCAAGTGTGTTAGGGCGTATAGGATTGGCGGGAATGTTCGCACAGATCATTTATTTGTATACCGGGAAAACCACGCGCTGGATCTGGTTTGCAGGATTGCTTTTAGGGTATTGGGCATTTATTATGTTTTTTCCGGTCCCGGGCTGCGGAGCGGGTATCATGACGATGGAATGTAATCCGGCCAGCTATATCGACCGCATGATTCTTCCGGGCCGTTTGCACCTGAAAATACACGATCCGGAAGGTTTGGTTTCTACCATTCCTGCTATTGCCACGGGTTTGATGGGAATATTTGCAGGAGAAATTTTACGTACAGATCCGGCAAAGCTTTCTCAAAATAAAAAAGTACTTTACCTGATAGCAGGTGGAGTGGTCAGTCTGATTATTTCACAGCTCTGGAATATTGTTTTTCCGATCAATAAGAATTTGTGGACGAGTTCGTTCGTGCTTTGTGCCGGCGGATGCAGTGTGTTGCTGCTTGCATTTTTTTACTGGATCGTAGATGTGCTTAACTATCGCCGCTGGACTTTATTTTTTGTTGTGATCGGTATGAATTCCATTGTAATTTACATGATCGGACGCTATGTGAATTTTGAATATACCGCAGAAGCTCTTTTCGGAGGTGTCCTGGAATTCTTTCCCGAGCCGGTACAGGCAGTAGGCAGTGTCATTGCTTTCATCATGGTGCAATGGACATTTATGTATTTGTTATGGAGAAATAAATTATTTTTAAAGGTGTAGTAGGGGCGACCCTCGTGGTCGCACAAAAATATTCAAAGAAATTTCCGAATATAAGAATAGTAATTTTAGAGGATTAGTATATGTAGAAGGGCACCCACAAGGGGTGCCCCAACGGAGGTTAACCGAGACCGAGTTTTAAAGACGACGAAAAAAAATAAAAATATAAAATGTCAATTCAGGTTACGAATCTTACCAAAATATACGGGTCACAGCGAGCAGTAGACGGAATTTCTTTTTCGTTAAAACCCGGTGAAATTGTCGGTTTTCTAGGCCCTAACGGAGCCGGGAAATCCACAACGATGAAGATTCTTACCGGCTATCTGAATGCATCATCCGGAACAGCAGCCGTTGCTGACTTTGATGTAAATCAGCAACCTTTACCCGCCCGCCGTGCTATTGGTTATTTGCCTGAACATAATCCGTTATACCTGGATATGTACGTGCGGGAATTTTTATTATTTTCAGGAAAACTATATGGAATGTCCGGAGCTTCTCTGAAAGCCAGAGTTGAAGAGATGATAGCGCTTTGCGGACTTGAAGTAGAGAAACGGAAAAAAATAGGGCAGCTTTCCAAAGGATATCGCCAGCGTGTCGGATTAGCCCAATCTTTCCTGCATGATCCGGCGGTTCTTATTCTGGATGAACCGACAACCGGGCTTGACCCAAATCAGATCCAGGAAATCAGAGAACTGATCCGGACAGCCGGTCATAATAAAACAGTGCTTTTTTCAACCCACATCATGCAGGAAGTAGAAGCTTTGTGTGACCGTGTTATCATTATCAACAAAGGAAAAGTTGTAAGTGACAGTTCACTGGAAGCGTTAAGACAAACCGGAAAGTCACTGGAAGATACTTTTCGTAGTCTAACTCTTTGATGGCTAATGTGCTGACAATGAATAATTCACCAAAAGCTGACTGCTGATGGCCGATAGCTAAATATTAGAATTGCCTTAAAACAAGTTAAAAGCGGATTTTTTGCTGTTCAATATTGTTATAGATATAAATATTAAAAGAAAAGTTTGTCTCGATGACTTATGTCCTGAATAATACTTCCTCTTAAAAAGTTTTAAAACAGAAATGAAAAAAAGATTGGGTAGCCATCTTAGGATTGTAGTAGGTATTTTAATTCTGGTATTTTTTGGTTCGGTAGCAGGCGCCTGGAAATTAATTCAGACCAGGAAAACATTTGCTGAAATTGTAAATCCGGTAACTGAAAAGAAGCAGGTCCGTACCCGTGCAAGACGTGCGGAGCCGGTTATTGTTTTACCCGAAAATCAATGGGTGGACAGTACGCTGGCATCACTTACACTGGAAGAAAAAATTGGTCAGCTTTTTATGGTGGCTACATTTTCCAATCGTGATGAAGCCAATACCCGTTATATTGACAGACTGATAAATGACTACCATTTAGGCGGATTGATATTCTTTCAGGGTGGTCCGGTTCGTCAGGCACAGCTGACTAATCACTATCAGGCACAATCCAAAGTTCCTCTTTTTATTGGTATTGATGGTGAATGGGGGCTGGGCATGCGTCTGGATAGTACGATTTCTTTTCCAAAGCAAATGGTGCTGGGAGCCATTCAAGATGATGAACTGATTTACCGCATGGGCAGCGACATTGCAAGACAATGCCGTCGTCTGGGCATTCAGATCAATTTTGCCCCGGTTTCTGATATCAATAGTAATCCTAAAAATCCTGTAATCGGTATACGTTCCTTTGGTGAAGACCGTGAAAACGTGACGCGTAAAGCAGTGGCTTACATGAAGGGGCTGCAGCATAATGGTGTTATCGCAACGGCTAAGCATTTTCCCGGCCATGGTGATACGGATGCGGATTCTCATTTTACATTGCCTGTGCTGACTCATTCGACAGAGCAGTTGAATGAAGTAGATTTATATCCATACCGCCAGCTGATTGCAGATAGTCTGATGGGTGTTTTAAGCGGGCATTTATTTATTCCTTCGCTGGACAGCACACCGCAGCTTGCCAGCTCGCTTTCTGAAAAAGTAATCACAGGATTGCTGAAAAACCAGATGGGTTTTCGTGGTCTTGTTTTTACTGATGCGATGAACATGCGTGGTGTTTTGAAAACCGGACGAGCTGCTGAGGTCAATCTCAAAGCTCTCATGGCTGGTAATGATGTGCTGCTTTATCCTGAAAATGTAGCTGAAACAATTGTTAAAATAAAAGAAGCACTAAGTCAGGGAACGATCAGCCAAAAATTCCTGGACAATAAAGTAAAACGTATTTTACAGGCGAAGTACTGGTCAGGGCTGGGACAATACAAACCCATTGATTTAAATAATCTGTATAATGATCTTAACGCGGAAAACAGCAAAGAGCTGTATCGTGAACTGAGTGAAGCATCCGTAACGGTTGTCAGGAATGATAATAATATCCTGCCAATTGCATCCGTTTCTGCACAGACTATGGCCTCTGTTCTGATTGGAGAAGGAAGCAGCTCTGTATTCCAGAAAATGCTGTCAACGTATAAGCCAATGCGGCCTTATACCTTCCTGTCAGATCCAACGCAGGAGGAAACCTTATCCATGGTGAATTATCTTCAGCCTTATGAAATTGTAGTGGTTGGCGTACATGGTATTTCTTCCAATCCAAAATATAATTATGGTATTTCAACCGGGACTGCGGATTTTGTTAAACAATTGAAACAAAGCGGTAAAAAGGTTATTTTATGCTTATTCGGAACGCCATACAGTATTCAGTTTTTCCCTGAAACAGATGCTTTGATTTGTGCTAATCAGGATGGGACAGATCAGCAGGAAATTGTGCCTCAAATTATTTTTGGTGCCCTGGCTTCTAAGGGGAAATTGCCGGTTTCAGTACTCTCGTACAAAGCCGGTGAAGGGGTCGAAACTGCGACAATGAACCGGATCAGCTTTGGCGCGCCGGAAAGTGTCGGAATGAACGCGGCGATGTTACAGAAGATTGATGGGATTGCTAATGCCGCTATTACAGATCATGTATTTCCGGGATGCCAGGTTGTAGTAGCCAGAAAGGGAAAAATTGTTTATGATAAATCATTTGGCGGACTTAATTACCGTACACCGGAAAGAGTAACATCTGAAACGATTTACGATGTGGCTTCGGTAACGAAAGTAGCTGCTACGCTGCAATCAGTCATGCTGCTTTATGACCGTAAGCTGATTGATTTGGATGAGCGGGCTTCTCATTATTTGCCAGAATTGATGGGTACGAACAAGCAGAATTTTACCGTTCGTGATTTGTTAATGCACCGTTCAGGCCTGGTTTCTTTTTATCCAACCTTATGGGACAGGACGAAAACGAGCGCTGGCGGTTTGCTGACAGAATATTACAGTTCAAAATCAGATAGTGTTTATAGCATTCAGGTAGCACCAAAACTTTTTGCAAAACCCGCTCTACGAGATTCTGTCTGGAAATGGATTGTAAAATCGCCCATGAATAATACCCGGGACAAAGCAGGTAAATACGGATACTTATACAGCGATCTGGGTTTTCTGACTTTGCAGAAAATAATTGAGAAAGTATCCGGGCAGTCCTTGAATAATTTTACAGCAGTTCATATTTATGAACCCTTAGGGCTGCCTTTTACGGGCTTTAATCCTTTACAGCGATTTCCTGAAAAACAGATTGCACCAACCGAACAGGATTACCGCTTTCGCAGTCAGCTGATTCAAGGAACAGTCCATGATCAGATGGGCGCCGTGCAGGGTGGGGTTTCAGGACATGCCGGATTATTTTCCACAGCAACGGATCTGGCTATACTGATGCAGATGAACCTGTGGAAAGGAAACTATGGCGGAAGACAGTTTTTTGAACCGGGTACTGTGCAGCTTTTTTCAAGAATGTATGACGAATCGCATCACCGGGGCTTAGGCTGGGATAAGGTTCCGGGTGATGGTAACAGCTCCTATGTTTCAGCCCAGGCTTCTATGAATTCATTTGGGCATACAGGATTTACAGGTGCAATTGTCTGGATGGATCCGGATGAGGATCTTGTTTTTGTATTCCTTTCAAACCGCATTCATCCTGATGCAGAAAATTCAGCCATTACGACCCAGCGCACCCGCCGGAAAATCCACGATGTTGTATATATGTCACTTCTGGATCATAAAAGTATTCTTCGTTAAATGTGTCGGAATGTATTTGAAAAATATCTCTAACTTTACCTTTGATAAACAGGTGGGTAGAAAGATATTTAAGACAGGTACATGAAAAGAACATTTATTAGAAACGGAATTTTTACATGCATTGCTGCTATCATTGGAATAGCTTCTTCCTTTGCGCAGACAATAACGACAGGGACTGTTGATGCTTCTGTATGTGCAGGAAGTACAATTTCTATTCCTTTTACAACGACAGGAGCGGTCGGTACAGATTTTACGGTTCAGTTATCTGATGCTTCAGGTGCGTTTACAGCTCCGGTTTCAATTGGTACAGGAAAGACTTCTCCGGTTACAGCAAAAATAGATGCAGGTACAGGTGCGGGAACAGGATACAAAGTCAGGGTTATTACCTCTTCTCCGAGTGTTATTGGTACCGCCAGCACAGCGTTTACAATCAATGAAATACCTGCTGCCCCCATCGGATCTAATTTTTACCGTTTATGTGTTGGAGGTGCCCCGGTACAGCTAACTGCAACAGGGCAAAATTTGAAATGGTATGCCTATGATGGACAGGGAGGAGTTAATCCTCTCTCTGCTGCTCCTACGATAAATCCTACAGGCAGTTCGGCTCCTGTTAGTCCTTCTTATTATGTAACTCAAACCATTAATGGCTGTGAGGGTTCAAAGTTGGATATTAGTGTTGCGGTTTCCTTGCAGACCCCAACGCCAACCGTTACAAACCCTGCCCCCGTTTGTCAGAATAGTACTGTTACAAGCAGTATTCTTACAGGTGCAGTTGGTTCATCTACTAATTTTATCTGGTATGAATCGCTAACAGGGCCTGCATACACGTCAGTGCCTGTACCATCCACTGCAGTAGCAGGAACAAAAGATTATTATGTATCAGAAGTTGCAAGTCGTAGCTGTGAAAGTGCCAAAGTGAAAGTTACGGTCACAGTTCTTCCAACTCCCGCAGCACCAACTGTAACAAGCCCTGTAAATTATACGGTAGGAGATACTCCAAAAGCTTTACCAACCGCATCAGGTTATATTTGGTATACTTCGGCGACCGGCGGTTCCGGCACAGGCATTGCTCCAACGCCATCCACAGCAACTGCCGGAACTACATCTTATTTTGTAGGTCAAAAAACAGGTGATTGTGATGGGCCCAGGTCTGAGATCAAGGTTATTGTAACGGCTGCTGCTGCTTGTACGCCACCAGCTGCACCAGTCGTAACATCACCAGTAAATGTAACTGTTGGCCAATCCGCAACCTTAACCGCAACCGCTATTTCCGGTGCAACCTTAAATTGGTACGGAACAAGTGCCACGGGTGGGACTGCTACTACAACTCCGCCAACGGTTTCAACAACTGCTGTCGGCACTACAACTTATTACGTAAGTCAAATAATTGGAACATGTGAAAGTCCGCGTTCTGCGATTGTAGTGAATGTAGCCGCTGCTGCCTGTACTCCACCAGCTGCACCAGTCGTAACATCGCCAGTAAATGTAACTGTTGGCCAATCCGCAACCTTAACCGCAACCGCTATTGCTGGTGCAACCCTAAACTGGTACGGAACAAGTGCCACGGGTGGGACCGCTGTTGCAACTCCGCCAACGGTCTCAACAACTGCTGTCGGCACTACAACTTATTATGTAAGTCAGATAATTGGAACTTGTGAAAGTCCGCGTTCTGCGATTGTGGTGAATGTAGCTGCTGCAGCCTGTACACCACCAGCTGCACCAGTCGTAACATCACCAGTAAATGTAACTGTTGGCCAATCCGCAACCTTAACCGCAACCGCTATTACTGGTGCAACCCTAAACTGGTACGGAACAAGTGCCACGGGTGGGACCGCTACTGCAACTCCGCCAACGGTCTCAACAACTGCTGTCGGCACTACAACTTATTATGTAAGTCAGATAATTGGAGCTTGTGAAAGTCCGCGTTCTGCGATTGTGGTGAATGTAGCTGCTGCAGCCTGTACGCCACCAGCTGCACCAGTCGTAACATCTCCAGTAAATGTAACTGTTGGTCAAACCGTAACTTTAACAGCTACTGCCCTGACTGGTGCAACTTTGAAATGGTATGGTACAAATGCTTCGGGTGGAACTGCTAGCGCAACTCCACCTACAGTTTCGACAGCTGCTGTTGGCAGTACGACTTATTATGTTAGCCAGACGGTTGGAACCTGTGAAAGTCCGCGTTCGGCGATTGTGGTTAATGTAGCGGCTGCGACTTGTGCAACAGCTGCTCCAACGGTGACCTCATCTGTAACGTATTGCTTAAATGAAGTTTCTACTGCACTTACTGCTACCGGAACTGCTTTGAAATGGTATTCTGCTGCAACAGGTGGAACAGGGTCAACAACTGCACTCATTCCTTCTACTACTGCAGCTGGAACAACTTCCTATTATGTAAGCCAAACGTTAAATGGCTGTGAAGGCCCACGTGCCAAGATTGATGTCATTGTTAATTCAGCTACTCCGGTGCCTATGGTAAGTTCACCGGTTACCTACTGCCTTGGAGAAAAGGCTGATACACTCGCAGCGACCGGAACAGCATTGAAATGGTATACTGCTGCAACGGGTGGAACTGCCTTGGCTTCTGCACCTGTTATTACAACTGCAACTGCCGGAACAAAATCTTATTATGTAAGTCAAACTGTTAATGGCTGCGAAAGTTTACGTGCTGAAATAAAGGTGACCATAAATCCTGCAACAGCTTTACCAACAATTCCTGCATCCTTACCAACCTACTGTTTTAATGGAATTGGAAGTCCTTTGACAGCAACAGGTACAGCTTTGAAGTGGTATTCAGCAGCGACAGGCGGTACAGGTTCTGCAACGGCACCTGTGCCATTAACAACTGCTGCTGGTACAACTTCTTATTTTGTAAGCCAAACGCTTAATGGATGCGAAAGTGCAAGAGCTGAAATAAAGATCACCGTAAAGCCACAGTTACAAGCTCCTGTCATTGCTTCTAATACATTGGAATATTGCCAATTTGTTACAGCACCCGTTTTGACTGCAACACCTGTCAGTGGTGCTGCATTGTTCTGGTATACGACACCAACCGGAGGAACTGCTTCTGCAGTAGCACCTATACCATCAACTGAAACAGCCGGAACAATTTCATACTACGTGAGCCAGACAGATGCCACAGGTTGTGTAAGTGCAAGGGCCAAAGTAGATGTTAAAACAAATGTGACAGAGAAGCCCGTAGTAGCAACACCATCCGTTGCCTATTGTCAGAATGAAGCAGCAACTCCATTGGTAGCAACCGGAACAAATCTAAAATGGTATTTAACAGTGGATGATACAAACCCACGTACTACAGCGCTGGTACCCTTCACTGAAAAAGTTTCTGATTATTCATTTTATGTAACTCAGACAGGAACAAATACCTGCGAAAGTGCCAAAGCAGAAATTAAAGTCCATATCAAACCGCTGCCTTCAGCCATTATATCCGGTTCTGCATCCATTGGATTAGGAGGTACGGCAACAATTACCATTAATTTTACTGGTGATGGGCCATGGACTTATATTTTATCCAACGGCGTAACGGCAACCACAAATAGTGCAACGGTTTCGGTTCCGGTTAGCCCGTTAGTTACTACCACTTATGTAGTTACTGAAGTTTCCAATGCTTGTGGTAAGGGTATTCCAAACGGAAGTGCCCTCGTAACAGTTCAGGTACCAACGCTAACGATTGGTGTTCCCTCTGTATCCGCATTGTGTGCAGGAAAAACTTTTATAGTCCCTTTCCAGCAATCCGGTTCTTTTCCGGAAGGAAGCAGCATGAAAGTACAGATTTCAACTATAAATGAAACAACGAAATTTATATCTGTTCCTTCGGTTTTAAGCGGAAATGTAATAACGGCTACCATACCCGACACAACGATTAGAGGCACCTATTATATCCGGGTTGCCAATATTGGAAAAGACGGAGCTTTGATATCTGCCGGAAATGTAAGTACAGGACAAATTACTGTAAACCCTTTGCCAGTAGCAACCGTAACAGGTGCAACAACAATTTACGTGGGCGCTACTGCTAATCTTAAAGTAAACCTGACAGGAGATGCGCCATGGACATTTAGTGTGAACAATGGAACAAGCGATTCGCTGGTATCAACAAGTGTGAACCCTATCACTTTGAGAGTATCACCAAAGACGACAACAACGTATACAATCACCGCTGTTTCCAATCAGTGCGGTGCAGGCAGGGGAGCAGGTAGTGCACGCATTCAGGTTGATCCGGTTTTAGGTACTGAGCCACCGGTTGTATCGGCTGACTGGCTGAAAATTTATCCTACTTTGATCGATTCAAAATGTACGGTTGAAATAACTTCTGTTATTTCTGCCAAAGATGCAGATGTTGAAATACTGGATTTAAACGGACGTTCTTTGTATAAGAAATCAATTCGTCAGAAAATTACCGAAGTCGATTTTTCACAAAGACCTGGCGGTCTGTATCTGTTAAGAGTGAAAAATGGTAAACATTCTTCAGTGCAGCGAATTTTTAAGCAATAATAAAAACCAATGTTTAAATAAAAGCGGGGAGTATAATGCTTCCCGCTTTTGTTTTGTCAGCCACTTTAAAAAAGCAAACAATGACATCCGATTTTCTGGATAATTATTTTATGGCAGAGGCCTTAAGAATGGCACAGCAGGCTTATGATGAAGGAGAAATTCCGGTCGGTGCTATTGTCGTAATTGGAGAAAGAATTATTGGGAAAGGGTATAATCAAACGGAAAGGCTCAATGATGTAACAGCACATGCCGAGATGCTGGCCATTACTGCGGCATCAGAATATCTGGGCGGAAAATATCTTCAGGATTGTACACTCTATGTGACGTTGGAGCCTTGCGTCATGTGTGCAGGAGCTCTGTACTGGACTCAAATGAAACGTGTTGTCTTTGGTGCATCGGATGAAAAAAGAGGATATTCTAAAGTGGGGAAAAATATTTTGCATCCTAAAACACAATTGAAAACAGGTATTCTGGCAGAGGACTGTCAGGCATTACTGCTCAAATTTTTTAGGGATTTAAGAACATAAAGCACTTTTCTGCTGTTAACCTGCTAAGAAAACATATTCAATAACCAATAAACCTATTTTCTAATGGCATTTACACTTGATCCCTTACCTTACGCAAACAATGCGTTAGAACCGCATTTTGATGCGCTTACAATGGAAATTCATCATGACCGTCACCACCAGGCATATGTTACCAATCTGAATGCTGCAGTAACAGGAACGGAACTGGAAGGCAAAACTATAGAAGAAATTATTGCTAACATCAGCAAAGCTCCGGCACCGGTCCGTAACAATGGCGGTGGTCACTGGAACCATACGTTTTTCTGGAAGTCTCTTTCAGCAAGCGGCGGCGGAGAACCTGTAGGTGAGCTGGGAAAAGCAATCACTGCTAAATTTGGTTCTTTTTCAGCATTTAAAGATGAGTTTAAAAAAGCATCAATCGGACGTTTTGGATCTGGCTGGGCATGGCTTATTGTGAAAGCAGATGGCGAAATAGCCATTACTTCCTCACCTAATCAAGACAATCCTTTAATGGATATTGCAGAAACAAAAGGTACGCCTGTTATTGGTTTAGATGTGTGGGAACACGCTTATTATCTTAAATATCAAAATAAACGTCCTGATTATATTGATGCTTATTGGAACGTAGTAGACTGGAAAGCTGCTGACGCTCTTTACGTTGCAGCAAAGTAATTAATTAACAATAAAAAAAGGTTTACAGTTTTCGAAAAAAAATATCACATTTATCTTGGAAGCTGTAAACCTTTTCCTAATTTTGTACCCTCAAACGGAGGTTGTAGCTCAGTCGGTTAGAGCGCTAGATTGTGGTTCTAGAGGTCGCGGGTTCGAGACCCGTCTCCCTCCCAAGTTTTTTAAAAGGCCCCGAATGGGGCCTTTTTTTGTGGCCAAAAACGAGGTTTCGATTGGTATACTTTTGCTACCTACTAGGGTTAAGCTAAATAATATATTATTTATTGACACTGTTACAAAATATTGGGCATTAGATATAGAAACAAACTATAATTTCTTCTAAGATTCTGGATTTTGAGAAAGTAAGGATATTAAGGAGGGACAAGAGCGATTAAAAGTGAGTTGAAGTTTATAGACCATACAGTTAATTACGATACTAGCAAATGGATAAAAATTATTAGCATAACAGCAATGGACTTTTATATTTGCTGAATTAAAGAAATACTACACATGCAACTGTAATTAAAGTGCTATCTTTTATGAGATATTAATAATTCATTTACCTAAATTAGGTCATTATTTCCATTACAGCCATATCTAATCGGTTATCTTCTAAAAAGAGATATAAATTTGATCGTTGATATTTAAATACCATCTAATTATAATTGCGAAAACAACGTAGTCTCGGTAATTTTTAATTCTTTTGGTTAATATATACTAGACATTATCTATGGTCGGTTTAACGCATAATACATCTAGCGGACAAATATATTTTGTCTCTCCGGCACATAGGGGAAGAGCTGATGAACACAAGAGCATTTGGGTAATTGAGCCGACAGAAGAAATAGCATGTTTCGACAATGCTTATACTTGTCTTTGGTACGCCGGGGATAAGAGCTGGGGTTTACGTATACAAGGGCTAAATCAACTTGAAATTATTGGCACAAATATCTCCCGCGATTCACTAAGAATAGCAAAATTTACGTATGATTCTGGACAATGGCATGGCTACCCGGCAGATGTTAATAGGAAGCCCAAAGATAGGCCAGCACCCGCAATACTTGCGAAATGGGTAAGTGACGGACTCATTAGCAAACCTTTCATGGCGAGAATTCAAGGCGGTAGACTATGAAGCCAGCTAAAATAACTATTCAAGGTGACTTCTGGGACTGCCAAATATATCGAGGCAGGCTTTACCTTTGGCAGATAGACGGATCACTGCGGGTCGTTGATTGGCGGCAATTAGTTGAATCCTTCATCGACCTCCCTGAACAAATGTTAGCAATGTCGGCAGCATTTCTTCAAGGGCGTTTATTATACTCAGCAGAAACGCACTCCCTATTTATGGATCCGGAGCTTCGAATTCTCTTGATGAAAAAATTCGACGATCTTTCAGATAGGATGCTTGTTGTCACAACAGATCAAGTTCAATACTTCACGATAGGTCATTATGATAACCCTTTTAAAGAACTGCAGACTGACACAGAAATCCTGAATAATTCCATTTTTGCACTTACCTATGATGGGTTTTGGAATGTTAAAACACATTTGAATGGTAGAAGAAAAATTGGGCAGAAGACAACGAAAATCAATGACTATATTGGTTATTCACTAAAGGCTGGGAAATATGCGCGTCTAGCCTTATCATGTGGTGACGAAGGCTTATACGAATATAACGCCGCTAAAACATACTCAAATGTCTTTTTCGATAAAGACCCTTGCCGAATAATTTCATCAAGACATTCTTCATTTGCAGATTTCAACTTTCTAAGCTTATACAACTCGTCTCTTTTAGGAAACTCTTTCCTATCACTTTTTAAGCTTCCTGCAAAGGTAAATTACGAGGAAATTTTTCATGAAAAGTATTTAGATGATGAAATTTCGGAAGAGAAAATCTTTGGACGCAATGAGGAAAATACCCTTAGCTGGGGTTCAAATGAGAAAATATATCAAGCCTCAGGCGGAATACTGCGCCTAACTAGCTTTAACAACTATGAGGAGGACGGCAGTTACTTTTACGGCGATAAACAATATCATTTCCAAAATTGGAAGGGTAAGATCCTAAGAGGTGGGGCTGCGTATTTCGGTACCATTATTGAATGTGAAAATTCTATAGTAGTTTTAATAGGTGAAGATCAATTTCATAACATTCCGGGATCTGCTACCAGATGGCGCGTATATCCTCGATCAATCAACTACGAGAATCACCTACACGTTATTCAAGACGACCGCCTTGAAATATATTCGTTTAATCATGATTATTTTGAAGATAGGCAGACTCAGAAAATAGGAATCATCTTTAATCCAAATAAACCAGTATTCTTCAAAAAATGATTTGATCATCTTACAATGATTAGGCCAGTGTACAAATCCCTCTAAATATTTAATCTATTCCAAAAGTCAAAATTAGCCATGCCATAAATGAGTAGATGATTGAAAGTTTTGCTTAGGTGAGGTAGATCTATGGGAGAGAATCTATCAATTTAGAAAAGTGTCCTCAGTCCATTTAAATGTAGCCTTTCCATTTAACGTACACCCTTAAAAAAAGCCTCGATGACTAAGTTCAACATTGAAGATTTCAAAAGTAAAAATGATGACCGTTATGAGCGTCACCTACAAACTTTAAGATTGCAAAGCAAGCATACAACATCTATTGAGAAAGCTGTTATTGATGCACTTAAAAACATTAACCAAAATAACACCCGCTCGTTTGTCATCTATGGTGAACCGCAAAGTGGCAAGACCGAGATGATGATAGGATTGACCGCCAAGCTTTTAGATGAAGGTCATAAAATCATTATCCATCTCCTTAACGACAGTGTTGATTTGTTAGATCAAAATATACGCCGTTTCCGAAAATCTGGGTTATCTCCATCGCCTAAACTATATAAAGAGGTTCTTGATCCCGAGGTTAAAATTGACGATAATGAGTTTATAATATTTAGTAAGAAGAATGCAAGTGATCTAAAAAAATTGATTGATAAGCTTGGTGATGCAAAGGGAAGAGTAATTATTGATGATGAAGCCGACTATGCATCTCCAAACTCTAAAATAAATAGAGGAGAGAAAACCCAGATAAACAAACTAATCGAGACACTTTTACATTCCGACGGTATTTATATTGGAGTTACGGCTACACCTGCAAGATTAGATTTAAATAATACATTTGAGAACGACCACGAGAAATGGGTTGATTTTCCGCCACATCCAAAATATACAGGGCAGGATATTTTCTTTCCAATTTCTTCAAAGGACAAAGGATTCGGATTTCAGCTTCATCTACTTTCAGATACGCAAGACAATCAAAACAATATTAAAGAGGCTCTATTTCGATTTCTCGTAAATACTGCGTTTCTAAATCTTTTCAAGAATAAAGAAGAACAAAGTTATAGCATTTTAATACATACCAGTGGCAATAGAGCCGATCATAAAAGTGACAAATCTGTCGTTGAAACCGTCTTGGCTGAATTAAGCAATGAGAAAAGCCCAAACTATGAAAAACATATTCAATCGATATGGCAACTTGCTAAGAAAAGGTTTCCTGCAAAACAAGACAAGATCACAACGTATATAGCTAAGAACAAGAGTAGAGCTGCAATCGTTTTACTAAATAGCGATCGCAACAATCCAAATCTCGATGAAGCGGCAAATCCTGTTTCGCTATTTACAATCGTAATTGGTGGCAATATTGTGTCTCGCGGTGTGACATTTAACAACTTATTATCAATGTTTTTTACCAGAGATGTGAGACATAGGCTACAACAAGATACATACATTCAGCGCGCTAGAATGTTTGGCGCTCGCGGAGACTATTTATCATATTTTGAATTAACAATACCAAATGATCTATACGTCGATTGGCACCGCTGTTTTGTTTTTCATCGGCTTGCAATAACTGCTGTTCGCGAAGGAATGCGGGCACCAGTATGGCTTTCAGATAAACGAATAAGTCCGGCTTCTTCAACTAGTATTGATCATGGAACAGTCTCCTTCGACAAGGGCGAAATGTCTTTCGCTTTGATTGATTTTGATAGTTTAAAAATGAATCTCTACAACAAAATAATTGAATCAAACAAAACATCGCCTTCTAAGATATCAGAGATTAAAGACCTCCTAGGCCCCGATGTAATTCCAAAATACTTAGAGCAATATATCCTAAGTACCCAAATTAACGGTGCAGATTCAATAGCCGTTCATCCAGCTAGTTCCATTTCAAGATATACAGATGGTGATGATATTAATAAAGATAAAATTGAGCGTGTAAAGGGCTTTTTTGGTCGATCTCAAATGAAAAAGAGTAAGTATCCAAAGGCAGTACACCACTTGAAAATCTTCTTTAATATAAATCAAAAGGCACGCCTTTTTTATAAATTCGATGGATCAATCCAATTTATCCAGAATTTAAAGTCTAAAATAGAACAGGGACATTAAGTTATATCGAGCTAGTAAAAAAATGTAATTAATTAGACCCATCTTACCTCATTATTGATGAGTTAAGATGGGTCTATTAGTGAAAGTTAAAATAACCTCGTGCTTCATTCTCTTACTTAAAGAATTCAAATTATTGGAAGGCACCGGCAGATAGCGCATATTGAGAGGAATTTCTCGTTTTTTAACATCGGTTAAGCTTAAACCGTATACCTCACCAGCGTATTCAAATACTTTAGAGTTATCAATATAAACACCCTTAAGTGTCGAGTTTCCAATCACAATGGTAGCCAACCTATTAGTCTTTAATACTCTTGATATTTCAGACATTAACTGCAACGAATCACCAATATACCTCCTAATCATGCTAGCATACTTCTTTTCAAGTTGGTTTTCACCGAAGACATTATTATAAATTTTCTCAATGGCTCCCGTCGTAACGTTTAACTTTTTTTCAGCACCAATTGAATTTGACCTAATCACTCTCAGACTCGAAAGAGAATATCCGAGCCAAATTAGTGAAAATTTACTACCACGCATATAGTCAATAGCATTAAGATAAGGAGGTGATGTGATTACGGCGTCGACATATTTGTCTGGGATTAGGTTAAGATGGCGTGCATCTCCCATTTCAATACTTCCCTTGACTAAAACCTTCTGAGCGCTAAATATTTTTAGAATTGCACGCGCAGACTTCTCGAATCCTAAGATCACATCATAGTCATTAGTTTCTTTTACTTTGTGCGGTCGGCTATGTGAAATATCCCAAGCCAGTGAAGCTCCAATTTTCTTTGTGATAATTATCCGACTTAAAGCTATTCTTAGCGCGTCCACCTCCAAAGAATTAACATAACTTGTATCGTATTCACTAAGAATAAAAGAAATTTTTCTTAAGTCATCAATCTGTTTCTTTGCAAACCAAAAATTGATAAAATCGATAGTTTCTTTATCATCATCAATCCATGTCAACCGAATATTCTCTAATTTGACTTTTTCTGTTGAAAAAAGCACTTTTTCAAGCAAATTTGATAGAATTAGCGGATTTACCCCTCCGGTACTAACCTTTGTCATCAATACGGCGAGTGGATCAAGATCAAACCCAATAGGTGTAAAACCCATGAGCGAAGCTTCATGCAATACTGTACCGGATCCTGCCATAGGATCCAAAATAATATCACCTGGATTTAGCTTTTCCAAAGCATGAATGGCGATTTCTGGCGCCATTCGCGCAGGAAATGGATGAATATGCTTACTTCTTGGAGTTTTTGCAATCACAGTTAAAGATATTAGTAGGCTTTTGTATTGAGATCAATAATATTCTGTTCAAAAATACAAATTATAAATTAGAAAGGGTTTTTGATCTGATTTTAAGTTTTGTTGATATTACTTACAGTCATCACTTTGGTGGCCTGTGTTTTCCCCGGACTTATGTCATACGAGAAATGATCTTCCATATTAACTTACCTGCACAAAATCAACCCCAGTACACAACCAACTATCTAACCCTGAGCGCCTTCTCAATCAGAAGATGCACCTCCTTTTGGATTAGCCTAATCGTGACCTAACGCAAAGTATACAATACAGGCTCATCTCTTAAGCCAAAAGATAAAATGACACAATTTCTGGCCAACCGCATTGAACCAATTGTTAAACACCGGCGTATCTAATAAAGAGCAAATTATTTACTTAACTACTTTACAAGCAGGTAATCAATTAAATATATGGACTTACGCACGACATTATCGGTCAATGAAAGCTTTATGGAAATGCTCATAGATTGCAAAAACCGTGGAGCGAAGACAGAAATGATTCTGGATATTAACGGACTGGAACGGGCTGAGGGGATCATACAGCAAATTTATCCTGACGATCCTAATCCTTACCTGGAATTACAAGACGGTAGAACGATTGTGGAAAAAACAATCATCGCCATTAACGGCGTTTTCCGTCCTGAGTATTCAGGCTGTTAACAGTTCATAGAATAAGCAACTCTTAGAGATAAGACTATCATTATTACGTGCCGGGATTAGATCATTAAATCCTAACCAAAAATAAATTAGAACAACTTCCGGGTGCACAGAAATATTGCACACCCGGAAGTTGTTTTGATGTAGCATACAAACAAGTCAAGTCCTAACGCCAGCCGAGTCCTGGTGCCACATGCTCTAAAATAGAAGACAGCACATGTACGTTGTAATCAACTCCTAGGGTGTTGGGTATTGTCAAAAGAACCGTATCCGCTTCCTGAATAGCTTCATCCTGCGCCAGTTCTTTGATAAGCTGATCAGGTTCGGCGGCATAGCTTCTGCCGAAAATCGCACGCTTATCCTGTTCAATCATCCCGATTTTATCTCTCCGGTCAGCTTCCTGTCCAAAGTAATAACGGTCCTGATCGTTTACCAATGCAAAAACAGACCGGCTTACCGAAACTCTCGGTTCACGCTGGTGTCCTGCCTTTTTCCATGCTTCTTTGTACAACCGGATCTGTTCGGCTTGCTGCACATGAAAAGGCTTGCCACTTTCATCGTATTTCAAGGTAGAGCTTTGAAGGTACATTCCGTTTTCAGCTGCCCAAACTGCAGTAGCATTAGAAGCAGCACCCCACCAGATACGTTCCCGTAATCCTTCCGAGTATGGTTCCAGACGTAGCAGTCCCGGAGGATTCGGAAACATTGGATTCGGATTTGGTCGTGCAAATCCTTTACCTTCTAGTCTTTCCAGAAATTCCAGTGTTTTACGACGCCCCATATCTGCATCAGTTTCTCCTTGAGCCGGTTCGTATCCAAAATAGCGCCATCCGTCAATGACCTGTTCCGGCGAACCTCTGCTAACGCCCAGTTGCAGCCGTCCCTCTGATATTAAGTCCGCAGCTCCGGCATCTTCCACCATATACAATGGGTTTTCATAACGCATGTCAATAACGCCCGTGCCAATCTCTATTTTGCTTGTTTTGGCACCAATGGCCGAAAGCAACGGAAAAGGCGATGCCAACTGAGATGCAAAATGGTGTACCCGAAAATAAGCACCATCCAAACCGATCTCTTCGGCAGCAACTGCTAAATCAATGGATTGAAGCAAAGTGTCGCTCGCTGACTGGGCTTTATAAGCCGGATGGTCAGACCAATGCCCGAACGATAAAAATCCTATTTTCTTCATAAAATATCCTTCAGATTCATTTAAGAATTAGACAGCATATGAGGTATTAAAAGTTCCTTAATCATAAGCCCCACCTTTTATAAACTCTACATATAACGTACGTAATTGATCATTGTATAACCCCTAAAAAACTAATCTTATGTAAACGTACATTTTCGTACCTGTTAAATTCTGTCCTTCATCCAATCTGAAAGTTCCTTCGTATATTCTGAACAGAAATGAAATAGCAGACTTACATATTTTTGTAGGAATTTCCTTTAAATACAAATTAAGCTGAAACGCTTAACTTTACGTTTGCTAAATAACTTATAAACCTGGCACAATTTTTGATTCCAGTCAATAGAAAATACAAAAAAGTATATACTTTCCAGTCGAAAACACTGATTTAATGAGCAAAGACGAACTGCATCATCACGCTAATAGATCCTTAAAATTATTGCCTAAATCACCAACAGGAATTCTTGGACTTGACAAGATTACAGGTGGAGGATTACCGTTAGGTCGTCCTTCGTTGGTTTGTGGAGGAGCAGGGTGCGGCAAAACATTATTTTCTATGGAGTTCATTGTGCGGGGAGCACTTGAATTTAATGAGCCCGGTGTATTTATGGCTTTTGAGGAAAAAACGGATGAGCTAGCGATAAATGTTGCTTCTCTGGGCTTTGACCTTGAAAAGCTTCAGGCTGATAAAATGATAAAACTGGATCATGTCTATATAGAAAGAAGTGAGATAGAAGAAACAGGAGAGTATGATCTGGATGGTATTTTTATACGTCTCGGACATGCTATTGATAGTATCGGAGCGAAAAGAGTGGTATTAGATACGATTGAAAATCTTTTTTCCAGTCTAAATAACCAGGCTATAATCCGTGCCGAATTAAGGCGCCTTTTCCAGTGGCTGAAAGATAAGAATGTAACAACAATCATTACGGGCGAAAAAGGAGATGGGACTTTTACGCGGCAGGGACTGGAAGAATATGTTTCCGATTGTGTTATCCTGCTCGACCATCGTGTTACGAACCAGATTTCAACCCGGCTATTACGGATTGTCAAATACCGCGGGTCTCATCACGGAACAAATGAATACCCGTTTTTAATTGATAAAGATGGTATTTCGGTTTTGCCTGTTACTGCACTGACATTGGATCATGAAGTTTCCACAGAAAGAGTTTCGTCCGGAATTCCCTCACTGGATAAAATGCTCGGAGGAAAAGGTTTTTATGTTGGAAGCAGTATTCTTGTTTCCGGAACAGCAGGTACAGGGAAAACTAGTATAGCAGGCTATTTTGCCAATGAGACATGCAACAGGGGAGAACGGTGTATATATTTTGCTTTTGAAGAATCCCCTAAGCAGATTATTCGAAACATGTTGTCCATCAGTGTTAAGTTACAGGACCATGTGGATAGCGGTCTTCTTAAATTTCATGCTTCCAGACCTACTTTGAATGGTTTAGAAATGCATCTTGTCTCTATCCATAAAATGGTTGAGGAATTTAAGCCGAGGACTGTAATTTTAGACCCTATTACCAATTTAATAACGGTTGGTTCTGTGAGTGAGGTTAAAACGATGCTGATCCGCTTGATAGACTTTTTACAATCCGAGCAAATCACGGTTATGTTTACTGCGCTTACATTAAATAACATTGTCAATGAACAAACAGATGAAGGCGTTTCTTCGCTGGTTGATGCGTGGCTTTTAGTCCGTGATATTGAATTTAACGGAGAGCGTAACCGTGGCTTATACGTTATGAAGTCTAGAGGAATGAAGCATTCCAATCAGGTTAGGGAGTTTGTCATTTCGGATGAAGGGTTAAATCTTGTCGATGTTTATTTAGGCCCGGAAGGCGTTCTTACAGGATCCGCCAGGGAAGCTCAGCGATTGCAGGAAGTTACAGGGGCTGTGCTGAAGGATCATGCACTTACCCGAAAAGATCTGGAAATCGACAGAAAGCGCAATGTGCTGGAATCCAAAATTGCAAGCTTGCGGGAGGAGTTTGAGTCTGTTCAGGATGAACTTAACAAAAGTTATGTTGAGGACGAACTGAGAAAACAAGTGCTCGAAAAAAACAGAGAGCAGCTTACACGCAGCAGACATAACGAGGAATAATCAGTAAACCAGCCGATCAGAATGGAATCTATGGAAATGAACGAAGAAATTTGGGAACTAAGACTTTATGTTGCAGGGAAAACCCAGAAGTCTGTAACAGCATTAAGCAACCTACAAAAATATTGTGAAGAGCATTTAAAGGATAAATATATTATTGAGGTAGTCGATTTGCTGGTGCAGCCACAGCTTGCAGAAGGTGATCAGATTCTGGCAATTCCTACACTGGTTAAGAAAGTTCCTGAGCCAATCAGAAAAATCATTGGTGATCTTTCTAACGAAGAAAAGGTTCTGGTTGGACTGAATATTCGTCCTGCAAAGAAAATCGCATGAGTGAATTTCAGAGCACACAAGAAAGTGATACGACCAGTCGCGAAGGCGATCAGTATATCCTCAGGTTGTTTGTTACCGGAGCTTCAACGAATTCGATACGGGCAATTAGCAATATCAGACAGATTTGTGAAAAATATCTTCCCGGAAGATATTCTCTTGAGATTATAGACGTTTATCAGCAAAAGGAAATCTCAGAAAGTGAGCAGATTATTGCTTTACCATTACTTATTAAAAGTTACCCCAAGCCTGAAAGAAGATTAATCGGCGATATGTCTGATACAGAAAAAGTGCTTAAAGGATTAGGGATTTCACATTTACATTAATGAAGTTAGTAAAAACGTACGATCAGCTTGTAAAAGAAAACGAGAGCTTACTTTTGCAACTGGAGGAAGCTACGGATATTATTCAAGCTATACGTACCGGCCAGGTGGATGCGCTGGTTGTTAAGGGGAAAGATGGGCATGAGCTTTATACGCTTAAAACGGCTGATCAGACTTACCGGGTTTTTATTGAAAAAATGAACGAGGGCGCAGTTACGCTGAACGAAGACGGAATTATTCTGTATTGTAATTCTATGTTTGCTTCCATGCTGGATCTGCCGCTTTCTAAGGTCATAGGTTTTTCCTTTCAGTCGTTTATCGCTGAAAATTGTCTGGACATTTATCAGGAAATATTTAAAAAGGGATGGTCACAGGATGGCAAGTTTGAAATTTCTATCAGCAGCCATAAAAGTATTATTCCATGCCAGCTTTCAGTAACCACACTTCAGCTCGACGAAGGTGTTTCGCTCAGTATTATCATTACTGATTTATCGTATCAGAAGGAAATCCAGAAGCTTCTCAAACTAAATAATGAGCGGCTTGAAAAAGCAAATTCAGCATTGGAAGTCAGCAACCATGATCTTCAGCAGTTTGCATCTATCGCATCTCACGATCTGCAGGAACCTCTGCGTAAAATCCTGATTTTTTCCGGTATGCTCAAGAGCCGGCACATGGATGAACTTCCGCAGGAAAGTATCCATTATCTTGAAAAAATTATTACCTCTTCCAGCCGGATGAAAACAATGATCATTGATATTCTTACGTATTCAGGATTATCGGTAAATAATAATCATTATGAAGTCATCAATCTGAATGAGGTAGTTCAGGAAGTTCTGGAAGATTTTGAACTTTTGATTGAGGATAAAAAGGCACAATTTGTTATTGGAGATCTTCCTGAAGTAGAAGTAAACCGTGGTCAGATCAGACAGGTCTTTCAAAATCTGATTGGCAATGCACTAAAATTCTGCAAGGTGGACGAAGTACCAGTAATCAAGGTTGATTGCTTGAAGAGAGAAGATGATTCTGATAAAACAGATTGTTATATTTCTATTCAGGACAACGGTATAGGATTTGATGAACAGTATGGCGATAAAATATTTGCGCTGTTTCAAAGACTCAATACAAAAGACAGGTATGAGGGATCAGGAATTGGTCTGGCCATCACAAAGAAAATTCTTGACAAACATAGCGGCAGCATCGCAGCCAGTAGCCAGGAGGGTGTCGGTTCTAAATTTATTATTTCTTTACCTATCCGGCAGCATAAAAATGAGAATGGTGAAATTGTGTAATGAAGTTCTGTTTACCTGACTATATTTTTAGGTTCTCCATTGATAAAGGCTTTCAAATTATCAGCAACCATCTGCAGTAATCTTTTTCTGGCTTCAAAAGAAGCCCAGGCAATGTGCGGGGTAATCACACAATTTGGTGCAGATAACAAAGGGTTTGTTAATTCCGGCGGTTCTGAAGAAAGTACATCGAGCCCTGCACCTGCAATGATTTTTTTCTCTAAAGCTTCTGCCAGATCTTCTTCATTTATCAATGGTCCACGTCCTGTATTCAATAAGTAAGCACTGGTTTTCATCAACAGCAGGTTTTCTTTCCTGATTATATTTTTTGTTTCTTCAGTGAGCGGGCAATGCAGGCTGATTACATCACTTTCCTTAAAAAGCGTATCCATTGAGACCATTTTAATTGCAGGATTATTGGTATTTTCCGGATTTTTACGATATGCAATTACCTTCATGCCAAATGCCAGTGCGATCTGAGCAACCTGTGAACCTATATCTCCCAAACCGATCAGACCCATTGTTTTTCCTGCCAGTTCTACCAGAGGTGTTTTCCAGTAAGCAAAATCCTCAGAGGACGACCATTCTCCGTTAAAAACACTTTGACTATGCGTCTCAATCCGGTTGACCAAAGCCAGTAGCAAAGCAAAAGTATGCTGAGCGACCGAAGCCGGACCATACGCTTTTACATTGGTGACGGTAATGCCATGTTTGTTTGTCGAAGCAATATCAATATTGTTATATCCCGTAGCACATACACCAATATATTTCAATTTCGGCAGATGACTTAAAATCGCATCATTTAATATTACTTTATTAACCAGCAAAGCCTCTGCATCTTTCGCCCTTTCTGTAATTTCTCCGGGAGAAGAACGCTCATAAAAGGTTGTATTACCCAAGGTTTCAATCGGAGACCAGTCCAAATCACCGGGATTTAGTGTGTAGCCGTCCAGGATAACAATGTTCATAAATGCAGGTAGTTAATTGACTTTGTAGTTTTATAATATCGAACCGAATAAAAATATAATTACGGCTTTTTTGACTAAAAACCTGACATCTGTCTAATATTTTAACAAATAAAAAGTCCTTCCCGTATGATCAATACAAGGAAGGACTTTTTTACTTACTTAACTTTTTTGTTAATTCTTAGGTTCTCCGCCCACTTTTCCGGCACCCGTTCCCTGCTGCTGCATAGGGTTAGGCTGACGGCGCATCTGCGATTGTTTGAAAATCTGGAAACGTGTTGGTTTTGCTACACGCGGGTAAGAATTATTTTCTGTATCAATATCCGCAATCTGGTAGTAAGGATCCAATGTCCACTGCACTACTTTTTTAGAAGTCGAAACAATTTTTGAAATCTGCTGGTCATTGAAACGCCAGATTTCAGCCGGGAAAGTAACCAGAGAATCCGTACCATCTTCAAAGCCCATCTTTACGATAACCGGCATTGGAAGACCACCTTTGTTTTTAATAGAAAGCGTATAAAAGTTTGTATTCTTCTGAACCAGCTCTTTTTCGCCAGGAGATAAAGACGCCAGGTATTGTTCGTATTTCTGCTTGTCCGAATCTGTTACTTTATACGGATCGTAAGAATTGTAGAAATCCGCCATGGTAGAATCCTGGGCAACTACTGTTTTTGATTTGTCAGCAGCATCGCGGATCTTACTGATGGTTTGTGCCTTTGCAGCTGCATTTTTGCGCGCAAGGTCTTTTTCAATTTCCGGGTTTTGCGAATCAATGTTATACCAGCTTACACTTACCAAGTCCTGATCAACAGGTTCTACACCATAAAACCAGCCTTTCCAGAACCAGTCAAGATCAACACCGGAAGCATCTTCCATGGTACGGAAAAAGTCAGAAGGGGTAGGGCTTTTAAATCTCCAGCGGTTTGCATATTCTTTGAAAGCATGGTCAAATAATTCACGGCCCATGACGGTTTCACGTAAAATATTTAATGCCGTAGCTGGTTTTGCATAGGCATTAGGTCCAAGTCCGATTACGTTTTCGGCCGATGACATAATGGGTGATAAAACTGATTTGTCAGAAGACATATAGTCCGTAATAAACATAGGCTCACCACGACGGGAAGGATAATTAAAATCCCATTCTTTTTCAGCAAGGTACTGGCAGAACGTATTTAAGCCTTCATCCATCCAGGCCCACTGACGTTCGTCAGAGTTTACGATCATTGGGAAGAAATTGTGACCCACCTCATGAATAATGACACCGATCATACCATATTTAACCTGTTCACTGTATGTTCCGTCTTCTTCCGGACGACCGCCGTTAAAACTGATCATCGGATATTCCATACCGCCGCCTTGTGTGGCATGGCAGGAAATAGCAACCGGATAAGGATATTCAAAAGTACGGTTACCATATGATTTCAGCGTGTGAGCTACCGCGCGGGTCGAATATTGTTCCCAAAGCGGATTTCCTTCTTTTGGATAAAAGGACATGCACCAGATTTTCTTTCCATTCTTATACACATCGCTTTGCATCGCATCCCAGATGAACTTACGGCTGCTTGAAAAAGCAAAATCACGTACGTTGTCTGCTTTGTATAACCACGTTTTTTTGCCAACCGATTTGTTTTCGCGTTTCTCCGCTTTTTCAGCTTCGGCCTGTGTGACAATGATCACCGGTGTTTTGGAAGTCTCAGCCTGTTTCAAACGTTGTTTCTGCGTAGCTGTTAATACCGCTGCATAGTTCTGGCATTCACCTGAAGCAGCAACAATATGGTCGGCAGGTACGGTAATCGCTACTTTATAATTGCCAAAGATCAAGGCAAATTCACCTTGTCCTAAAAATTGTTTGTGATTCCATCCATTTACGTCATCATAGGGTGCCAGGCGAGGGAACCAGTGGGCAATGAAATAATTAGAGTTTCCATCCTTTGGAAAAAACTCATATCCACTCCGGCCGTAATATTCTGTGATGTTATAAGCCCATTCCACACCAAAAACAACACTTGTTCCTGGCTTCAATGGCGTTGGTAAATCAACACGCATCATCGTATTGTTGATCGTATAAGGAAGCGGGTTTCCGGCTTTGTCCTTTACTTTTGAAATTTCGTATCCATATTCAACATTTGGATCCAGGGAAGAACCGCGGCCATTATTCAAAGATTGAAGCTGATTGGTGCTCATCCCTTTTTCATTAATGCTTCCTGTGCGGGAAGTAGCACCGATCCCGTCTTTTTTGAACAGGTTTTGTTCCAATTGTAGCCAGATATATTTTAACTCATCCGGAGAATTGTTGAAAAATGTAATGGTTTCAGATCCTTTGATGCGTCTTTTGTCATCATCCAGTTCTGCTTTGATGTCATAATCTGCACGCATCTGCCAGTATTCTTTACCAGGTGCACCGGATGCAGCGCGGTAGGTATTTGGCGTGGGAAGGACAGTCCCTAACTGTTCAAAACGATCATTCGCTTTGTAGTTTGGAGACGTGGGAAACTGCTGGGCAAAAGTTGCCAGGGACAGCAGCAGCAAAAAGGGTAAAAAAAGGTGTTTCATAATGTATTGGAGTGATGTTCAGTAATTGCGCGATTAATTTACGGATAATCCCATGATTTCTCTAAACAGCTCATTATTTAAAATAAGCGACAGAGCCATTCCTACGATAAGCCCTGAAAGGATATCGTTCCATCTCAGCTTGGAAATACGAAACAATTCAATCATGGCAAAAGCAACAGATAATACGACAAAGACAATAATGAGCTGTCCTAGTTCAAGTCCGATATTAAAACCCAGCAAAGGACTTAATATATCCGCTTCCTTGCCCAGTAATGTCCGAAGGTAATTTGAAAAACCTAAACCGTGAATAAGACCAAAGGTCAAAGCAAGCGGATAACGTGGACTATAATTACTTTCTTTGATATAAGAACTTTTGGGTGTTTTGTGGAAAAAATTCAGGATTGCAGTGATAAGAATCGTAATGGGAATCAGCAATTCTATAACATCCGGGCGGATTGAGATAAGTCCTAATGTGGCAAGTGCAAGTGTAATCGAGTGCCCAATGGTAAAAGCAGTAACCAGAATAATTACTTTTTTCCAATCCACTAAGGTATAAATGGTACAAAGCGCAACGATAAATAAAATGTGGTCATAGCCATTGGAATCTGTAATATGGTCAAAACCCAATTGAAGATAAGCCTGAAATTCGGACATGAAAAGGTTAATAAATGAATGAAATATTCAGGGGTTAAGAACAGCAATGTAATTGTTGTCAGAACAAAGTTCCGAAGATATTTCATTCAGCGATTGAAAACAAAGGTTAGGAAGAAATAGAAGAATTTTATGCAGTTTAAATATTATAACAAAAAAAGACCGGAAGCAAATGCCTCCGGTCTTTTTAAATTCTGACACCAATTATAAGATTGTTATTATTTTTTAAGATCGTAGTTGGTATTTTGTGGATCCCAGTTGGTCCAGCTTGCAGTCCAGTCTGTTGTTCCGAAAGCACCCACATAAGTAGTTGCTTCAAAGCCGGAAGGAAGCGTAGCGCCACCAGTCAACAATGGAGAACCTGCTGCAGGAATTCCGTTTGGTTTAGAACCCAAAACATTGAATGTAGCATCCATTTTAAGATCAGCTGCAAGAGAAATAGCATTCTTTGCACCAGCAGCTTTAAACAATGTTTCTGTAACACCTTCAACCTGTGTTTTTGCAGTAGTAGCCAAAACTACACCGTCCATCTTAATCAAGCCTGATGTAAAGTTTGCGATTGTCAAATCATTTTCAACACGCAGACCTGAACGTGGCCATGCACCCGTAAATACACTGTTGTAAACTGAAATTGCAGAATTACGACGGATACGCATTGCAGAAGCAAATTTACTGTTTGCGCTATCTTTACCCATTGCCACTGTTACGTTAGCAAACTTTGCTGAAGTCTGAGGTGTTGCAGCTGTTCCGTTTGCATCGTTGTCAGATTCGAATCCATTTGAGTCACCTGCCTGATCTGCAATTGCAGGATCACGAAGAATAAAACCATACTGGATCATTCCACTGAAACCGTTATCTGTATCGAAATCGTCATCCAGACCACGATAAGCCACTAAATGTTTTGCGTTAACAGTTCCACCGAACCATTCGAAAGAATCATCTCCACCGAAAGAGGCCTGAACGTATTCGATTTTAGTACCAGATCCAACACCACCGAAAGTCAAACTGTTGATTTCTTTGTTTGTTTCATAAGCGATACCAGCAAACTCAACACGAACATATTTCAGTTCACCTGAATTATCTGCTACGTCAGTTCCGCCAAAAGTAGTTTTTTCTTCACCTTCCACTACTGCCGGAGTTTTGTTAACCGGAGCTTTACCCAAGATAACCAATCCACCCCAGTCACCAGCTTTACGCTGACCAGCGGCTTGGTTTGATGTAAAAACAATAGGTTTTTCAGCTGTTCCAACTGCCATGATTTTTGCACCCGGTTTGATGAAAAGGGCACCCTTACTTGCTTTATCTCCTTTAATAACTGTACCTGGTTCAATCGTCAGCGTGGCACCTGCTTCAACATAAACAAAACCAGAAAGAAGGTATTGGTCTGTTGCTTTCCAGGTTGTGTTGGTTGTAATGCTTCCTGTAACAGTGTTCAGAGCACCTGGAACCACTACCGGTGTTGGTTCTTCTTCTTCGTCATCATCATTGTTACAAGCTACAAAACCTGTCATAACTAACCCGATCATAAACAGGTTAAATAATTGGCTTACTTTTTTCATACTATTTTTGTTTTACTAAATTGATTGCTTTGTTAGAAATTGAGATATTAAAATTTGTAGGTAAGTCCAAGGGTTGAGTAAGTACCGCGGCGGTATTTCTGATAGCTTTCATCCACACCGGTAATTTTACCATCAAGATTGCTATCTTGGATCAGGCGGAACTGCTGGTTCAACAGATCCTGCACACCCAGTTTAAGCTCCATGCGGCGGCCAATTGCTTTGATGATATTCAGGTCAATGACATTGCGGGGCATTTCATATACTGTTGGCTGAACAGCATTATCTCCAACAAGGAAGATTCTTTTGCCAATAACATTGTACAGGGCGTTAATTTGTAAGCCAATCGTTGGTTCGGTATAGTAGATCCCTGTATTGATCAGATAAGGTGATTGGCCTTGAAGTTGCCTGTTTGCTTCCTGTCCTGCAAAGCCTGTTAATACATCACTCTTAATTATAGAACCATTTAATACAAGCGTCAGATTATTAATGAATGCTGAGTTGGTAATTTCTTTAAGTGATTTACGTACTTCAATTTCTGCACCATAGGCATATGCTTTTTCAGCATTGTCAACTGTGAATGTTACCCCTGATCCTGAATATCTTATGCGGGATTCAATTGGGTTTTTGAAATGCTTGTAAAAACCTGCAATCGAAATTACCTCACCGTCTTTCGGATAAAATTCATAGCGCAAGTCAATATTTTGAATCGAAGGCGTTTTCAGGTTTGGATTTCCAACGCGGGATACGTCAAAATTGAAATCGTAATAGTTAAATGGTGCTAACTCACGAAATTCAGGTCTGTTAAGAGTAATGCTGTAAGCAAAACGAAGCAGAGATTTTTCTGTGAAGTTATAAGCCAGGTTTACAGATGGCAAAGCACGGAAAATCGGATTATCGACATCTACTTTGGCTCCTGCACCTCTTTCCTGACTTTGTAACTGCTGACGATTAAACTCACCACGGAACCCGATCGAAGCGTTAAACTTGGTCGTAAGTGGAATGTATGCACCTACGTAACCAGCAGCAAGCAAATTTTGCGCTTTATACTTATCATCTGTATTGGTATGTTCTACATAATACAGCTTGTCAGCAGCGATATTAGACTTGTCAAAAAACTGCTCCGGATTACTTTTAAGAATTTCGGATGAAACTCCGCCAGGGTTATTAAGGTTGAACCAGCGTGCATTGAAGATACGATCCTTATATTCTGCCATACCACCTGCACGCAGCTTGATCTGCATTTTTTCATCTCCTTCATATCCTTTTCTGTCAATACGATGTTCAATATCGGCACGGAAAGAGCTTGAGTATTCATTCAATTTTGAGAAGAAACGTGCATTACGGGTTAAACTTGCACCACTGCCTTGCAATGTTTCGATCTCAAAAGGATCATTGGTACCGATATTACGGCTTGATACGAAGCGGCGGAAATCAGGTTCGTCACGGTGTGTCCATCCAAAAGCACCTGTCCACTTAATCGTGGTTGCATTGGATACATCATGAGTACCGCTTAGCTGGCCTGAATAAATACTTTTTGATTCATATCTGAAAGCATAGTTCTGTACTTCGCGGCCATTATCATTACTGTATCCCTGGCGATAAGTAGTTTCTTTATTGCTTAGCTGATTGAACAAGTTGCGGAATTCAATTTTATGATTTGGGTTGATGATAAATCCCCAGTTCGACATGGCACCTACACGCGTGTTTTGTCCGTAAAACTGATCGTTGTAATTAAGCTGAATTTCAGATGCTTGTTTTTTATCATCAAATGCCAGATACCTGAACTGCTGTGTTGGCATAAACTGGTTTGTATGCGTATAGTTGACATTATTGAATGTTGTCAGTCTTTTATCGCCAATGTTCATGCTTCTGTTATAACCTATTGAAAAGCGAAGGTCAGGACGGATATTTTTAGTCTGCAGATCATAGAAGTTTGTCAGATTACGGAAGGCATTAAGAGTCCGGTCAGAAGGCGTGTTTTCATTAATGATCCTTTTTGTTGACGGGAACTTGGAAGGTAGCACGCGATCTTTGGATCCAAAGCCTATCCAATCCAATGAACTTCCTTTGTAATCCCTGGCATCATGAAAGGTTGTTCCGCCGCGGTAAGATGAGGAAAGATTTAAAGTAAAACCGTTTTCATCAGGAACTGTTTTAGTATAAATTTTGATGATACCACCTGCAAATTCACCTGGCAAATCCGGTGCACCTGATTTATAAATCATGATACGGTCAATCGCTGAGCTTGGAATAAGATCAAAAGAGAAAGATTTAACGTCAACTTCGGATGAAGGTGTGATGGCGTCATTAAGCATTACCGTGTTATAACGTTCGTTCAACCCGCGGATAATCACAAAACGATCGTCCTGAATAGAAACACCCGGAACACGGCGAACAACCTGTGAGGCATCTCTGTCCTGAGATTTCTGGATCTGCTGTGCTGAAATACCCACGGCAATCTGTTCCGCTTTTTTGATTTCGGTAATAACCGAAACATCGGTAAAGGTCTGGCGCTGGCCGACAATCTTAACTTCCTGAAGATTGGCAACATCTTCTTCCAGCGTTGCGTTAATCAAAACAGCCTGATTGGGATAAACCGTTACTTCAACTTCTTTATTTTTGTAAGAGATATAGCTTACAATGACGGTGTGCTTTCCTGTTGGAATATTCTGGATGTCAAATTTTCCATCTTGATCTGTTGCAGTACCTATAGGAGGTGTGGTTCCTTTTAAAATTACGCTGGCACCAATAATTGCTTCTTTTGATTGTGCATCAACAATTGAGCCTTTTACTGAGCCTGTCTGGGCCTTGACAAAGGAGACAGATAAGATAACTAAGAGAAGAGCTAAAATTTTTGAGTTCATACTTGAATGTGTCAGAAATAAATATTTTCGACAGCAAAAGTAGACTCCTTATATTACCTCAGTGTTAACTCAATGTTATGGCTTGGTTATTTAAGATTAATGATTTATACTGTAAATCAATTATTTACGCTTTTTGTAGTGTTTCTTCGACAAACTATTCGTTATGGTAGAGTTGGAGACTAATCAAGTTATTCAATAATGCCGTTTCCGGTTGTTGTCGTGAATTTCTCTATAGCATATACGATGCCATTTACTACTGCATATTTTACCACGTTGTTTTTCTTCAACAGGAAAGTACCGGCACTTCCCAGCTCCGGAGAAGAGGATAAAGGATTTTTTCCAAGCCTTAGCAGATGAAAGGGCTGTTCATAAAAATCGGAAACCGTATTTTTGTTACTATAGGTAATGGATACTTTTACATAGGTATAGCCTTGCCTGAATAATTCTTTTGGATTCAGTTTCTTTAATTCCTGAATGCTGGTGATTGTTGCCGGATACACTTTCCCTTTTTCCAGGGTCAGCCCGGAAGCATTGATTTCCTGCGTACCAAACACTGTTGACAAATCCCCAAATTCTTCTACTCTTGCCGAATAATAAAACCTGGTAGCGTTAGCATAGTTGATTTCATTTCTGTTGATACCAAGATCAGAAAGATAGGTTTTATCATTTTTCTTGATGGTAGCTCCACGAATAATCAAGTCATAAAGTGCTCTCCCGTTTTCAGGAATAGCTTCATATTGATCTTTACTTTCTTTTAAATAACTACGATCTGCGACGGATTCAAACGCTGTTAAAAGCGTCATAAAATTAAGTTGCCTGACATATTGTTTTTCCGGATCTCCGGCATAACCACCAGACTCTACCAATATTAACGTTGTTCCCCATTTTTGAAAATTATCCCCAAAAGCACGCGGTTCGTGGTCATCGGAATAACGTCCAACCTGGCCGGGAATAAATTTCTGAAGATTACTATTCATCTTGACAATCATCTGCATGGATTTTTCTCTGACCGTGTTGATGGATCTTGGATAATCGTAGGCAGTAGCCAAAAAGGAAATCGTTGCTTTTTTTCCTGTTAAACCAGCTGAATACCGCGGACTCTGATCATGAAGATTAAATCCAAATTCGGGTTTAATTGTATTTTGAAGCTCTTTCAGGATTTTGGATTCAGGTGCCTGAAGAAATACGGCATCCCGGTTCAGATCAAACCCCTGTGCACTTCTGCGCTGGTATCTTTCCGCTCCGTCCGGATTAAGCATCGGGATAAAATAAATTGTCGTACTGTCCAAAATTGTTTTTCTTAATGGATCAAAACCATCACCGGTTGCTTCCAGAAAGTTGAAAATGTCAAAAATGGCCATGGTGGCCGTAGGCTCATCACCGTGCATCTGCGACCAGGCCATGATTTTGTGCGGGCCTTTTCCAACTTTGATCATACTGATGCTCCTGCCCTCGAAAGATTCTCCGACTGTGGACACTTCATAAGATTTCAGGGTACTTCTTTTTGCAATTAAGGGCTGAATGTCTTTGTGTTTGAAACGGCGGTTGGTTAATGATTTTTCCTTATACTTCTCATGTGCTTTCATCAACTTTTCCGCAGTATCCTGAGTTTGTGAAAAGGAGGGATTACTACAGAAAATAAAGAGAAGTAAGATTAGGAGTGATTTCATAATAAAAGTAGTAGAAAACTTCAGTCGATGATTCCATTGTAAGGAATTACAGATTTTGCAGACAAGTCATAGAGAAATCCGTTTACTACGGCGAACTTAGGATCTCCGTTTTTAGTCAGAATAAAGGTTGCAGGATCTTCAAAGCCAGGTAGTGAAGTTGGTTCTGATTTGTTCATTAAAACATGCAGGGGTAGTTTAAAAAACGAACTTTCATTGGAAATAGAACCTGGTTTGACCTTAATATAAGTATATCCTTCTTTCAGCACTTCCCAGGAATCTATGGAATCCAGTTCACTTATTTGATTGTAAATAAACCTAAGTACTTTTCCATTTTCCAGCGTATAGCCCGTTGCATCTAACTCTTCACTCCCGAAATAAATAGAAAGATCTCCGTAATCTTCGATTTTGCTTTGATAAAAAAACTTTGTCGCATTTTCATAATTTACTTCACTGCGATCTATTCCCAAATCAGTTTGATATGTTTTTCCATGCTCTTTCACAGTGACATTCCGGATCAGAAAATCAAAGATGTAACGGCTGTTCTCAGGTAGCTTATAGTAATCTTCCCGGCTTTCCTGCACAAAAGAATTTTCTGAAATAGACTGCAAGGCAGTCAGAATAGCCATAAAGTTTAACTTCCGGATATATTGTTTTTCAGGGTCGCCGACATAACCGCCAGATTCAATCAAAATTAACGTCGTTCCCCATTTTTGAATATTATCACCAAAAGCACGTGGTTCATGATCCTCATTCCATCGGCCTACTGCACCGGGAATATAATTTTGCAGCATCCGATTCATGCCCACAATAACCTGGATCGCTTTTTCACGCACTGTATTTACGTTTCTCTCCTGATCATAAGCTGTTGCCAGAAAAGAAATTGTTGCCAGTTTGGAAGTGTTCCCGACAGAATAACGGGGATTTTTGTCGTGCAAATTAAATCCGAATTCCGGCTGTAAGGTTTGCTGAAGTTCTTTTAATATGCGGGATTCAGGGGCTTGCAGGTGTAGCGCATCACGGTTAATATCGATATTCTGCGCATTGCGTCTTTGAAAACGTTCCGCACCGTCCGGATTCAGCATTGGAACAAAGTACAAGGTAGTTTCAGCTAAAATCAGTTTTCTGATAGCATCAAATTCATCGTCTTTTTTTTCCAGAAAATTCAGGATATCAAAGCAGGCCATGGTTGCCGTAGCTTCATCACCATGCATTTGTGTCCATAGCAGAATTTTACGTGGCCCTGTTCCAATTTTTAAATAGTGTATCGGACGACCTTCAAATGACTCGCCTGCTTTCTTGATTTCATAAGCAGGATTGTCTCTTCTTTTATCAATCAAGGTGTTGACCAGATCCTGTTTAAAGCGCCGTTGCGTAAAGGATTTTTCCTGAAAAAAAGGATAGGCACTATAAAGCTGGTTTTTAAAGGTGATTTTTGGATTCATGAATCGGGATTGGCAAACACGTAAATTTGAATGGATCAGGTAGTTGTACTATTTTTGACATTGTCAGGGCAAAAGTAAACACATAAGATAAAACGGGCATACAATTTTCTTGCGTTTTATATAGGATTATTTTGCAAAAAGTATTCCAATCTCTAACAAAGTTTATTATATTTGCAGCATGTTAAGAGCTGAAACATATCATCATTTTCATCAAAACCACTTGGTTTCCGGGCGTCTTGGGTGATGTGTTTTTGCAAGTAGTGTTGTAATAAGGTTGAATACATAGTATCCCAAAAGCCCGATTCCTTAAACGAATCGGGCTTTATTTTTTTAAGCTGTTTATTTTCAATTTGTCTGTTTTGGTCATTAAATAACTGATCAGCCTGAAATCTTAATCCTAAACGAATGAAAACCGTTATTATCAAATACAATGCCGGTAACGTGCAGTCCGTCATGTATGCACTTGACCGGATTGGTGCTGAATATTTGTACACAGACAACGAGGAGGAGATTCGTTCGGCAGACAAAGTGATTTTTCCGGGAGTAGGTGAAGCCAGTACCGCTATGAGCTATCTGCGTGAAAAGGGTCTTGATAAAATAATCCCCTCTCTAACACAACCTGTTTTAGGAACGTGTGTAGGAATGCAGCTGATGTGCCGTTTTTCGGAAGAGAATAATACTACCTGCATGGGTATTTTTGATGTTGACGTCAAGCGATTTCCTGCTACTCCCGGAATTAAGGTTCCGCATATGGGCTGGAACAATATCACAGATTACAAATCAGAACTTACCCAAAATCTGACAGATAATGCATACGTTTACTTTGTACACAGCTATGCTGCACCGGTTTGTGAATATACCGTAGCTACCTGCGATTACATTCGTCCGTTCAGTGCCATGCTGCATAAAGACAACTTCTACGCAGCCCAGTTTCATTGCGAAATCAGTGGCAACGTAGGACAGCAACTACTTGAAAATTTTCTTAAACTCTAAAATCCAGGCCTGAAAGACCGCCATATCTCAGCCCAGGCCACCGGCCTGGAGTACCGGGAATCCGTAATTAATTGATACCATATGATTCAGATAATTCCAGCCATAGACATGATCGAAGGAAAGTGTGTCCGACTCACACAAGGCGATTATGGAAAAAAAATAATATATAATGAAAATCCGCTGGAAGTAGCGCTGGAATTCCAGGATTCAGGGCTGACACGGCTGCATTTGGTGGATTTGGATGGAGCGAAAGCCAAAAAAGTAATAAACTGGAAAGTACTTGAAAAAATAGCCTCCCAAACAGCACTGCATATTGATTTTGGTGGAGGCGTACAATCCGAAGAAGATATCCGTATCGTTTTTGAAAGCGGTGCAAAACAAATCACAGGCGGAAGTGTGGCCGTAAAGCAGCCTGATTTGTTTAAAAACTGGCTGGAAGTTTACGGTGGTGAAAAAATAATTCTGGGAGCGGATGCAAAAAATGAGAAAGTAGCGGTAAGCGGCTGGGAAGAAGGGACTGAGCTCTGGGTATATGATTTTGTTGAAGAATATGTTGAAAAAGGAGTAAAGTATGTAATCAGTACTGATGTAGCCAAAGACGGATTATTGCAGGGCCCTTCTTTTGACCTTTACAAAAATTTACAGGATAAATGTCCGGACCTGAACATTATTGCAAGCGGAGGCATCAGTGGATTGGGTGATGTGGAAAAACTGGAAGAAATGAATATTTACGGCGTCATCATAGGAAAAGCCATCTATGAAGGCCGGATAAAACTGGAAGAGTTAAAAATATTTTTTTAATGGAGAATTTTCGGGTTAAACGTGGAGAGTATGAGATAACGACGGACAAAGGCGAACTGGATTTTGACGTGATTCATGGTTTTTTGTCTCAAAGTTATTGGTCATCAGGAATTCCCATGGACACTGTGAAAAAAGCTGCACAAAATGCTGTGACCTTTGGAATATACCATGGAAAACAGCAAGTCGGGTATGCCCGCGTCATTACTGATTTTACGACATTTGCTTATTTGGCAGATGTGTTTATTGCTGAAAATGAACGAGGTAAAGGATTATCAAAGTGGCTGGTTGAAACTATTCTCGCTGCTCCCTTCTTACAGGGACTAAGACGCTGGATGCTTGCTACCCGCGATGCTCATGGACTTTACCAACAATACGGATTCACTCCACTGGAAAATCCGGGTATTTTCATGCAGGTCAATCGCCCGGATATTTACAACAACGGCAAAAATAATTAACAAAATGCTGACAAAACGCATTATACCCTGTCTGGATGTAAAAGACGGACGGACAGTAAAAGGAGTAAATTTTGTAAATCTTCGGGATGCCGGTGATGCTGTAGAGCTTGGCGCCATGTATGCTGCCCAAGGCGCAGACGAACTGGTTTACCTGGATATTGCTGCTACGGTCGAAGGCCGCTCTACTTTTATTGATCTCGTTCGACGGGTAGCGCACACCATCAATATTCCTTTTACAGTGGGTGGAGGAATTTCCTCCATTGCCGATGTTTCCGCTTTACTGCATGCCGGTGCTGATAAAGTTTCTATCAATTCAGCAGCTGTTCGTAATCCGGGCCTGATCAATGAACTTGCCCTGGAATTTGGAAGCCAATGTATCGTAGTAGCCATTGATACCCGGTATATTGAAACCAGCGAAGGCGTTTTTGAACACATCGTTCATACGCATGGCGGCAGAAAGCCAACAGAGATCAGAACAATTCCCTGGGCAAAAGAAGTGGAAGATCGTGGTGCAGGAGAGATTTTGCTTACTTCCATGGATACGGACGGAACAAAAAACGGTTTTGCGCTGGAGCTGACTTCGATCATCTCCGGTAACGGTAATATTCCTGTTATTGCTTCCGGAGGTGCCGGAAATATGGAGCATTTTTACGATGTCTTTACTGAAGGTAAAGCAGATGCAGGACTTGCAGCAAGTATTTTTCACTTCCGGGAAATAGATATTCCTGATTTGAAGCAATATTTACAGGATAAAGCGCTTCCCATGAGGATGACAAAATAATTCTGCGCTGGCAGAAAGCTTAAAATTTTAATTACAATCCCAAACCATGAGTAACGAACTTTCAACGATAGATTTTACCAAATCAACCGACGGACTTGTTCCGGCCGTAATACAGGATGCCAATACTTCAGTTGTCTTAATGCTGGGCTATATGAATCGTGAAGCTTTTGAAAAAACACAGGCTGAAGGCAAGGTTACTTTTTTCAGCAGAAGCAAGCAACGGCTCTGGACCAAGGGCGAAACTTCAGATAATTTCCTGTATGTGAAAGAGGTTCTTGCTGACTGTGACGGAGATACGATTCTAATTAAAGCATTACCTGCGGGGCCGACATGCCACACAGGGGATGACACATGTTTTGGGGAAAAAAATAACCGCAATACACGGATCGGGGAAGCAGCCTTTCTGAATTATCTGCAAAAAGATATTATTCGTGACAGAAAGTTACATCCATCAGATTCTTCTTATACCACCAGCTTGTTTAAGAGCGGTATCAATAAAATTGCACAGAAGGTAGGGGAAGAGGCTGTTGAAGTAGTGATCGAAGCCAAGGATAATGATGAGGGACTTTTCAAAAATGAAGTAAGTGATCTGCTATTTCATCTTCTGGTACTTTTGGAACAAAAAAACATTGACTTAGATGAGGTAATTAGCGTACTTCGCAGTCGTCACTCATAAAAACCAAAGCGATATGAATTTATTAATACGCCTTCTAATCAGCACGTTGGCAATAGTCGTTGCTGCCAAGGTTGTTCCTGGTGTTTTTGTAGAAAGCTGGACTACTGCTGCCATTGTTGCTATTGTTCTGGGAATTCTGAACACTTTTCTTAAACCAGTGCTACAGATTCTTGCTCTTCCTATCACTATTCTGACACTAGGTCTGTTTTATTTCATCATTAATGTCTTCATCATTTACCTGGCTACGTACCTTGTAGACGGTTTTGCGATAAGTGGATTTATATCCGCACTTATTTTTGGTCTGGTAGTTTCTGTCGTTTCTGCAATCCTTGGTATGTTTTTAGATTAGAGTTTTAAAACTTAATCTAAATTAAACCCTATGTTTCGCAAACTACAGTCCTATGCTTAGTCAACTTGAAGAAATTAAGGATACTCTTTTTAAATATTTCGAAACCCGTATCGACCTGTTTAAAATAGAGACAAGAGATAAGATTGAACGTACTGCCGTTACAGGCGTGTATGGTGTACTTATTCTTAGCATTGCTCTGATCGTTCTGATCCTGATGGTAATTTTATTAGGTACATTGCTAAATAAATGGCTTGATAGTGATTACCTGGGATACCTGATCCTTTTGGGTGTTTTTGTTCTGATACTCGTTTTATCAATAGTATTCAAAACAAAACTCATAGGCTTAATCCGCAATATTATTGTCAAAGTTATCCAAGTAAAAGAAGATTAGCCCCAGTTAAATAGTGCCTGGAATATTCTTTTCCAAATGGAATTGCTATTTTTGGGTTCTGTTATGGTAATCTCTGCATAATATTTTTAATTTAAATAAAGATATGAGTAGTTCACCAATAGATTCAAACGTAAATTTGACGAAGCCATTTTCGTCAGATACAGAAAGTGAAAAAGAAGATTTGCTTAGAGAAGCAGATCTTTACCGTTTTAAGCTTGAGTCCCAGTGGGACGATCTTAAGCATGACGCGTCTGGTTACGGCAAGCAGGCTTTAATCATTGGAGGAGTGGTTGTTACTACCTATATATTGCTTGAAGCAATACTTCCTAATGAAAAAAAGAAAGATGAAATGGTATATGCTGAGCCTGGAAGATTAGCTATAAGACAAGGTGTTCCAAAAAAGAAAAGCAAATTTGCGGTAGGGCAAGCCGTGCAAAGTTTGGTCTGGACATTGGCTGTAGGCTGGGCTCGCAAAAAGCTTCAGGATATTATTGCAGTTGATCACGAATCGGATGAAAATAAAAAACTATAAAATAGCTGACCTCCTTTCAAATAGAAAAGAAGAAAAAAGGAAATCTTTCGCAGTACTTCTGGATCCGGATAAAGTGAATTTTGACACTTTTCCTGAATTTCTTGAGACCGCTATAGAAAGCGAAGTGGACTTTTTCTTTGTTGGTGGCAGTCTTATTACCAATTATGCCATTGACCAGCTTATTCTGGCTATTCAAACGCACACTAAAATTCCAACGATTCTTTTTCCGGGCAACAGCCTTCATATTGATCCATCTGCAGATGCGATACTTTTGCTTTCGCTGATCTCTGGCAGAAACCCGGATTTTCTTATAGGTCAGCATGTCATTGCAGCTCCCATGCTGAAAAAAAGTGGTCTTGAAGTTCTTCCAACAGGCTACATGCTTATTGAAAGCGGGAAACTTACTACCGTATCCTATATCAGTAATACCACACCGATTCCTAATGATAAACCAGGCATTGCTGCATGTACGGCAATGGCAGGTGAATTGCTGGGATTGAAAAATATATTTTTGGATGCCGGCAGTGGAGCATTATATCCTGTTCCGGCAGAAGTCATTGAAGCTGTCCGCTCCTCAGTGGATACGCCTATCATTGTAGGTGGTGGTATAAATTCAAGTGAAAAAGCGTTGGCTGCCATGCAGGCAGGCGCAGACGTGATTGTAGTTGGTAATGGAATAGAACAAAACCAAAACCTGCTTTCTGAAGTAGCAGCCTGTGTAAAAATGTTTAACCTTCAATTGGAAAAGGTTTACTAGACTTTGAGCATAATATTTTGTACTAAAGAAAGGGGTTTCATTATTTTCTAAGGAAATTTTAAGTTCTTGGAAAAATACAATCCAAAACGTTGGGATTATTGAAACTTATCATGCTATCTTTGTAGCGAACCTTAATTACACCCAAGAAATGAAAAAATTCGTAGCATTCGCGTTTGTTGCCGGTATGGTAGCTTTCGCTTCTTGTACAAGCAAGCCAAAAGAAGAAGCAGCTGATTCTACTGCTGTAACTGTTGAAACTCCTATGGTTGATACTGTTGCTGTTGATTCAGTTTCTACTGATTCAATGAAAACTGATTCAGTGAAATAATCATTGTTCTTTTGTTGAAAAACATTGAAAAGCCTTATTTATAAGGCTTTTCTTTTTTTATTTAGGGTATGGAAAAGAAAATATCCTTTGAGGCTTACGTTCCGGATTTAGCTTATGCCTACTGTGACCATCTTCACAAAGTCTATCAATTTGATTTTTTTCTGTCAAGGCCGCGTCAAAGCCGTTTAGGTGACTTTACAGTCAGATCTGGTTTTATTCCAAGAATTACAGTCAATAAAAATCTGAACCCGTATAATTTCCTGATAACTTACCTGCATGAAGTCGCACATCATGTTGTATACACACAAACCAAAAGTCGTGGAAAAAAGCGCGTGGCGCCACATGGCGTGGAATGGAAACGGGAATTTGAAATTTTGCTGATACCCGTTATGAATGATCAGATCTTTCCTGCTGATATTCTGGAACCGCTTTTGAGGTATTCAAAAAATCCGAAAGCATCTACAAGCGGAGATCTTACCTTATACAATGCCATAAAAAAATACGACGATCATTCACTGAATCCGAATAAAGTTGCCTTAATTCATCTCATGGAAGGCACCCATTTCGTTTTTCATAACAGACAGTTTGTAAAAGGCTCTTTAAGACGTACGCGTGTTTTGTGTATTGATAAAGCGTCCCAGCGTCGTTATACAATACCTGCTCATGCATTGGTTGAAGCGTGTTAAAAATTTTCTCTCATTTATTTATCCCGCATTTCTTTGCTGGATTTTTTTGCTGTTCCCTTCTCCGGCTTACAGTCAGCAACCTTCGGTTTTATCTGCCGGAAACTGGTATAAAATTGGCATAACCCAAAGCGGGGTTTACAAAATTGATGCTGCCTTATTCAAGTCTATGGGTATTGATATAGCAACATTATCTCCTGACCAAATCAAAATCTATGGGAATGGCGGCCATATGTTGCCTCAGAAAAATAATGTAAAACGAACAAAAGATCTAACACAAAATGCAATTCTGGTAAAAGGGGAAGAAGATAGCCGATTTGATGCGAGTGACGCAGTCTATTTTTATGCCGAAGGTCCAAATGTTATTGCTTATGATTCTGCAAAAAACAGCTTTTATCATCAGACTAATGATTATTCCGATACCACATACTACTTCCTGACATATGGAAATGGTAAAGGGCTAAGAATTCAAAACAAGCCGGGCTTAACGACTGCTGCGCAAACCATAATTAACCAATATGATGATTACTGGTTTCATGAATCAGAATCAGTGAATTTATTGAAATCAGGGCGTAGCTGGTGGGGGGAATATATCGGAACATCTTCTACATTAACAGTTCAGGCAGATTTACCCGATGTTATTCCTTCTTCTGATATCATCATGCGGACATCCGCCATTGGATCAGCGCAGGTGACGACCCGTTTTTTATGGCAATTAAACGGACAATCTGCCGGGGAAGCATCCATTGGTACTGTAGGAATCGGAACCTATGATATAAAAGCACAAAAATCAGAAAGCAGTTTTAACCTGAAAGCAGCGGGAAATCCTGCTTCTGTTATGACAGTAGGGGTAACGTATACTAAAAACGGACAAAACTCTGCACAGGCTTATCTGGATTATATAAGTCTGCAGGTAAAAAGATCATTACAGGCTTATAGCAAACAACAATTTTACAGATTTCCCCCGGCTTCAAAAGATACGGTTACCTATCAGATCCGGAATGTTCCGCCAGACTGGCTGTGGTGGAATATCACAGATCCGGCTTCGATCACCTCTTCTGTACTGAAGGACAATGGAAATAATGTCTATGTTTTTTCAGATCACAAATCAAAAGAATTAATACAATACATAGGCTTTGCTCCTACACAGGCATTAACGCCTGCTTCATGGCAGCATGTTGCTAACCAGAATTTACAAAAATATCCAACGCCGGATTTACTGATAATAACGGCAGGTGCGTGGGAATCAGAAGCGAAAAGACTGGCAAATTTCCGTACAGAACATGACGAGCTGGAAACCCTGGTTGTTACTACAAATCAGATTTACAATGAATTTTCAGGAGGAAAGCCGGATATAACAGCCATTCGCGATTTTGTTCGCCAGCTTTATACAAACGATCCAAAGAAGCTGAAATATTTGCTTCTGTTTGGCGATGCAACGTATGATTACAAAAATCTCTTACAAAATCAATCCCAAAGCCAGCAAAACAACTGGGTTCCGGTTTATGAAAGCCTGGAATCGTTGAATCCGGTTTACACCTATTCTTCCGATGATTATTTTGGGTTTATGGAGGCGGATGAAGGTACTTGGATTGAAACCAACGCAGGAGATCATTCTTTGGAAATTGGTATTGGAAGACTTCCGGCAAAATCAATTGAGGAAGCAAAGACCATTGTTGATAAATTAATCCACTATGCTTCTTCACCAAAATCCAGTGGAAACTGGCAGAATACGATTCAATTTGTTGCAGATGATGGCGATGGAACAATTCATCAGCAGCATGCAGATGAATTAGCAAAACTTACTCAGAATGATTTTTTATCCAGTCGAATATTTTTAGATGCTTATCCGCAAACCACCACAGATCAGGGGCAGAAAGTACCAGCAGTTAATGCAGCCATCAAAAAAAGTATTCAGGAAGGAACGCTGATCTTAAATTACACAGGTCACGGAGGAACAAGTGGCTGGGCGGAAGAACAGGTATTGACCTTATCGGAAATGCAGACAGCACGGGGCTATAACAATCTGCCATTATTAATTACTGCAACCTGTGATTTTGGAAGATATGATGATCCCGGATTGGTTTCCGGAGCTGAACTGATGGTGCTGAGTCCCAGAGGTGCTGCTATTGGTGCGGTCAGTACTACGCGTCCAGTTTATTCCAGTACTAATTTTACAATCAACAAAGCATTTTATGAATCCTTAATTCAGGTTGGTAAGGAAGGCAGAATGGGTGATATTTTCCGTTTGACAAAAAATGCAAGTCTGGCAGGAAGTCTGAACCGGAACTTCACTTTACTTGGCGATCCGTCCATGAAACTGGCGAGAGCAGAAAAAAAGGTACTCTGGAATACTCTGCCAGATACACTCCGTGCTTTGCAAAAAGTAATTTTAAAGGGAAAAGTAGGTGATGAAAGTACAACCGATCATAATTTTCAGGGAACGGCGCGGATTATCGTTTATGATAAACAGGTAAGTTTCCGGACGCTGGGAAATGAAGGTGAAGTAAAAACATATGAAGAATTCAGAAGCAAGCTATTTGATGGAAATGTACGTGTTAAAAACGGAATGTTTGTTTGTGAATTTATAATGCCCAAAGATATTGATTATCGTGCAGGAACCGGAAGGGTCAATATTTATGCTTTGGCAGATGATAGCCTGACGGCCGCTTCTGCTCAGCTGGATGTAATGGTGGGTGGAAGTGTAGCACTTGGAGAAGATCATATTCCGCCAAAAATAACAGCTTACCTTAATTCACCAGAGTTCAAAGATGGTGATACAGTAGAAGGCTCGTCCGTTTTATTCTTAAATTTGAGTGATGAAAATGGAATTAATGTGTCAGAAGCAGGCATTGGCCATACTATAACATTAACACTCAACGATACCTTAAGTTTGATAATAAACGATTACTACACAGCCGATCTGGATAATTATAGAAAAGGAACTGTACGCTATCCTTTTGAAAACTTACCAGCCGGAAAGTATACAATTCGTATTAAAGTCTGGGATACGTATACTAACTCATCAGAAATAACGTTCGGATTTCAAGTAGGTTTGCCTACCGGAATAAAAGTAAATAGCTTGACTGTTTTTCCGAACCCTTTTGATCAGGACCTTTCATTTGAATTAAATCAGAACAGAGCTGATGATGATGTAGAGATTATTTTTAGTTTATTGCTTAACTCCGGGCAGTTGCTTGGATCTTATCATTGGCAATATTATAACAGTGAGCCTGTTATCAAACAAAAAATTTCTTCTATACGTCCCGGTGAGCTGACTTTAGGTATTAGTTCATATTTATATATTTTAAAAATCCGGTCGCTAAAAGACAATTCAGTGGATACCCGGTCGGGGAAACTGCTGCGTTTACGTTAGTAAATAATAAATCTTGTAATTTTATTATAGTATTAAATATCTTTCATTGTATTTTTGACCCTTTAAAAGAAGTTGACAAACACCACTTCCTATCGCAAATCCAATAATATGAGACTATTTTTGTTAAGTGTATCTTCATTGTTCTTATTGTCAACGAGTAGTTTGCTTGCTCAGGTAGACACCACACGCAGAATACCAAGTTCACCTCTTTCTTTCTTAACTTTTGCACCTGATGCACGTAGTGCTGGTATGGGTGAAGCAGGCGTTGCTTTGAGCGCCGATGCAAATGCTACTTATTGGAATGCTTCAAAACTTCCTTTTGCACAAAAGGATTTTGGAGTTTCAGCTTCTTACACACCCTGGTTGGGCAATATAATTGATGATATGTGGCTGGGATATCTTACAGCCTATAAGAAAATAGGAAAGAATCAGGCCATTGCAGGTTCTGTTAATTACTTTAATGGCGGACTACTTGACCTTCGTGACGGAGTCGGAACACAATTGGGCACTTTTAATTCAAGAGAATTCGCTGCAAGTGGTACTTACTCACAAAAGCTTGGGCAAAATTTCTCAATGGGTTTAACGCTTAAGTATATTTCATCCAACCTCGCAGGATCTGCTGTTGTGAATGGCGTATCCATTAAACCGGCACGTACTGTAGCCGGTGACATCAGTGCCTATTATAGAAAGCAAATAAAGAATGAAGATACAGGAAGCGAAATGACGTGGTCGTTAGGCGCTGTATTGTCTAATTTGGGTGGTAAAGTAAATTACGGATCCGGAACAGACACAGAAAGTTTTATTCCTACCAATCTTAAATTAGGCGGCGGACTTTCCTTTACTGCCGACGGAAGAAACAGATTTAACTTTATAGTAGATGCAAGCAAGCTGATGGTACCAACGCCTGGTGCAACATTGGCGGCTAATTCGGCAATACAGGATTACGGCGCTTTGAAAGGTGCTTTCGGATCTTTCTCTGATGCTCCGGACGGATTGAAAGAAGAAATTCAGGAAGTAGCTATAGCTGCCGGTGCTGAATACTGGTACAATGATATTTTTGCATTACGTGCCGGATATTTCAGTGAAAATAAAAACAAAGGAGACCGCAGGTTCTTTACAGCAGGGGTAGGTGCAAAGTTCCTTGAACGTTACTCTGTTGATTTTGCTTATTTGTTCCCTACATCGCAAGGAAGTCCTTTGGCGCAAACACTTCGCATTACCTTAGGTTTGAGTTTGAACAAAGCAGAAAAACTGGATGTTAGTGATACTGAAAACTAATATCTTATTTAATATTTAGTAATAGAAAGCGAATGATGTTGTAAGAACATCATTCGCTTTTTTATCAATATAGACTTATGATACTTAACCGTACTGAGGCACCAGCTTTTAAAATAATCAAGACAATAAACTTACCTGAGCCGCAATCTCATCAGCTCGATAATGGAATTTCTCTTCATGTAATCAATATCGGTGAGCAGCCTGTTGTTCGTTTTGAGTGTATTTTTGAATCAGGTAACTGGCATGAGACAAATCCCGGAGCGTCCTTTTTTGCTATAAAAATGCTTCCAGAAGGCACGAGAAATTTTACTTCTTCAGCACTTAGTGAAGCTTTTGACAACATGGGAGCTTTTATAGACATGACTCATTCTTCTGACCGTTCCGGAATTGTTATTTATTGTCTGTCCCGCTTTTTACCGGAAGTAATGACTTTAATTCGCGAGCTTATTGAAGAACCTATATTTCCGGAAAAAGAGTTGGATGAGCTTCGTAATATCACATTACAGAATCTTCGTATCAATAAAGAAAAAACAGCTTATCTGGCAACGACTGAATTCAGGAGGCAGTTGTTTGGCAGCAACCATCCTTATGGACAAAGCCAGGAGGAAAAAAATATTCAGGAGTTGCCTCTGGAACAGATTCGTAAACATTTTGAAAAGCACATCAAAAACGGAAAACGGACTTTCATTTTAGCCGGACAAGTAAGTGCGCAGGATGTAAAACTGGTTAATGATTATTTTGGACAAACGAATGATCAGGTTGAAACTGGTGAAATTATGCATACCAGCACAATTGAATACCAGGGCAAAGAGGTTTTAGTTGAAAAAACAGACAGTGTACAGTCTACCATCCGTATGGGCCGTAAATTGTTTACCAGGATACATCCTGACTATTTCAAGATGCTGGTGACCAACGAAATTCTGGGTGGCTATTTTGGGTCACGGCTGATGAAAAATATCCGTGAAGAAAAAGGGTTAACGTATGGTATTTCCTCTCACATGGTTACGCTTGGCCGTGAAGGTTACTTCATGATCGGAACAGATGTAAAGAAAGAGTTTACACAGCAAACAATTGATGAAATAAAAAAGGAAATTTATCGCCTGCAAACTGAATTGGTAGGTGAAGAAGAATTGCAAACCGTTAAAAATTTTATGGCAGGTGAGTTTGCCGGATCTTTAAATACTGCATTTGAAGTAGCCGACCGCCAGAAGATACTACTACTTGATAAATTACCTGCTGATTATTTCAGCAGGTATATTGACCAAACTCATGCAACAACCCAGGAAGATGTTCAGGAAATGGCTTTAACTTATTTGAAACCAGAAGAAATGATTGAAGTGGTAGTAGGAGGTAAATAATTGTTGAGGATTAAGGGTTAATTGTTAATGAGTCAGTCCATCAACAATTAACCCTTAATAATTAACCTTTATCGAGAGCTTCTTTGTAGACTTTAAGGCAGCGTTCACGCGCAAATTTATGATCAACCATGGGTTCGGGATAATCCATTGTACCGAGTTCAGGTACCCACCTTTTTATATATTCTCCTTTCGGATCAAACTTCTGAGCCTGGGCATCAGGATTAAAAATTCTGAAATAAGGTGCGGCATCCGTTCCGGATCCTGCCACCCATTGCCAGCCACCGTTATTTGCAGATAAGTCGTAATCCAGCAATTTTTGAGCGAAATAAGCCTCACCCCACCGCCAGTCAATCAGCAGATGTTTTATCAAAAAACTTGCCGTTACCATCCGAAGGCGGTTGTGCATAAAGCCGGTTTCATTTAGCTGGTGCATGCCGGCATCTACGAGCGGATAGCCCGTTTTTCCCTGGCACCAAAGTGAAAATTCCTCTTCATTATTCCTCCATTTGATTTTGTCATAATCCGCCCGGAAAGCTTTACCTTCCCCAACCTTAGGAAAATTCCATAAAATCTGAAAATAGAAATCCCGCCAGATTAATTCGTTCAGAAATGTTTCACTGTGTTTACGTGCTTTCCTGGCCAGATCGCGAATACTGATTGTACCGAAACGAAGATGTATACCCATTCGTGATGTTCCCGCTACTGCTGGAAAATTCCGGGTTTCTGCATAATCCTCAATCAGATCCGAATCAACCTCATCGGATGGGAAAAGGTGATCCGTTTCGACAAATCCCATTTCTTTATAGGAAGGAACAGGAAGCGAACTAATTTTTAAAAAGTTACCGAAGTATTTTTCAGTAGGGTAAGACGATAAATAGAAATTGTTCATCTTGGTTTTCCAGGCTTTGCTATAAGGCGTAAAGACCGAATAAATGGTATTTTGCCCGGTCAGTAATTCCTGTTTTTCAAAGATAACCTGGTCTTTGCAACTCTTAAATTCAGCTGCGCCTTTTTTCAGTAATTCCTTTACCTGTCCATCGCGGTCTTTGGCGTAAGATTCGTAGTCGTTGTTTGTATAAACTTCTGCAATATCATATTCTTCAACAAGGCTTTTCCAGATGTCGATAGGGTTTCCATAACGGACCAAAATATCTGAATCCGATTGATGAAGCTGGTTTTTTAACGCTGTTACGGCATTATAAATGAAAGTGATACGTTTGTCTTCCTTGTTTTCCAGCTGATCCAAAATTACTTTGTCAAAGATAAAAAGAGGTAAAACGGGATATCCGGATTTCAAGGCATAGTACAAACCTGCATTGTCATGAAGACGTAAATCCCGGCGATGCCAGAAAATTGCTATTTTTTCTTTTTTCATAAACCGGAATACTACTTATATTTTACAAGGTTACGTTACAACGGCTTGGTGCCTGAGATTACATACATCATGGCGCCACCCGCCGAATGATATTTATTTGCATCAATATTGCGCAGCATACGTTCTCCTAAGTGCGCATATTTTCTTTTATATTTTTCAAAAAACTCAAGACTTTCCTGGCCCATCGCTCTGAAATAATCATAATCACTGAATTCCTCATTACTCCAGGTATTGCCATTCTGCCATTGTTTCATGGTAGCAATTTGTTCATCGGTGTTATAAGGCGGATACATGGCAATGGCCTTGTCCGAGAGTCTTACTTCAACCTGATCAAATCCTGCCTGAGCCAGAAACCCCGGAACCAGATCACCTAACGAATTATCGCCGAGGCCGAGTTTCTTTTTACCTCTTTCAAAGATCAGTGCATATTTCACATGATCAAGCACTTCATCAACCGGGTCGTTGGCAGAGACTGAGCTTTGTGTCAGACTTTGTACCAGATTATTGGGTTCAACACAAAGAATTGTGCCACCTGGTTTCAGGACCCTTTTCATTTCATCAATGACGGTTCTAGGGTGTTGAACGTGTATCAGAAGTGTCTGACAGGTAACAATATCAAATGTTTCGTCTTCATACGGAAGCACATGGGCATCCCCCTTTTTCAGATCAAAGTCAATTCCCTTAGACTCAAAATAATGGCGGAGTTCTGTTTCACCTTTTGCCCATTTTTTGTCATTGTCAATGCCCGAAACCTTTGCAGGTGAACCAAGGTAATTAACCAGCAGGCGGCTCCAGTGGCATTGTCCGCAACCTACATCCAGCAGGTTAAAATGGGCATGCAATTGTAATCGTTTTGCCAATAAATTCAAAAATCCTTCGTTCCACCAAAAGTCGCGGTATTCACCAAAAAAATCTTCTGAATGTCCTTTACGCTTTATATTTTTAGTTCTCATAGTATATTTACGAGATCAGAGCTTACAAAGTAGTAAACGCTAATCTGCCTTTAAAGAACAGGATAATGAGAAGGATAATTCGTATATAGCCTATATCTTTCTTTTTGACTGAAAACTAGTATGTTACATTGTTATAAATAAATAATCTGTTCATGAAATTTGTACTTAGTATTGGATTAGCCCTTTTTTGTTTTGGAGCCTTCGCTCAGAAGGAAGCCGGAAAACAGGAATGGAAGCAGCTTTTTAATGGAAAAAACCTTGATGGCTGGGACATTAAAATCCGTGGCAACGACTTGAATGATAATTTTGGCAACACCTTCCGTGTGGAAGACGGTAAGATGGTAGTTCGTTATGATCAGTATGATGATTTTAAACAGAAGTACGGACATATTTTTTACAAAGGCGATTTTTCCTATTACCGGATTGCGGTAGAATACCGGTTTGTGGGTGAGCAGGCGCCAAAGGGTGAAGGATGGGCATGGAGAAACAGCGGAATTATGGTACAGGGCCAGCCGGCTGCGACAATGGGAAAAGACCAGGATTTTCCTATTTCTATTGAAGTGCAATTATTAGGAGGCAATGAAAAAAAGCGCACAACCTGCAACTTATGTACGCCGGGAACAAATGTGGAAATGGACGGGAAACTCGTTACCCAGCATTGTATTAACTCAACTTCCAAAACATATAACGGAGATCAGTGGGTACGTGCGGAAGTATTGGTTTTAGGAGATTCTCTAATCCAGCATTTTGCAAATGGGGAAATGGTTTTGGCTTATAACAAACCACAAATGGGTGGTGGCAATGTAAGCGGAAATGATGTAGAGAAAGTAATTGAAGGGAAATTACTGGATCATGGTTCAATTTCTTTACAAAGCGAAAGTCATCCTGTTGAATTCAGGAAAGTTGAATTGTTGAATTTAAAAGGCTGTATGGATCCGAAAGCAACGAATTATAAGGATTATTATGTGAAGGCTGATAATTCGGCTTGTACTTATAAGAAAAAATAGATTTTAAGAAATTCAGAGATCGTATTAAATGAAGAAAGGCGCCTCAATGAAGCGCCTTTCTTTGTGCTAACTAAAAATATATTACAAACGGATAATCTCGGCTCCAATTGCATTCAGACGGGTATCAATATTCTGATAACCACGGTCAATTTGTTCAATGTTATCAATGATACTGACACCTTTGGCGGACATGGCTGCAATTAGCAAAGCTACACCTGCACGAATATCCGGAGAAGTCATACGGATTCCCCTGAGCTGTGTTTCACGGTTATGCCCGATAACCGTTGCTCTGTGCGGATCGCAAAGAATAATCTGCGCGCCCATCTCAATTAATTTATCCACAAAGAACAAACGACTTTCAAACATTTTCTGATGAATAAGAACGGTTCCCTGCGCTTGTGTTGCCGTGACCAGCACTATACTTAACAGGTCCGGTGTAAATCCTGGCCATGGCGCATCCGAAACAGAAAGCGTTGAACCATCCAGATAGTTTTCCATCCGGTACTTTTCCTGGGCAGGAATGAAGATATCATCACCACGGAATTCCATTTGAATACCCAGTTTTTGGAAAACTTCAGGAATAATACCCAGTTCAGGAATCTGGCAATTTTTGATCGTGATTTCGGACTGCGTCATAGCAGCTAAGCCGATAAAACTACCGATCTCAATCATATCGGGAAGCATGGTATGTTCCGTTCCATGCAATTCACTGACACCTTCAATGGTTAGTAAATTGGAAGAAATGCCGGAAATTTTAGCTCCCATGCGGTTCAGCATTTTGCAAAGTTGCTGCAGATAAGGCTCGCAGGCTGCATTGTAAAGCGTAGTTGTACCCTCTGCCATCACGGCAGCCATCAGAATATTAGCTGTTCCTGTTACTGAAGCTTCATCCAGAAGCATATAAGTACCTTTCAGATCTTTAGCATCTACACGGTAAAAACCGCCATCATTACCATCATAGCTAAACGCTGCTCCTAATTTTTCAAAACCAATGAAGTGCGTATCCAAACGCCTTCTTCCAATTTTATCACCGCCTGGCCGAGGTATTCTTCCTTTACGGAAACGTGCCAGCATAGGCCCAAGCAGCATAACAGAGCCACGAAGTGCCGATGCTTTCTGGCGGTAAGAATCCGTTTCGAGATGATCCAGATTAATATCACTCGCTTCAAAACGAACGGAAGATTCGCTTAGACGTGAAGTGCGGACACCCAGATCTGCTAAAAGATCAATAAGCTGATTGACATCACGAATATTAGGTATATTATGAATGATGACCGGTTCTTTGGTAAGAAGTACGGCACAAAGTATTTGTAATGCTTCGTTTTTGGCACCCTGAGGTATAATTTCTCCTTTCAGGCGTCTGTCTCCTGTTATTTTAAATGAAGCCATATGTAGTTGCAGGCGGTAGAATGGAAGTTAAAACCGGTTGAGAATGTAAGTCCGGATACTAAATCCCAGGCTTTTTGCGATTGTTATTATTGTTGTTGTTGTTACGATTGTTGTTGTTGTTATTATTATTCGGCCTGGCTGTAAACTTGTTATTATTAGGCCTGTTGCGGTTATTATTACCGTTTGGATTATTTGATCCCTGACGATCCTGGCTAGGCTGTGCTTTAAAAGCGTTGGAATGATTTCCGCGGTTTCTGTCCTGATTGCTGTTACGGTCTTTTGGTGCAGCGTCTACAGGGCCGTTTTTACGGATATAGTCAATTTCTTCTTTAAGCTGTCCCTTTGTCAGGAGTTCAAGCTGCCCGATCAATACATGGTCTTCAGGATTATCCTTGTTCCAGGTATTAAAAAAGGAGCGCATCAAACGAAAAACATACGAAACAAAAGCAAGGCGATCTTCCTGGTTTTCAGTTTGAATTGCCTTCTGAAGCAACAGGTCAATATTCCGTCCATAGTGGCGGTACATCAGATTGTGCTGATTGTAGCCTACTGTCAAAGGTTTTTTACCTAACGATTCAGGAGAAGGCGGTGGATATGGGCTGTCCACATCCAGTTGAAAACCGGACATGATATATAGGTCATCCCAGAGTTTGTTTGTATAATCCTGATTATCCCTCATGTTTGGATGTATCTGACGCATGAGCTCAATCAATATGTGCGCGTAGAGATTGCGTTTAGCCTTATCCTCCATCTTCACGATGTGGTCGGCAAGTTTTTGTACGTTGCTACCGTATTCTTTCAAGAGATTCGAAGATTTTTAGAATTGACAAAAATAAGAAGTTTTTATGGAAAGTAAAGGTAGATGCCGGTAGAAGTAGGAATATGCTTTATCTTTCTGTGTAAATCATCGGTCGGAATTATTTCCATCCATGATATAAGAACCAAAACCGCCAATAAATATTGCAAGTTGTATGTCAGCTTTTCTTCCGGAATGGTGTGTAGCAAACCGGATAAAACCAGAAAAGTAAAAGGACACAAAAGCCGGTAACCAGGCTCGTCAAAAGGGCTGAAAGTCCTTACAGTAAAAAGAAAAACCAGGTATGAAAATGCAATAATACGGAAGGTAACAACCAAATCAGACGCTGCTGCTGTTTTGGGAAGGTGTTTTCTGATCAGCATAATAAGTAAAATCTGAAAAATAATTCCTACCCAGAATAGTACATCAGGAGATTGGAAATCAGTATCACGGATTAGTAATAATTCATTAAGCAATCCCTTTAAAAAGACTAAGAAGTTTTCAGTAATCAGAAAACTTCCAAAACGATCTCCCCCATACCATTCTCCGCTTTGATATTTGTTAAGATATAGATAACAGATAAAACCTGTTGACCAAAATACAGTGGATAAACTGAAGAGCAGGCCCTTTCTATATTCATTTTTATAAATCCAAAATACAGCATAACCCAAAGCCACAGGAATAATAAAAATTCCTGCATAACGAACCAGCATCAGCAGTAGACCCAGAATAAGCACATAAATAATTCTTGATTTCTGTACGTTACGAGAATTGGTGAGGTAATTGAAATGATAGACCCAGCAAAATAATGTTGCTAGAAATAACGGTTCAGACCAGGTATGTGCCCAAAGTTTGAGGAAAGATCCTAAAAATAAAATACAGCTAAAACCAATTGCTTTTCTTCTTCCAAACCATTGATTTACAAAAAACAGCCAGATTCCGGATACGCTGATATTCACCAGTTTAGAAGACCAAAGCACGTTTATTTTAGTAAAAAAGGAAACGAATGAAATAACTGCCGGATAACCAATCGGAAATGTTCCGTTCCATAGATATTCATTTCCTTCCCGAATAGTATATCCCTGACCGGCCAGCATATTGTCAGCCGATTGCAGATAGAACTGGGAGTCAATAGTTGTGTAGTGATTTGGATTGATATAGGCCAGGAATAGAACCAGAGCACTGTGTATCAGCCAAAGCAGTAATAAAAGATAGTTGGTCTTGAAAGTGCCTGGCATGTTAATGCATCCAGATTAATTTCCCACCCATGCCTTTTTGTGCGTCTCCGGTGTATCTAACTGTGGGATAAGCAACTTCCATTTTGTAAAGATAAACTCCTGCAGACAATCCTTTCGGATGCCAAACAAATTCATTTTTTCCCAGGTGAGGAGTAAGCTCTTTTCTGTTTACTGCTCTTCCGGCTTTGTCAAAAATGGTGACAATCCATTTTGCAGGCGGCTGTGATCCTTTAAGTTCTAGTTGAAATCTGAAATATTGATCAGAAGGATTAGGCGAAACATAGGCGGAAGTAATCTCTAAGGTATCTTTATCCAAAATATCCGCCAGAATTAATTCAGTGGAAAAAACATTATTTTCTTTATTCTCTTCAGGGATTTTATTTTCCGGGTCAATGCTGAAAGTCCATGTTTCAGGAATGGATTTCAAGTATTTGTTAGGGATAGTAAACGATAACGTATCCTTGCAAGAAAGAGAAGATCGAATGAACTGATAATTTTCAATTGTAACAGAATCTCTTTTTCTGAGAATATTTATTTTCAAATTTTCTGACTTAAAACGGCCCTGGTTTAAAAGCCCGATTTGCACTTTAACAGAATCTGTTCTTGTGGTTAATGTTTTGCCATTTGGATTTAAAAACTTCAACAAATCAGCTTTCCAGGTATAATCGGGTAAGGTGGCCGGAAATAAACGAATTGCCGGGTCACCCTGCAAATTCATTTGCTGCGCTGTAATACCATCCGAGCGTGTTGGATATTTATTTATATTTCTGCGTATGGCTTCTTTTTGAATTGAACCGAAAGGTTGGTTGCTAAAGGAACTATCTGCCAGTACATCATAAAATGAATCGGTGTAATGCTTCAAAGAAGTGGAAACGCCGTTGTGTGTATGGGCGAGAAATAAAACAGCTCCTTTGTTTGGCGTTAAAATCCAGTTGTTGCTCAACGTCGCAGGAGAATAAAAGCTGTTTCCCAAGGCACAGCCATTCATGATAATGGCAGGATATAAAGAATCATTTTTATAATTTCGTTTCTCATCACTCGCCAATCCAAGTTCCAGATCTGTAGAACTCAGACTGGAATGACCGTACATGGTAATCAGCCCTATGCCTTTGTTCAGCAGCTTATCCAATGGGAATTCTTCCTTTAAAGCATCAGTTTGTTTCGATAAAGTTTGAATTTTAGCTCCCAAATCGGATTCAGAGATCCTTCTTTCAAAGGATTCGACATATTCCCGGTATACTTCACGTTCTGCCTGGGTGTGTCCGCCGCTAAGATGAAGAATATTTTTACGCCAGGAAGCAGCTTTATTCTGGCTTTCAATAGCTTTCACTTTTTGGAGATAATCGTTAACATTTTGCGAAGTAGCTGCATTTACCCTTCCTACCGGAACCAGCGGGATATATTCTGACGAATCTGATAAACCCATCGCCAGTGCAATGTCTGAGCCGGGCCAGCCTGCATTTGGAATCATATCGTTTTGCCTGGCATTTAGCTGGTGGCGGGCTGTTTGCGGGTCAATGGATTTACCAAGTATCAGTACAAACTTCAGTGCTGCCCGGGTATGTAAAAAAGAAATAGCATTTCTGATTCCCAAGGGCCCGGGTTCTCCATAATTAAACTGATCAAATATTTCTTCGCTGTTCATGATCAAAGGTTTGTAACTGCCTCCTGCCTGCGAAGCGCGATAATCAGCATACTCTTTACCAGGGTCATTGCTGTCATGAACGGGATTTCTGACCAGTGGGTGACTGATAATTAAATAATCTGTTTCATGATTTATAGGACTGAATTTTACCAGTCGGGGTTCTAAAATAGGTAGCGGCGCTGTTAAAGCAATGATTTGCGAAGCGCTATCCAGTGTAAGAAATGTATTCTGAGGAACAAGTTTTTTTAGTAAATAAGGATTAGAAACATCATAAAATTGCCGGTTTTCAGCGTTGCTGATGCTAATCGTTTTATTTATAAAATCAGGTTTAAAATAAAAAGTATGCTGAATAGAATCAGCAGTAAATGAAATTTTTTGAGGATAGCTCCATTTTACATAGGATATTGAAATCGATCCAGAATTTTTTACCGGAATAACTGAAACTGCGATTTTTCCATCAGTTGAAATATCTTGCAGAGTAAGAGCAATTTTGACTTTGTGGGTGCTGTAATTTTCCAGTTCAATTAAAGCTAATTTTCTCCCTGTATCCCTGGACTCGCCAGCCCGGATTTCTATCTGATGCTTTCCGGCAGAACGGCCAACGATAAGAATTTCAACTTCTGTTTGTTCTGCTTTTTCAAAAACAAGGTTTTCAGTGCTGAGTTTTAAAGTTTCTCCATCCTCATTTTGTAATTCTTTTCCGGTCCAGCCTTCGCCTGTGTCATAGGTTGTCAATGCTGTTCCGGTTTCGTACGTACTGCCCATCGGATAAAGATTTCCAGCCGGATAGTCTGTTGTATTTATTTGCAAAACTTCATTGATATGATCGTTTACAACATTTTGTGTGATTTTGGAATCAGCGGTTTTTATCCGTTTTCCGGCAATGCTGTTTTTATTGTAGGTTAAAAAATAAGAAGCTGTATCGGAGTATAAGCTGTAATAAGCATGTGGCATTGCCTCAGGATTTACATACAATGCAGAATCCAGAGCACCATCATTTTTCTGTCCGTAAAAAGTCAGATAACCTTCCGGTTTCAATTTTTCTTCTGAATGAGTGATTTCAATAGCCACTTCCCGTCCTCGTCGAAATAACTGCAAAGAAGAATCAGGAAAGGAGTCAACCGGAAATCCGGCATTTCGCAGTTCGAAGAAAGTGATTTTATAAACTCCGGTCTGGATGACCGGAATACGCAGATAGGTCTGGGCAGGATTTATCCATTCGTTGCCAAACTTTTTTTGTGCAAAAACCTGCATTGTAGTAAGCAGGAACAACAATAAAACTTTACCGGAATAATGTGTGTACAGCTTTCCCATATCTCTGATTGGATCAGGATGGCTGCACGCACGTTTTATAAATCTTTTCTTACATACAGATTCATAGAGAAGGCATACACGTGACGCTCATCCGTTTGGTGATATTCAGAGGAAATCAGCTCCCATTCATCCCAGTTTAATTTCGGGAAATAAGCATCACCTTCGATAGTCGTATGTACGATAGTCAGATACAATTTTTCCACCAAAGACAAAGCCTGTTCAAAAACGGAAGCGCCTCCTAAGACAAATACTTCGTTTTCGTCTTTAAGTAACGCAATGCCTTCATTTAAATCGTTGGCACGCTCCGTTTTATCAAAACTTTCAAGGTTTTCATTTCTACTTAATACTACATTTTTATAGGAAGAATGAAGGGCATCGGCTGCTTCAAAACTTTTTCTGCCCTGGATAAAAGCTTTCCCATCCGTTACTTTTCTGAAATGTGTCCATTCATCCGGAAGATGCCAGGGCAAACGGTTATTTTGTCCGATGACCTGATTTTCGCTCATAGCGGCAATGATATAGAGATGCGGTTTAGCTGTCAAGTTGATGTTTGTATGGGTTAAATGATGCAAAATATAACTCATAATTATCTTACTTAAAAAACAAAAGTCATTTTTTGCCGGCCACACTGGTATTTAACCACTTATCATTTCAAACAAAAAATAGTAACCTAGTACCTTGCATCACAAAGTACCTGTGTATACCTTTGTACATATAGCAGGTGGAAATCCTTTCTATTAGCCATGAAATAATATTTCATTTAGTAAAACATGACACTGTATGAATATCGAAAATGCCCAAGTGCAGATGCGGAAAGGAATTTTGGAATTCTGCATCCTGCACATCATATCCCGGGGGGAAGTGTATGCTTCGGATATGCTGGATGAATTAACTTCCGCAAAGATGATGGTGGTGGAAGGTACACTCTATCCTTTACTGACGCGACTGAAAAACTCGGGCTGGCTGGACTATAAATGGGTTGAATCCTCGTCAGGACCTCCAAGGAAATATTATGTTTTGACAGATGAGGGAAAGTTGTTTCTGGATGCTATGCAGACTACCTGGTTTGAACTGGCCGATTCGGTAAAAACAGTTATCCACCGTACTGAAGAACTGAGTAAGACAGCTACTACTAATTCCTAACTGATCATTAAAAGACCTTCGATTATTTCAATCATGAAAAAGACAATCAGTATCAATATAGGCGGTGTCATCTTCCATATCGAGGAGGACGGATACGAAAAGCTGAAAAGCTATCTTAGTTCTATTCAAAGATATTTTTCTTCATTCGCTGATAGCAAAGAAATTCTTTCAGATATTGAAGGAAGGGTAGCTGAGCGGTTTCTGAACAAACAAAAAGCGGAAGCTAAACAGGTTATTTCACTGGCAGATGTAGACGAACTGATTTCTGCTATGGGTACCGTTGCAGATTTTGAAGCCATTGAACAATCGGAAGATTTGTTTGCCGATCCGTTGCAATCTGCTGCTTCTGAGGCTTCAGTTCCGAAAGATGAAACCTATTCTTCTACATCATCGGCTGCTCCAAAAGCAGAAACGAAAACAACGGCTGCTCCGAAAAAGCTGATCAGAGATCTTCGCAGAAAACTGTTAGGTGGTGTGGCTGCAGGTTTGGGTCATTATTTTACGATTGATCCGCTTTGGGTAAGGCTGGCATTTTTATTCGCAGTCATTGGTTTACCAGCTGGTTCGGGCATGTTAAATCTGAACATGGAAGATGAATTCGGTCCGCTGTCCGGGATCGTGGTATTGGTTTATATTGCTATGTGGATTGCCTTTCCGGGATCATCAACTTTGGAAGAAGATACCAAAATCAAGAAATTTTACCGCAATCCGGATCGTAAAGTAGTCGGTGGTGTAGCTTCCGGTGTTGCTTCTTATTTTGGTGTGGATCTGGGCGTTGTGCGGTTTTTATGGGTGCTTTCCATCTTTGTGTTCGGTACTGGTATCCTGATTTATATCGTACTCTGGATTATTGCTCCGGCTGCCAATACCCTAACAGAAAAAATGGAAATGCAGGGAGAGCCTATCACACTTTCCAACATTGAATCCAATATTAAATCAAGTCTTAACCTGAGTGATAAAGAAGGAGAAGAAAACCCAATCACGAAAATTTTGCTTTTTCCTTTCCGTGCCATTGCGCTGATTATTCAGGCTTTGGGGAAGTTGTTGAAAGGCCTTGGTCCCGTGCTTAGAATTTTGACCGGAGGTTTTCTGGTAGCGCTTGCAGCTATATCCTTATTTGGTATAGTAGTTGGTGGCGCAGTAGTAATGGGTTTTACCAATGTTGCAACGTTTGATGGCATGCCTATGCCTTTCAGGATTTTTCAGGAATTGCCATCGAGTCTGATTCTATCCGGACTTTTGGTTTCCGCAGTTCCTCTGATTACTTTCCTTTTGTTGGGTTTAACACTTTTATCCAATAAGAAAATTGTAAGCGGCTCGGTTTGGCTGACTTTATTAGGACTTTGGATTGTAGGGATCATTGTTGCAACGGTTCAAGGTGTGGCTTACCAGCAAAATTTTGCAAAACGCGGAGAGTTTTCACAAACTGAATATTATGCCATTCCTTCCGGAACACTGACGCTGGATGAAAATGACACCGATGAGGACGAAAATATTGATTTAGACATCAGACTGGCGGGTTATAATGGAACAGATAGTCTGAAACTGGACAAAAAAATGACATCCCGTGGCCGTACAAAACTGGACGCCGGGAAAATAGCTTCTGAACTGATCTATAATGTAATGGTTAAGGACTCGGTAATGACATTTCCCGAAGGCCCGACCTTAGGAAAAACGAGCCGGTTTCGCAATCAGCAAATTGATGTGACACTTCATATTCCTTATGATAAACCGTTTATTCTTACGCGTTCCTTGTGGTACTCGATCTCCCATTATTACAGCGGCAATAACCATCTGGATACATACGATTTGGGTGATGACGAGGTAAACTGGAATAATCTGCGCTGGACAATCCGCCGCGATTCGGGACTGGTTTGTACTAATATTCCCGCAAAATATGTAAGGGTAGATGATAATGACGAGAACAACAATCAGGAAAATTATTCAGTTGACGACGACGACGACGATTTCAACCTGGGTGACCGTGGCAATTATATCAAACAATTCCCGGTAAAAGATTTCAAGAAGATAAGTATCGGCGGTGCTTATGCGATCAGCATCAAGCAAGGAGCAGAATTTAATGTTTCAGCAGACGGTGAGGAAAAAGACGTTGATGATCTGAAAATATACGAAGAAGACGGCGTGCTTAAAGTAAAAGGAAATGCTGGTTTTAGTTTGTTTGGAAATGACGGAAGAAGAGTTGGTATCGTGATAACCATGCCAACAGTTGAGGAAGTCTCCATCTCAGGAGCTAACAAAGCCAAAATCTCAGGATTCAAAGGTCTTTCAAAACTTAGTGTTGATTTGACAGGTGCTTCAAAAACAGATATTGATGTTGAAACCAATGAGTTAACAGTTGAACTTACCGGTGCTTCAAAAGCAACATTAAAAGGATCTGCAAAAACGGCAAATTTTGATCTGACCGGAGCATGCAAATTAAACAGTACCGGAATGCAAATTCAGAATGCTGATGTATCTGCAACGGGAGCATCAAAAGCCGACCTGGGACATATTGAACATCTTACCCAAGATGCATCCGGTGTCAGTAAAATTGAATCACAGGAATAATTTACAGCATGATGCAACCTATTTTCGCTGTTTGTCATCATTCCTATAATAAAAACCTAAAAAGAAATTAGACCATGAAAAAGTTATTTTTATTCAGCCTGGTTTGCCTGCTGTCAATAGCCGCCGCATTTGCGCAGCAAAGCCGAACCTTCTCAGTTTCCGATTTTAGCAAACTTTCTATGGGAAGCGCATTTAAGGTTGATGTGAAACAGGGAAAAGAATACAGCGTGACAGCTACCGGACAAAGTGATGATGTAAAAGATCTGGAAGCGAAAGTTGTTTCCGGTACTTTAAAATTAGGTTACCGTAACAATAGCTGGACCAAAAGCCGGAAAACGGTTAATGTCAGCATTACCATGCCCGCTTTGCAGGGAGTTGATTTTTCAGGAGCTTCCAAAGTAGTTGTCAATAAATTTGTTGGTGTGAAAACGATGGACATTGATGTATCCGGCGCTTCACAGGTTACAATGGATTTTTCTGCGCCAAAAGTTACTTTTGATCTTTCAGGAGCGTCGTCATTGGCAATCACAGGCCAGGGAGATATTTTGCATGGTGAAGTTTCAGGGGCGTCTTCTTTCAAAGGAGAAAGTTTTCCTGCCAAAGAAGTGAACATTGATGCGTCCGGTGCCAGCAGTGCCTACGTTGTAGCCAGCAATACAATTCACGCGGATGCCAGTGGTGCCAGCCGGGTTCGTTATACGGGAAATGCCAAGGATATTCATTCCAATACTTCAGGGGCAAGTTCTGTGAAAAGAGACTGAAAAACATTTTGATGAAATATTAGAATAAGCCGGCATTGTCCGGCTTATTCTGTTTTATAACCCTGTCTGAAATGAATGGATTGATACCTGGATGGATAATATATTTGGGGACATTCTTAACTTCGCACCAGAATATAAAAATTTTTGGAGATGAGTGGTCAGTATGGAATAAAACGCATATCAATTTGTTTAACATTATTTTTTTGCTGTCTTTTTTCTGTTAAACCAGTAAAATCACAGTCTGCTGTCAGTGAACGGTATTTACACCCTTTTGGCGCACTTACTTTGACAGGCGGTGTGGGTATCGCCTATTACATGGGCGACTTGCGGGATGGTGTTTCCAGTCATCCTGGATTAGGTCCATCCGTATCTGTTGGTGCTTTGTATCGCCTGACGGAGCATTTCAGTGCACGTGGAGAAATACGATTTTATCAGGTTGCAGCAGACCAGAAATATTCTAAAAAATTCAATAACAATCTTTCTTTCCGAACCCGGAATCCTGATCTGAACCTGGGAATTCAGGCTGATGTTTTTGCTTATAACCGGCATAAAAAAGTAAATCCTTATTTCTTGGCAGGAGTAGGCGTAACCTACATGACGCCTAAGGCAGAGATTGATGGAAACTGGGAAAGTCTGGCTCCTTTACAAACGGAAGGGATCAAATATAACCGATTGCCACTCGTCTTTATGGCTGGTATTGGTGTATCTTCAAAAATAGCAGAACGGTGGAGCATCGGCATGGAATTATGTAATAATTTCGTCAACTCTGATTATCTGGATGACGTAAGTGATGTGTACCCGGACTTTTCAACCTTGTCGAGCGACCTTGCACGCCGCCTTTCCGACCGTTCCTCTGAGGTGGGTTTACCGCCACAGCAACCAGGCTGGCACCGTGGGCGGCCTAATCGAAAAGATATGTATATGTTTTTACAGGTTCGTGTAAATTATTTGATTGGAACCCGGAAAGAAGCACATGAACGTAAGAGTGTACGCTGTCCATAGCGAATTCATAAAAAGATTACCCCTAATTGTCAACAGAATAAGTTCAAATGTTAAAAGCCAAGTACCCTAAGCAGTCGGAAGTTACCATGACCGAAATGGTATTACCCAATGATACCAATACGCTCAATAATTTGATGGGAGGCCGCCTGCTTCACTGGATGGATATTTGTGCTGCTATTTCTGCCCAAAAACATTCTAACCGCATTGTGGTGACTGCTTCTGTAGACAATGTTTCTTTTACAGAGCCGATCCGTTTAGGAAATATTATTACCATGCATGCACGGGTCACTCGCGCTTTCAACTCTTCCATGGAAGTATTTCTGGAAGTATGGGCGGAAGATATTCCGGCAGGCTTGCGTGTCAGTACCAACCGTGCGTTTTACACTTTTGTTGCAGTAGATCAGAATGGCCGTCCTATTGAAGTGCCGCCGCTATTACCGGAAACTCCTGCTGATGAAGAATTGTATGTCAGCGCATTACGTCGTCGTCAGTTAAGACTTGTTTTGGCAGGACGCATGAAACCTTCTGAAGCATTGGAATTAAAAGCCTTGTTTGATATCAAAGAAGAACAGGCATAACCCATCTTTTTTGGTATTTTTGCCAAAGTTTAAGCGGTCATTTACGGGTAAAAAAGGATTGAATAAGATTTCTTTTAATGCTTAAAGTATCAGTTTACTATTTAAAAAGCGCTAATTTAATTATACATGGCAAAAGAAATAATTTTTTCCGAGAAGGCACCAGCTCCAATTGGTCCTTACAGTCAGGCTGTTAAGGTAAATAATACGTTGTATGTTTCCGGACAAATTGCTTTTGAAGCTTCCCAGTTAGGGAATATTAAAGTAGAAGCCGGTGCAGTAATGGAAAATATCGGCCATATTTTGAAAGCAGCCGGCCTTGGTTATGAGAACGTTGTCAAATCCAATATCTATTTAAAAGATATGAATGATTTTACAATCGTAAATGAAGTGTATGGTCAGTTTTTTACCAGTGAACCGCCGGCACGCGAAACCGTTCAGGTAGCACGCCTGCCCAAAGATGTAAATGTAGAAATTTCCGTGATTGCGGTGGAATTGTAAGTCAGGGAATTGTCAAGAAGTAGTCAAGGGTGGTTTGGAAATGACAAACTTTGACCAAAATTCACCCTGACTAATAAATATTTAATGTTGAAATAATGACTAAATTACCAGTTCGGGTGAGATTCGCCCCCAGTCCAACAGGACCGCTCCATGCAGGAGGAGTTCGCACGGCTTTATATAATTATCTTTTTGCCCGTCAGCAAGGCGGACAAATGTTGCTGCGTATTGAAGACACAGATCAGAACCGCTTTGTACCCGGAGCGGAAGCTTATATTTTAGAAGCACTGGAATGGCTGGGAATTGAAATAGATGAAGGCCCGCAGCAGGGAGGACCTCATGCTCCATACAAGCAATCAGAAAGAAAAGAAATATACCGTGAATATGCTGAAAAGCTGGTTGCGGACGGAAAAGCCTACTACGCATTTGATACAGCCGAAGAACTGGATGTGATGCGTAAACGCCTTGAAGAAGCGAAAGTAGCGGCGGTACAATACAATGCGATTACCCGTCAGGAAATGAGAAATTCGCTGACACTTTCTCAGGAAGAGACTAAAAAACTTCTTGAAAGCGGCGAGGCTTATGTCATCCGTATGAAGATTATGCCGAAGGAGGATATTCGTTTTAATGATCTGATCCGTGGCTGGGTGGTTGTACATTCTTCACAGATTGATGACAAGGTATTGTTGAAATCGGATGGCATGCCGACATACCATCTTGCCAATATTGTGGATGATCATCTGATGGGTATAACCCACGTGATCCGCGGAGAAGAATGGCTTCCGTCAGCTCCTTTGCATGTTTTGTTATACCGCTATTTAGGCTGGGAAAGTACGATGCCTCAGTTTGCACATTTACCATTATTACTGAAACCTGATGGAAATGGTAAACTTTCAAAACGGGATGCAGATTTAGGAGGTTTTCCTATTTTTCCTTTGCAATGGACAGATCCAAATACAGGTGATATCGCCAAAGGTTTCCGTGAAGAAGGGTATTCTCCGGAAGCGACTGCCAATTTCCTTGCTTTGTTAGGCTGGAATGCCGGAACAGAACAGGAAGTCTTCAGTATGGATGAAATGATAAAGCTTTTCAGTTTTGAGAGAGTCCACAAAGCGGGTGCAAGATTTGATATTCAAAAAGCAAACTGGTTTAACCAGCAATATTTAAAACAACAGGATGACGCTTCGGTCATTGCAGAAATTAAACCGCTTTATACGGAAAAAGGCATTGAAGTAAATGATGATCAGCTTATTCAGATTGTACATTTGCTGAAAGACCGAGTGCATTTTACCAAAGAAATCGTAGCAGAATCCCTTTTCCTTTTCAGTGCTCCCGAGGTTTATGATCAGGATGTGGCTGTTAAAAAGTGGAATGAGGAAGCGGTAAATGCGATTTCAAGTTTCAAAGAAGCGCTGGAAGGTTACGAAGGCGACTTTGTAGCGGATAGCATTAAACATGTGCTTGCTGAAAAAATGGAAGCATCCGGCATTAAAATGGGTAAAATCATGCAGGCCCTGCGTCTGGCTGTGACTGGTGCAGGTGCTGGCCCGGATTTAATGGTAATCATGGAAATTTTGGGTAAAAAGCAGGTAATAGCAAGATTAAGTCAGGCGCTGAACCGTTTGCCTGCCCAAATTCGCCTGGCATAAGGATAAAATAACCGTTCGATCAATTTGCATTGCCATTGAGCGCACGGGGATATAATTTCGTAACAGTAATTTATTTTACTGGCCTGAAAGCTGAAACGGTACGCCGTCTGGTTTAAGGCCGTTTAGCCGACTAAAACTATGGCCAAGAAGAAACAACCTGATGCCGCTAAGCCAGTGAATGAAAAGCCCCGCGTGCACAAAGACCTGGATGGATTTGATATCCAGATTAATTCCTTTGGAGAAATAACGACCAGTTTCGATATGGATCGTATCAACTCGTTTTTGAATAAAAATGTAGATGATAAAAAACTTCGCGACCGGGAAGATATTCCGGGCAGGAAAACGAAGAAGGTAAAAGCAAAGAAAACGGAAGAAGAAGAGGAGGAAGAATAGAAAAAAGTTTTTGGATCGTAGTTCAAACGGCGCACTTGCGTGATTTACTTACAAACATATAAACTTTAATAGCTACATGATCTCACACGAAATTGATTACAAGATTATCGGAGACGATATTCAAATCGTGGAAATAGAACTCGATCCTAATGAAACGGTGATTGCGGAAGCAGGTGCAATGCTTTTTATGGAAGATGGTATTCAGTTCGAAACCAAAATGGGTGACGGGTCTGAGGCGAATCAAAGTATAATGGGTAAGATTTTTCAGGCAGGAACGCGGGTGCTGACAGGCGAGTCGCTTTTTATGACACACTTCACCAACCGTGGTATCGGGAAAAGAAAAGTAGCATTTTCTGCACCTTATCCCGGAACAGTAATGCCGATTGATTTATCTAAAATTTATGGCAATGAGTTGATCGTTCAAAAAGACGGATTTCTCTGTGCAGCGCTGGGTACGAGTATGAAAATTCATTTCAATCAGCGTTTTGGATCTGGTCTTTTTGGTGGTGAAGGATTTATCCTGCAAAAATTGAAAGGCGACGGAATGGCTTTCGTGCATGCCGGTGGTGTTGTTATCGAGCGCCAGCTTAATAATGAGTCGCTTCGGATTGATACGGGTTGTGTTGTTGCTTTTGAACAATCGCTGAGTTTTGATATCCAGCGTTCAGGCGGGTTGAAATCGATGGTTTTTGGAGGTGAAGGAATGTTTTTGGCAACACTCCGCGGAACCGGACGTGTCTGGATTCAATCTATGCCAATTTCTAAATTGATCCAGAGATTATCTGTTGGCGGAGGTAATGCCCGCAAAGAAGGTGGCTCTGTAATTGGCGGTTTAGGAAGTTTATTTGAAGATTAATAAGGTTCAGTTTATAATGTTTTGAAAGGCAGGTGCTTCGGTATCTGCTTTTTTATTGTAGTACAAACATTTTAAGATGCTTAGCAAAAGTAAAATGTGCTAGACATGCCAATCAATGAAACAAGACCATCTGCGTATTTACACCAGCATCAGTAGTAACCTTTAAAATATAATTTCCAACAGGCAAGTGATAAACCGGGCGTACGGAAATAAGTCCTATAACCTCACTATCAGAAACAAGTATAGGATGTTCCCGGCCACGAATGTCAAATAAGGAACACCGGATAGTGGTTTCCGCAGCATAAGGTCTTAAATAAAATTGCTGGTTGGTTACCGGATTTGGAAAAACCACAAAGTTTGGTGGAGTACCTTCCTTGAAAACAGCCAGCACTGTTGAATAAGAAACCTGCCCATTTACATCTTCTATTCTGATCCGGTAATAGATGCTTTCATTTCCGGTATTTTGATCCTGATAAGTATAAAGGCGCGATTGATTTTCATTATCAATAGCGTTAAATGATTCCATATCCGAATAGGTTTCTCCATTGATCGTCTTTTGGATAACCATCCGTTTTATCTGTGAATTAGCCGCTACATGCCAGGAAATAAGAGTGTTATCTTCTATCCTTTTTGCAGCAACAGAATTGACAAAGTCAACTTTACCGTAAGATTTATTCACTAAAAACAATTTGGAAACACTCCCTGTCAGTATAGGGTTTGATGCTGTCAACCTTAACCGGTAACGGCCCTTGACGAGATTATCCGGAAGTTTTATAGTGAGTAAATTTCTATTGCCAGAGCCTGCCAGACTCACAAACTTTCCGCTTTCGTCCAGCAGTTCAGCCTGTATAGCAGTAGTATTATTCGCCAAGCCTGTGATATTATACGGTAAAGTAAATGCTGCTCCCGGAAAAACTTTTGAGGGAACCAGACCGGTATGGATAGCAAAATCCGGCTGAAGTGGTGTGATCACATCAAATAAAGAATCTGAAAGGATCCGGTTCCATGCAGCAGCAGCCTGCGTCAAACCTTGAATTCCTCCCTGAATATTTTGGAAATGTCCATTAGAAGGACGTGGAATCTGAATAGTATCCATGTCAGGCCCCGGAAATGTTTTAAAACCTTTGATAGCTGTTAACCTATTTTGTGCATTTATAATCGGCGTAGAAGGTTTAGGGGTAGAGAAGCTGGCTGAATTTCTGGCAATAACCCATGATGCAGGATACCCCGAATCACGTCTGCTGTTTTCGATCAGTGTTTTTATATTTGTAAAATAATCTTCTTCAGAGTAATTAAGCTGAGCATCATTTTCACCATGTGACCAGAGGATTGTTCTCAATCCAAGTTCGGCATTGAAATAGCGCAGTGTGTTGACAATGTTGGTATAAGGCTGCCGGTTTGGCCAGTATTTTTTTACATAGAAATTAAAAGCATCTTTCCCTACGGCCCCGTCGCGATAGTTTTCTGAATTGGCAGCAGCCCAGGCAGCATTAAGAAATAAAACGGGGGTATTCATTTTTTTAGAAAGCATATCTCCCAGTTCACCCCAATACCAGGATGTTTCTCCACTTGGAAAAATATAGCTTTTGGCATTAACGGATGTATATGCCGGCATGGGCATAGGTCCATCTGGCGCTACGGTTATATTTTCTGAATTAAGAACTTTATTAATAGCATTGAAAGAAACAACCTGATTGGAAGCATCTTTAGCTCCCAGATCCGGCAAACCCATGGCATTTGAATTTCCAGCTGCCAGAAAAACTTCACCCACACCTACACGATCAACAAGGGCAGAGTCTATGATTCCCTGATTACCATATCCAATAATTTTCAATTGGTACCATCCTGTTTCAGCCTGCAGAAATGCTGATAAAAATCCTTGCTTGATCTGATCGTCTGTGAAGGAATATTCTTTTTGGCTGTGCGGATTAGTTTGATCAGGAATTAAAAAGGCCTGAATGCGGGTATATGGAAAATGTGCATAAGCGGTTATGGCAATATGGGCAAACCCATTGTTGTCCTGTTGCAATACCTGATTGGAAAGGGGACTTGTAATAACTAGCTGGGCGTATGATGAAGAAGAAAATGGGTTTAAAAAGATAAAGTTTATAAGTATGGCGAAAAAACAGAGACTTCTGTTCTTAAAGCGACTCATAAGTTTTAAAATTGATTTTGCCATTTTTCTTCTTGTCCTGTTTGATCCGCCTACTTGAATTTACTTCTAATATATTATGTAACGGTGTCTTTATCAAAAAAGAAGCCAGCCCTTAGCATTTTGCTATCCGGCTGGCTTCTTTTAATTTATTGGATTAATGATCAATATCCAGGATTCTGAGGAGTCAGATTCGGGTTATTTTTCATTTCCTGGATTCCAAGCGGGAACAGAAGGTGTTTTTCCTGCAACGCTACACCAGAACCAACATTCAGATTGCGGTGTCCTACAAAATTGTCAAAACCTTTGGTTGTTTCATTGAACACTTTACGAAGACGTACCATGTCAAACCAGGTAATTCCTTCATAAGCAAACTCATACCAGCGCTCTCTCCATACAGCTTCGCGGAAAGATGCCTGTGTGAAAGATCCTAATGCAGGCGTTTCCAGTTTCGCTCTGTCACGAACTTTTTTGTAAGCGTCATATGCTTCCTGGTTCGGAGCACCCAGTTCGTTTTGTGCTTCTGCATACATCAGCAATACTTCTGCATAGCGGATCAAAGGAACATTCAGGTTGTTATTACGTGTACCGGCCACGCCTTCTGAACCATTGGCAGTCTGATTGAAATGCTTGAAAACGTAAGGAGCTCCCAAGTCGAATCTTGCACCATTACCATTAGTAAAATACGTAGTATAGAACCAGCCTTCCTGATCAACTGTACGAAGATCACCTTTTTCATAGGAATTGTAGAAAGAACGTGTTGGAACTGTACTTCCTGTTCCTCCCGGACCTGAATAGGTTACAGGCTTGAAGTTAGGATAATAATCTCCCAATGGGTTACCTGCTACCGCAACATTGTACTGGATCATAAAGATATGTTCCAGGCGATTTTTAAGGCTTTCTGTATGAACCTCTTTGTAGGTATTGAATAGGTTCAGCTGCGAAGGATTAGCTTTGGAATAAGTAATTACTTCCAGCGCTTTATCAGCGGCTAGTTTGTAGTGCGTAGCACCTTTGCTAAGCGGAAAACCAGCCATGGTCAGGTATACTTTTGCCAGCAACGATTTGGCAGCAATGGTGGTAGCACGTCCGTTTACATCTGTCATAGGAAGGCCTGCAGCTTCTGCAGCCTGCAGATCTTCAACGATCAGTTTGTAAACTTCTTCCTGCGGTGCACGGGATGGCATGAAATCTTCCGATGCTATGGTCTGAGGTTTAGTAACCAATGGCACATCGCCCCAAAGTCTTACCGCATAGAAATAAGCCCAGGCACGAAGAAAACGTGCTTCTCCAATCAATTTCGTTTTCTGAGCATCAGTTGCCGGAGCCAGAAAGGGAATGGTAGGAATCTTTTCCAGTGCAAGGTTGGCATTGGCAATGACTCTGTACAAACCATTATACCAGTTGTTGATATGGGCTGTATTCCCGTCATAAGTCAACGAATACAGGTTATTCAAATCTGAATTCTGACCTGTTTCTGTGGTAGCTGTTCCGGTAACTGCTTCAAGCATCTGCCAGTTGGCAGAGAAGATACCCGCTCCTTCACCATAAAAGCGCATTCTGTCATAAATAGCAGCTACTGCGGCTTCTGCGTGATCAGGAATGGTATAAAAGCTTTCCGGTGTCAAGTTAGACGGATCCTTTTCATCAAGGAAGTCTGAGCAGCTTGTCGGGCCAATTAAAATGGATCCGCAGAGCAATACTTTGGCTACATTTTTTAAACTATATAACTTCATAATCAATGTTTTTATTAGAATAAAATTAATTGGCTAGTTAAAATGCGATCTGTAAACCTGCCATGTAGGTAGTTGGTTTTGGATAGCCGTGCCAGATCATACCTTGTGAGAAAACGTTGCTGTTCTGATCTCCGTTTGTTGGGGTAACTTCCGGATCTCCATGTGGGTATTTCGTAAGCAGGAAGAAGTTCTGTGCAGAAAGATAAACTCTTAGTTTGCTCAGTTTAAGCTTGCTGATTACTTCTGACGGGATGTTATAACCTAGTAAAAGGTTTCTTCCACGTAGGAATGATCCGTCAAAAATCCAGTGAGAATCTACGTTGGTTACATAACCAGCTCTTGTTTCACGAATCTGGGCAACCGGCGTATTTTGGTTGGTAGGCGTCCATGCATTCAGAACAGTTGTGTAGCTGTTAGCAATAGAAACGCGGTCTTCACTTGGGTGAAGCGTCATGTCCATTACATCATTACCGTATGAATACTGTACATCAAAGGTCAGGTCAAAGTTTTTGAAGCGAACAGTGTTTGAGAATGTACCCCATGCTTTTGGACTACCATTTCCGATAATAGAACGGTCAGCGTCTGTAATAGCACCGTCGCCATTAAGATCTTTGTATTTAATATCCCCTGGCAACATTGTAAGGTTGTTACGGTAGCTGGTAAATTTCGCAGCCTCATCTCTTTCAGCTTCGCTCCATGTTCCCAAACGTGTCAATCCCCAGAATGATCCAACCGGCTGACCAATACGGATAATACCCGTTTGGTTTGTAAAGTTAGGCCCACCTACACCGAATATGTCAGAAGGCGTTGCCAGTGAAAGCACTTTGTTTCTGTTTAGAGAAACATTAAAGCTGCTGTTCCAGGTAAAGTCTCCTCTTTCAATGTTCGTTGTGTTCAACGTAAACTCAAACCCTTTGTTTTGCATAGAACCAATGTTCTTTCTGATTACTGCATAACCGCTTGAACGTGGTACCGGTGCATCCAGAAGCATGTCAGTAGTTTTTCTGTAATAGTAATCTGCTTCCACAGAAATTCTTCCTTTTAAGAAACTGATTTCAACACCTGCATCCGTTTGCGCTGTTTTCTCCCATTTCAAGTCAGGGTTAGATAATCTGTTGATACCTGTACCGTTAGCCCGGGTATCACCATAAACCGTTGCATAATTAGAGCTTAGCAATGATAAAGAAGAATAAGGTGGAATTTCAGAGTTACCAGTAACACCGAAACTTGTACGTACTTTCAAGTTTGAAATGATAGAGTTTCCTTTCAGGAATTCTTCATCAGACACTTTCCAAGCCAAGGCAGCAGAAGGGAAAAATGCGAATTTATGGTTATCCCCAAATTTGGATGATCCATCCGCACGTCCTGTGAAAGTAACCAGGTATTTGTCCAGTAAGGTATAGTTTATACGTCCAAAGTAAGAGTTAAACGCAAAACTTTGAGCACCTGAAACATAAGGATTATCAGAAGGGCGGTTAGCACCTGCACCCAGGTTATTAAATCCGAAATAATCTGTTGAAAAGTTTTGAGAAGCTACACCCGTTGTAGCAACATCCGTTTTCTGCCATGAAATACCAGCCAAAGCGTTAAATGCATGGATACCTATAGTTTTGTTATAAGTCAGGTAGTTTTCCCATGACCAGAATGTTTCTTTTCTGACCGATTTTCTTGCGGTACCAAATTCTGAAATAGCAAGCGTACGCGTCTGAGACTCATTAACTTCCTGATTAACTACGTTGATCCCCAGTACAGAACGAAGTTCCAGACCTTTTGCCAATGTAAGGTTTCCATACAAGCTACCCAATGTAGTAGAAGTATTTACGATGTACTTACGGCCAGATAATCTGTGGATTGAGCTAAATGAACCTTCCGCCTGTGGATAATCCCGGTTGTTAGCAAAAGTTCCGTCAGGGTATCTTACAGGTAGGAAAGGAAAGTCTTCTACCATTTGACGAGGTACCGCATCGTTGATATCGACAAGGTTTTCACTTTGGTTGTTATAACTCAAAGTAGCTCCGATTTTCAACCATTTCTTAACCTGATCGTCAATGCTGAAACGTGTTGAATAACGTTTCAGATAGGATTCTTTCAGTAAACCCTGGTCATCACGGTAGCCAAGAGACAAGGCATAAGTTGTTTTATCATTACCGCCACTGAAACCCAGCTGATGGTTTTGAGAAATTTTATTCTGTGTTGCTTCTTTAAACCAGTCTGTATCATAGTTTGGTTTGTAACTGCCATCTGCAGCCAAAGTAAATACATCAGGATGTTGTAAGCTGAAAGCAGCTCTGCGTGTCTGAGGGTTCAGGTTTGCATATTTTCCTGAACTCCAGCCTGCAGGGTCAAATTTTTCGATGTTTTTATAAGCAAGATCTTCTACATCAAGATATTGCTGTGCATTCAACACTTTCGGTCTTTTTGGACCAATAGTCGGTACGCTGACATCTACGTTGTAGGTAACAACTCCTTCTCCTGATCTTCCTTTTTTTGTTGTAACAAGAATTACACCATTAGCTCCTCTTGCACCATAGATAGCCGTAGAAGAGGCATCTTTCAATACTTCAACAGAAACGATATCATTTGGGTTGATGTAGTCAATGGCTGAGCTATACTGGTTTTGTGTTCCCTGAGGAAGCATTACACCATCCACAACATACAATGGGTTGTTGGAAGAGTTGATAGAACTGAAACCACGGATACGCACATTACTTCTTCCGCCCGGACGGCCTGAGTTTACGTTCACCTGAACCCCGGATACTTTACCCTGTAAAGCCTGGTTCAATGAAGGAGCAGGACGTTCTTTCAATTGTTCTTCTTTTACAGAACCTACAGCGCCGGTCAAATCCGATTTCCGTGCAGTACCATAACCAATAACAACGACTTCGCTCAGCGCTTTTGTATCTGATTCTATAGCAATATCAATGGTTGAACGATTGCCTACTGCAACTTCCTGACTTACATACCCTACAAAACTGAATACAAGCGTAGCTCCGCTTTCAGGCACTGAAAGCGTGTAGGCACCCGTTGCATCCGTGGTGGTACCTGTGCTGGTCCCTTTGATCACCACGTTTACACCTGGAAGGCCTTCGGTTTTATCTTTTTCAGTAACTTTTCCTTTTATGGTTCTGTCAGCAGTTTTAACACCAGACAGATTTGTATTGTTCTTAGTAGCAGGTATTTTCTCCAGGTTCCCGTTTGCGTATGTTCCAAAAGAACACGATAGCGCGAGAGCCATTAAAACTGTTTTTTGCATAGCTCCTTTGAGAGATCCGCTGTTGCTGGTAATGTTCCTTTTCATACAGTTATTTCTTTAATCATGAAAATGTAATGGTATATCATCCTATGCACACAGATGTTTGTAAACGTGAATGGCATGTGACCGGTTGATAACAGCCTGAAAATTTAGTTAAGGTTTTTTCTGTCATAAAAGAAATTGATTTAGTTATTGGTACGAATAATTATATTAGCTAGTTTAGAAATTCTGAATGTTGGCGGCTTTTATGCGGATAGAAGTGACCTGGAAAAAGTATTGTAATGAAAGCCAGCCACGGAAATCCGGCAGCTGCTTCTTCTGTCAAAAATATCCGTCGGATACTTGGCAAGTGTAGTTTTTGATTTTACCGGCACGTGGTTTTTTTCAAATAAGAAAGAGACTCCGATGCCTATCAGAACAGAAGCAGCCAGATACCAGTATGCCTGTTTGTGAATGGGTAGCTGCCAAATATTCCTGTTTTCTGTTTCTTTCAGCTTTATTTTTGATTTTATTTTTTTGAAGACAGACTGGGCGTAATCGTCACTTTCTGTTTCGGGGAAGAGGGTATTTATGTCCGGTGAATTTTCAAAGGACTGATACCAGCTTTCTATTTCTTCACGCTCCTGCGGTGAACAGGTTCCGTCTAAATACTTATCCAATACTTCAGATGATACAGGTGTCTTCATGAATTCATTTGTTTTGGATAATAATTAATCGGTTTAATTCAAAAAAATAGCCTCTTGTACTAGGACGTACAAGAGGCTTCAACACCTTAGTTGAATGATAAAAAAAAGTAAAATTTTTTTATTTGTTTAAATCATTTCTAATCCATCCCCTAAAAAGCTTATTATAAAGGCAAAATATGACGCAGCCGAAAAGCTCCGCAACTGGTGGCGGATCGTATTGCGTGCTTTTAGCAGATGGCTTTCTATAGTTTTGGGTGATACATTGGAAGTGCTGGCAATTTCCTGAATAGTCAGCCCGCTTTCAAATAATTCGTAAGCACTCCGGCATTTTTCCGGTAAGTCAGAAATACTCCGGTTGTAGGCAGTTTTCAGGTCGTTGTAAGCAATTTCTTCATAAGCACCTTGTTTATCCTCTTGTTCAATGTAGTCAGCCGGATATTCTGCCACCTTGTTATTTTTACGGATAAAGGAAATAACAGCATTTCGCAAACAGGTATGCAGGTACGCATCAAACGTTTTAGCAAGTATAATCTGATGTCTTTTAAGCCAGATACCTACAAAGAGCTCCTGCACCAGTTCTTCTGACTGGTCGCGGTCGTGCAGTCTTTTAAAAGCATCATTAAGTAATCTGTAAAAATAACGACGATACAGCTCTTCGAAAGCATGATGGTTGTCATGCTGGACTTCCAACAAAAGTTCTTCATCACTAAAATCCATAAACTGAATCCGCTTTGTTCTCATGGTTTGCAGTTGTTTATTAGGATAAGGGAATTACAATTCAACATTGAGATATGTCAGAATTTTAAAAAGTGATGGCAATATTATAATAAATAAATAGAATATTTAAATACTATTTTAATTATCAGATTAAAAATTTCATGCAAACGTTTGCAATAAAAAACTCTTACCAAAAAGTAACTGCTATAAAAGAGGTACTTCGGTAAGAGTTAACAATTTTTTAATTTTTATAACTTAAACCAGATCAATCGTTTTACCGCCATTGCGTACCGATTCGTCACAGGCAAATGCAATCTGTAAACTGGTTACTGCATCCTGAAGGTGATCTGTAAGATCAATGTTTTCTTTGATAGCTTTTAAGAAATAAGCTTGCTCGCGGTTACACAATCCCTGGTGATCCGGTTCGTCTTCCAGGTTGATCCAGGTATCCTCATGAACGAATTCATCTTTCTCGTTGAGTTCGGCATGGTGCACCCGGATAGATTCCGTTTTGGTATGCGCTTCTACCGAAGAAGATTTTCCACTTCCACCGGCATCTTTTGCGACAATGGATACTGACCCCTTCGGACCAATCACATCTTTTACAAAAAAAGCAGTTTCACTAACCATCGGACCCCAGGCAGCTTCGTACCAGCCTACGGAGCCATCTTCAAACCAGATCTGAAGCTGGCCATAATTGTAATTTCCAGCCGGAATGTCTTCAGTCAAACGTGCGCCTATTGCATTGACACGAATTGGTTTTGAACGGGTCATCTGGCACATCACATCAATATAATGAACGCCGCAATCCACAATCGGGCTCAGGCTTTTCATCAGGTTACGATGTACCGTCCACATATAGCCATGGCTTTGCTGATTCAGGTTCATACGCATAACCAAGGGTTTCCCAATATTCTGCGCTTCCTGTACAAAACGCTCCCAGGATGGGTGATGACGAAGAATATAGCCAACCACTACTTTTTTTCCTGCTTCTTTCGCCGCCGCTACCACTCTTCTGGCTCCTTCAACGGAGGCTGCCAAAGGTTTTTCTATAAATACGTGTGCACCTGCCTGCAAAGCCTGAATTGCAAAACTTTCATGTGTATCCGGATAGGTCGAGATACAGACAGCGTCTGGTTTGGTTTCTGTAAGTGCGGTTTCATAATCACTAAAAAGGGCATAACCGCCACCTAGCTTTTCATTTAAAACTTCCTTGCTTTTTCCTGTGGACACGATTCCGCAAATTTCAAAGCCGTCGGACAGCTGATAAGCCAGGGCATGGGATGCGCCCATATTACCACAACCGACAACAAGGACGCGTATCGGATTTTCAATTAGTGAAGCAGACATACGAAATGTTAATGTTTAATACTTTGGGTTAATAGGAATATAAACCCCAAAAATAAGTATTTAAATCCGCTTCGGGAAAATTAAGAAGTTTATGTAACCGCGTGTAAAAATAATACTATCTAATATTTTTATTTTAAAAAAATGCGTTGCATACTGCGCCAAAATTACCACCTCTTATCAGATGATCTTAAATTTTTTTAAACTGTTCCCATCTAATGGCGCCGGGTATAGCGCCTGCTTTTTAATTTGTTTTGTTTTATCAATTTGTAATTATGCTTTCGCACAAGAGGATTTTAAACCTAAGTTTGGAATCATAGATCGCGCATCACTTACGATGAATGCTTATCCGGAAGATAGCAGCGCAGAAGCAGTAGTACTGTATGATTCGGGCGAGCTTACATTCAGCTACAAAGATCATATAGGGTTTGTAATGATATTTGAATATCATGCGAGGATTAAAATATTAAAAGAGTCAGGATTTGACAGAGCGTCGGTTTCACTTCGTTATGGAGAAAGCGGCGTGTTTGACAAAGATGAAAGTATTACCAGAATTGAGGGATTCACTCATAACCTTGTCGGCAATAATATAGAGACAGTTGAAATGTCGAAAAAAGCAATTGTGAGAGAAAAACTTTCTGAAAACTACGGGTTGTGTAAATTCAATCTGCAAAATGTCAGGAAGGGTTCTGTAATTGAATATACCTATACCAAAACTACTCCATTTGCTTATCGCCAGGAACCGGATAACTGGACTTTCCAACAGGATATTCCTTGTAAATGGAGCGAATATAAGATTACGATTCCGAATGTTCTTTACTATAAAATCACCTTCGGAGGCTACCTCCCACTTTATATAAATAAGAAGGAAGAAGCAGATATATACATCGGGCATCCGCAGATTGATGGCAAGGGAATGGATTATCGGTTCGTTGTAAAAGATGCACCGGCGTTTACTAATGAAGCCTATATCACCACTAGTAAGGATTATCTCTCACAGATCAGGTTTGAATTGGCCACGGTTCAGATTTATGGTCAGGGGACAAAAAATTATTCTCAAAATTGGGTTGATGTAGATAGAACGTTGCTGCACACAAACAGCTTTGGCGGACAGTTAAAAAGCTTTTCCTTCATAAAGGAAATTAAAGAAGAGATAGCACAGAAATCAACAGAGCCTGATGTACAGATGAGATTGGCGTATGATTACATTCGTCAAAATATTAAATGGAATGGAGAAGCAGGACTAGTTTCAGAAGGAGGTATAAAGAAGGCTTTTGAAAATAAAAAAGGAAATGCCAGTGATGTCAACTTAATGCTAACTAATCTTCTGAGGCAGATTGGATTAGATAGTAACCCTATTGTGCTAAGTACACGTGACCACGGAAAAATTATTGAAGACATCCCTCTGATCGATGGTTTTAATTATGTGGTAAGTCATGTGAAAATTGGTGATAAAGAATATCTTCTGGACGCAACACAAAGAAATATACCTTTGGGCGTATTGCCTGAGAATGCTTTAAATAAGACTGGGAGGTTAGTCTTGGATAATGGAAAAGGGCGCTTCATTGATTTAACCTCCAAAGTGTCCCGGGGGAAATTCGAGAAAATTGAAGCAGACATTTCGCCGGATGACGGTTCAATAAAAGGGAAATACCTAGTATCACTGAGTGGTTATGAAGCTTTAAGATGGAGAGATAAATATCTTTCGGAAACAGAAGGAAGCTTTACGGATATCATGAAAAAGTCAAGTCCGGAATGGGAAATCGATGATGTTAAAGTGTCGAATAAAAGTGAAAAACCAGGAGAATCAGTAGGGGTTTCGTTTGATTTTGAAATCGAAAATGAAGAAGCCTCACCGGATATTTTTTATTTTAATCCGATGCTGGGAGGCAAAGTCCGGGAAAATCCATTTAAGGCATTACGCAGAATCTATCCCGTTGATTTGACGACTGGAAGCTCATCCACTTTTATTGGAAACTTTAAACTTCCCGAAGGGTATTATCTGGAACAAATGCCAAAAACAGAAGTTGTCGTATTGCCTGACAAGGGCGGAAGATTTTCTTTTCAGGTAAAACAGGAAGGAAATATGGTGTCTGTAAGCAGTGTTGTGGTTATTAGCAAATCCTATTTTGCTGCTTCCGAATACGAATTGCTTCGGGAATTTTATGATCGTATTGTTGAAAAACACGCGCAATCCCTTGTTTTCAAGAAAAAGTAATAGATAATAATGGACAAGAAAACGGACAGATTTTTTTTGAGTAAAAGTCTTTTGCTTTTTGGTTTTTGCGTGGCCTGTAATGTAACATTTGCACAAGATTTTAGTGTGAATAAGATTCCGGAGGGACTATTAAAAGATGCAAACGCTGTAGTTCGGTTGAAGGAAGAATTTTTTGAAATTTTATCCAAAGCCGAGGCGAAAATGCATTTTCGTCTGGTTGTAACTATTCTAAATGAAAAAGGAGAAGAATCTTATAATGAAATAGTGATCCAGAATGACAAATTCACAAAAATCACAGACATTACGGGCAACATCTACGATGCAGATGGAAAACTGATCAGGAAATTAAAAAGTGTCGATATCAAGGAATATGGTTATGGTATATTTGGAAATGACATCACTGATGCGAAGTTTAAAATTGTAGATTTCGGAAGAAAAAGCTATCCCTATCCCTATACCATTGAAATAAACTATGATATCAGAGATCGGAATATGATGCTCTATCCACGCTGGATTCCGACAAATAATGAGAATATTTCAATTGAAAATGCAGTTTTCAAAATCAAAACACCAGTTGGTTTTGCATTTAGGTATAAAGAATATAATGGCGTTGCTGCTGTAAAAAAAACAGTTGGTGCTGACGGTTTGCCGTTGTATGAATGGTCTGTAACCAGCCAGGCTATTCTTGATAAAATGCCTTACCCATTGCCAAAGAATGAGATATTACCCAAGGTACTAACTGCGCCAATTGCTTTCGAAATTCAGGATTATTCAGGAAATTTTAATCATTGGGAGGATTTTAGTAAATTTTATTATACGCTGAACAAAGACCGTGACCAATTGCCAGCTGCAATAATCTCGGAAATAAAATCAGTGGTTAAGGATGCAAAAACAGAGCGGGAAAAAGTTTCGCTCCTCTATAAATGGCTGCAAGCCCGAAGCCGATATGTAAGCATTCAGCTGGGTATTGGAGGATGGCAAACGATTGAGGCTGCAACCGTTGCAGCAAAAGGTTATGGTGATTGTAAAGCGCTTAGCAATTTTATGGCGGCAAGTTTGAGGCAGGTTGGTATTACTTCCTTTGTTGCTTTGATAAGTGCTGGCGACGAAGCGGAAACAAACTTTGACTTTCCAAGCAGTCAGTTCAATCATGTGATTGCTTGTGCGATTTTGCCGAAGGATACGATCTGGCTGGAATGTACAAGTCAGAATAGCTCGGCTGGTTTTATGGGGTCATTTACCGGAAACAGAAAAGCGCTTCTTGTCACGCCGGAAGGTGGAAAACTGGTAACTACGCATTTTTACGGTCAGGATGAAAATACGGTAAACCGGTTAACACATGTAAACCTGGACGAGAATGGGAATGGTAAGATCGATGTGAGGACGAATTTTCAGGGAATTCAGCAAGAAACCCGTGAAAGACTTTTGTACGGATATACCAAGGAAGATCAAAAAAAATGGCTGTTGAATAATCTGGAATTACCAAATCTAGAATTAGAAAGCTTTGATTTTAGTAAGAATGACGACGTTGTTCCTGTTGTTACAGAAAAGCTAATCATGAATGTTCGCAGCTTTGCTACGAAGACTGGACAAAGATTGTTCGTAAAACCTAATTTACTGGCGAGACAGATAACTCTTCCCGTTTCTTCGACACGAGCAGGCGGAGATTTTTATCTGCCATTATCGAAGTATAATTTTTCCGATTCAGATAGCGTATTCTTTAAATTACCAACAGGGTTAAAACTAGAAACGTCGCTGCCAGACATTAAAATTGAATCTGATTTTGGTACTTACACCGTCAAATCGGTATATGAAAATAACAAACTTTTCTATTCACGGAAAATAATGATTAAGGGTGGCCGCTACAACGCTGCGGACTATCCCAAGTGGATCGATTTTGTGAAAAAAGTTAGAAAGGCAGACCGAGCTCAGGTGGTCTTTATTGAAAACAAATCTTAGCCTTCAATTATCTTGTCAAAAAAATAAACTTCAAAATCATTTATCGTATTTAAAAAATAAACCAATATATAATTGGTAAAAATGTCTTTTGCAGTTGATTTGTTGTTTTTGTAACAGCGAGTTAACTGCATTTATGTTAAAATCTGTGTATTATTGATTAATACCTGAAATGTTTGCGGGCGATACACCATTTACCTTTGATAAAAATCAGATTATTCATTTTTTCTAAAATATATTTATGAACAAGGCATCATGGCAGGGCGTATTTCCTGCATTACTTACTCCGTTTAAATCTGACGACACGATTGATTTTGACATGTTTGCAAAAAATCTTGCAGCACAGGTTGAAGCGGGAATTACCGGCATTATCGTTGCAGGATCTTTGGGCGAAGCAAGCACATTGACATCGGAAGAAAAATACGAACTGGTAAAATTTGCAAAGAAATCGCTTCCTGCAGACATGCCAGTGGTTTTGTGTATCGCAGAACAATCAACAGCAGTTGCCGTTGAAATTGCAAAAAAAGCAGAAGAGATCGGTGCAGACGGACTAATGGTTTTGCCTCCGATGCGCTACAAAGCAGATGATCAGGAAACGATTGTTTATTTCACAACAATCGCAAAAAGTACTTCTTTGTCGGTGATGATTTATAACAACCCTGTTGACTATAAAATTGAGGTGACTCTGGATATGTTCGAGCAATTATCTGCTTACCCAAATATTCAGGCAATTAAAGAATCTACGCGTGACGTAAGTAATGTGACCCGTATTTTCAATCGTTTCGGTGATCGTTTTAAGGTTTTCTGCGGTGTTGATACTTTGATTATGGAAGAGGTAATGCTTGGTGCTGACGGTGTTGTTGGTGGCTTGGTTGATGCTTTCCCAAAAGAAACAGTTGCTATTTTTAACTTTGTTAAAGCAGGACAGTACAAGGAAGCTCTTGCCGTTTACAGATGGTATCTTCCTCTTTTAGAACTGGACATTCATCCTAAACTTGTTCAAAATATCAAACTGGCTGCAACACTTGCAGGTATCGGATCAGAATATGTAAGAGCTCCAAGATTAGTTTTGGAAGGTGATGAAAGAGAAAAAGTTCTGGCGATTATCAACGAAGCAATCGAAACTCAGCCCGTTTTATCAGATTATTTAAATCTGACAGTGGATTCATCCGTTGCATAATTTTGTTGTTCTGGTTAAATTATAACTTTGACCAAAAGTGCTTTCCTGTTTAGTGCGAACCGCAGGCTTCGCTTTACACTGGACAGAAGCTTACGTAAAGCTTTTGGAAACCAACCAACATTATAAACGCTAATAGCCAATTGCTAAAAGCCCCAATTATGGATATTTCAAAAGAAGAATTAAATGGTATCGTTAAAAAAGCACAAGAGGCTTTTTTAGTTAGTAAAAATTTTACACTTCAAAAACGTATCGCATTCATGCGTGCCGTGGCTGATGAAATTGAGGGACTCGGCCCTGAGCTTATCCAAACTGCCATGGCAGAATCTCACTTGCCGGAAGGACGTTTGGTGGGAGAAAAAGCCAGAACAATCTTTCAATGGCGCAGCTATGCGGATGCCGTTGAACGTGGAGATTCGCTTGATGCCAGTATTGATACGGCTAATACAGAACGTACGCCACCAAAGCCTGATTTAAGAAAAACGGCAGTTCCTCTGGGCGTGGTAGCTGTTTTTGGAGCAAGCAATTTTCCTTTTGCCTTTTCGACAGCGGGCGGTGATACAGCCAGTGCAATAGCCGCCGGTTGCCCGGTGATCGTAAAAGCACATGAAGGCCACCCGAAAACATCCGGTATTATGGCAGATGCGATCAGCCGTGCCGTTTTAAAAAGCGAAATGCCGGAAGGTACTTTTTCCCATGTTTACAGCTCAACCTACGAGACAGGTCAGCAAGTGGTAAGTCATCCGTTGGTTAAAGCTGTTGGTTTTACAGGATCTTACCGCGGAGGAAAAGCCTTAGTAGATCTGGCCAATGAACGCCCGGAACCTATTCCTGTTTTTGCAGAAATGGGAAGTGTGAATCCTTTGTATCTGTTTGAGAATAAGCTAAGCTCAGCACCACAGGAATTAGCAAAGCAATATGCCGGATCTTTGACTTTGGGAGTTGGTCAGTTTTGTACTAATCCGGGAATTGTGGTTGGTACGGCTGGTGAAGAATTAGATCAGTTTATTGAAGCGCTGAAAGCTGAGATCGTGAAAATTGCTCCGGCTTCTATGCTGAATGAAAATGTAGCAAAAGGATATGTTGAAAACCGGGAAAAGGTAATCAGTCAATCCGGCGTTGAAGTACTGGCTATCTCAGAAATGGAAGCCAAAGAGGGGCAGGGTTTGCCAACGGTAGCAACCGTAGCAGGTGTTGAATTACTTGTAAACCCGGCATTGCTTCATGAAGTTTTCGGACCATTTGCATTAATTGTTCAATGTAAAGATGCCTCGGAAATGCTGGCTGTTACGGAGAAATTGGAAGGTCAGCTGACTGTTTCCCTGTTTGCAACGAATGAAGATCTGGCAGATCATGAGGAAATTATTTCGGTTTTACAGACCAAATGCGGAAGGATCTTGTTCAATAATTTTCCTACGGGTGTGGAAGTTTGCAAATCGATGCATCATGGCGGACCGTTTCCATCAGCAAGTAACAGTGCATTTACTTCTGTGGGAGCAGACTCGATCAAACGTTTTGTAAGACCACTTAGTTTTCAAAACTGGCCGGATGATTTTTTACCGGAAGAATTGAAAAATGCCAATCCGCTGAATATCTGGAGAACGGTTGATAATGTGAAAACAAAACAAGCTGTATCTGAATAGCTTTTTCTTTTATACAATAGCAAACGAAGCTAAAAGCCAATTGCTAACAGCTCAAATAAATGCGTAAAACTTTTTTCTGTATAGATGCCCACACATGCGGCAACCCGGTCAGGGTTGTCGCGGGTGGCGGACCTTTGCTGCAAGGCAATAGTATGATGGAGCGCAGACTTCATTTTTTGAAAGAATTTGACTGGATCAGAAAAGGACTGATGTTTGAGCCGCGTGGTCACGACATGATGAGCGGAAGCATTCTTTATCCGCCTGTTGATCCTGAAAATGATATTGGTGTTTTATACATTGAAACCAGCGGGTGTCTGCCTATGTGCGGCCACGGAACGATCGGGACTGTAACGATCGCGATTGAAGAAGGACTGGTTACACCAAAAGTTCCTGGTAAACTGAGACTGGAAACACCTGCCGGACTGGTGCTTGTTGAATATGTGCAGGAAGGTAAAAAGGTAAAATCCGTTAAGCTGATCAACATAAAATCATTTTTAGCCGCTGAAAAACTGACTGTGGAATGCCCTGACCTTGGGACATTGACCGTGGATGTTTCCTATGGTGGAAATTTCTACGCGATTGTTGATCCACAGGAAAATTTCAAAGGACTGGAAAACTATACGGCTGATCAACTGATCAGCTGGAGCCGGGTTTGCCGGAAGCGGATGAACGAACAATATACTTTTGTGCATCCCGAGAACGAACATATCAATGGGCTTAGTCACTTTTTATGGGCCGGTGCTGTTTTAGATCCCACTTCATCAGCACGAAATGCCGTTTTTTATGGTGACAAAGCCATTGACCGATCGCCTTGCGGTACCGGGACCTCTGCGCGTATGGCACAGTGGCATGCAAAAGGAAAATTGAAAAAAGGAGATCAATTCATTCATGAAAGTATCATAGGATCCAAATTTATTGGTACGGTTGAAGATGAAGTAACGATTGGAGGTAAACCTGCCATCATTCCGGGAATCGAAGGCTGGGCGATGGTGACAGGTTATAACACTATTTTCATCGACGATGACGATCCGTATGCGTATGGTTTTCAGGTGTTGTAATAGAAAACTTTAAACGCAATAGGCGCAATGGGTTTCGCAATGGACGCGAAATTTAAATTATAGGGTTGCGTCCATTGCGTAAAACTTTGCGTCCATTGCGTTTAAATTATAAGAGAATGGACACAAATAAAGGGAAAGTTGTTATTATCGGGGGCGGTATTATGGGGCTGACTTCTGCTTACTATTTGCTGAAAAGCGGATGGAAGGTAACGCTTTTAGACAGGGGTGATATGACAAATAATTGCTCTTTCGGCAATGCAGGAATGATTGTTCCCAGTCATTTTATACCGCTGGCAGCACCCGGAATGATTTCCAAAGGAATTAAATGGATGTTTGACAGCCGCAGTCCTTTTTATGTAAAACCTTCACTGGATTTTGCACTGATATCCTGGGGGCTGAAGTTTATGAAAAGTGCAACAGTCAGCCATGTGGAACGTTCAGCACCCTTTCTGCGTGATTATCATTTGCTAAGCAGGCAATTATATAAAGATCTTTCTGAAGATCCGGACTTTAATTTTGGTTTGGAAAACAAAGGAATTCTAATGCTTTATAAGACAGAAAAGGCTGGCGAAGAGGAGATACATGTAGGGCGGGATGCGCAGAAGTTAGGCCTTGATGTTGAAGTATTAAATAAAGAGCAGGTTCAGGCACTGGAACCACATGCAAACCTGGATGTGATTGGCGCTGTACATTACCGTTGTGATGCACATTTATATCCCAATGCATTAATCCCGCAATTGATTGATTACATCAAAAGGAATGGTGGTGAAATCAAGTCACATACCGATGTTACAGGCTTTGATATCAGAGACGGAGAAATAAAATCGGTTCAGACACAAACCGGAAATTATGAAGGCGACCTTGTGGTCATGACAGGTGGAACATGGCTCCCGCAACTGGCAAAACTTGCCGGATTGACCATTCCGGTTATGCCCGGTAAAGGTTATTCCTTTATGGAATCGAATTCAGAACATCCTATTATTCATCCTTCGTTATTGATTGAAGCAAGAGTTGCGGTGACACCTATGAACGGCCAGGTTCGTTTTGGCGGAACAATGGAAATTGCGCCCGTCAACGATAAAGTAAATATGAACCGTGTTGAAGGAATTGTTAACTCCATTCCAAAATATTACCCGGATCTGAAAACGGATTTGCCGGAAGTAAAGGATATCTGGTATGGTTTCCGCCCATGTTCTCCGGACGGATTGCCTTACCTGGGTTATAGTAAAAAACTAAAAAACCTGATCGTTGCAGGCGGGCATGGTATGATGGGTATAAGTTTGGGGCCGGCAACCGGAAAAGTCGTTGCAGAGCTGGCTGACAGAAATTCTACCTCTCTGGACATTGCTGTTTATGATCCGCAGCGGTACAATTAGAATCTACTGTTTTTACATTTATAAAGGTTATGAGTTTTAGCAAATAGGTATTGCTGGTACTCATAACTTTTTTTATCAGTTCTTTAATCCCACAAAAATCTGGTTTTTAAATCAAATAACTAAGTGCTTGACAATGGAAATTTGTGTGATAATAAATTCTGGAAAGAGTCAAAGGAATAAAATAATATTTTGAGAAATCTATAATCGACATCTCAATGTAATTATGTTAAAAATGAAGATTTTTAAAAAAGACGGAAGTTTTATAGTTCTAAATATTATTGTAGTTTCGGGAAACAAAATTAAGTCTGAGTAACCTAAACCTTTTATGTCACAAGAAAGTACGTCAGAAACTACTTCGTTTAAACCTACCCTCGGCCTTGTAGATGCCACCATGCTCGTTGCCGGAAGTATGATCGGCTCGGGCATTTTTATTGTCAGCGCTGATATTACCCGAAATACCGGAAGTGTGGGCTGGCTCATGTTTGTCTGGCTGATCACCGGGTTTATGACACTGACTGCTGCACTGAGCTATGGTGAACTGAGCGCTATGTTTCCAAAAGCCGGCGGACAATATGTTTATCTGAAAGAAGCTTACAATCCCCTGATCAGCTTCCTGTATGGATGGAGCTTTTTTACTGTAATTCAGACGGCTACCATTGCTGCTGTTGCTGTGGCTTTTGCAAAGTTTACAGCCTATCTTTTGCCTGTTTTCAGTGAAGATCTGGTAGCTGTTGATCTGGGGTTTTTGCAGATAACGCCCGCTCAGTTGCTATCCATTGTCGTTATTGTTCTATTGACGTTTATTAATACACGTGGTGTAAACAGTGGGAAAATCATTCAGACTACGTTCACACTGGCAAAGCTTTTAAGTCTTTTAGGGTTGATTGTTTTTGGTCTGCTTTTCATGAAACCCGAAGTTTGGGATATCAATTGGGATTCCGCTTCCATGTGGGATCTGCATAAACTGAACCTGGACGGCAGTATAGAATCGTATACTACTTTTGCAGCATTCGGCGCGATTGCTGCCTCTATGGTAGGGTCTATTTTTAGTAGCGACTCCTGGAATAATGTAACTTTTATAGCAGGAGAAATCAAAAATCCGCAACGTAATATCGGACTAAGTCTTGCCTTGGGTACAATCATTGTTACTGTTATTTATGTGATGACAAACATTATGTACACCGGTGTTTTATCATTGCCTGAAATTGCCTCAGCAGATAAAGACCGGGTTGCAGTGGCTGCTTCTCATGTAATCTTTGGAAATTCAGGGACAATCATTATTGCCATTATGATCATGGTTTCAACTTTTGGCTGTAATAACGGATTGATTATGTCTGGTGCCAGGGTTTATTATTCCATGGCAAAAGATGGTTTGTTCTTTAAAAAAGTAGGTCAGTTGAATAAAAATTCTGTACCTGAATTTGGGCTCTGGATTCAATGCGTCATTGCTTCACTCTGGGCTTTAAGCGGAAAATACGGTAATCTTCTCGATATGATTTCCTTTGTGGTTGTGGTATTCTATATGCTTACTATTATCGGAATTTTTATACTTCGCAAAAAGAGACCAGACGCAGACAGGCCTTACAAAGCCTTTGGCTATCCTTTTCTGCCAATAATCTATATTGTAATGGGCGTAGCATTTTGTGTGCTTCTGATCATTTTCAAGCCGGAATACACCTGGCCGGGATTAATCATTGTTTTGCTTGGAATACCGGTATATTACCTGATTGCCAAAAAGGAAATTGTAGCCTGATCTCATAGCATTGCTGTATTTGTTTATAATCCGGCATAAACTAAGAAGTTGCGGAAAGATCTTTCATCCGGGGTTTTAATCCCGGGTGAGCTCAAATCGTCTTAATTCCTAAACCTATCATCACCAGCACAACAATCCAACCAATAATTTGCAGAAAATACGGATGTTTGTAAAGTCCCATGATTCTGGATTTTGTACTGGCGACTAATAAAATAGCAAGTGCAATCGGTAAGACGAATCCGTTGAGTGTTCCTACAAAAATCAATACTTTCACAGGTTTACCCACAAACAGAAAAATGGTTGTGGAGATTAAAATAAAAACAATGGTTAGGTATGTATGATATTTTTCCAGCAAAGGGTGAAAAGAACGCAGGAAAGATACTGAAGTGTAAGCAGCGCCTACTACCGATGTAATCGCCGCAGACCAGATCATCAATCCAAACATTTGCTTGCCAAATTGTCCTGCTGCATTTTCGAAGATAGAAGCCGTCGGATTTTCAGGGTTAATCTGCGCTCCTGTCAGAATAATTCCTAAGGTGGCCAGAAATAAAAAATACCGGATAACAGCTGTAATCAATATTCCCGTTGCGGCTCCGCGGTTAACCTGCGGCAATGATTCTTCTCCTTTGATGCCTGAGTCTAAAAGTCTGTGCGCTCCTGCAAAAGAAATATAGCCGCCCACGGTTCCGCCAACCAAGGTCAGTGTAGAAGCCGCATCAAACTTTTCAGGTAAAAAAGTGTGGTGAATGGCGGTGAGAAAGGGTGGGTGAGAAGTAAAAGCCACGTAAAGAATCAGTCCGATCATAATCAGCCCCAGTATTTTGGAAAAGCTATCCATGGCTTTTCCGGCTTCCTTAAACAGAAAAATACCAATAGCCATGGCAGCACTTACGATAGCTCCTGTTGCCACCGAAATGCCTGTCATTGCTTCAACTCCTAATCCTGCTCCGGCAACATTTCCGATATTAAAAGCAAGCCCGCCAATGACAATCAGAAAGGCCAACAGGTAGCCAAGTCCCGGGAAAAGCTCATTGGCAAGGTCCTGTGCATGTTTTCCGGAAACGGTTACAATTTGCCAGATATTAAACTGAACGCATAGGTCAATAACCACGGAAATCAGAATAATAAATCCGAAACTGGTAGCAAGCTGTGAGGTAAAAACGGTAGTTTGCGTCAAAAAACCTGGTCCAACTGCCGAAGTGGCCATTAAGAATGCAGCACCCAGCAGTGCTTTGGATGATTTATTGGATGCCATTTATTTCCAGTTTACAGAGGTGAAAAGGTGATAATTAATTATTCCATAACTCCATATCCACCTCCTCCGGGCGTTTCAATCGTTAAAATGTCACCGGCCTGAACCTGCAGACCGCATATGCCAGGTAGTTTAGTTACCACATGATTTTTTGTGGTTAGTGTATGCTGACCGGTTTTCCCGTCTTCGCCGCCGTGCAGTCCGTAAGGTGCATACTTGCGGTGCTGTCCCAGTAAGGTGACCTGCAAAGGTTCAAGAAATTCCACTTTTCGGATCATGCCGTCACCACCGTCATATTTTCCGGCACCGCCTGAGTTTTTCCGGATTCCAAATTCAAGTAACCGAACCGGGTATTTTCTTTCCAGTTGTTCCGGATCTGTAATCCGAGTATTGGTCATGTGCTGATGCACAGCTGTTCTCCCGTTAAAACTTTTTCCAGCTCCGGCACCACCGCCAATGGTTTCATAGTAGCCAAAGTTTTGATTTCCAAACAGAAAATTATTCATGGTTCCCTGACTGCATGCCGTCAGTTCAAATGCTTTCAACAATGTATCAACCAACCTTTGGCTCACTTCTGTATTTCCGCCCACAACGGCCGGACATTTGAAAGGATCATCAGAAAAATCAGGATGCAAAAGGCTGTTTTCGGGAAGAATAATTTCTACGTTTTTCATCAGTCCGTCATTCAGCGGCACTTCCTTATTGATAAGCAAACGTAAAACATACAGGATTGCACTGTGCAGGATAGAAATGTTGGCATTCAGATTATTCGGATGAACAGAAGAAGTGCCGGTGAAATCGAAAATCTGTTTTTCTTTGGTAATGGAGATTGAAACCTGAATTCTGTGTTCATCATCTAGAAATTCAGTTGCTTCAAATTTATTTCCTTCCAAAGGTTCCAGGGCAGTTTGTAATTGGAGAACCGTACTGGCTTTTAATAAACCCATATATTTTTTAACAGCAACGATGCCGTGCGCTTCCACTAACTTCAGTAATTGCTGACTTCCTTTTCTCAGTGCTGATAAAGCCGCCATAATATCCGCTTCATTGGAAAGAAAATTTCGTGTTGGATAGGCGCATTCAGTAAAAAGTCTGTGAATAACCTCCCATTGAAATATTCCATTTTTAACAAGATATTGAGGAACGATTACAACGCCTTCTTCTGCCAGGCAGGTAGCATCCGGTGGCATGGAACCTGGCGTTTTTCCGCCGATCTCTGCATGATGTGCACGGTTGATTACATAACCCAGGCATTCTTCTTCCTCTGTAAAAACACCTGAAATCAGCGTTATATCAGGTAAGTGTGATCCTCCATATTTTGGGTGATTCGTAATCACTACATCACCGGGACCCATTTTGATCGCATCGCGGACCAGTCTGCCACAGATACCCATACTGCCCAGGTGCACCGGAATATGCTGTGCATTCACAAGCAGATCGCCCTCAGCATCTAAAAGCGCACAGGAAAAATCAAGCCTTTCTTTCACATTAACAGAAAAGGCAGTGCGCTGCAATTGAACACCCATTTCTTCAGCTATGGCTTTAAAACGGTTCGTAAAAAGCTGGAGGGAAATTTCATCACGATGTTCACTAGAAGCAATAGTTTTTGTCCCGGTTCTAAAAGCAACAGCATCTTTATTGGCCTGAATTACTAGCTTCCAGCCTTCGGGAATGTACGCCGTGGAGGTATTGTTCAGTAAAATAGAAGGACCATAAATTTCCTGACCGGCCTCTAAAAGATCCCATTCGTAAAGATTTGCTTGTGTAGGCTGCTGTTGATATTCTGTTTGAAGCAAAGATTTGACCTGTCGCAGGGAAGTTGCCGGTTTTCCTTCTTTCCTGAGGAGTTCAGAAGAAACAACTACGGATTTTTCCTGAACTTTTAATCGGATACTTTCCAGTTCAACCTTTGTGTTTTCCGGATAGTAACCAAACTGAGAAGTATACAGATTCCTGAAATCTTCCAGTGTCGTATTTCCCTGATAGGGAACTTCAATCGTATTTTCCTGTCCTGCGAAACGCAGAAAAACGGAAGAAAAAGCGATCTCATACGTAGAAATATTTTGCTTTTGGAGTTCAGCTTCTGCACCTGACAGAAGCTCTTTTATCCAACGTTCAAGCTGGCTTTCTGCTTCTGTCCAGGGGAGTATAATTTGTTTTGAAACAATGGTGCTGACCAGCGCTTCACCAATTCCTGCTGCGCTGAAAAGTCCGGCGTCGTAAGGGATAATCACATGTTCAATTTTCAGAAGATCTGCCAGCTGGCAACTGTGTAATCCGCCGGCACCGCCAAAAGCAATCAGTGCATAGTCTGTTGGATTTATTCCTTTTTCCACAGAAATTTTACGGATTGCATCAGCCATTTTTTCATTGGCAATTCTTTCAAGTCCGGTTAAAATTTCATAGTCTGAAAGAGAATTTCCGTTTTGTTCCAAAATACTTTTACGAAGTTTTGCTAATGCTTCACCGGCTGCTTCAGGATGAATCGGAATACCAAATTTTGCAGGATCCAGCTTACCCAAAAGCAGATTTACATCTGTAATGGTCAGTGGTCCGCCGGCACCGTAACAAGCCGGGCCGGGAGAAGCTCCTGCACTTTCAGGCCCTGCCTGTAAGGTAAAACCATCAAACCAACACACAGAACCTCCGCCTGCCGCAACAGTTTCGATCGCCAGTGTTGGATTATGAAATTCAATTCCATCAATTTCCGTAATGTATTTTAATTCCGGTTCTCCGTCAATGCGGGCAACATCAGTACTGGTTCCGCCCATATCAAATGTGAGCACTCTGGAAAAACCAAGTGACTTTGCTGTATTTGCCGCTGCTACCATTCCGCCCGCAGGCCCACTCAGTAAACTATCTTTTGCACGGAAGCCATTTACTTCGGCCAGGCTTCCGGTACTGGTCATCACTTTCAGGCTTCCTTTATCTAAGGCACTTTTTATATTATTAAGATATTGATCTAAAATGGGCTCCAGATAGGCGTTTACGACGGCCGTTTGTGTACGTCTTAAATAATGTGAAAAAGGAAATAGCTGAGACGAAGCAGAAACATATTTTGAGCCATTTTGTTTAAAAGAAGCAGCAATAGCCGTTTCATGCTGATCATTCTGGTAAGAGTGAAGTAAAGAGACAGCGATTGAATCATAATGCATCCCCGGGAACAGCGTAAAGTCAGTACTATCCAGTTCCTTAATTACGTGGCCATCTGCATTCAGCCGCTCATGAAGCTCCATTACATCAGCGTACAGCAATCTTGGTTCAGGAATGTCAAGCTGAAAGAGAGAAGGCCGCTGCTGATTTCCAATGTAAAGTAAGTCCTTGAAGCCTTTTGTTACTACCAGCAAAGTTTTTGCTCCTTTTCGCTCCAGCAGCGCATTGGTTCCTTTGGTAGTTCCAAGGCGCATTTCCATGGGAGGAAGCGCTTGCTTTAAAGGTGTTTTTGTTAACAATCTTGCCGCCAGAAGAGGTGCTTCTTCTCCGCTGGATACTTCAAAATCGGTGTTTGTAAGAGAAGAAAGGTCGGTATCCAGGATTAGAACCTGCTGGTCGTAATCTACAGAAAGTAGTATGGCGGATTCGTTGGAACTTTCCACCTTAACGGTATAGCTCTCCAGCAACTTGCTTTCATATTTCCAGGGAGATAAAAACTTATACGTACATGGAGCCGTTTTCCGGATTATTGTTCCCCGTAACCGCGCAGAACTCAGCACTTTTATTCTTGTTTTTATTCCTTCAGGGTCAACAGCAAGGCAGTCCGTAAATGTCCCGCCGGTATCAATACTGATCTTCCAGACTGGGTTCGTTAGCGTATTCAATATGAGGTAGGATTAGGCGAAAAGATTTGGTTCCCAAATTACATGCTATTCTGAAAAAAACCGCAAACATCAGCAGCTAAAACCGCTAAAATACCCTAAAAAATGACATAATTAAATAAGGTGATGAATAATCTGTTTTATCGTAAAAAGGATGTCACACTTGAAATTTCAGTATAAAACGTTAAATTTGGTAGTAGGTAGAAATGTATCCTTACAGTAAAGAAATCTGAATAAAATACAGAAGTTTTCAAAGAATTGTTAGCTAGTTAAAGATGTATGCATTCTAATAACAGATAGATAAAATAGAACCTTATTCATAAAAGAAGATCTAATAATTCATAAATACATTTAAAAAATCAAAGGCTCCAATCGGAGCCTTTTGTATAGTTTGTTTCCAGTCCAATTTATTAAACCTCAATCATGAAAAAGAAAGTTTACTGTTTATGGCTTTTTATTGCACTTCTACTTTTTAAACCTCCGGTCGTTTTTGCACAAAGCCAGGACCCTGTTCAATTTACAGTAACAATGCCAAATCCGGCCGATCATACTTTTCATGTGGTAATGGAATGCAAAGTCGGGCCGCATGAAACAGCCCGTTTTAAAATGCCTGCCTGGTCGCCGGGATATTACCAGATCATGGATTTTGAAGCATTCGTAAGTAATTTTCAGGTTACAGATCAGGATGGGAAAAAACTTTTTTGGGATAAAAAGGAAAAAAATGAATGGCACGTGGAGAAAGCTAAAGCAACCTCTGTGCATATTGAATATGATGTTTTAACAACCAGAGAATTTGTTGGTACCAGTTTTCTGGACAAGGAGCATGGTTATATCGTTCCAGCGGGAATTTGCATGTATCCGGAAAATGAAATTAAAAGACCAGTGGAGATAACAATTAAACCTGATGCAAACTGGAAAAACGTAGCAACAGGTCTGGACTTAATTTCCGGAAAAAACTTTACTTATACTGCGCCCGATTTTGACATACTTTATGACAGTCCGATCCTGATTGGAAACCTGGAAGAGTTGCCTGCATTTGAAGTGAAAGGAATTTCGCATCGTTTTATTGGTTATAAAATGGGTGATTTTGATAGAGCGAAGTTCATGCAGGATCTGAAAAAAATGGTTACAGAAGCTTCCGGTCTGATCGGCGACATTCCTTACAAACATTATACATTCCTTGGCATCGGGCCGGGCAGGGGAGGGATTGAACATCTTAATTCCACGGCTGTCAGTTTTGATGGTGCCCAGTTAAGTAATCCGGCAGCAAGGCTTCAGATATTGGCTTTTCTGACGCATGAATATTTTCATCATTATAATGTAAAGCGGATCCGCCCGGTCGAATTGGGGCCTTTTAATTATGACAAAGGAAGCAAAACAAACATGCTGTGGGTATCTGAGGGACTGACGGTATACTATGAATATCCTGTTTTGAACCGTGCCGGACTAATGACGGAAACCGAAGCGCTGGATGCTTTCAGATCGTTGATCGTATCTTTGGAGACACAGCCGGGGAGGTTGTATCAATCTCTGGCACAAGCCAGTGCGGAAACCTGGTCAGACGGGCCAAGCGGGAGAGTCAACGATGAATTTAATAAAACGATTTCCTACTATGTTAAAGGGCCGATTGTGGGTCTGATGCTGGACTTTAAAATCAGACATGAAACCAATAACAAAAAATCGCTGGATGATGTCATGCGCACTTTGTATCAGGATTTTTACCAGAAACAAAACCGCGGTTTTACAGAAACAGAATTCAGGAAAGTATGTGAGAAAATTGCCGGCACTTCACTGGATGAGATTTTTCATTACGTATATACAACCAAGGAACTGGACTATGTAAAGTATTTTGGTTATGCCGGGTTAAACATTGATGTAAAACCAAAACAGCTGCCTGGCGCTTATTTGGGTATCAAAGCCAAAATGCAGAATGATAGTCTGGTTGTTTCCAGTGTGGACTGGGATTCTCCGGCCTGGAAAGCAGGTGTTCGTAAAGGGAACGTCATTGTACATGTGGATGGGAAACTTGCTACTGAAACTGATATTGCCTATATTTTTCCTGATAAAAAAGCAGGTGATAAGATAAACCTAAGTCTTATTAAAAATGATACGAAGGTTGATTACTCAATTATTTTAAGTGCAAAATCAGAACGTTCTTTTGCTATTGCGCCCATGCCAAATCCTGATAAATTACAGGCTGCGATCCTTAAAGACTGGGGAAGATAATTTTAAATAATGGTTAAGGGTTAATTGTCAAGGGTTAATGCTTTTGAGTTACAACCAGATAAATAGTATTTAATTAGCTGTCATTCCGGAAATATGAAATGCCGGATCAAATAAATACCAACTGTTCTAAGCATAAAAAAGAGACTGTATGACAGGTGAAAACCCAATACAGTCTCTTTTCATTAACCCTTAACAATTAACCATTAATTTACTCCTGTACGCGTGTCCCACCACATTTGTTTTCCCCACAGGTTGTCTTTTACATCCGCTACTGAAGCAGCACTGTTTGCTCCGTTCAAAGTCGTTTCTTCTGACGGATAAGGATAGCGGAAAGGAGGCCGGTTGTGTCCCGGGAAAGGAGAGCCGCTTGCTGCCGGCAACAAAGGAACATCCGTTCTTCTGGACTCTGCCCATGCTTCATGGCCGTCTTTGAATAAGGAAAGCCATTTCTGGGTATAAAGTTTTGTCGTTTTGCCATCCCATTTTACACCTGTTTCATTCAGGTATTTGGTAATGACAGCTGCGTCGGTGATTCCGTTTTCCTGTAAAGATGCCGTTACGCCATTTTCATAAAGCTTTTCTGCTGTAAGCGATCCTGTATTCCAGCCTTTCAGGGTTGCTTCTGACAATATGAAAAGGACTTCCGAGTAACGCATGAATGGTGAAAATCCGGCTGCATTTTCGCGAAATCTCACGCCGATTCTTGAAAACTGTGAGATGGTAGGCGAGCTGACAGGCCCGATTTCAACACCTCTAAAAACACCATCGCTGGGTGCCGGCTTGGCATAAACCGGTAAACGCGGATCATTTAACTGGGTCAGCGTACTGATCAGCGGAGCGCTCGGTCCATGGTCATCACGTGAGCGGAAATCATTGTTCCAGGGTTCAATGTAAGGTGTTGATCCTGTCCACATAAAAAATGCATTGTCTTCATTGCTGCTGAAAACCGGATATTTGACAGGGTCCGCAGCAATCTCTTCAATAATTGATTTGGACAATGCCGGATTAATTCCGGAAAGCCGGATGGCTACACGCAGGCGCAGGGAATTGCAGAACTTCTGCCAGTTCGCAACCTTTCCGGCATACAGCAGGTCGCCTTCCCCAAGCGGATCCGTTCCGCCTGCGGCAAAAAGATCTGCAGCTGTTTTCAACTGCGTAACAAGCATGGGATAGATATCTTCCTGCTTGTCATATTTTGGTGTAATAAAACCGGCATCTCCTTTGATAGCCTCCGAATAAGGCATATCTCGCCAGCGGTCCGTTCCGATTTGTCCGATGTAGGCCTGAATGGTCATTCCTACGGCTTTCATATTTGTGGCCTGGTTTTTATCTGCCTGGTCAATAATAGCCTGCGCATTTTTCAGGTCCCTGTAAATTTTCGTCCACAAATCGCTGATGGTACCGCTCCGGTACATATACCTTGCCTCATCGACATATTGAATTTTCCCGAGATGACCGCTGTACGTTTCCGGTTCGTTCATATTTCCCCAGGCATCAAAATAATTGGCTGCAAAATCCTGCAGTACATAGGCCAATACGTTGGTAATCGGTGCTTCAACCGGGCTGTTTGGATTGGTATTAATAGCTTCAAACTCGTTGGTACAAGCCTGCGTTGTTAGCCCAAGAAGGCCAAGAGATAATATATAGGTTGAAATTTTTTTCATGTCTCAATTAGAATTTAACATTAAGTTTTACACCTACGCTACGGTTGGAAGGAATCTGATACTGTTCAATACCAAGTCCGTCGTTGCCAACACCAAAACCGGTTTCAGGATCAATATGCGCCACATTACTTTTGTGCGTATAAAGCAGAGCAACATTATGGGCAAAAACGGATAATCCGGCTCCTTTCAGCCAGGTCACTTTGTTGGTAAGAGCAGCAGGAAGTGTATAACCCAGTTCGATCTGGCGCAGCTTGACAAAACTTCCGTCAATGATACCGGTTTCTTTTCCGCCCCAAAGGCTCTGGAAATAATCTCTTGCCCCGACACGGATATTATTAGGTTCGCCGTTTTCAAGCATTACTTTTTCGCCCTGCAAAATATCCTGACCAACCACCAATCCATTTTCACGGATGCCGCCTGCAACGGTAGGTGCCAGCACGCCAGACTGCAGTCCAAACCATTGCGTTACACTGAACACGTCACCACCTTTACGCATATCAAGCAGAAAACTTAACCGTACATTTTTGTATGAAAAGCTGTTGGTAACCCCGCCCACCCAGTCGGGCATTACATTGCCGACTACTTTTGGAGAAGAAGTATATTTTGGAAGACCATCTGCACCGATGATAATTGCATTGGTGGCCTCATCACGCAGAAATGCATTTCCACGCATCACACCATAGGCTTGTCCCGGGATAGCGTCTACGGTTAAACTCCATGCCGATGTTATGGTATAAGCTTCCAGTTTTTGTTTAGTCACCGGATCTTCATACAGCTTATTGACCTTGCTGCTGTTTTTAGCCCAGTTCACGTTCATGTCCCAGTTGAAGCCCTCAGGTTTTCTGATAATACCCAGATTCAGCTGAAGCTCAACGCCTTTATTTTCGATTTCACCGGCGTTTAGCTGCAATTTGTTAAATCCGGTAGCTCCGGAGATATTCACCTGCATGATCTGGTTGGTAGTCACCTTTTGATAATACGTAGCGTCAAGTCCCAGTCTTCCGTTCAAAAATTGCAACTCTGTTCCGATCTCGGTGCTATTGGCTTTCTCTGGTTTGAGGTTCAGCGGAGGCAAGGTGCCGGAAATGCTGTACAGCGAAACGCCGTTGAAACTGGAAGCATTGGCGATATACGGTGCCTGCAGCTGATAAGGGCTGCCGCCATTACCCACACTTGCCCAGCTTGCTCTCAATTTACCAAAACGGAGGATATCCGGGCTGATGTTAAGCATATTGGTGAATACCCAGCTGGCACTTGCCGACGGATAAAAATAGGACCAGTTCGTACTTGGTAATGTTGAATTCCAGTCGTTACGGGCCGTAAGATCCAGGAAAAGAGATTCTTTGTAGCCCAGTGAAGCCTGTCCGAAAACGCTGTTTGAGCGTAATTGGGCAGTATACATGCTGGTTACCGGTGATCCTTTGGCATTGCTGATTGTAAATAAGTCAGGCACTGTAAGCTGATCGGCGCCGAGTGAGCTATTGATCTGTTTGTTGTCGCGGTAGTTGGCTCCGGCAGTGTAATGGATTGACAGGTCTTTGGTTACGTTTCCGCCCCCTGTTAGAATCAGGTCTGCATTAAATTCACTTAGGCTGTACTGCCATTCCTTGAATTTACCACCACCCCAGGTTTTATCAGCCATGCTGGTCAGGGTAGCATTCGATTTGTTATAGGTCAATTCTTTACGGCGTTCGCTGGACCAGTCCTGGCCTACTCTCACCATAGCCGTAAGCCAGTCGTGAAACTTGTAGGTAGCACTTACATTTCCATACATTCTGTCTTTATAGCGCGAATGTGTATTTTTATTGACATTGAAAAACGGGTTGTCATGGAAGTTGTTGTTCCAGTTGTAAGGCATTCCGTTAGCAAAGGTTTTTTCATAATTTGCTTTAAGGTCTTTCATGTCAACTTGACGTCCAAACCAGCCACCAATGGATTGCATAGGATTGTTGCTGTTATATCCCTGACCAACCAAATTATCATTTTCAGTACGGACGTAGTTGATCAGCGCATTGGTTTTCAGTCGTTTTGTCAATTGCTGTGTCGTGTTCAGCTGAATTGTATATCTTTTCTGATCGGTGTTTGGGATCGTTCCTACCTGTTTCTGGTTGCTGAAAGCAAGACGTGTATCTCCATTTTCTGAGCTGTTGGAAACTGCAATCGAGTTATCAAGTGTGTATCCAGTTCTGAAAAAATCCTTTACATTGTTTTTGTGTGAGTTCCACGGAGTTGCTGTGCGGTTCCCGCTGGCATCTAGCGGACTGTTGTACTGAGGGATATTCAGGCCGGCATCCAGTCGGGGTCCCCAGCTTTCATCCACACCGTCATTCACACCATTACCCAATCCGTCTTTATAAGAAAAACCGACCTGGGAAGCCCAGTCCTGATAACTGCCCGGTTTCAGAGAAGGATCAGCACCGATATCACTCAGGCTCAACGCTCCTGACTGATATTGTTTCCACAAATATTCATCACCATATTTCCCCTGTCCGTAGGAATTCTGATAATTCGGAAGAATGTAAGGTTTTTCTGTTGAAAATCCTCCTGAATAAGCAACGGACATGCGGTTGCCGGCTCCTTTTCCATTTTTTGTTGTAATTAAAATAACGCCGTTTGCAGCTTGATAGCCATACAAGGCAGCAGCATTGGCTCCTTTTAAAACGGATACAGAAGCAATGTTATTCGGGTCAATTTCTGAAATGGCATTTCCGTAATCAATAGAGTTGGCAGAATTACCAGAACCAATAGTAGTAGAAAAATTGCTGACCGGAACACCGTCAACTACGAATAATGGCTGGTTATTTCCAAAAGAATTATTACCTCTAAGTACTATACGCGAGCCTGCGCCGACAGCACCACTGGCAGAGGTAATCTGCACACCTGCTACTTTTCCGGAGAGTGAATTTAAAACGTTCTGCTCATTGCTTTGAACCAGATCATTTCCTTTTACTTCCTGAATAGAATAACCCAGTGATTTTTTCTGACGCGTCATCCCTAACGCTGTTACTACGACTTCATTCAATTGTTTCAGATCGGATACCAGAACAATATCTAAAAGTTTACGGCCACTTACAGCAACTTCCTGAGAATTAAAGCCGATGAAGCTAATGATCAATGTACTGTTTTCAGGTACTTTCAAACGAAAATTACCTTCTGCATCGGTTGTAGTGCCATTATTTGAATCGCCTTTAACCAGAACTGAGGCACCAGGCAGCGGGCTGCCATCTTCTTTTGAAGTGATTTTTCCGGATATTTCAATATCTGCAAGTTTGGAAAACTTCATTATTGTCTCAGCATGCAAGATATTTTCTGACGGACAATAAAAAAGTGAAAGGAAGGCAAAAACGCAGGCATGCCTGGTCAGGTGGAAGATAGGTGGTTTCATACTTTGATATTAGGTAGGTGATTACAATACAAATCCAAGGTTAATGTTGGTAAAGTCCGGACGCTATTTTCCCATAACCAATAAGATTGGCTTTAAAGAAAAATCGGTTTTTTGTTCAGCCAATTTTCTGATTAAATCAGCAAAAAATGTCTTATCTCATTCAAAATGATGATAGATCCATAAGAAATGATCGTTAGGTTAAATAGTGATATGTAAAATTACTTTTCCAACCCTGCATATTCTTCGTGGTATTTGCTTGATTATTTACCGATATTAACTGACTCTTATACGATATTCGGCTTAGTGTGTATTATGCAGTGATTTATATGGAATATTTGAGAAAGTATAGATTATACTTTGGGTTAATCTATATTGTGTAAGGGAAGTTTGCTTGCCATGTGCAAATCAGGCATAGAGAAGACGGCATTTTTGCTGACAGCAGAATCTGTATCAATCTGTAGAATTTAATGAACCGGAAACTTAAAGTAATTTTTTGAAAAAATCACGGTGATATTCCCGTGGAGATTTACCGACTGTTTTTTTGAATACTCTGTTAAAATTGGTAACGTTGTCAAAACCGGTTTTGTAGGAAACGTCTGAAAAGCTGTCGAACTTACCTGAAACGACAATTTTACAAGCTTCATTCACCCGGACTTCATTCAGGAAACTAACGAAGGTTTTATCTGTATGTTTTTTGAAATAACGGCAGAAAGCCTGCGGTGTAAGATTGGCAATGGAAGCAATTTCATTGAGTGTAATATGATTTTTATAATTTCCGACGACATACTGAAAAATCTGGTCCATTCGGATACCTTCCACATCCGATATGATCTGTTCATTGTTATTTGTCGATAATGGCTTTATATTTTTTAGCGTAGAAAACAGATGAAGCAGATTGATGAACGAAGCAATCCGTAAACTATCGGTATGTTCCATGATTTCGTTCATTTTAGTTTTTACCAGATCGTAAGATGTTTCCGGAAGCTGTAATCCGTTATGCATACCTTCCACAAATTTTCGTATGACAGCCATCTCGGGCAGCCGTAGAATGTTCTGAAAAAGATGATCAGGATTGAAGAAAAAGGAAATTTCGTGTACACTTTTATTTTGTGCAGGATCGTAATAGGCCTCATCGCTTTTGAAAACATGCGATTGATTAGCTCCAATAATATAAACATCGCCTGACTTGAAACGTTGCATGTAATTACCGGCAATCAGCATTCCTTCACCTTCCTTAATCCAGGTAATCTGAACTTCCGGGTGCCTGTGCAAGTGGTTGTAAAAATGTGGGATCACATTATCCTGCACGACAATCGTACTTTCTTTGGCAACGGGAATGGTGAATTGTACTACTTTCATCTGTAGGATATTTAGGCAGGCAACTAGCCGGAAATTTCAAAAAATAGTTTAGAGATCCCAATTTAGCAGAAAATGCACTTAAATTAACAACTATTTTTCTTATAATTCATTTTAAGGGTAATATTGGTTTATTTGAGTATGATATATATAACAAAAATGGCCGTGGACAATAACCCACGGCCATTCTTATTATCTTGTTTTAATCTTATTCCTTAACAACCTTCATCACACCGGTCATCAGTCTCCAGTGACCTGGGAAAGTACATACGTAAGGATAGTCTCCAAGCTCTTTGGGTACTACGAATCTTAGACGATATGTTTGTTCAGGATTAACAAGGGGTGTTGCAGCAAGAATTTGCGGAATATTGGGAACGTAGTTTTTCTCCGCACCGTCTTTTGCTGTAATCATCTTATCCGCTGCTGCACCGATAATTTCCTTTGTCTTTGGTTTTCCGACCACCACATTATGCTGCATGGCATCCGGATTTTCAAACACGATTTCTACTGTTTTTCCAGCTACTGCGGTAAATTCCGTAACACTGAATTTCATCTCTTCACGGATGGCTTTGATGCGAACGATCTGGACATTAGGATCCGAAGTAACCTCATCTTTAATACCGTATGATTCCATCAGTGTAGTCAGCTTAGTGCTTAAATCGCCCTGGATATTTCCTTTCACTGTAGCCAGCAACGTACGGTCTTCAGCTGTTGCTTTTTCCTTGCGTTTTGGATTCCAGGCACCTAGTACCCCTTTCATTACAGCATTTCTGCCTTGTGGATCAAGGGATTGTGCAGTTTTAATGAGGTCAATCACTTCACCACCTGTTGCATAAGAAGTATAACCACGAACAGCCCGTTCCAGAGAAAAGTCAGACAAACGATCCAGACGTTTTACCTCAAAGCTTTTTGACATGGTGTTGTTTTTATTTTCATCCTTTTCAGGAACAACGTTATCAACATCTACTGTTGCAGTCACATTAACCTTGCCTGCTTCATCTGAAGCAAAGCCAAAAGTGCTTTTCCAAGGGCCATTATTGCCTTCGGTCAGCTTGATGGTCTCACCGGGTGCAATACCGTTGGTCAGCTGGCGGCTCACATAATTTGTATTTAGGGAGCGGCTTCTTATACCTACATTTACGGTTGGAACCAGCTCTTTTGGCACCGCAATACTTCCCTGGTTTGTAATTTCAACAACCACTTTGGCATATTCACGTACGTAAGGTGTTGCGGGTTCAATGGTGATATTTGTAATAGCCAGTTCTGCAGAACCCTGAACCGTTACTTTATTTCCTTCGTGACCTTCATGATTCATTTTTGAATGATCCATCGCTGCTGCTTTGTCATCAACAATGGCTGATGGTTTCTGCAACTTTGCTTTGCTGGCTCTTGAAGCCAGATAATCTTTACGAAGTTTGCCATCATGCGAGTTCAGAATAGCAGCAAAAGCATCCGGCATCCAGCGGTCATCAGCCTGTGCATAGGTATCCATCAGCCCAAGTACAGCCGTTTCGATTTCCGGAGTAAAAGGAATTTCACTGAAAGCCAGAAGTGAATTTAATACAACCAGAGGTTCTTTGTCGTGCAGGGCATCCGCAGACAACAACGTCTGAGCAGTTGCCGGTGTGCGTGGCAAAACCTGAACTGCAGTTTTACGAACTGCATTGCTTGGGTGCTTTAAAGCAGCATTAACAGCAGCCAGCACCTTTGGATCTTCAATCGTATTCAATCCGTGTAAAGTCCATAAGGCATGAATTGCCGCGGTATTCAAACCTACTTCATCTACTGATTTATCATTGACCAAAGCAATTAATTGAGGAACAACATCTTTTTGTCCACGTTCAACCAATAACCGCTGTGCATGACGTCGCCAAAGCATATTGTTATTCTTCAGCGTCGCAACCAATTCTTCCGGACGGCTTTTACTTAAAGAAACCGGCTTGTAAGCAGGTGCTTTTTTGTATGCAACGCGGTACAGACGACCATGGGTATAATCTCTCAAAGGTGTCTGATACGCATTTCCTGAACCATTTTCTGCTCCTTTGGGTGTCGGGTTATGCTGAATGATAAAGCTGTACCAGTCGGCAATCCAGACAGCACCATCCGGCCCAACTTCTGCAAATACCGGTGCAACCCATTCGTCCGCACCAGCCAGTAAATTAAATCCAAGATTGTCTTCGTAATCTGTACCCTTTTTGAGCATTTTATTCTGATGCAGAATATGTCCGGTTGGTTCAGAAACAAAGGCGACATTGTTCCAGTATTTTTTTGGGAAAGCACGAGCCGTGTAAAAATTATGTCCTGCGGCGGCAGTAAATCCACCAAAAACATCTACCTGACGTACTTTTGGTGTGATTGGCTGCATGTCTTTGTGCGTATCCGTACTGCGGCTTCCGTTATCTACTTTACTCGATCCGAAATAGCGGTTTGGAATAGCACTGTACCATCCGTGTGAATTATTGGCCGTAGAGCCAAATAAATCTCCGGCTTCATTAAACCCTAATCCCCAAGTATTATTAGAAGTTTTTGCAACCACTTCCATGTTCGAGCCATCCGGTTTGAAACGGAAAAGTGCCTGTCCGAAATCCAGTGAATCGGCCTGACCAAATTTTCCTTTAAATCCGGAATATCCAACCGATCCATAAACCCAGTTATCAAAGCCATAATGCAGGTTTGATGGTCCCGCATGAGTATCGCTTGTACCAAATCCTGTGAAAAGGATTTTCTTCACATCAGCTTTATCATCACCATCGGTATCCTGTAAAAACAGCATATGCGGAGCCTGAGAAACAATTAACCCGCCATTAGCAAAAACCAACCCGGTAGGAATGCTCAGATCATCAGAGAATTTGGTGAATTTATCCGCTTTGCCATCTTTATCTGTGTCTTCACAAATTAGGATATAATCGCTGCCGCCTGTGTTTTTACGCTCATTAGGATAATCTTTTGTAATCAGCACAAACAATCTTCCGCGTTCATCCCAGGTCATTGCGATCGGGTGCATAACATCTGGTTCATGTGCAAAAACGTCAAGCGTGAAGTCAACCGGAATCTGAATGTGTTTTACAGATTCTTCCGGCGATAATGGCAATTGCTGGTACTGTGTGCCAGGGCGCTGTTCGTAGTTAGGAAGTTTTGCTTCTCTGTATTCAAAAGGTTTTGGTGCCAAAGCAGCAAAAGCCTTTTTGGCATCATCATTGATTGCCCATAAAATTCCTTTTTCTAACAGATCATGGAACCCCGGAACTGACCAGGTACGTTCGTCATGCCCGTAAGCCGTATAAAAAACACGTCCTTTTCCATGTGTACGAACCCATGTATAAGGTTCTTTTTCCACACCTGGTTTATCTTTTGCCTGATCTTTCTGGATAATACGTTCGGTTAGAACGATGTTATCAGGTTGCAATAAAGTATGAAGATAGGTTTCATCAACCGTTTTGAATGATTTTACACCTGCAATTGCCGGATGATCCGGTTTAGTCCAGACAGGCTGAATGGTATCCCAGGTATGTCTCCAGAACTGACCGCCAATTAATTTTACAACTTCCGGGTTATTACGGAAACAATACGAAGCGCAGTGAACCGGAATAAATCCTTTTCCGCTGGCAACATAATCCAATAATGCTTTTGCCTGCTGAGGAGCGATGGAGTCCCAGTTGGCATAGAGCATTAAGGCATCATATTTATTTAAGGTTTCAGGATTAAGATCGTTCAAATCATCGGTGTACGTGAAGTTAATTCCCTTCGGCCCCAAGGCTGCCATAATTTGAGGAACGCGTTCAGAAGATTTGTGGTGACCAATCGTGTCTCCCAGAAAAAGTACCTCAATCCTTCGGCCTTTAGCTGCGTCGGTTTTACTCACAGCAGCAGTCTGCGAGGATTGATGGCCGGCACATCCCAAAAGGAACATGCCAAGTAAAAAGGATAAGGCTCTGGTTTTCATTTATTTTTATGTATGTTTTTTTGTAAGCTGGTAAATATTATAAGTACTCTGTCCCTTATTTCTACGGTGCATCGTACTTATAATATTGATAATATGCTGTTTTAACTTTAATGGTTGAAACTCATTAAATATACCTGGTTATTTTCACGCATTCTTAAAATCCGGTAACTGGATCAAAGCTCCACCCTGCAAAGCCGACTCATGCGCCAAAATCCCCACACTTGTCCAGTTTGCCGACTGCCATGCATTCGGGAAAGGATCACGGTCTTCGATCAAAGCAGAAATAAATTCATGAGCCAAGTGTGGATGCGAGCCACCGTGACCGCCGCCCTGTACAAAGGAAAGATGCGAATTATCATCTGCATCATAAACGCCATGGCCAGTAAATTGTTGGATTTCAGCAGGCAGCAAATGCGCGTAATCCGGTGTTTTTACATGCTCAGCAATTTCATGTTCTGGTTTTTTAGCGGTATGGATAACCGGATCTTCTCCTTCGATCAACGGCCACTCAAACGATTTTTTACTTCCGTATACTTCAAAACTTTCACGGTACTGACGGGCAACGTCAAACAAGGACCGGTATACATACGCTGACAAATCGCTGTCTTTAAATTTGATATGGGCAGATTCTACAGCAAAGGGAGAATTATGGATCTTAGCCAGATCTTCACTGATCGTTCCCGAACCAAAGCAGGAAACATACTCAGCCTCTAGTTTTAACAGACCCGCAACCGGCCCCACACAGTGTGTAGCATAGTGCATAGGAGGTAAACCCGGCCAGTAATCAGGCCAGCCTTCCATATCCTGCTGATGACTTGCTTTAAGGAATTGTATTTTACCTAATTCACCTTTTTCATATAATTCCTTAACAAACAGAAACTCGCGTGCATACACCACAGTTTCCATCATCATGTACTTTTTGCCCGTTTCATTACAAACCTTCACGATTTCCATGCAATCTTCAACACTGGTTGCCATTGGAACGGTACAAGCCACATGTTTTCCTGCACGTAAAGCTTTCAACGTTTGCTCGGCATGGTTTGGAATCGGAGAGTTGATATGAACAGCATCAACTTTCGGATCGTTTAAAAGGTCTTCGTAACTTGTGTAACGCACATCAATGCCATACTGGTCGCCGACAGCGTTTAATTTTGATTCCGTACGCTGACAAATCGCGTACATATTTGCATTCGGATGACGCTGATAGATAGGAATAAATTCGGCTCCAAAGCCCAGACCAACAATGGCAATGTTAATTTTTTGTGACATATAACGTATAGGATTAAAGATTCGGTTTGTTAAAATTGCAGGCCTTGATTTGTGATCCGATCTGGAAATTCAGGATATTTTAGTTATTATATTAAAAGAGCAGATATCTTTCAAATACTCATTTATCAACAATACAATTTTACAGCAAAATAATGCTAAAAACTTTCTTTCTTTTGATTAGTACTGACTTAATTTTGACTTATTTTTGAGTGTGCATACAATTTAAGGCAAAATATAGCTATGCTGATCGGTGTGATCAAGGTGAATTTTAATCTCATTGAAAAATAAAATTATGATCAGACCCGCTGTTCCTGAAGATGCAAAAGCCGTAGCTCCTCTAATGATTTTAGCTATGGGACACATTGCAGGCATTTTTGCAAATTCTGAAAATCATGAAGAGGCCATTCCGTTTTTTGAATCTTTCTTCCGGCAGAAAAATAATCAGTACAGTTACGAAAATACGCTGGTATACGAAAATGAATCGAGTATTGCAGGTTCTGTTACTGGATATGACGGGAAGTTGCTGCATACATTAAGGCAGCCGGTTCTGGATGAGCTTCGTAAGACTTTACCCGGTTTTACGCCAAATGATGAAACAGAGGCTGGTGAATATTATCTAGATTGTGTGAATGTCAGTAAAGAACAGCAGGGGAAAGGAATCGGTAAAATATTGATCCGTGCATTTTGCGATCATGCTTATGGTCTGGGGCATAATCGGGTAGGTTTGATTGTCGATCTGGAAAATCCGGCAGCCAGAAGGTTGTATGAAAATCTGGGATTTCATGTTGCCGGCCAAAGGGATTTCATGGGACATACATACGATCACATGGTCAGGTGTTATTCTGATGAAATTTTGCCTAAATTGCTTCTTTAAAATTTTTTAAGAAATCTGATTACGACTAATTCCCGAATGATAGAACGTAGAACCTTTTTAAAAACAGGCGCATTAGCGGCCGCCGGTGTTGCTGCCGGTAGCTGGTCATTTGCCAAAGGAACGCCAGCCGATTTCCCAACCGTAAGAATCCCGGCTGATCAGCGGAGTTTCAAAAGCACTGCAGTAGAAGCAACCATTACCCGAATGAAAAAAGTAATCAAAGACCCGGAGCTGGCCTGGTTATTTGAAAACTGTTTCCCTAATACTATTGACACAACGGTTCATTTTAAACCCATTGACGGTAAACCTGATACTTTCGTAATTACCGGAGATATTGATGCCATGTGGCTTCGTGACAGTTCTGCGCAGGTTTGGCCTTACCTGCCCTTGATGAAAGACGATCCGCAGTTGAAAGAAATGGTAGCTGGATTGATTAATCGCCAGACAAAATGCATTCTGATTGATCCGTATGCCAATGCATTTTACGACCAGCCTAAGGAGAGCGAATGGACGAGTGACAAAACGGCTATGAAACCGATGCTTCATGAGCGCAAATGGGAGCTGGATTCTTTGTGTTATACTATTCGTTTGTCATACAATTATTGGAAAACGACCGGAGATACAAAACCTTTTGACGGTGAATGGCTGAAAGCGGTACGACTGATTTTACAAACCTGTAAGGAACAGCAGCGTAAAGAAAACCGGGGACCTTATACCTTTGGACGTGCAACAGCCTGGTCGACAGATACTGTTCCGGGCGACGGTTATGGGAATCCGATTAAGCCGGTCGGTTTGATTGCCAGTACGTTCCGTCCTTCGGATGACGCAGCGGTTTATCCGTTTTTTATTCCGTCCAACTTTTTTGCCGTCGTTTCTTTTCGCGAAGTAGCTGAGTTGCTTGAAAAAACAAAGCAGGATCCAAAACTGGCTGCTGAATTTAAAGCCTTAGCTACGGAAGTTGAAAATGCATTGAAAAAATACGCCATATACAATCATCCCGAATTTGGAAAGATCTATGCTTTTGAAGTGGATGGATTCGGTAATTATTTACTAATGGACGATGCTGGGATTCCCGGCCTGATCAGCATGCCTTACCTGAATGCTGTTTCGGTGAAAGATCCGGTTTATATCAATACCCGTAAATTTGTTCTGAGTAATTCGAATCCGTATTTTTTCAAAGGAAAAGCAGGTGAAGGATTAGGCAGTCCGCATACGCTGATTGACATGATCTGGCCAATGGGTATTATTGCAAGAGCAATCACTTCTACGGATGACAAGGAAATTGAAGCGCAGTTGAAACAACTTAAAAACACGCATAACAATACCGGTTTTATGCACGAATCATTCAATAAAGATGATCAGGCGAAGTTTACCCGTAAATGGTTTGCCTGGGTCAATACCTTATTTGGAGAATTGATATTGAAGATAGAAAAAGAAAGACCGCATTTGCTGGCGAAAGTTTATTAATCTTTCTTTAATTAAAGAACAAAAACCGGCTTCGACATTCATTGAAGCCGGTTTTTGTTTTAATGACTCCATCTGCCAAATTTCCCTTCCTGATAATCAGCATATGCTTCCTGGATTTCCTGTCTGGTGTTCATGACAAACGGACCCTGTGCTACAACGGGTTCATTATTTGGTAAAGCATGACCGGTTAATAACAAGCTTTTTTCAGTTGCTTCTATTTGGATTGTTCCTTCCTGATCATCAAATTCTACCAGGTTCAGCTTATCAATTTTCTCACCATTCACGATTAATTGGCCGCTGATCAGGTAGAATAAAACCGTTCTGTTTTCTGGAATATTGATGTCATATTTTCCTTCTTTTTCAAAAGAAATAGTCGCCAGATGAATATCCGCTAAAGATTGAATTGCAGCTTTTTCATCTTCCCAAGTTCCTGAAACAGCATCAAGAATTACTTTTCCTCCATCTAAAACCAGATGCGGAATATCTTTATTTTGCAAACCGATATAAGCGGGGTCTACATTTTTAAATTTAGCCGGCAGGTTAACCCAAAGTTGAAGGATTTCTACATTTCCACCATTTTTCAGGAATTCTTTTGAAGAATTTTCAGAATGAATAATACCTTTTCCTGCCGTCATCCACTGAATTCCGCCCGCTTCGATTTTGCTGTTGTAGCCTGTACTATCGGTGTGGACGATATCGCCAGCTACAATAAACGTAACGGTTTCAAAACCTTTGTGCGGATGTGGGCCAAATGGTAAACCACGATTATTAGCAGGATAGACCTGGGGCCCATGATGATTCAAAAATAGGAACGGTTCCAGTGCATCAATGGCTATTTCCTGTGAAGGCATAACCCGGTGGGTATCCAAACCGCTCATATCGGTATAACCCGCCTTGTACTTTGCTATGATCTTTTTCATGTCTATTCTTCTTTTATGTATTTAATAAAGGAATTTTTGAGAAGAATAGTTTGCATGAGAGATTGGTTAACCCAAGACTTAAGCCTTGGGTTAAGGCTGAAGACTATCCTATTATTGCCCGATGATTAAAGGCTGTGGATTTTCAATATTTGATTTGATAAAGGAAAAACCGTCACGCATCAGCTGCTCTTCTGATTCAAACATTTTGCGCCAGATATTGGCAACCGGCAATTTCGGACTGAAAGCTTCAATACTGATCCAGCCGTCATATTTCAGATCACGGATCGCACCAAAAATTCCCTCCCAGTCTACATTTCCCTTTCCGGGTGTAGAACGGTCATTTTCGGAAAGCTGAATAAAAGAGATACGATCACCCATTTTGCGCATGGTATCACCAATATTTTTCTCTTCAATATTAGCATGGAAAGTGTCGAACATGATTTTACAATTCGGATGGTTCACTTCGTCAACAAAACGAATGAGTTCATCTCCACAGCTGGTCAGGTATAACTCAAAGCGGTTTAAATATTCCAATCCCAGCGTAATGTCCAATTCTCCAGCGTAATCTGCCAGTTCCCGGATGCCGTCTATTCCCCATTTCCATTCGTCAGAAGTGGCTGGCTGCCCGGTAAAAACGCCTAATGCCGAATGATAAGGTCCCATTAATTTGGTAGCTCCTAAAACCAGGGAGCAGTCTACGGCACGTTTTAGATGTTCGAGGGTAGACTTACGCATCTTTGGGTCCTGACTGATCAGGTGATTATCCGGACCGCATATGGTATCCGTTTCACAGGCTAATCCAAGGTCATCCAGTTTTTTGCGGAATTTAAACCAGTGTTCAGGGTCGGTATTAAATATAGGAACTTCCACGCCGTCAAATCCAATTTCTTTAATCAGTTCAAGGGTAGGAAAAAGATTGTCGTCAATTTGATTTCCCCAGAGGAGAAGGTTCATGCTGTATTTCATGCTGAATATTTTTTTTAATACAATTTTACAACAACAAAATACTAAATACTTTCTTTCATTTGATTATAACTAGCTAAATTTTGACTTTTGTTTAAATACTCTTGCTAATTTTGGCAAAATTCAGATAAGTCATCCTTATGAAAGCTCCGATCCATAAAAATATCGAAAGTCAGGTTCGCCTGGTGACGGTGCATGAATTAAAAGAGCCTCATTTTGATCCGAACTGGCACTTTCATCCTCATTATCAGCTTTTTACGGTACTGAAAGGGACGGGTAAACGTCTGATCGGAGATTCCATCCAGACTTTTGAGCCTGGCGATACTGTTTTTCTCGGACCGGATATTCCACATCTATGGCGTAGCGATCCGGCCTATTTCGGAGCAGATTCGGACTTGTCTACACACGGCGTTGTACTTTATTTTCAGGAAGATTTTTTAGGAAAAGATTTTTTTGAGAAACAGGAAATGTTACCATTAAAGCAACTCTTAATTGATTCAAAGCGCGGGATTGAATACAAAGGAAATCTACGTGATCATATTTGTCAGGAGCTTTTAGAACTTCGGAATGCAGAAGGATTTAACGGAATACTGAGATTGCTGGCATTATTAAACAAGCTGGCCCATGGAGAAAGCGGCTCGCCGATTGCCAGTTATGGCTATGTCAATACCTACAAAGTTTCAGAAACCGAACGTATGCAGAAGGTCCATAACTATGTACTCCAGCATTTTGCCCAGGAAATAAGACTAGGAGATGTAGCATCACTGGCAGGTATGAGTGAAGCTGCTTTTTGCCGTTATTTCAAAGCCCGTGCTAATAAAACGTTTATTGATTTTGTAAATGAAATACGTATTGGGCATGCTTGTAAATTGCTGTTGGAAGATCAGTGGACAATAGCGCAGATTGCCTATGACAGTGGCTTTGACTCCTTATCCAATTTTAACAGAAATTTCAAAAGATACATCGGCCACACACCCAGGGAATACAAAGGCAATTACGAATATTAATGACCAATCAGCCCTGAAAGGGCGCCATATCTCAGAATAGGGCAACGCCCTATATTTTCGTTAACGCCACGTTTTGGTTAATGAATTATGGATGTGGAAATTACCCGGTATTCCATGGGCGTTGCCCATGGCGAAGGTATTACGCCCTTTTAGGGCTATTTGTTATTGGCTTTAAACCCCGGCCCCTTTACAAACCTTCCAGGTTTAGCACCCGTATGCTCACCGTTTTTCAACACAGCTACACCATTTACAAAGACATGGGAAATCCCTGTGGCAAATTGCTGTGGTTTATCATAAGTAGCAGCATCCCGAACTTTCGCAGTATCAAAAATAACTACATCCGCATAATTTCCAACTTTAAGTTCACCGCGTCTTTTAAGTTTTAAATTAGTCGCCGGAAGTTTTGATAATTTATAAATGGCTTTTTCCAGGGGTAATAATTTTTCGTCTCTTGAGTAATGACCAATCACGCGGATAAAATTCCCATAAGCTCTCGGATGCGGTTGTGATTTAAGAAATATGCCTTCGGGAGAAAAGCTACCTTCGTCTGATCCAAAGCTAACCCAGGGTAATGCCACCTGCTTTTTTACATTATCTTCATTCATCAAAAAAAATGCAGCACCAATGCGTGTGCTATCCTGAACAATTAAATCCACAGCGGTTTCTTCCGGAGATTTTCCTCGTATTTTGGCAACTTCTGCCAGCGTTTTCCCTGTGTATTTTTTTAAAGAATCCTGCTTAAAGCCGAGAAGCAACACTTTCTCCGCGGATCCGGCCCCATAATAAAGATTTTCCCAGTCGGTAGGATTTGTCTTCATCGCTTTCGCCATTTTCGCACGGATAACAGGATCTTGTAAACGTGACCATAGTTTTCCAAAACCACCATCTTGTAGCGATGGAGGCAATGAAGCCGTTAATCCGGTAGCTCCTGCCAGATACGTGTACATGTCAGCAGTGATGTGCAAACCTTCCGCTCTTGCCTTTTCGATCCGGGTTATGACACCATCCATTTTCTTCCAGTTTTCTTTTCCGGCTGCTTTAAGGTGATAAATTTCAGCCGGGATATTGGCTTCTTTCGCAATGGTGATTAATTCTTCAACCGCTTCATCCAGTTTATTGCCTTCACTGCGCATGTGTGAAATGTACATGCCGCCATGTTTGGAAGCTTCTTTGCATAAAATAATCAGCTCTTGTGTGTTAGCAAAAAAATCAGGCGGATAAATCAAGGACGAACCTACACCCATAGCGCCTTCTTCCATGGCCTGTTTTACCAGCATTTGCATACTGTCCAGTTCCGCTGATGTTGCAACTCTGTTATCTTCACCTACAACGTAGGTACGCACCGTTCCGGCACCTATAAAAGAAGCAACATTGGTACTGATGCCTTTCTTTTCAAGAAAGTTCAAATATTCTCCAAGCGTATTCCAGGTAACTTTATACAGAACATCGCCCTGACCTTTTTGTAAATCACTTTTCATTTTCTTATTAAGCGGCCCCATGCTAGTACCTTCACCCATTACTTCCAAAGTTACACCCTGTCTGATGTCACTTTGACTACGACCATCCTGGATCAGAGATTCTGTTGCCCAGCTCAACATGTTAATAAAACCCGGAGAAACTGCCTGCCCCTTGGCATCTGTTTCAATTTCTGTCATAGCATTTTTTAGATCACCAATAAACGCGATCGTGTCGGCATTGATACCGATATCTGCGGTAAAAGGTTTTTCACCATTACCATCATAAACGGTTCCATTGCGGATGATGGTGTCGTATTTTGTTTTGGATGTGCAGGAGAAGATTGTAACGCAGCACAGAAGTGTTAATACTGAATATTTCATTGGTGCAGGAGTATAGGAGTGATTTGAAAACAATGTAAGTGAAATAATGTTTTTTTCATCAGAACAAGTATAAAATCATCTGCATTTAAACAAAAAAACCTTCTGACTATTACTGTCAGAAGGTTTCCGTTAAAATTGGTAAAATTCAGCCTTTTACCTTTGTAGTTCCATAAGGCCCTCTTTGCGGCCGTGATAAAGTAGCATTTGCTTCTGCATCACCGATATATTCCTCCTTCTTCGGGTCCCATTTTAATTTACGCCCAAGTTTCATAGCGGTATGTGCAATCAGACAGGCAGAGCAGGAGCGTTGTGCAATTTCGGCATGGCTGATGGTTTGTTTTCCGTTTTGTATGCTCTCGATCCAGTTTTGGTGCTGTTCCGGACTTTCGTACAGGTGGATTTCATTTTGTTCAATGACAGAACCTAAAATTTTAGGATCACTGGCATAAAAAGCTTTGTTTTCTTTGGCAGAAGCAGCAGCGCCGGGATCTGACGCCGTTACGCCAACGTTGCCTCTGGAAACAAAAATCCAGCCTTCGGTTCCTTCAAATTTTACGCCATTAGGATTTGTTCCACCGATTTCCATGTCAACACCGTTGGCATATTTTGCATGTACTAAAAAGTCGCCATGCACATCCCACAAGCCAGAACCCGGTGCCGGAAATGTTGCTTTTCCTTCTATCTCAATTGGGCCTGTCAGTTCAGTATCCATTCCCCAATGCGCAATATCAATATGATGAGAGCCCCAGCCGGTGATCATCCCGGCACCAAATTGTTCCAAACGAAGCCATCCCGGGCGTTCATTTAACATATCGGTTTGAGAATGTACCCGGTCTTTTGTATAATAAATTTCAGGAGTAGAACCCAGCCACATATCATAATTCAGGTTTGCAGGAACAGGCATTTTCGTAGGATCACCTCCGGCAGGATCACCAGGCAGGCCTACATACACTTTTTTTAGTTTACCAATCCGTCCATTACGTACCAGCTCACAGGTCCTTTTAAACTGAGGCCATGGGTTGATAGAACGCTGCTGACTGCCAAGCTGAAAAATGACTTTTTTCTTAATGACCATATCCGCCATTTGTCTTCCTTCTCTAATCGTTAGTGAAGTTGGCTTTTGCATATAAATATGTTTGCCGGCTACTGCCGCTTCCATGGCTGGTTGTGCATGCCAGTGATCAGGCGTGCTGATAATGACTGCATCAATATCTTTCCGGGCCAGGATTTCATGGTAATCATCATAGGTTTTTACGTCGAGGTATTTTTCCTTTCCGGTACGCTCGGCATATTTTTTTTCAATCCAGATTTTTCCTTGTGCCAAACGGTTTTTATCCAGATCAGCTACGGCAATAACATGCGCAGCTTCATTTTTTATGATTTCCGGCAAATCATGAGAAGAGCCGATCCGGCCAAAACCGATTTGTCCGATGTTGATTTTATTACTTGGTGCACTTTTACCGAAGATGCTGGCAGGTACAATGGTTGGAAACATGGACGCTGCGATGATACCAGCCGTGCCTGTTCCGGCCTTTTTCAGGAAGGATCTCCTGCTTTGATCGTTTTCTTCTGAGCTGTTCATTGGAATCAGGATTAGTGATGATGTATATGATATTCGGGCTTCCGGCTCTCACTCCCGGCTTCCGGCTCCATAGGGCGCTGCCCTATGTTGAGTTATGATGGCCTTTCAGGCCTTTACTATCTATCTGGTTTTTACTTCGTCGTTTGGAGTTTGGGCGTAGGCTTTGCTGTAATTACGGAGCTTTTGTGATCCTATGGCCCATTCGATTCCACCAAGAATGTGCTTGCGTAAATCTTCCTTTTTATAATCTTCTTTTTCATGTCCGATGGAGGTATAAAAAGCTCTGCCGCCATCGTATTCATGCCACCACACGGATGGAAATACAGCTCCGAAAGTGTCCAGTGCTTTTCCGGCAGGGTTTTGGATTGTAGTATGGTCATTTACAGCCAGTACATTCAGGTTTACACTCATCTCCTTGAGAAAATAAAATTCATCTTTTTCACGGTTCCACTTTTGAGGTAAATGTGCCAGTGAAGGATTTTTTGAATCAAGAATATTAACCGTAAAACTTTGCGCCGGTTCATGCCAGAAAAATGTTCCTCCAAGCAAATTTTTAAACCATTTCCAGCTGCGTTCCGTACCGCAGGCAGAATGCAGGCCAACAAAATTTCCACCAGCCTGAATATACCGCATCAGTGCTACTCGTTGTGCATCCGTAGTAAAAACGTCATTGTTGGTATTGGAAAAAACCAGTGCATCGTATTGTTTCAGATTCTCATCCGTAAACTTTGCAGGGTCATCACTGGCATCGACCGTAAAGCCATACTGTTTGCCAAGTGCCTGAATGGCTTCAACCGAATTGGCAATATTGTCATGAACATACCCTTTCCCGTTATTAGTATAAACCAGGATTTTTACTTTGTTCCATTTAATTTTTTGTGCTTCGGACTGAAAACCAAATAGCGCTATTGCCAGTACAAGAGCAAAACCAATAGATGTTTTTAAAGATGTTTTTTTCATTCCGAGGTTTAACTTTAATAAGTAAAGAAATGACTTAATTTAAAAACCGATTGAATTGCCACCATCTACAGGAAGCGAAACGCCAGTAATGAATTTTGCCGCCTGCGAAGCCAGAAATACAGCCGCCCAGCCTACATCATCCGGTTTTCCCCAGGTTCCCATCGGTGTACGATCCATCGCTTTGTCTCTGCGCGGAATATCACCGTTCATGGCAGTCAGCATCATGGGTGTCTCAATAAAACCTGGCGCTACAGCATTGATTCTGACATTGTAAGGTGAAAATTCTGTTGTTAATGCTTTAACCATGCCGCCTACGGCCGACTTCGAAGCAGTATAAGCAACAACTCTGTCAATTCCGTATAAGGCCGCCATGGATGTGATCATGATAATAGAACCTTCTTTACGGTCGATCATTCTTTTTCCACACTCGCGTGTCATCGAAAAAACAGCATGTAAATTGGTTTGAACTACTCTGTCAAAATCAGCATCCGTAACTTCCACAGCAAATTTTTTCATATTGATCCCTGCATTGTTAACCAGAATGTCAATCCGGCCGCACTGGTTTTCTATGGTTTCAATTAGCGCAGGAATAGTATCAAGCTCTGTAATGTCATGGACGAAGTAAGTAGCGTTTGACCCTAATTTTTGCGCTGCTTCCTGCAAAACAGCTTCACGTCTTCCTGTCAACACAACCTTAGCACCAGCCTGAACCATACATTGGGCAATATGAAATCCGATTCCGCTCCCGCCTCCAGTAATAAGCGCAAGTTTACTATCAAGAGAAAAAACAGAGGTTTGAAAACTTTTTTCGTTAGGTGTTGATTCGGGCATGGTATGTAGAATAATGAATTAAATATTTTATAACTTTTAGAATATCAGTGTTAATCATCATAGTGACCGGGTTATTCCCATTTCCAGTCCTCTTAGTTCTGCCAGCGCTTTCAAACGTCCAATGGCAGAATAGCCGGGATAGGTTTTTTTGTTTAAATCATCCAGCATCTGAAAGCCATGATCAGGCCGCATCGGTAATTCAAGGTCTGTATAACCAGCTTCTTTACGTCTTTTTTCTTCTTTTACCAATGCTTTTACAACTTCATACATATCCACATCACCGTTCAGATGCGGAGCTTCGTGGAAATTCCGGGTGCCTTCTTCCCGTTTGGTCGTGCGCAGGTGTACAAAGTGAATGCGATCACCAAATCTTTCAATCATTTCTACCAGATGATTATCTTCGCTTACTCCCAGTGAACCTGTGCAAAAAGTAATTCCGTTGGCTCTTACATCACAAGCCTGCATCAGCTGCTCAAAGTCGGAAGCCGTACTCACTACTCTTGGAAGTCCTAAAAGAGAGCGCGGAGGATCATCCGGATGAATGCAAAGTTTAACACCAAGCTCTTGGGCCAGAGGAGCAACCTGAGAAATAAAGTAGTACAGGTTTTTTCGTAGCTGGCTGTCATTAATGGCGGCATACTGATCCAGGAGTGATTGAAAAATACTGAGATCAAATGCTTCTTCAGAACCGGGTAATCCGAGTAAAACCGTATTGGTTAAAACAGAAAGCTGATGGGATGACATACTTTTGTATTTCATTTCTGCGGCGATTCTGGTTTCAGGCTCATAATCTGCTTCAGCATTGGGCCTGTTTAAAATAAATAGATCGAAGATGGCGAAGTCGACCCAAACAAACCGTAGCGTTCTGGAACCTTCCGGCATTTTATAATCCAGCTCCGTACGTGACCAGTCCAGTACGGGCATGAAGTTGTAGCAAACCGTCTTTATGCCACACGCAGACAGGTTCCTTAATGATGTTTTATAATTTTCAATAAACAGATCACGGGAAGAAAGTCCTTTTTTAATATCCTCATGTACCGGAAGACTTTCAACAACCAGCCAGTTTAAAGGAGAATACAGAGTATTCTTCTCTTCAATAAGCTGTTTTCTTTCTTCAATATCCGCAATAGTCCAGACAGCCCCAACCGGAATCTGATGCAGTGCGCTTACAATGCCACTACAGCCAGCCTGACGAATATCCATTAATGAAACCGGATCGTTTGGCCCAAACCAACGCATGGTATGTATCATAGAAGAACTGACTTATAGTATTGATTAATTTTGTAAGTATAAATATCTGAATATAAATTTGCATTGCAACCGATTGCAGAAAATTTTCTTACAGGACTATATTTGTTAGTATCTTTCGGTTTTAATGCTTTATCTTCTGATATGGAAAAAGAGGTTACGATATATGACATTGCCAGAATTCTTGAAATTTCACCGGCAACCGTAAGCAGAGCTTTAAATGACCATCCGGCAATCAACAGTAAAACCAAAATCCTGATCCGTGAGAAAGCAAATGAAATGGGTTATCGGTCCAATACATTTGCCAGTAATTTGCGCCGGCGCAGTACGAATACGCTGGGAGTCATTGTGCCTCGTTTGAATAGTCATTTCATGTCAGCTGTACTTGCGGGAATGGAGCAGGAAGCGAATGAGTCTGGATATAATTTGTTGATCAGTCAGTCGCTGGAATCTGTAAAGAGGGAAATTGCAAATGCAAAGACTATGTTTAACAGCCGTGTAGACGGCTTACTGGTATCGGTTGCTTACGATACAGATACGTTTGAACACTTTGAAAATTTTATAAAAAAGGATATTCCGGTTTTGTTCTTCGACCGGATTATTGATCATCCCAAGTGCAGTGGAGTGGTTATTGATAACGTACTTGCTGGCTTTGAAGCAACGTCTCATTTAATCAGACAAGGTTGTAAGAATATCATACATGTAACCGGAAACCTGAAAAGAAATGTGTATTCCGGAAGGCTTCTTGGTTATCAAAGAGCAATGGCCGAGAACAACTTAGTATTATCTGAGGATTTAATTTTTATTACAGATTTAAGCCAGGAAGCGGGTATAAACACAGCGCAGAGAATTGATAAAATAGAAATTAAGCCGGATGGAATTTTTATTTCCAATGATATTTGTGCGGTCAGCTGCATGAAAGCGTTAACAGAAAAAGGATATTCAATTCCCGCTGATATTGCCGTGGTAGGCTTTAACAACGATCCCGTTTCTAAGGTAATTGAGCCGAATTTAACAACAATCTATTATCCGGGACAGCAGATGGGGAAAGTGGCTGTAAGAAGCATTGTCAATCACCTGAAAGGAACTGAACTTATTGATGTTTCCGGGATTATTACTTTATCTACAGAGTTAATAGTCAGAGGGTCATCATCCAGATAGAATAACCACTGAATTTTGTTTAAATTTCGCTCTTAATTTTCTTAACAGATTCAAGAGAAATGCCAATAAGAGAGGCAATTCTATCATCATCAAAATCCGTGTTCTTTAAAAGAGATTTAACAACTTCTATACGCCCTTTTTCAATCCCCTTTTTTTCCGCACGATCCAACAAAAATTCCTCGATTCCCATAGTCTTTTTATTTTGAGTGATTTCATCAATCTCCTTATCAAATTTAAGATTCATTTCAGGATTTTCAAAATGAATATAATAGCGAAGAAAATTCATGATTGCTCTGATTTTATTCTTTGGTATATTCTTTGACAACAATCTTTGGGTTAGCTCTAATTTAATATTGAAAACTTCTTCTTCTTCTAATCCTTTACTTTTTATAGCAGCCAGAACGGTTAAAATTACCTGAGCAAACGGATTATTACTTTTGGAGAGTTCCTCTTCCGACTGATCAATAACTTTGTAAATATTGAATTCATAACGCAGCCTGGTCCCGAGAAATTCTTGTTCAAACACATTAGGTTTAAACTGCTTGTTTTCCTCTGTGAAGATGGCAAAAGCAGTAATCGGCTTATTGTATTTGTCAAATATCCTGTAAAAATAGGTGAACATTCTTTGAGCAAAATGCTTGTCATTATAACCTTGTATCTCAATATGAATTAAAATCCATTGTTCAGATCCTGTCAAAGTAAAAACCTTCACCAGTTTATCCACATAGCGCGTGGCATATTCATTTTGTTCGGGTGGAAAGAGTTGTTCCAGCTCTTTATCAAGGTATTCAAAACCTTTTGTCAGGTCAAAAAGCTTATCTGCATCCGGGAAAAAGAAAAACAAAAAATCATCAAATATTTCTTCCAGAATGGATTTCCATAGTGTGTCATCACGTTTCATAGCTGCAAAGTAGCTATTGCATCATGATCAGCAAAATGATATAAATTCTTTGATTAGGATATTCCTTTAACGAATATTTTAATGTTGCTTAATCTATATTATAAGATTTAATAAATATCTGAGTTGTCAGATTCTTCTGGTTTTCTGACTTAATGACTCTGTTAAAAGCAATTATTTTCCCGTCAGGAGACCAAACGATATTTACAGGAGCATGATCGGATGAAGCAGTTAATATCCGAATCCGTTCTTCAAAAGGCATTTTTCCAACCGCGCATAACATAATACTTCCTTCATAAACATAACTTACGTATTTGCCGGATGGGTGCCAGCGCAAATTTCCGGATATGGATGATTCATGACGCGTTAATTGTTCTGGCTCACCACCCTGAGGTGAAATAAGAAAAATCTGGTCAATACCATGATCATCTTTGGCTAAAAAAGCAAGATGCTTTCCATCGGGTGAAGAGCGGACAATACCTGCACAGCCCGGATATTTTTTATCTGCTGTAAAAGTCAGTCTTCTTTGAACTGTTCCTTGTGGCGGCATTGGGAAATCATCAGCGGTTCCTTCCAGAGGACCAAGATCCCCGGGTTTAGAAATATCATCCGGAATATCTACAACAAAAACCTCAGGTATATTTTTGCCTTTTTGGTCCGTGACAGTACCAAGAAATGCTCTTGCCCGTTGCCGTTTTCCATCCGAACGAAAATATCCTTCGATCCCAATCCAGCTGTCATTGGCTGCATGATTGATTTCATCGCTTCCAGGCTTTGGCTTAGCTATTACACGGACTACCAATACACTAAACCAATTGCCGGAGACACTTTCAGGATGGTTTTCAACCTGAACGGGTTTTATTCTTTTTGAAACACCAATCGTTCTCAGATTTCTTTTTATACCGGTTGAGTCTTCCAGTGCTTTTAAAATGGCATCATTGTAGGTAAAGCCTATCCAGTTGCCGTCGCTGCTCCATTCATGACGGTGTGTGCCGCCACGCAAGGCACCCGGTGTAAAAGGAAAAACTACATCACGGGCATCCATATAAACAGGAACGCCGGGATTCGAATCTTCAACAATAACACCTGTGCGCCGCCATTGCTGGTAAGGATTGGCTAGGGTACTATTGTATAAACCATGAATAAACACAACTGCATTTTCCTTTGGACTATAACTAACAGCTCCAACACCGGGACCCCAAACCTGATTGTTTTTTATCGCATATAGAATTTTTATTTCACCCGTTCTTACACTGACTTTTTCGATCCTTGCAGATTCTGCAATTCCGCCTTCGTTTGTCCGCGTATCATAAACCAGCCATTCACCATCCGGAGAAAAATTATCATTGTTATCCAGATCATGGTTATAGGTCAGATTGTGTGTAATCTGTTTTTCTTCGGATATATTTTCGGTTGGAAGGAAAGACATTGAATAAAGAATAGCGTAAAAAATGTGAAGGATAAAATGTTTTGAGAAATCATGACTTATACCTATTGCTGATTTCAAGGATTTCTTCGCCTGTTGCCGTACCTGTTGTATAGAGTTTCTGAACAGTAACAGCAGCTGCAAGATTGGCAAACCAGGCTGCATCATGCACCGATATACCTGCGGCCAGACATAATGTGACTGCACTGGTTACAGTATCCCCTGCGCCTACAGTATCCAATTCTCCTTTAACCGTAACTGCCGGGATTTTATAGTGTCCGCTATGGTCGAAAGCAATCATGCCCTGTTCGCCGCACGTTACAAATACAGGTTTGTCGTACCTTTTAAAAATAGTATTCCCGTAAGTTTCAATGTCATGCATGTTTTTAGCAGCGTTCGGGTCAGCTTTTGCAAGGGTTAGTATTTCACGATCATTTGCTTTCAGGCAGACATTCTGAAAGCGGTGATTGTAATGCCGGGAGTCAAGCACTATAACTTTATGACTGTATTTCTCAAAAAGCAAATTGACGTCTGTCAGGAACGCGTCATTTGTGATACTTCCTGTAATCTGCTGATTGAAAACCAGAGCATCGCATTCCTGTAGGGCGGCTTCTATCGCATGCACTATTTTCTGATCTGTCTCCCGGCTGCGTTTATTAAAATTACCAAAATCAATTCTGGGTTCTTCCTTTCCGCCTGACAGTCTTTTCAGATATGTATAGGTGTCAAAACTGTTTTTCTGAACAAAAAGCGAGTTTGTATCTGTGCCTAAGGCTTGTAGCTGCCCGTTTAGCTCTCTTCCAAAAATATCATCTCCGATCAAACCTATTACTTTAATCTCGGAAGGTTGAAGTGCACAAAGGTTGGCAACCACATTGCCGGCTCCGCCAGGTGTATAATAATGCCGGGACATTGCTTCCGTTTTCAGGCCGGTCTCTATGGAGATTTCTGAACCCTTCTGATCAACAATCCAGTAAGCATCCAGACAGAAATCACCATAAACAGCAATTTTAACTTTGGTAATGCGGTCTAAAATTTCTTTAATATGATCCTGATCCATGGATTCCGGCTATTAGATGATATATCTCGTTCAAACAAAAGAAAAATGTACTATTCCCGGAATCGAAAAAGGAGCCGAAGGGCTCCTTTTCATATAATTCTGAAACATTTATTTCAACTCTGAAAGTTTATCCAGATCTAAGCTGGTTAAAATACTTTTTAATTTTTCAACAGAAAGATTATTGCCGTTGATATTAACAACAAACCTGTCGGCAACAAGCACATTCAATTCACCGGATTTGCTTTGGCTATCGTATTTCTCATATCCCTTATACCCCTCCAGTGTTGTTGTTTTTTCGTAACCAGTACTGGTTTCTTTGTCTATATCGGCCATTGTCCATGCAGCGAGTGCCATAGTACCAACTCCTGCAATACCGCCGGTATCAAAGATTTCGATGTGAGCAGCTGTTTCACCATTATCGCCATACTTTGCTTCTGCCCGGGAAATCGTAAAACCCGCAGCCCCGCTTTTCTCACCCGTTGCTTCTATTCGTTTTAATCCTGCTGCTTTTTCAGGCAGTAATTCTTTCAGCTTACGAAAATCAACAGGATCAACAGTTCCCTTATTCTTTATGTCTTTTGCCTTATCAGCAAACTGCTGTAATGCTTTTGTCGTAGTGGGCGATGTTTCACTTTCCTGCTCGTTCTCCTCTTCTTTTTTGCCATTGCAGCTTGAAAGCAGGCATACAAATACAAGTATCAGGCAAGAAATATGCATCTTTTTCATAAAAAGCCAATTTCAGAATCCGTTTATATTACCCTACTTTCTGAATTGCATGATTTCTTGATTGTATGATGAAATACAGGCCAAGAATGACTACAGGAATACTCAGGATTTGTCCCATGTTCAGGGCATAGTTTGCTTCAAAAGCTTCCTGATTTTCTTTCAGGAATTCGTATAAAAATCTCAAAGTAAATACCCAAACGAAGAAAATACCGACCAGCAAACCGCGAGGCGTGTTTTCTTTAAATTTATTCCACAATGCGAGTAATATAAAGAAAAGAACAAAGCAGGAAATGGATTCATAAAGTTGTGCCGGATGTCTCGGAATTTGCAAAAACTCCGTATTTTTCATGAAAATAAATCCCCAGGCTACATCCGTTGGTCTTCCTACAATTTCAGAATTCATTAAATTTCCAAAGCGTATGAATGAACCGGCCAGTGCTACCAGAATCACCATGCGATCTGCTATCCATAAAAACGTTTGTCCTGTTGCTTTCCGGGCTCTGGAATAAAGATACAGACCGATTATAATACCGATTACAGCTCCATGACTGGCCAGACCTGCATAAGGTGGCAGGATTACTTCCAGAGGATTTTTGAAAAGTACTTCCGGCTCATAAAACAAAAAATGACCGACTCTGGCACCGATTACGGTAGAAAGTACCATGTATAAAGTCAGTGCATCAATATCTTCCAGTGGTTTTCTTTCTTTTTTAAAGATATGGATCATGATCTGCTGTCCGATCAGAAAACCGGCTGCAAAGAAAAGTCCATACCAGCGGACAGGAAAGGGGCCAAAACCAAGAAATTGAGGAATGGTAAAGATTTCAGGACTAACGTCCCAAATTATATAGGAAATCATACGTTTATGATGTTAATTGTCAAAGATAATACTTTACACAACGAAGCAAAATGAAATTTTTACTCATTGGATTGGTGCGAATTTATCAAGGCGTTTTATCTCCTTATCTGCCTAATTCATGTCGCTATACGCCCACCTGCTCGCAATATATGATTGAAGCCATTTCAAAATATGGTGTGTTCAAGGGCGTGCCGATGGGACTGAAACGATTTTCAAGATGCCATCCCTGGGGCGGTCACGGGCATGATCCGGTACCGTAATTAATTTCTTATACGAGCGTACGAATACTTATCCGATTGCTACTTTTCTCAAAATCGAATCAATGATGGTTGTGGTCTTAACGCCGTCTGCTTCTGCTTCGTAATTCAGCAAAATCCGGTGATTCATAATGTCGGGAGCCAGTTCCTTAATATCTTCCGGCAAAACGTAATCCCGCCCTTCCAGATAAGCCAGCGCTTTTGCAGCCCGGTTCAGGTAAATCGTTGCACGGGGAGAAACGCCAAACTGGATGTAACGTGCTTCATCACGCAAGCCGTATTCCAGAGGCCGGCGCGTAGCAAAAACAAGCTCGATAATGTAGCGTTCCAGTGTTTCTGAAATGTTGACATTATTCACATTCTCCCGAATGGCAAAAAGATCCTGCTTATTCAGAATAGGCTGGATCTGGTAATCAAAATTAATATTTGACATGCGGCGCATTACTTCCAGTTCCTCGTGTTTATCCAGATAATCCACATAAACCTTCATCATAAACCGGTCAATCTGTGCCTCTGGAAGCGGATACGTTCCTTCTTGTTCAACCGGATTTTGGGTCGCCAGCACTACAAAAGGTCTATCCAGCAAATAAGTCTGGTCTCCGATGGTTACCTGTTTTTCCTGCATCGCTTCCAGTAAGGCAGACTGCACTTTAGCAGGCGATCGGTTTACCTCATCGGCAAGAATGATATTGGAGAAAATAGGTCCTTTTTTAACTTCGTAATCACCAATTTTAGGCTTGTAGATCATCGTACCGATCAAATCGGCGGGAAGCAAATCGGGGGTAAATTGTATACGGCGAAAATCAAGCTGTAAGACTTTTGCCATTACATTGATGGTCAGTGTCTTGGCAAGTCCGGGAACGCCTTCCAGCAAAATGTGTCCACCGGTAAAAAGCCCGATTAGCAATCGGTTGAGCAGTCTGTCCTGTCCAACCACTACTTTTTTCATTTCGTCAAGTACTTCTTTTACTTTTTCTAAATACATGTAGTGTTTAATTTAACACGGAGTATACCGGGTTTAGCAAAGAATTCTTCCCTGTTCGCAACCTTTTATTTATTCCAGACGGCACGAACAAATCTGTCTTTTCCGTGAATATCTCTCAGAATCTCTACCTGTTTGTAATTTCTTTCTTCAAAAACCTGCTTGGTTCCGGCACCAAAATGTTCATTGATTTCAACATAACATTTTCCACCGGTTTTGAGATGAAAAATCCCGAAATCGGCAATGGCTTTGTAGAATAACAACGGATCACTGTCTTCTACAAAAAGTGCTTCATGCGGTTCAAAACGAAGCACATTAGGACGCATGTGTTCGGCTTCCGAGTAAGTCACGTAGGGCGGATTGCTCACCAGACAGTCAAATTTGATGATATTGCCGGGAAGTGGAAACGTAACATTCAGCATATCCTGTTTGGCAAACTGTACGTCTGCGATCAGCTGACGTGCGTTTTCGCGCGCTACGGAAAGTGCTTCATCGGAAACATCCCATGCGTGAACCGTAACATGCGGAAGAAAACGAGCCAGAACAATAGCAATACAGCCGCTGCCGGTTCCAATATCCAGAATAGCCACATCTTTATCAGGTTCAGCGTAATCTCTGGTTACCATCTGCACAAGTTCCTCTGTTTCAGGACGTGGGATTAAAACGGATGAAGAAACACGGAATTCCAGGCCGCAGAATTCTGTTGACCCAATGATATGCTGAACAGGTTCGTTGTTGTTCAAACGTGTAATAATTCCTTCCCAGTCCGGCTGTGCCGTTGTTTCTGCAACAGGCCTGTCTACCAAAACATCTATATTCCTTAAACGCATATAATGTTCCAGTAGCATGAACGCTATGGCCTGGGTTTCTTTGGGCGGATATACTTTTATTCCACTAACAATATGCTGATATAACTGACGAGCCGAAGTCATTTTCTAGTTGATTTTTATTCTGATGTCGGAAAGTTAGCAAATTATAAGAACTCACGAAAGTTGAGTTTGCAACGAGGTTTGTATTTTTGCTAAATGAACAGCGATATACATTGGATGGAGCGGGCATTATTGCTTGCAGAATACGGACGTGGAAGTGTCAGCCCAAACCCTATGGTGGGCTGTGTGATTGTACATAACGACCGTATTATTGGCGAAGGCTGGCACCGGCAGTATGGCGGACCGCACGCCGAAGTGCGTGCTGTAGAAGATGTGGAAAAAAGAAATAATGCCCACCTTTTCCCGGAGGCTATTGTTTATGTAACCCTGGAACCATGCTCGCATACCGGGAAAACGCCGCCTTGTGCTGATCTGCTTATCCGTAAAAATGTTAAAAAAGTAGTAGTCTGCAACGGCGATCCTAATCCGCTGGTGTCGGGAAGAGGCATTGAACGTTTGCGTGCCGCAGGTATTGAAGTGATTTGCGATGTGCTGGCAGAAGAAGGTATGCAATTAAACAGGCGTTTTTTTACTTCCATTATACAAAAGCGCCCTTACATTATTTTAAAATGGGCAGAAACAGCAGATGGCTTTATTGCGGGAGAAAACGGAGGTCCTGTACAAATCAGCGGAAAGTTTTCGGGTATACGTGTCCATAAGTGGAGGTCAGAAGAAGATGCGATTCTGGTGGGTTATAATACGGCGCTGCATGATAATCCCAAACTGAATGTCCGCCATTGGGAAGGAAGAAACCCGGTCCGTATTATTTTGGACAGAAATCTTCAGCTTCCCGGATCTTTGCATTTATTTGATAATTCCCAGCCAACAATTATTATCAATTATAAAAAAGAAACGGATGTAACTATTATTCCTGAAAGGTATGCAGAAGTAAGTAACACGTCTAACTTACAGGTTAATCCCGGTGAAAACGAATTACAGGAAATCCTGACCAAACTTCACCAGCGCGGCATCCAAAGCATCCTTGTAGAAGGCGGAACGAAGGTCATATCCTCTTTCTTAAATGCGGGTCTTTGGGATGAAATCAGAAGATGCCAGAGCTTAAAAACAATCGGCAGCGGTATTAAAGCACCGCTGCCGATGGGAATATTTACAGGTTCTGAAAAGGTTCAGGAAGATTTGTGGAGTTTTTATTCGAAAGTTAAATAATGGAAAGTCAGATTAAACACTCCACATATCCTCTTCAGATGTCCAGATATCCCAGGCTTTTTCCGCCTGCATCTCTAGCATTTTTAGTCCGTTATGTACAGCCGCTCCCTGCGCAACTCCGTTTTTCATAAAAAGTGTGGTCGTAGGATTGTAGACCAGATCATAAAGAAAGTGAGCCTTTGAAATATATTGATAAGGTATCTCCGGGCAGGTTTCCAGGTTTGGAAAAGTACCAAGTGGTGTCGTATTAATAATCAGACGATGACTTTCCATAATTTCCTGTGTCAGTTCTTCATATGTTATAGAATCACCACTTTTCTGTCTGGACACAACAATGTATTCTGTCTTCATATCCTCCAAAGCCGTTTTTACCGCCTGTGCCGCACCACCATTTCCAAGGACCAGAGCCTTAAAATTGCAGCAGGCTTCTCCACGGCGATCCATCCATTCGGAAATAGACTGTCGGAAACCGTAATAATCAGTATTAAAACCTTTTGTGCTTCCGTCGGCAAAGATTTTAATGGTATTGACAGCTCCGATACGTTCCGCAGAGGCATCGTCCAGATCATCTAAAAAAGGAATTACATCCTGCTTGTAGGGAATGGTTACGTTTAAACCTCTCAGATCAGGATTTTTTTTCAATAAAGACGGTAAGTCTTCCAGCGTTGGGATTTCGTAAAGATCATAACTGCAGTTTAAAATTCCTTCACGCAAAAATTTATCTGAAAAATAACGCTTGGAAAAAGAGTGTGTCAGAGGGAAACCTATTAAACCGTATAAGTCCATAAATATAGTATTAGGGATCATAAAAGCTGTTTACAGAAAACAGTGAACAATTATGAAATTGAAAACAAATTATTTTTCTCGGAAAGTTCTCTTGATGAGGCGGCGAAGTTAATTCACTCTTCTTTCAATAGCAAAACACAGGAAAGGGAACCCGTCTGAAATTTGTTATCAATAGTATTGACAAAGATCTATCAATACCGTTTTTCTGTCCGGAACTTTTTTATGACAAAAAAATAGTTGCTGTTGTATCTAATTAGTTTTTAGCTGACCTTAGAATTAATTCTTATGGAATGTACAATAACTATACTCTGCATTAATGGCATTGAAAAGACTTTACCTGATCCTTATACTGAATCTGTTTTTTTATTGTACTTCCTTCGGACAGTATAGATTGTTGTTCAGAAATGAATCCTTTACTCCTGAAAGGAATAGTTCAACAAGCAGAATTGCAGAATTAAACCGTAAAATGGCTTCATTTCACAGAAAGTCGTTTGTTATTATTCAGTTTGATGGCATTCCGACTGAGTCAGAGACGAAGCAGTTAAAGGCTAATGGTATTGAGCTGCTGGATTACATACCTAATAACGCTTATACGGCTACCGTAAGTGGAGGTCTTTCTGTATCTTCTTTGCAAGAAGCTAAGGTTAGATCGGTTGTAGAATTAGCTGCAAAACAAAAAATGCATCATTCTCTGGCTAATGGTACTTTTCCTGCACATGCCGTGAAAGTTGCCGGCACTGTAGATTTATGGATAAGTTTTCCAAAGACGTTTTCATTGCAGGAAGTAGAAGAAGAATTGCGTAACAAGAATTTTACAATTACTTCAGATCTTTTCAAAAACTACAGTGTTCTGGAACTACGTGTACCTACTGGCCGTGTAGGTGAACTGGCTTCTTTACCTTTCATTCAATATGTGCAGGCAATTCCAAAAGAGGATCAGACGATTAATGATCACAGTACGGTAAATGCCAGAGCTAATGTACTAGGTTCATCCTTTTCAGGAAATCGAAATTTGCATGGAGAGGGAGTCGTCATTGGCATAGGTGACAATTCAGATCCTTTACAGCATGTGGATTTTTCAAATCGAATTATCAACAGGCAAGGTACAGAAGTAAGCGCATCCCATGGTATGCACGTAATGGGCACCTTGGGTGGATCTGGTATTATCAATGAAAACTATAAGGGCTATGCTCCCAAAGCAACGATCCTTGCCCATTATTTCTCCAATATCCTGGCTTATTTGCCTACGTATGTAAAAGATAATGGCATGGTCGTTACCAATAATTCCTACGGAAATGATGTAACCAGCTGCGAGTCATTTGGTACCTATGACCTTTATTCGCAGATTCTGGATCAGCAGGCTTTTGAAATGCCTTATCTGCAGAATGTATTTGCAGCAGGAAATAGCGGAGCGAATGCATGCAGTCCGTTCCCGACAGGCTTTGGAAATATTCTGGGAGGTTATCAATCAGCAAAAAATATCATCAGTGTAGGAAATACAACATTGGAAGGAGAGATCTCGGGAAGTTCGAGCAGAGGTCCGGCTAAGGATGGCCGAATCAAGCCTGAAATTGTTGCACAAGGTACTAACATCATATCAACCCTGCCGGGCAACTTATATGGTGTTTCTTCCGGAACAAGCATGTCTACGCCAGCCGTTACAGGAAGCATAGCCCTGCTATATCAGCAATACAGAAAACTGAACAACGGCGCAAATCCTAAAAGCGCCCTGATGAAAGCGCTGATCTGTAACGGAGGGATGGATAAAGGAAACGCGGGGCCAGATTTTAGATATGGTTTTGGCTGGCTGAACTTGTTGCGTTCGGTAAAAATGCTTGAAAGCAAAAGTTATGTAAACGACTCTTTGACCCATAATACTTCTAAAACGCATGTCATTACCATTCCGGACAATACAGCGCAGTTGAAAGTTATGCTTTACTGGAATGACCCGGCGGCGGCTATACTTTCCAGCCGTACGCTGGTCAATGACCTGGATCTTGAAGTGACCAATTCTTCTTCGGTAAAAACATTGCCAAAACTGCTGGATGCGGCACCGCTACATGTAAACGATCCGGCAGCAACAGGGGCGGACCATATTAATAATATCGAACAGGTTGTTATTGATAAACCACAATCCGGAAATTATACGATTACAGTTAAGGGAACTGCCATTAACCAGAACCCGCGCCAGGAATATTTCATCGTCTATGATGCCGTGCCCATAGAAACAGCCATTGCGTATCCGATCGGTGGTGAGCACGTGAAAGAGGGCGATGTCATGTACATCAACTGGGATTCTTATGGAAATGATTCAGAAAGTTTTTCTGTCCAATATTCTGTTGACAACGGAGTTTCATGGAGTGCTATTAACACAGCAGTTGCAGCAAACCTTCGTCAGCTTAGCTGGCCAGTTCCTGCTGTAACGACGAGTCAGGCTAAGATCAGGATTTCCAAGGGAAACCAGGTAAGTAGCAGTGGAGCCTTTACTATTGTCGGTGTTCCAACGGCAACATTAGATCCGGTACAATGTGAAGGATACATTGGTATGAGCTGGAATGCCATTCCCGGTATTACGGACTATGAAGTGATGATGCTTCAGGGAAATGAAATGGTTTCTGTTGCAACGACTACGGCTACAAATTATACGTTTATCGGCCTGTTAAAAGACCAGATGTATTGGGTAGCAGTGCGGGCACGATTGAATGGAAATCCCGGAAGAAGAAGCGTTGCACTATCCAGAAAACCGGATAGCGGAAGTTGTACAGGAACGATGTCGGACAATGATTTAAAAATTGATGCAATCGTTTCTCCGTTTTCGTCGGGGAGAAAATTTACTTCCACTGAATTATCTGCCAATACAAGTATTACGGTCAGGATCAAAAATCTGGATGATGTCAGTTCAACCGGTGCTTTTAAGATAAATTATTATCTTGATAATAATCTGGTAAGGGAACAAACGATTGCTCCTGTCATTGCTGCCGGAGGTACTTACGATCATACTTTTGATGTGACCACAAATCTTTCCGCTGTAAAATCCTATGAACTGAAAGTGACTGTAAATAAAACAGGAGATGCTGTGGATGTTAATAATGTGCTTACCAAAACATTAACCCAGTTGCCCAACAATACGGTATTGCTACCCTTTATGGATAACATGGAATCACTTCCTCCACAGGAATATCTGGGTTCAAAAATGGGTCTTACCAGTGCCGACCGGTATGATTTCAGCGGTAGTTCAGCATCAGGGCGCATCCGGACCTTCGTTAATTCAGGCACGGCCTATTCAGGAAACAGGGCACTTACATTGGATACGGACCGGTATATATCTGATGGGAATATCAATTATCTGAGTGCTACGTTTAATTTATCAGCATTTGATGTAGCTTCAGACGATATCCGGATGAATTTTCGCTACAAAAATCACGGACAAACGAGTAATGCCAATAATAAAGTCTGGATAAGAGGAGCAGACACCGATGACTGGATTGAAGTATATAACCTTTATACCAATCAGAACAATGTTACTGAAGCCTACAAGTTATCTTCAGATATTGAAATTGCCCATATTCTGGCAGCGAATGGAAAATCCTTTTCGAGTAGTTTTCAGGTTCGGTGGGGACAATATGGAAAGCTTCTGGTTTCGGATGTATATAACGGATCCGGATATAGTTTTGATGACATTCAGCTGTTTCAGGTTTCCAATGATGCGCAGCTTGTCAGTTTGAATAATCCTGTCGGAGGGTGTGGTCTGGGAAGTACCGAACCGGTCAGAATAACAGTAAGGAATAATTCAGCCAATAATCTTTCTCTGATTCCTGTAAAATTTCAGGTTGATAACGGGGTGGTCATTTCCGAAACCATTCCTGCATTAGATGGTAAAACGAATATGGATTACACATTTCAGGCAACCGCTGATATGTCAGCCTTTGGTCCGCATAAGGTTAAAGTATGGACAGATCTGGCTTCGGATTCTAACCCTGCCAATGATGTAATTACTACAGATATGTATAATGCTCCGGTTATTTCTTCTTTTCCTTATCTGGAAGATTTTGAAACCGGAAGCGGGTTCTGGTATACAGGCGGCACCAATATTTCCCTGAAATACGGCACACCTGCTTCCTCAAAAATAAACAGGGCAGCCAGCGGCATTAAAGCCTGGAAAACGAATCTTACAGGAAATTACAATGTGAGCGAAACCTCTTATCTGTATTCCCCTTGTCTGGATGTTCGTGGAATGCTTGTACCCACTTTGAGTTTTAACCTGGCATTGGACTTTGAAGATTGCGGCAGAGCCATCTGCGATGTAGCTTACATGGAATATTCTACCGATGGAACAACCTGGCGCCGCCTGGGTGCCAACAATATCGGCACGAACTGGTACAATAAAAATCTTACGAACAACAACTTATGGAGCGTTCAGGATTATACGCGGTGGCATGTAGCTACCATTGCATTGCCTGCAGGCAGCGAGAATTTACGACTGCGTTTTGTAATAAAAACGGATGGAGATTTCAACCGCGAAGGAATTGCTGTCGATGATATTCATATCTATGATAACCGAAGCAGCATTTATGACGGTGCAGGTATGTCGGCGGCAGCTGCAAGTTCAGCAGGTGAAAAAGGCTGGATCAACTACACGACTAACGGATCATTAATTGCATCTGTCAACTCAAATAACCAGGATTTGGGCACAACGGACGTGCGGGTTTATATTCATCCAGGTTCGACCCGTAGTACAAATGGGCAATATTATCATAACAGAAACATCACCATTAAGCCAGTAAATTATACACTGATAGATTCCGTTTCCGTCCGTTTTTACTTTTTAGATACAGAAACAGAAAAGCTGATCAGCGCTGCCGGATGTTCCGGATGTGGAAAACCTGCTTCTGCTATGGAGCTTGGAATTTCAAAATACAGTGATACCAACAGTAGCAACGAAGATGGAAGTACGCTGAACAATAATGCTAACGGCTGGATATTTATTACTAATTCAAAAGTCAGAAAAGTACCTTTTGATAAAGGGTATTACGCCGAATTTAAGGTGAAAAATTTATCAGAGTTTTGGCTTAGTAAAGAAAGCTTAAACGCTGTGACTCCTTTGCCTGTTACATTGCTAAGTTTTACAGCAAAGAAAAAAGAAGGAACTGAAACATCTCCGGACGTAATTGCCGAATGGGTAACTACTTCGGAAGTTAATTTTAGTCACTTTGAAATAGAAGTGGCAAAGGGAAATAATGCTTTTAAATTGGGTCAGTTTATAAAACTGGGTGAAATCCTGGCTGATGGAACAGAAAAATCTGGCTGGCAATATTCTTTTACTGATTATGAAAATGATAAATCAGATATCCGGTATTATCGTCTGAAAATGATTGACCTGGACCAGACATTTCAATACTCCAGAGCAGTGTCTGTAATAATGGATACTCAAACAGCTTTTCAGGTTTACCCCAATCCTTCAAAAGATATTTTCAATATTGTTTATCAGGCCAATGCAGGAGAGGAGGTTCAGGTTCATGTTATGGATCTGACAGGAAGATATACTTTGAAAAACAACTTACCAGCTAACGGGTCTGTGCAGAAATATCAGGTTGATCTGGGTTTATCTCAGTTTGCGCCGGGGTTATACCTGATCGAGATTGTTGTAGGAAAGAGAAAAGAAGTGTTCCGGGTTGTGAAATTATGAGCCAGAAAGATAATCAGGATACACAAAGCGGATGCTTCATTCGTTTGTGTATCCTGAATTGTATATATCCAATCAAATAGTTTTGATAAACTTGGGAGCCGTTCTTTTCTTTGAAGATTGTTCATAGCTGTATGCAATGCTGATCAGCCCGGGTTCATCATAGGATCGTCCCAGGAAAGAAAGCCCGATCGGGATTTCACTGACAAGTCCCATCGGGACTGTGATGGATGGATAACCTGCCATGGCTGCCGGCCCGTAAGATCCATATCCTGTCCAGAAATCGCCGTTTACAGGATCTATACACCACGAAGGCCCGGTAGCCGGGCCGCAAAGAGCATCCAGTTTATATTCGTCCAAAAGCTGATCTATGGTTTTTCTGATACTGGTTATCTTTTCATAGGCTTCCTTATATTTTGCACTTTTCAGATCGCCTTTGGCTTGCGACTCTTCCAGGATTTCCTGCGAAAAGATAGGCATAGCCTTTTCTTTATTATCCTTATTGAATTGAATAAGTTCTTCCAAGGATTTTACTTTTCCGTTTGCCTTACTTAGATACGCGTTCAAACCTTCTTTAAATTCATATTGAAGCAGCTGTCCTTCTGAATTACCAAGATCTTTTATTTTTACAAATTCCAGTTCGACAAGCGTAGCGCCTTTGCTTTTCATCAGGTCAATGGCGTCTTTAAACAACGAATCCACTCCTTCATGTTTTTTTAGAAAGCTTTTTTCAATTCCAATCCGCTTACCTTTCAGTCCGTCGATTTTTAAAAATGGCGTATAATCCGTTAATGCTTTTCCCTTTCCGGAATCAGTAACACGGTCATTCAGGTCAATTCCCGTCATTGCTCCAAGCAGTAAAGCAGCATCGCGTACAGTTTTGCCAAAAGGGCCGGCCGTATCCTGCGTTTTCGATATGGGAATAATGCCGGATCTGCTTACCAGTCCGACAGTAGGTTTAATACCCACAACATTGTTCATGGAGGCCGGGCAGGCAATAGAGCCATTTGTTTCCGTCCCAACCGAGACAACGCATAAATTTGCCGCAACCGCTACGGCAGAACCTGAACTTGATCCACAAGGCGAACGATCCAAAACATAGGGATTTTTAGTTTGTCCGCCCCGGCTGCTCCATCCGCTGGATGACCTGTCAGAACGAAAGTTGGCCCATTCACTCAGGTTCGTTTTGCCTAGTATCACCATGCCGGCACTGCGCAGCTGCTTTACTACAAAGGCATCATTCTGGGCAATATTACCTTCCATAGCGATGGAGCCGGCCGTGGTCTGCATTTTATCAGCCGTATCAATATTATCCTTTACTAATACCGGAATACCATGCAAGGGTCCTCTGATCTTTCCATTGGCTCTTTCCTTATCAAGCTCCGATGCAATCTTTTGAGCATCCGGATTGATTTCAATGATGGCATTTATTCCCGGTCCTTTTTTATCAATGTCGTTAATGCGTTCAAGATAAAGTTTGACGATTGATTCAGCAGTCATTTTCCCACTTTCCATCATTTTCATCAGATCATCAATAGTCCATTCATTTAATTTGAAATCGGGGACAAATTCCCTACTATTTTTCTTATGCAGGATTTCGGTATTGAAATCAAAAAGGGAAATGCCCAAAAAGGATAAACCGGCAAACGATCCGGTATGAATAAATTTTCTGCGTTTCATAAATCGGTATCAAAAGGAGTGAAGCTAAATATAAGTTATTTGTACGTTTGTTATTTCAGGTTAATTTATCAGGATCAGAATTCTTTTAAATGGTAAGTTTTGTTCAATTTGCATTATTAAAAATAATGATCAGGCGAAATATGCCTTTTCTGAAATAAACTTTAATAAATCCTTTAAGAATCCATTCTAAGCCCAAGATGAAGAAAACATTCTTATTCCTCGTTGCCTCATGTTGGTTATTGGCAGCATGCAGTACATCCGGACAATTTTCTAAAGAAGAAGCGCAGAAAATCGGAGTATCCTGGAAGCTTGTTACCAATTTCACGGACGTTGAAAACAATTTTCAGGCAAAATTTACGATTAAAAACGGAGGTGATATTGCGCTGAATGATAAAAACTGGAAACTGTTTTTTAACATGTCGCCCAGACCGATACAAACCAACAAAAAGCCTGAACCCGCAACGGTTGAACATATCAATGGTGACTGGTACAGGCTGGTACCGGGTAAAGACTTCAAATTAAATTCCGGAGATTCTGTTACTATTAACTATACCGGAACAAGTGCGGTTATCAAGGAGACGGATGCACCGCTGGGTTTGTATTTTGTTTTTTACGACAAGGACGGCAAGGAAAAGGATATTGTTGAGGTGGCTAAGTATACCATCGAACCTTTCTTAACAAAGGAGCAGATTCTACGTGGCAAAAAAGATCTTGAACCCCTGCAAACTGCTGAACTTCGTTACAACCAGAACCTGGCGATGACAACGCTGGGGGTGGACCAGCTTCAGAAAATTATCCCTGTTCCTGTTAAGATGGTTAATAGTGCCGGGAATTTTACGCTGAATAATGAAACAGTCATTCATTTTGAGGCCGGGTTGGAAAGCGAAGCAAATCTTTTAAGCCAGAAATTAAAAACACTGACCGGGAAGGATTATTCAGCTCAAAGTGGTTTGCCAGCAGAAACAATTGCCAATGGCATTATTCTTAAAACAGGTAAAATCCAGGTAAATGGCGTTTCCAAAGAAGCATATAATCTGACTATAAACGAAGGGGGAATTTCAATTACCGGCAGTGATCCGGCAGGTGTTTTTTATGGTATACAAAGTTTGCTGGCGCTGGCTCCTCTTGAATCATACCAGAAATCTTCACCCTCCATTGCTTTTGGTTATATCTGGATTGAAGATGCACCGAGATTTTATTTCCGGGGGCTACACCTGGATGTAAGCCGTAATTTTCAAACAAAAGAATCTGTCAAACGTATCATTGATCTGCTTGCAACCTATAAGATTAATCACCTGTTATTTTATACCGCAGAAGATGAGGGCTGGCGTGTAGAGATAGACGGCTTGCCTGAACTGACAACAGTTGGTGCGCAGCGCCAGCATACAAGTGGTATGGAAACTTCGGTTCTGCATCCGTCTTATGGTTCCGGTCCTTTTGCGAAAGCAGACGGCAAATACGGAAGCGGATATTACACGAAGGCTGATTTTGTTGAAATTTTGAAATATGCTAAAGAAAGGCATGTTAACGTCATTCCCGAGCTTAATTTTCCTGGCCATGCACGTGCAGCGATCAAATCGATGGAGGCACGTTATGACCGTCTGATGAAAGAAGGAAAGGAAAAAGAAGCTAACGAATACCGTCTGATCGATCCGGGTGATAAATCAGTTTATATTTCAGCGCAGGGCTATAAAGATAATGTGGTGAGCGTTGCCAAAGAATCTACCTATCATTTTTTTGAAAAAGTGGTGGATGAAATGGCCAAATTGTACAAGGAAGCCGGTCTGACAATGGATACCTTTCATACTGGCGGAGATGAAGTGGCAGATGGTGTCTGGACAGCTTCACCTATGGCTGCCAAGCTGATTAAAGAGCACCCGGAAATTGGAAGTCCTAAAAATCTGCAGACTTATTTTGTCAGGACATTGGTGCCCCGACTGGAAAAACGTAACCTGAAAATCCACGGATGGGAAGAGGTGGCTCTGACTAAAACGCCGGAAGGAAAATATCTTTCAAACCCGGAATTTGTTGGCCGTAATGTTGTGCCTTATATCTGGAACAATGTATTTGATGTGGATTTGGGAAATCGTCTGGCAAATTCAGGCTATCAGGTTGTGCTTTGCAATGTGACTAATCTATACTTTGACATGTCCTACAACAATGACCCGAAAGAGCCTGGATTGTACTGGGGAGGTTTTGTAAATACTTGGGACAACTGGGCTTTTGCTCCTTTTGATATGTTTAAGACAACGTATACAACAGCAATGGGCAAACCTATGGCAGAAGAATTTGTTGGAAAAGAACGGTTAAAACCGGAAGCCCGAAAAAATATATACGGTTTAGAAGCAGAGCTTTGGGCTGAAACCATCAAAGGCAGGGATATGATGGAATATTCAATTTTGCCAAAACTATTAGGTTTTTCTGAAAGTGCCTGGTCACAGCAAAGAAGCTGGGAAACAATTGAAGACAAAGCGGCACGTGACAAAAACATTGCAACAGGCTGGAATATTTTTGCCAATGCTATTGCACAGAAGGAAATACCCAAACTGAGTTACCTGAATGGCGGATATAATTATCGTTTGCCGCTTCCTGGCGCCATCGTTGAAAACGGGATGCTGAAGGCGAATGTAGATTTGCCGGGACTTGCCATCCGGTATACAACGGACGGTTCAGAACCTACGGCACAGTCAGTATTGTACAGCAGTCCGGTAAAAGTTTCGGGAACGGTTAAGCTGAAAAGTTTTGACAAAGCAGGGAAATCAAGTCGCACAAGTCTGGTTATGGTTAAATAGCCGGATTTTACTTATACTTTTAAAGCAAAAAAAGGGAGTTAGGTTCATAATCCTGACTTCCTTTTTTTGCTTTAAACTTGTCTAATTATCAAACCGGATTTACCAGATTACAATTCTTGATGCTTCAGGTAAAATCATTTTACTGCCGGCACCGCAATTCCATGCTTCCTGAAATTCTTTCAGATGCGGTAAAGGCCCGTTAATACGATCTTTCGCCGGTGCGTGTGGATCTGTTTGTATCTGGTTCTGCAATGCTTCATTGGTTGTATTCATATGCCAAACCTGCGCCCAACCCAGGAAGAATCGTTGCTTCCAGTTAAATCCATCAATCGGAGCCGGTTCCGGTTTGCCTTTTAATGATTTTTCCAGCGCATAGTAAGCCAGTGTAAGTCCGCCTAAATCAGCTACATTTTCTCCAATGGTCAAAGCTCCGTTAATTTTGAAACCAGGCAGCGCTTCAATTCCGCTGAAATAATCAATGTATCTTTTCGTCAGCTTATCAAAGTTCGTGCGGTCCGAAGCTGTCCACCAGTTTTTAAGGTTTCCTTCGTCGTCAAACTGAGAACCCTGATCATCAAAACCGTGTGTAAATTCATGACCGATCACGGCAATAATTCCACCATAATTAATGGCATCATCTGCATTGCGGTTGTAAAAAGGAGGCTGTAAAATACCGGCAGGGAAAACCACTTCATTGTTCAGCGGGTTATAGTAAGCATTTACCGTCTGAGGTGTCATCAGCCATTCGCTTTTATCTACTTCCTTACCGATCTTCTTCACACTTTCTTTGTGCTGGAATAAAGACGAGGCAATTACATTTTCAAACAATTTATCAGATGTAATTTCAATGGAAGAATAATCTTTCCATTTGTCAGGATACCCGATTTTATAGGTGAATGCTTTCAGTTTTTTATGTGCCCTGGTTTTGGTCGAATCGCTCATCCAGGTAAGTTTATCAATTCTTTCACCATAAACGGTGCGCACATTTTCAATCATCTCAGATACTTTCTTTTTATCCTCTTCCGGGAAATATTTCTTAGAGAATAATTTACCCAGCGGCATACCCAAAAGTCCGTCCGTCGAACGAATGGCTCTTTCTGTACGTGCTCTTTGTTCTTTCGTTCCCCGCATAACGGTACTGAAAAAACGGAAGTCTTCCTTGTCAAAACTTTTTGGAAGATAGCCTGCAAAGTTGGAAAGCAACTGCCAGCGGGTATATAGTTTCAGGGTAGCCAACGGCGTAGCTTTCAATAAGGCATTGACGTTTTTCAGGTATGGAATATTCTGAACAATGACCGTATCGGTCTTAATGTCCTGTTTATCAGCAAATGCTTCCAGATCAAAATCAGGTGCCAGAAGTTTGAAATCCTTAAAGGAAGTTTTATTATATGTCTTTACCGGATCACGGAGTTCAACGTTGGATAATTGCAGTTTAGCTAGTTTTGTTTCAAAATCAAGAATGGTTTTCCCCGGTGCTGCATCTTTAAAGCTGGCATAGCCAAACATGGTATCCACATGTTTTACAAATTCGTTACGCACTCTGACTGTACTGGAATCTGTCCGTTCATAGTAGCTTTTCTCGCCCAGGCTCAACCCGTCCTGACCCTGATAAAGCACATTCATTTTACTGTTTTTCAAATCGCCTTCCACACCGAAACCAATTACAGTAGAAACGCCTACTTTCTGTAATTCTCCGGTTACAGCTGCCAGATCTTTCAAAGACTTAGCCGCTTCGATTTTGTCAAGGTATGGTTTCAAAGGTCCCAAGCCACGTTTTTCAATAGTGGCTGTGTCCAGAAACGACTGATAATAATCGGCGATCTGTTGCTCTTCGCTACCCTTTTTACGATCCTTATTGTTTGTAATTTCCTGGATGATACCTTTCAACCTTACTTCTTTATTCTCTTTATCCAGAATATTGAAAGCTCCCCACCGGCTGTCTGTTTTAGGAATCGGGTTTTTCTTTTTCCAGCCACCGTTGACGTAGGTATCAAAGTCGTCACAGGCTTTGGCTGTAGTATCCAGTGAGCTCAGGTCAAAGCCCGGTACTTTTTCTACAGTAGATTCATTCTCTTTTTCTTTGTTACAGGAGGCGGTAACTATGATAACGGATGCCATCAGAGACCACTTCAAAAAAGCTGATTTCATATATAAATAATTTGGTGTTAGTTATTCTGTAAAGGCAAATGTAATTATTAAGTCAATTAATTTTATGAACATAATGATGATCGGCTATCTTTATCTTTTTACCAAAATCACGGTCATTACTGTGTAAAGATTATGATTCATTAACCTTATCACTTTTACAAATGAAAATAGGAAACCTCTTTTGCCATATTGCCCTTCTTGGTTTGTTGCTTACCGGGTGTAAAAAATCAGAAAAAGCCGAAAATTCAGAAAAACCTGTCAATGATGAACCCGTTTCTCAAATCACAGGCAAAGTCTTTTCAAAGCAAATGGCCGTGCTGGCTTCTGATTCTCTGGAGGGACGCAAACCTTTTTCGGCCGGTGAAGAAAAGACCATTCAATATTTAAAAGCAGAATTTGAAAAACTGGGACTAAAACCGGGCAATGGTGACAGCTATTTTCAGCAAGTGCCGATGGTTGATATCATGTCAAAGCCAAGTAGTTCTTTAGTATTGAAAAGTAAAAAAGGAAATGTAACACTTAAATATCTGGATGATTTTGTAGCGGCTTCAAGGCGTGTGCAGGATCAGGTAAAAGTGCAGAATTCAGAACTTGTTTTTGCAGGATATGGTATTGTGGCGCCTGAATATGGATGGAATGATTACGAAGGGCTGGATGTAAAAGGGAAAACGGTGATCGTGCTGGTCAATGATCCGGGTTTTGTGGACAGCACTTTGTTTAAGGGAAAAACCATGACATACTATGGACGCTGGACTTATAAATTTGAAGAAGCAGCGCGTCAGGGTGCAGCAGGTGTACTGATTATTCATGATACAGAGCCAGCAAGTTATGGCTGGGCAGTCGTGAGAAGTGGCTGGTCAAAATCAAAACTATATCTGGACTCAGAAGATAATAATATGTCCAGAGCAAGTATGGAAGGCTGGATCACGTCAGAATCTGCAAAAAAGTTATTTAAGCTTGCCGGAGTCTCAGACAGCTTACTGATTGCTGCCGGAAGAAAAGGGTTTAAGCCCGTTTCTCTAAACCTGAAAACTTCGCTGGTTATTAACAATAAAATCAAAAAATCAACTTCTAACAATGTGATGGCTTTGTTGCCCGGAACCGATCGGAAAGATGAATACATTATTTACTCAGCACATTGGGATCATTTTGGAAAAGGTGAAGCGATTGATGGAGATTCGGTTTATAATGGTGCCGCGGATAATGCTTCGGGCACAGCCGCCTTGCTGGAAATTGCCAATGCTTTTACCAAACTGAATAAAAAGCCATCAAGATCAATCCTGTTTTTGTCGGTAACAGCGGAAGAGCAAGGTTTGCTTGGATCAGAGTATTATACTTCTCACCCGGTTTATCCGGTCAATAAAACAGTGGCAGATATCAATATGGATGTTTTACAGCCTTTTGGTAAAATGAAGGATATTATTCTGGTTGGTAAAGGTCAGTCAGATCTGGATGAGTATGCGAATGAAGCTGCCGCCCGGCAAGGACGTACAACAAGGGGCGAACCTGATCCGTCAGGAGGATGGTATTTCCGTTCTGATCACTTTAATTTCGCCAAAGTTGGGATTCCCGCCTTGTATATTGAAAATGGTTCGGTATCTGTAGAACATGGAGAAGCCTGGGGAGAAGCGCAGAAAAAAGAATACAATGACAAAAGGTATCATTCACCGGCAGATGAGTATGCTCCATCCTGGGATATTTCCGGAATTGTTGAAGACATGCAATTGCTGTTTAATGTAGGTTATAGTTTGAGTAATGAAGCTGCTTTCCCGGGCTGGAAAGAGGGATCAGAATTTAAAGCGGTAAGAGAAAAGTCGATGGAGAAATAATTACATCGATTGATAAAACTCTTACTATTAAAATGAGTTTTTAAACAAAAAAAGGAAGTTAGATTTTCGAAAATCTGACTTCCTTTTTTTAGACTTTGTAAATCCAATAGCTATCAGGAAATTCCCCCCATCCAGTTTTTTACCGGCTTCCAGAATATTAAAAGCAATAATCCAAATCCCAGAGAGAACATAGTTACCTGATGAAACAACGCGGGCATTTGCTGTAAATTCTCTTCGTCAAAACCACCCGCAAATAAACCAGCAATCAGGTTTCCAAGTGAAGCGGCGACAAACCATATTCCTACCATTTGGCTGACATACCTTTTGGGTGCCAGCTTTGTGTAAGAACTTAGTCCTACGGGACTAAGACAAAGCTCGCCAATCGTATGAACCAGATAAGTAAAGGTAAGAAACAGAGGAGAAGCCAACTGACCGGTAACAGCAACTTTAGATCCCATTTCCATGATAAAAAAACCTGTACCTACCAGAAGCAGGGCAATTGCAAACTTTACAGGAGTGGGAGGGTTAATACCCCGTGCTGATAAAAATATCCAAAGACTTGCCATCACCGGCGCGAAAATCAGGATAAAGGTTCCGTTGAAATTTTGAAACCAGCTGGATGGCATTTCCCACCCGCCAATGGTGCGCTGCGTATAACGTTCGGCAAAAATCTGTAGAGAAGAGCCTGCCTGCTCAAATCCTGCCCAGAATATAGCGGCAGCCAGAAAGAATACGATCAGTACTAAAACACGTTTTTTCTCAACATCAGTTAATCCACCCGCTATCAGGATATAAAGGAAATAGAACAGGGAAACGCTTACGATAATAACTCCGGCTCCCTGAGCCAAACCCCGGGCTGTGGTCATATCAATTGTTCCGGTTAGTTGTAAGGCAGCTAAGAAAACAACCAGCACAGCTACCAGTGCATAACCCAGTTTTCTATCTGAGCCATCCTTGGCAATTGATTCTGCAGTTGCAATTTTAGCAGCCGGAACATCGCCATATCCTTTCAGGTATTTCTGGCTTCCATAACGAAATACAATTAAACCCAGTAACATGCCAACAGCAGCTGCACCAAACCCCATGTGCCAGTTTATTTTCTGGCCTAAATATCCGACTACCGTGATGCCCAGGATTGATCCAAGGTTAATCCCCATATAAAAAATAGAAAAGGCGGCGTCACGTCGTGCGCCACCTTCCGGATATAATTCACCTACAACAGAACTGATATTTGGTTTTAACAAACCCGTTCCAATAGCAACTGTTACCAATCCAAGATAAAAAAGACTGGTTGCACCCGGAATTGCCAAAATGATGTGGCCCAGCATAATGACAAGACCACCATACCAGATTGCCTTTTTTTGTCCAAAAATATTATCGGCCAGCCATCCGCCCGGCAAGGCCAGTAAATAAACTGAAGCAGTATAAATTCCATAAATTGCAGCGCCTTCAACAGCATCAAGCCCCATACCTCCCCTTACGTTATCAAGAAGGAAAAGCAGAAGAATAGCGCGCATACCATAATAACTGAAGCGCTCCCACATTTCAGCAAAAAATAGTACATAAAGACCTCGGGGGTGCTTTTGTGATAAAGTCGGAGTCATAAAAACAAAAGAAGTATTTTATTTGGCAAAACATTCCTGCCAGGTGATTTTAATAGCGCAAGTTAGGCATTATGGCTTTATTTCAAACATTTCTTTGTTGAAACAATTAATTGTCTGTTTAAGGAGAATTTTAGTACCGAATATCCTATACACCATTGCTGTTAATACCTTAACAAAACGAAAACAGCCATACAAATAGGTTTAATCCCCTATTTGTATGGCTGTCTTAACGTACTTCTTTTGTTAGTTATTTCACTGAGAACGTACCTTGTCCTACCTGAAATCCTTCTGCATATAATTCAATGGTATAAGTCCCGGCTTTGAAACCACTGTTTCTATCGTACAAAATACTTACATCCTGGTTGTTGTTGCTATAAACGACATCCTGGCTAATGGTATAACCTTGTTCCTGACCGTTGTATTCAAATTTACCGGAACCAGTTGCATCATCTGCAATTGTTGCACCAGTCGGGTCTATAACACGCATATAGATTTTTTTGCTATCTGTTTGAGTTAGCGGATTTTTTTCAAGGATAAAATCAACTCTTACTTTATCAATTCTCTTCGCTTTTACATTTTCACCTTCACGAATTTTTCCTTTTGATGAAATTGCATACACTTTAACGTTACGTGCACGTAAGGCTGCCGCCATAGTAACTTTAGATTCCAGTTCAGCATTTTTGGAAACTACGCCGGTAAGTGAATCAGAAACTGCTTTTTTGCTGGTTTCAAGTTCTGTTTTTTCCTGAGTCAATGTTTCTGTTTTACTGATCAGCTGCTGATTTTCTTCTCTTAATGTGGCTATTTCCTCGTCTTTCTTACTTAGGAAATCTTCGTATTCTTTGATTTTCTTACTTAATGTAACGGTACCTCTACGCAAAGCTACACGGTCTTTTTCAAGATCTGCTTTTGCTTTTTCCAGTTCTTCAATATTTCCGCCTAGCCCTTTTACTTCGATAATTCTTGCATCTAATTGCTTTGAAATGGAGTCGAGCTTAATTTCATTCGTGGCCAGTTCATTTACACGAACTTCAAGATCTGCTCCTTGTTTTGTAGTGATATTTCGTTCCTGATAGTATAAATATCCAAAAACGGCTGCAACAATAGTCATAATGATTAAACCTACGACAAGACCTGTATTATTCTTATTTTCCATAACATTTAATTTAGGTTAGATTGATCTTGTTCATGCTCTAAAAAGAACTGTGCCAGAATATACGTTTTCCGGAAAGTAGTGCTATAAAGAAAAATGCCACCCGAAGTACCTGACTTCGAGCGGCATTAGCATAGATTCTGTAATGGTGCTTAAACAATACGGGATTTTATTTTTAATCAGATTGACGAATAAGTCAACACTTAGTAGTCTCCGCCAGCTCCACCACCTCCAAAGCTACCACCTCCAAAACCACCGAAACCTCCACCGCTTCCGCCTCCAAAGCCACCACCCCAGTTTCCTGATGAACTTCCGCCACTGGAATGAGTGGTATATGGAAAGAATATAGGTCCGCCTCCCATATTCCGGAAACCGCCGCCACCACCGCCTTTATTGCGGGAAATAATGAAGATAATGACAATGAAAATGACAACAAAAATAAGCAACGGAGAAGTGCCACCACCATCTTCCTCTTCTTTGGGATCAGCTTTATATTCACCGGTTGCATATTTGATCAGCATATCTACACCCTTATCCAACCCGCGGTAATACATGCCATTCTTAAATTCCGGAGTGATTACCTGGGAAATAATTCTCTTAGCGATAGCATCGGGAATTGCACCTTCCATACCGTAGCCGGTACTGATGTATATTTTCCGGTCAGTCGAAGCCCAAAGAATGACTATACCATTGTTTTTGCCTTTTCCACCTACACCCCATGCTCTTCCTAACTTTAAAGCATAGTCTGCCATGGGATATTCTCCGGTTGTAGGCACAACAACAATAGCAATTTGTGAAGATGTGGAATCATTATAGGCAACCAGCTTTTGTTCAAGTGCATTGATTTCCGTTGGATTCAGCTGCTTGGCAAAATCATTTACCAAACGAGGGGGATTAGGCCTTGCCGGTACATCCTGCGCCATAACACGGCATAGGATAAGTAAGAACATAAAAGAAAAAATGATGTATTTTTTCATAGGAATAATTACCCGAAAGAAATCTCGTCAGGTAGTTCATTAACATCGTCTGAACGATATGGGAAATGAGTTTTTAATTGTAAGCCAGCTTCTTTTATTCCTGCACAGAGCCCTTCAGTATATTTACTTTGGGAAAAATAACTTCTAAGCAGATCTTTTGTACTGTTCCAAAAGTCGGCAGGTACTTTTTCGTTAATTCCTTTATCTCCCAGAACCGCAAATTTACGGTCTTCATAGGCAAGGTAAAAAAGTACTCCGTTCTGCTCCCCGGTAGCATGCATTTCCAAAAGTCCAAAAACTTCTTTTGCCCTATCCAGCACATCGGCAGATTTGCATTTTTTTTCAATATGCACTTTAACCTCACCGGAAGTTTGTTTTTCAGCTTCCTGAATGGCAGCAATGATCTGCTTTTGTTCCTCTTCTCCGAAAAAAAGTGAATCAGGCATGGAGTAGTAAAAAGTTGATGGTGAAAAGTAAAAAGTAAGGCTTGAAAATTAAGTTCAAACCTTACTTCTGATTAAAATTGTACAGTAGGCGCTTTTTCCGAACCTGCGGCAGCTGTGAAATAACCTTTTTGTGCAAAGCCGAAGATTCCTGCAAACAGGTTTGTGGGGAACGTACGAACTTCCTGATTATAATCTTTTACAACTGTATTAAAGTCGTTACGGGCTACTGTAATGCGGTTTTCAGTTCCTTCAAGCTGTGACTGAAGTTCCAGAAAGTTCTGGTTCGCTTTCAGATCAGGATATTTTTCGACCGATACCAAAAGGCGGGATAGTGCACCGCTCAGTTGATCCTGTGCACCCTGAAACTTAGCAATATTTTCAGGTGTAAGCTGATCAGCATTGATTGTCGTTGACGTTGCTTTTGCACGGGCTTCAACGACTGCGGTCAGTGTACTCTTTTCAAAATCCGCTGCACCTTTTACGGTGCTAACCAGGTTTGGGATAAGGTCTGCCCGACGTTGATACTGGCTTTCGACTCTGGCCCATGATTCTTTCACGACTTCATCTTTGCCTACCAGGCCATTATATTTGCCACAGCCAACAAATCCGAAAATAAGAAGAATGGCAACAACTGCAATAAGTCCTTTTGACATTGTACTATTTGATTTAGAGTTAATGATTTGGTTCAAAGTTGGTCAAAGCTAGCAAAATCTTTAAGAAATATTACATAACCGGCACTGTGGCATTACATAGCGCAGGCTATCGTGATGACAGGATTAAATACTTCCTACTCCGGCAACGGTATTCCATCGTACCCAATTTCCTGATACATTATAATCGATCAGAAAACTTTCAAAGAACATAGCACCCCAGGTCCAGTTTATGCCCAGTTCATTGGTAAGATAATCGGAGGCCAGTTCTCTTTCGCTTGTGGTCAGGTAGCCGGTAGAAATTAATTTTTTGATTGCTCTGTTTACTTCTTCATTTTCCGTTTCAGCACGGGTCCATTTTTCAAAGATAGGCAGTTCATTCAGCCAGCGTTTATTGATTTCATGTCTGATTCCGCCGGGTTTAAACAATCTTGAGCCATGACGAAGCAAAGTCCAGTTAGCAAAGTCTCTTTTCAGAAGATCCCTGATCACGATTTCTGCCTCATCGTTTTTATCCAGATAGGGCAGGAGCGCTGTATAGATGTAACGTGGGGACAAACAGCCTAGTGAAAGCCAGGTAGACAATTCGTAATCAATCACGGGTTCTGAAGAAGTAAGAGCTTTGCCTGCCTTGATATTTTCTTCAATAAATTCTTCCAGCTTTGCCAGTCCAGCCGTCTCTCCTCCTTTTTGAAGTGAGCCTGAGGACTTTTGATCGGTATTTATTTCAAAAGGATCTATGGAAAGCATAGGCAAAGATGGAATAATGCCTGCTTCATATTCTTGCGGCAAGTTTACTTTTTCAGGTTCCGGTAAAACGGATTTGACTTTTAAGCCCGCTTTCATTTTTTCGTGAAACTCAGGAAAATCGATTGGTAATTTTGCAATAGAAAAGGGCAGATCAATGGCGCTGCCGAGCGTAGTCATCCAGAAAAGCTTAATATCTACGTTCATCACTTTGATATTTTTACTCAACGAAGTTTCTACACTGGTTTCATCCGGTGCTATTTCTTTACTGGTATAAATGTACTGAGCACTGAACTCCTCAGCCAGCTGTGCTATAATTTTTTCAGGCTCTCCGACACGAATCAGCAAGTCGCCTCCTTTTTCGCGTAAACGGATTCTTAAATCTAATACTGATTCTAATAAAAACTGGGCTCTCAATGCTCCTGCACGACGAAAACCAAATTTTGTTTTTTCAAATTGCCGGGGATCAAAAACATAAACCGGAACAACTTCCTGAGCTATCTGCGTAGCAGAAAAAAAGGCTTCGTTGTCATGAAGTCTAAGGTCGTTACGAAACCAGTAAATAATGCGGTGAATCATTGAAGAAAATAATAGAAGAAAATAAATGGTTGCTCTTGCAAGTATACTAAAATTGTGCGCCCTAATCTTGGAAGCTGAATGCTGGTTATAGTAATTAAACAAAGAATCCAACAAAATAGTCGCTTTAAGACCTATTTTGTTGGATTCTGAAAGTGTTTGAAAAAAATATTAGTAACTCAGGATTGTAAATTCTGTACGACGGTTTCGCTGATGTTCTTCCTCTGTTTTAGCATTTGGAATAATAAGCTGACGCTCACCATAACCTTTTGCTGTTAACCGTTCCGCAGCAATTCCTTTCAGGTTCAGGTATTGTATAGCTGATTCTGCTCTGTTCTGAGATAGCGTCATGTTATAGGCATCTGTGGCACGGGCATCTGTATGAGAACTCAATTCAATGTTCATCGTTGGGTTATCTTTCAGAATTTGAACAAGTTTATCAAGTTCAACAGCAGCATCCGGACGGATGTTGTATTTATTTAAATCGTAATAAATATTGTCAAGAACAAAGGTCTTGTTCAGTTCAAGCCGATCCAGCTTTATAGAAACATTGAACGTGGTATCTGTAAGAGCCTTTGTCAGAAAAATCGGAGGAATACTCCGGCCATTCATAGAAAATGGTTCCCTTTTACTAATGAATCCTTTACGTTCGACCAGCAATACGTAGGATTTTCCCTCTTCAACAGGTTGTGTTCCGAATTTTCCGGCAGCATTGGTTCTTAACTGGGTAATTTGTATATCTGACGTATCAGGCAGTATATGCACAATGGCCGAATCTATCGGTGCCGAATTTGTAGAATTGTCATATACGTCGCCTGCGAGGAAGTAACGGATTACCTTTAGCTGGCCTTCAACGTAATTAGGATTATTGGGATTCATAGGATCCAAAGGATCTTTTACAGCGATAGTAGAATCAGGCGCTTTTGGGGTGAAGAAATAGTAAATATCATCATCGCCTTTGCCTCCATCACGGTTGGAAGCAAAAAAACCCTGGTCCTTATCTTTATAAAACATTAGCCCAAAATCATCCTGCGGACTGTTAAAAGGCAAACCCAGGTTTTCGATTGTGATCACACCTTGCGTACGGGTCGCTGAAAATAAATCCAGTTTTCCCAGGCCCGGATGTCCATCTGAAGCAAAATAAAGTTTCCCGCCTTCGGCAACGTATGGAAACATATCATCACCAGCGGTATTAATATCGCGGCCCATGTTAACAGGTTTGCTGAAACGTCCTGATGCGTCAATATTCGTTCTGTATAAATCAATACCACCTGCACCACCAGCACGGTTGGAAGCGAAATAAAGTGTTTTTCCATCGCGGGAAAAAGAAGGAGAGCCATCCCACGCCAAAGAATCATTGATCGGTAAGATAGCGGGAGGTGTCCATTGTCCGTTCACATTACGACTTTGGTACAGATCTACATCCGCAGTACCTTTCTTTTTACCTGTATTTCCACGGGCAAAGATCAATGTCTTCCCGTCCGGGCTGAATGCCGGCGAACCTTCATTCGCATCGGGCGCAAAGATTTCTTTGCTGAATAATTCTGTATTTCCCTGCGTTTCGCCAGGATCTTTACCTAAGGCTATTTTATAAAGGCCCAGCATAGGCTGTCCGTTATTTTTATAAATTTTTTCTTTTTTGGAAGAAGAAAAAACAAGCTCATTACCTAATATGGTAGGGGAGAACTCTGAACCCGTGCCGTTAAAAGGAATATCTTTCAACTGTACATCAGGCATTTTTTCAATGCTTAACCTATCTGTGATTCTTAATATTTCAACTTCGCGTAAAGCTCTTTCCTGCAAGTTTTTCGGACTAGTTGGCGCTTTTGCGAACAAAGCAAATTGCTCAGATGCTTCTTTATACTGACCGGCAGTTTTCAATGCATAGGCATACTGAAACTGTGCTTCAGGGCTAGTCACTCCGCCATCCAGAGCTTTCTTATAAAAAGGAATAGATTCCTTAAACCGGTTGGAAAGGCGATATGATTCCGCTATTAAGAAATTGGTCTGTGTAGGTTCATAGCTTGCAGCTGCTGCCTTTTCCAAACCTTTAATGGCGAGGTCATATTCGCCATTGTCAAACTTTTTTACTCCGTCTTTATATGCCTGCATGGCAGAGTTGCAGCCAGCCAGAAATGTACTTAGTACCAGAATACTAATAAACAGGGTAAAGTAACACCGCAATATTTTCATAGGGTTATGTATATATGCTAACGATTTGATGAGCGTTTATGGGTTCAAAAAGACAATACTACTAACTAACAACGTTTGGAAATAAAATTCTGGATATGTTGGTCAAATATTTTTTATTGAAAAAATAAAAACCTTCTTCACAGCATTTTAACCAAGCTATCTGGTGATCATTACTGTTTACCAGAGTACATAGCTCTTTTGCTGCAAAGTAACTTTTTAATATAACAAAACCTGCTATCAAGGCTTCATTTTGGATCAAAACATAATTTTATTGACCTGCAAAGAACACGAAAGGACAGGTTATCAGCGGTTTTAATTTATACTGGGATTAAAAATTGCAATTAACATTTTGTAAATCAGGTTAAGTCTGTTACTTTTGCAGTCCGATTTTTAGGGAAAACTGTTTCAAAATAATCGATTAGTTGATTAACTAGATTAAAATCAATTCATTAAATGCCAACTATTTCACAATTAGTCCGTAAAGGTAGAGAGACCATTACATGGAAATCCAAGTCACCGGCTTTGGATTCTTGCCCTCAGCGTCGTGGAGTATGTACTCGTGTATATACCACAACGCCAAAGAAACCGAACTCAGCACTTCGTAAAGTGGCGCGTGTTCGTCTTTCTAACAACAAAGAAGTGAATGCCTACATCCCTGGAGAAGGCCACAACTTACAAGAGCACTCGATCGTATTGATCCGCGGTGGTCGTGTTAAAGATTTACCGGGTGTTCGTTACCACATTATCCGTGGTGCATTGGATACAGCAGGTGTTAACGGACGTAAACAACGTCGTTCTAAATATGGTGCAAAACGCCCTAAACCAGGACAAGTTGCAGCAGCACCAACAAAAGGTAAGAAAAAATAAAAAGTAACTCTCTCTGCTTTTATTAAAGAACTATTCTGATAAATAAAAGGGAAGTAATCTTGGATTCTGTTCAGGGTGAATAAGTTGCAAAACGAAACCTCGTGTAAAAAATTAAGTACAAAAATGAGAAAGTCCAAACCAAAGAAAAGATATATCCTGCCTGATCCTAAGTTCAGAGATGTACAGGTTACAAAATTTGTAAACAACCTGATGCTTCAAGGCAAGAAAAGCATAGCTTTTACTATTTTTTATGACGCACTAGAAGTGGTTGAGAAGAAAACCAGCGAAAGTGGTCTTGAAACATGGAAAAAAGCATTGAACAATGTAACTCCGTCTGTTGAAGTAAAAAGCCGTCGTGTTGGTGGTGCTACTTTTCAGGTTCCAACTGAAGTACGTCCTGAACGTAAGCAAGCTTTGGGTATGAAATGGTTGATCAACTACGCACGTAAGCGTGGTGAAAAGACGATGGTAGACCGTTTAGCTGGTGAAATCGTTGCTGCTGCTAAAGGTGAAGGAGCTGCTGTTAAGAAAAAAGATGATACGCACCGTATGGCGGATGCGAACAAAGCATTCTCGCATTTCCGTTTTTAGGAAGTATTTTCCGAGAAGAATACTTGAAAAGGGCTCTGGTTTTATACCAGAGCCCTTTTCTTGTTTATGGCCAGATTTTCAGAGGATTAGTATGATATTTTATTTTGTAACAGTTGAAATTTACTTTAACTTTTCAACCAGTTACTTGATATTTTGTAATTATCTGTAATCTCACCTCAATGTTATATATCATGAAATTCCTCTATCTTTCTTTTATCCTTTTATTTTTAGTAATTCTTTCCTGTAAAAAGGATAAGATGACGATAGATCCGCCGGTTGAAGAAATCGTAGATATTGCATTGACTGATACATCAAGAGTGACCCTTTATCCAAATTTTGAGAAATACTTGATCAACAAAGGTATTGACCCGGAAAAAGAGCCGAATGGTTTCGTCCTATATAAGTTTATTAAAGAAATTGACTCTCTACAATTTGAGGAACCCATTAGTAGTAGCACGTCTTTGAAAGGAATTGAAGGATTTACGAATCTTCGTTACTTCAAAAGTGAAGGCCTGATGGTTGACACTATAAATTTTACCAGAAATACCAAGCTGGAACATTTTGAATACCTTCCATATGCACACTGCATGAATTGTGCTTCTCTAAAAGTTTTAAATTTTGGTAAAATTGCCAGTGTTAGAGATTTAAAATTAGAAGGAAGCAGTGTTGGATCATTAGATCTGACAAACTTCAAAATGCTTCGATCCATTAGTATTTACAATAATATGGGTCTGAAGGAGCTGGATCTTTCAGTATGTGAGTTACTTGAAAAAGTATACATTATGGAAAAAGTGAATGTAAAACTTGGTATTCATCCAAAACTTATTGAACTGACAAGTTCCTATACTGCCGATATTAGTCATTCACCTGCCCTGGAAAAATGGAATTTGGGAAGTGTGAGAGCAAGCGGTGTTGACGTTTCACATAATCCGGCACTCAGATCACTATTCATTAGTGAAATAGTTTCACCAACATTAGACTTAACTTCATGCACAAAATTGGAAAGTCTTACAATTTATGGGCATGGAGACTGGAAAATGGACAGACTGGATTTAAGTAAGAATACGATACTACAAAACTGCAAGCTATTGGGTACTAATCTGAAAACAATTTGTATTAGCTCACAAACCGAAATTAATTTTACGAATTGGGAAAAGGATTCAGGAGCCAGCTATGTTAAATGTAACTGAGCCTCAAAAATTTACAATGGCGAGTAGTTAATTCAATGGAAAGTTTCCCAACTTTTGCCCATTCTATTATTTCACAAAAAAATAACTTTCCTATTTATTGTTTTTATAATCAACTATTTATACTTTTGCACTCTGAATTTTTTGCGGTGGTGTGAAAATGCCCTAATAATAGTCAGAGCTTCCTACAAGAATTGAATTGCACAACGAATATAAATAACAGCACCATTTGCCATGGCACGTGATCTAAGATTAACAAGAAATATTGGTATTGCTGCGCACATTGATGCGGGTAAAACTACAACCACCGAGCGTATTCTTTATTACGCTGGAGTAAGCCACAAAATTGGAGAAGTACATGATGGTGCTGCTACAATGGACTGGATGGAGCAGGAGCAGGAGCGTGGTATTACCATTACTTCAGCGGCTACTACAGTTGATTGGACTTACCGTAATGAAAAATATCATATCAACATTATCGATACACCGGGTCACGTTGACTTTACTGTTGAGGTAAACCGTTCCCTACGTGTATTGGATGGATTGGTTTTCTTATTCAGTGCGGTTGATGGTGTTGAGCCTCAGTCAGAAACAAACTGGCGTTTAGCTAATAACTATAACGTAGCACGTATCGGTTTCGTTAACAAAATGGACCGTTCTGGCGCTGACTTTCTTAAAGTTTGTACTCAGGTGAAAGAAATGCTGGGTAGCTACGCCGTGCCTCTTCAATTGCCGATTGGCGCTGAAGATACGTTCAGAGGAGTAGTTGACTTGGTTAACTTCCGTGGTATCGAGTGGAATGAAGAAGATAAAGGAATGACTTTCAGAGAAGTTCCTATTCCTGAAGATATGTTGGAAGAAGCAACTGAATGGAGAGAAAAACTTCTTGAAGCTGTTGCTGAATTCGACGATACTTTGATGGAAAAATATTTTGAAGATCCAACTTCAATCTCAGAAGATGAAATTCTTGCAGCTTTGCGCGCAGCGACAATCAGCATGAAAATCGTTCCTATGGTTTGCGGTTCTTCTTTCAAAAACAAAGGTGTTCAAACGATGCTTGATTATGTGATGGCAATTTTGCCTTCTCCTCAGGATCGTGAAAGCATTATCGGAACTGATCCGCGTACTGGTCTTGAAATTTCTCGCCAGCCAACAGATGCAGATCCTTTTTGTGCACTAGCGTTTAAAATTGCAACTGACCCTTATGTTGGACGTCTTTGCTTTATCCGTTCTTATTCAGGATACTTAGATTCAGGTTCTTATGTATTGAACAACCGTTCAGGAAATAAAGAGCGTATCTCCCGTATCTTCCAAATGCACGCTAACAAGCAAAATCAGATCGATCGTCTTGAAGCGGGTGATATTGGAGCGGTAGTAGGTTTCAAAGATATTAAAACTGGTGATACTTTATCTGATGAAAAGAACCCAATCGTTCTTGAATCAATGGTATTCCCTGAGCCTGTAATTGGTTATGCCATCGAGCCTAAGAAAGCTGCGGATGCTGATAATTTCAGTAAAGCAATTACTAAATTGATCGAAGAAGATCCTACGTTACAAGTTGAAAGTAACGAAGAAACAGGTCAGACGATCATCAAAGGAATGGGAGAACTTCACCTTGAAATTATCATCGACCGTATGCGTCGTGAATTTAAAGTGGAAGTAAACCAGGGTGCGCCTCAGGTTGCTTACAAAGAGGTTCTTACTAAAAATTATGAACACCGTGAAGTTTATAAGAAACAAACAGGTGGTCGTGGTAAATTTGCTGATATCCTTTTTGAAATCGGACCAAGAGATGATAACGAAGAAGGACAAGAGCCAAAGACTGGTTTGCAGTTCGTCAACCAGATTGTAGGTGGTACTATTCCTCGTGAATTTATAGCTCCAATACAAAAAGGGTTCGAAGCTTCTATGTCGAATGGAGCATTAGGTGGATATCCTTTGGATTCAATGAAAGTGCGTTTGTACCATGGTTCATTCCACGATGTCGATTCAGATGCACTATCTTTTGAATTAGCAGCTAAGATCGGTTTCAGAGAATCAGCACGTCACGCAGGTTCGAAATTAATGGAGCCTATCATGCACGTAGAAGTGCTTACGCCGGATGAATACACTGGACCTATCACTGGTGACCTTAACCGTCGTCGTGGTATCATGAGAGGTATGGATTCACGTAATGGTGCTCAGGTTATCAAAGCGGATGTTCCTTTATCAGAATTGTTCGGTTATGTAACGGATCTTCGTACAATGTCATCAGGACGCGCTACTGCTTCTTTGACATTTGCTTATTACGAAGTTGTACCTCAGCATATCTCTGATACAGTAATTGAAAAAGCAAAAGGCTTAGTTAAAGCTAATTAAAATAGTAGCCACTGTTCTTAAAAGGACAGTGGCTAAAAATATTTAAGCCAGTGAAGTAAATGGTTCTTTCGCTGGTGGATTGTCGGGATCAGTGCCCATCAAGTTTTTCAAGAACCGGAAATAAGCAAATAAGATGAATCAAAAAATTCGTATCAAATTACGGTCATTCGATCACAACCTAGTTGACAAATCAGCTGAAAAGATCGTTAAAGCTGTTAAAGCAACAGGTGCTGTAGTTAGCGGCCCAATTCCTTTGCCAACTAAAACAGAAAAATTTACTGTTTTACGTTCTCCTCACGTGAACAAAAAATCTCGTGAACAATTCCAGCTTTGTACTTACAAACGTCTGGTAGACATTTTTTCTACAAGTGCAAAAACTGTTGATGCACTTATGAAGCTTGAATTGCCAAGCGGTGTTGATGTAGAAATCAAAGTTTAGTGAAATTACAGACTTATTTGATTAAGTCTATTTACATAATTGGATGAAGGTCCGGAATACAAGGAAACCACATCTGAGCTCATTCAGGAAAATATTCGAATGTTTTTTGTATTCGGATAGTAACAAGAATTAATTGAGGTCAGATGTTTAGTACATCTGACCTTTTTTGCTGATTATCAGTGAGAATAAAGAAAAAACTGCTTTGATATCAAAATTCAAATTTCTATCTTTGCAGTCCGTTTTAAGGAATAGGGTTTTACCTGCTAATTTAAATTAATTACGATGTCTGGTTTAATAGGTAAAAAAATCGGAATGACTAGTTTGTACAACGCTGACGGGCAGGCTCTGGCGTGTACGGTTATCCAAGCTGGTCCTTGTGTTGTTACACAAGTTAGGTCCGAAGAAAAGGATGGTTATAAAGCCATCCAATTAGGTTTTGGCGAGAAGAGAGAGAAAAACTCTACTCAGCCGTTAATTGGCCATTTCAAAAAAGCCGGTACAACTCCAAAGCATAAGCTTGTTGAGTTTAAGGAATTTGAAGTGGAGCATGAACTTGGAACTTCACTATCAGTACAAGATGTATTTGAAGAAGGTGAATTCGTTGATGTAGTAGGTTCTGCCAAAGGCCGCGGTTTCCAGGGTGTTGTAAAACGTCACGGTTTCGCAGGGGTAGGCGGACAAACACACGGTCAGCATAACCGTGCACGTCACCCAGGTTCGATTGGTGCTTGTTCATTCCCGTCACGTGTATTTAAAGGAATCCGTATGGGTGGACGCATGGGCAACAATCGTGTAAAGATTCAGAATTTGCGTATTCTGAAAGTAATACCTGAGCAGAATCTTATCGTTGTAAGTGGCTCAGTACCGGGTTCAAAGAATTCATTTCTAATCATTGAGAAATAGTACCAATGGAACTGTCAGTATTAAATATAAAAGGAGAAGATACCGGCAAGAAGGTAACTGTGTCTGAAGAAATCTTCGGCATTGAGCCTAACGAGCATGCGATCTATCTCGACGTAAAATTGTACCTGGCCAATCAGCGCCAAGGAACACACAAGTCAAAAGAACGTGCTGAGATTAATCACTCAACACGTAAAATTAAGCGCCAGAAAGGTACCGGTGGTGCCCGTGCAGGTAGCATCAAGTCACCAGTTTTCATCGGTGGTGGTCGTATATTCGGTCCTCGCCCTCGTAACTATACTTTCAAAATCAATAGAAAAGTAAAAACGCTTGCGCGTATTTCTGCTCTTTCTGCGAAAGCGAAAATTGATGGTATCTCTATCTTGGAAGCATTCACTTTTGATGCACCAAAAACGAAGTCATATTTGACTGTACTTAATTCACTTGCATTAGTGAATACGAAAACGTTGCTTATTTTGCCAGAAGCAGATTCCAACGTGTACCTGTCGAGCAGAAACATTCCTAAAGCGAAGGTTACAACTGTTGATTTGGTAAATACATATGATCTGATGAATGCAGACCGCCTTTTGATAAGTGAATCTGCTCTGTCTAATTTGGAAACCCTATTAAACAAATAGTGATGAGTGTACTGAAACGACCGATTATTACAGAAAAGGTAACGGCTCAGGGTGGTCAGGGAAAATATGCCTTCGAAGTAGCACTTACTGCTAACAAGGTTGAAATTAAAAAGGCTATCGAGAAACTGTTTGGGGTTACCGTAGAAAGCGTTCATACAATGCGTAGCATTGGAAAAAGCAAATCCCGTACATCGGGTGGCAAGTTTGTAAGTGGAAAAACGTCAACCATTAAGAAGGCTATTGTAACAGTAGCTGAAGGTGAGATCATCGACATTTACGGTGAAGCTTAGAATTTTGGTTGATCTATTCAAATCTTAGAAGAGTTTAAGTATAGCAATGGCAGTTAAAAAATTAAAACCGACAAGTGCTGGTCAACGTTTTCGCATGGCTCCTGCTTTTGAGGAAGTCACAGCGTCAAAACCTGAAAAGAGCTTATTAGAGACCGTCAAAAGAACGGGTGGTCGTAATAGCTCTGGACATCGTACCATGCGTCATATAGGTGGTGGTCACAAACGGAGATACCGTGTTATTGATTTCAAAAGAAATCGTTTCGATGCACCAGCCACAGTTCTTACAATTGAATACGATCCAAATCGCTCTGCACGTATCGCACTGGTACAATATGCAGATGACGAAAAGAGATATGTGATTGCACCGAACGGATTGAAAGTGGGACAAGTAATTGTTTCAGGAAGTTCAGTAGCACCAGAAATGGGAAATGCTCTTCCATTAGGTTCTATGCCAATCGGTACAATTATTCACAACATTGAATTGACTCCTGGTAAAGGTGGTCAGTTTGCAAGAAGCGCAGGAGCTTATGCTCAGCTTGTAGCGCGTGAAGGTAAATACGCAGTAATTAAAATGCCATCTGGCGAAATGCGTATGATTCTTTCAACTTGTATCGCAACGGTTGGAACTGTTTCCAATTCAAGTCACATGAATGTGAATTACGGTAAAGCAGGCCGTAAACGTTGGTTAGGTCGTCGCCCTAGAGTTCGTGGTGTTGCTATGAACCCAGTCGATCACCCAATGGGTGGTGGTGAAGGCCGCTCATCAGGAGGCCAGCCTAGATCAAGAAACGGACAGTTCTCTAAAGGACTTAAGACTCGTGATCGCAACAAGCATTCTGAGAAATTGATTATCAGCCGTCGTAAAAAATAATTAGAATAATATGGCACGCTCATTAAAAAAAGGACCATACATCGACTTTCGTCTGGACATTAAGATTCAGACGATGAACAGCGCAGCACGTAAGTCGGTAATTAAGACATGGTCAAGACGTTCAATGATCTCTCCGGATTTTATCGGACATACATTTGCAGTTCACAACGGTAACAAGTTTATACCGGTTTATGTAACTGAAAACATGGTAGGACACAAATTAGGAGAGTTTTCGCCAACGCGTAACTTCCGTGGTCATACTGCGAAAAAAGATAAAGGTAGAAAATAATTAGTCGACGATAGCTGGGTTTCGTAATACGAAACCAGCCTATATCTGAAAGAACATGGAAGCAAGAGCTATATTAAGAAATGTGCCTACTTCTCCTCGCAAGATGAGATTAGTAGCCGACATGATTCGCGGACAAAAGGTCAGCAAAGCGTTGGCGCTGTTAAAGTTTCAACCAAGAGCTTCTTCACCAATTTTGCATAAAGTTTTGCTTTCTGCAGTTGCTAACTGGCAACAATTGAATGAAGATGCTAAGCTGGAAGACGCTGATCTTTATGTTAAAACCGTATTTATTGACGGTGGACGTATGTTGAAGCGTTTGCGCCCTGCACCGCAAGGAAGAGCACACAGAATCCGTAAGCGTTCAAACCACATTACACTTGTGGTGGATGACAAAGCGGAAGTTGTTGCCGCAAGCGTGGAAAAAACAGTAATCACCGAATCATAAGTAAACGATCTATTTCGAATGGGACAAAAGGTTAATCCTATAGGTCTGAGACTAGGAATTGTTAGAGGCTGGGACTCTAGTTGGTATGGAGGAAAAGATTTTTCTGACAAACTGGTTGAAGACGATAAAATTCGTAACTACATAAAAGCGCGTATCCCAAAAGGATCAATCTCGAAAGTAGTTATCGAGCGTACATTAAAACGTATTACCCTAACAATTCACACAGCTCGTCCGGGTATTGTAATTGGTAAAGGTGGTAGCGAAGTTGACAAGATCAAAGAAGAGCTTAAAAAAATCACAGGAAAAGACGTTCAGATCAATATTTACGAAATCAAACGTCCTGAGATTGATGCTAAATTAGTTGGAGAAGCAATTGCACAACAACTACAGGCTCGTATCTCTTACCGTCGTGCCATGAAGCAATCAATCGCTTCTGCTATGCGTGTAGGAACACAAGGAATCAAAATTCGTCTTGCCGGACGTCTTGGTGGAGCTGAAATGGCTCGTACTGAAGAGTACAAGGAAGGACGTATTCCACTTCATACTTTGAGAGCGGATATTGATTATGCAATCTCAGAAGCACAAACGATCTATGGTAAAATAGGTATTAAAGTTTGGATCTTCAAAGGTGAATTGTACGGAAAACGTGATTTGACACCTAGCGCTGCAACAGCTGCTGCTGACAGAAGCGACAGAGGAACAGGTTCAGGTGGCGGAAACGACCGTAACAAGGACAGAAGAGGTGGTGGTCGTGGCGGAAACGATAGTAACCGTGGCGGTGGTAGTGAAGGCGGTGGCGGAGGAAGCGAAGCAGATCGTCGTAAGAGAAGTAGAAATAAGAAGAAGTAATCAGACATTTTCCGATTTTGTTAAATCGGTTCAAATAGATTAGAATCATGTTACAGCCGAAAAGAACAAAATTTCGCAAGCAACAAAAAAACAAAGGTTCAGAAAAGGGTCTTGCCACTCGTGGCCATGAAATTGCCTTCGGATCTTTCGCAATCAAGTCGCTTGAGCCAGGCTGGCTAACAGCACGTCAGATTGAAGCAGCGCGTATCTCAGTTACCCGTGCTATGAAACGTGAAGGCCAGGTATGGATTCGCGTATTCCCTGACAAGCCTATCACGAAAAAGCCGGCAGAGGTTCGTATGGGTAAAGGTAAGGGTGCTCCTGAATATTGGGTAGCTCCTGTTAAGCCTGGAACGATTATCTTCGAAGCGAACGGTGTTACACTGGATACCGCTAACGAAGCATTGCGTTTGGCTGCACAAAAGTTGCCAATTAAAACAAAGTTCGTGGTACGTCGGGATTATCAAGAATAGACCAACCCCGAACGTATCTAAGAACGCTAATTATTAAAAGCAATGACTAGTAAAGAAATAAAGGACCTGTCGCAGGATCAGCTGAAAGAACAGATCACACAAGAAAGAGAGCGCTTACTTCGATTGAAATTCGCGCATGCCATTTCGCCGATCGAAAACCCTTTGCGTATTCGCGCCTCGCGTAAGGAAATTGCAAAACTATTGACCGAACTGTCGGCTAAATCTAACCAGCAGTAAATCAGTTTAAGAAATTATGGAGGCAACAGAAAGAAATTTACGTAAAGAGAGAGTTGGCAAAGTAGTGAGCAACAAAATGGAGAAATCCTGCGTGATCACTGTTGAGCGTAAAGTTAAGCACGAAAAATATGGTAAGTTTATGACTAAAACTACCAAATTGATGGTGCATGACGAAAATAACGCGGTTGGTATCGGTGATACAATCAAAGTTATGGAAACACGTCCGCTTAGTAAAAATAAGCGTTGGAGATTAATTGAAATCCTTGAAAAAGCTAAGTAACAAATGGTACAGCAAGAATCAAGACTGTCGGTAGCAGACAACAGTGGAGCGAAGGAAGTACTCGTTATTCGTGTACTTGGTGGAACTGGCAAACGCTATGCTTCAGTAGGCGATAAGATCGTCGTAACAGTAAAATCTGCTCTTTCTTCGAGCAGCATGAAAAAAGGAACGGTTTCAAAAGCCGTGGTTGTACGGACTAAAAAGGAAGTACGCCGCAAGGATGGTACATACATTCGCTTTGAAGATAATGCAGCCGTTTTACTTAACAATAACGACGAACCACGTGGCTCACGTATCTTCGGTCCAGTAGCGCGTGAATTGCGTGAAAAACAATTTATGAAGATTGTTTCCCTGGCACCGGAAGTGTTGTAAGAAATAAAAACAAAAGTATTTCTTTAGAAACGATAAGAGAATACCTCAAATGGAAAGCAAAAATAAAAATCTGCCCGCTAAATTGCACATACGCAAAGGAGATACTGTTAAAGTAATTTCTGGCAACGCGAAAGGTGAAACAGGGGTTATTAAAACAGTGCTTGTTGAGAAATCAAGGGCGACTGTGGAAGGTGTAAATATGATTACGAAACACGTAAAACCAAACGCACAGAATCCACAGGGAAGCATCGAAAAACTGGAAGGTACTATACATGTTAGTAACCTGATGGTAGTTGATCCGAAAACTGGCGAAGCGACCCGTACAGGGCGTAAAGCAAATGATAAAGGAAAGTTACAGCGGTTCTCTAAAAAATCAGGAGACTTTTTATAAGCTCCTGTTTTGAACCCGTTGTTAGTTTTATATACGAAGCGCGTGGGTCGGCAATCCACATAATCAAATCAGAAAAATGGCACAGCCAAGATTAAAAGAAAAGTACGTTAGCGAAGTAGTTTCGCAACTGAAAGAAAAGTTTGAGTACAAGTCTGTAATGCAGGTACCTCGCTTGACTAAAATTGTTATCAACAAAGGTATTGGCGCAGCTGTATCTGATAAAAAATTAGTTGATACAGGAGTTGAAGAGCTTGGGTTGATTACAGGACAGAAAGCAATTGCTACCATTTCTAAAAAGGCGGTTTCCAACTTTAAGTTGCGTGAAAATATGCCGATTGGAGCAAAAGTTACACTACGCGGAGATCGTATGTACGAATTCCTTGACCGTTTGACTTCTATCGCGATGCCTCGTGTACGTGATTTTAAAGGAATCAGCGACAAAGGATTTGACGGTCGTGGAAATTATACTTTTGGAGTGAAAGAACAAATTATCTTCCCTGAAATCTCTATCGAAAAGGTAAATAAGATTACAGGTATGGATATTACATTTGTTACTTCAACAAATTCTGACGAAGAAAGTTATGAATTATTGAAAGCACTTGGAATGCCTTTCACTAATGCGAATAAACAAGGATAATTCTTAAGATTAAGATATTTACCGACAATGGCAAAAGAATCAGTAAAAGCAAGGGAAAGAAAAAGACAAGCGCTGGTAGCTCGTTATGCTGAAAAGCGTAAAACGTTAAAGGCTGCTGAGGATTGGGTTGGACTTGACAAATTACCACGTAACTCCTCAGCTGTACGTTTGCACAATCGTTGCAAAATTACAGGAAGGCCTCGTGGATATATGAGAAAATTCGGAATTTCACGAGTTACGTTCCGGGAAATGGCCTCTGACGGTAAAATTCCGGGTGTTACAAAATCAAGTTGGTAGGAATACTTTCAATTCTGATTTCAATTACTTAACTTTGCACTCCCGTTTTAAGGGAGGGTTTAAACTAGGCATAAAAAATGTTAACGGATCCCATAGCAGATTATCTGACGAGACTCAGAAACGCCATCAAAGCGAAGCACAGGGTTGTTGAGATACCTGCATCCAACATAAAAAAAGAAATAACGAAGGTACTTTTTGATAAAGGGTATATCCAGAGTTATAAATTTGACGAAGTCGGCCCTCAGGGTGTAATCAAGATCGCCTTGAAATACAATCCTGTTACGAAACAAAATGCAATTGTAAAGTTGCAGCGCGTTAGTAAGCCAGGGTTACGCAAGTACTCCGGGACATCTACACTACCTCGCGTTTTGGGTGGTCTTGGAACTGTAATTATCTCTACATCGAAAGGTGTTATGACAGATAAGGAAGCCAAAACACTGAATGTAGGTGGAGAGGTGTTATGTTTCGTGTACTAATATTATAAAGTTATTCAGGAAATGTCACGAATAGGAAATAAATTAATCGCTATACCAGCCGCTGTCTCGATTTCAGTATCGGAAGACAATCTGGTTTCGGTAAAAGGTCCAAAGGGAATACTTACACAATCTGTTGACTCCGATATCATTATTGAAATCGAAGGAAATGAATTGAAAGTTAAGCGTCCTAGCGAACAAAAGCGCCACAAAGCTTTACATGGCTTGTACCGCTCACTGATCAACAATATGGTTATTGGTGTAGAAACAGGTTACAAAAAGGAGTTGGAAATCATCGGTGTTGGTTATAAAGCTACTGCCGTTGGAAATGTTTTAGAACTGAATCTTGGTTACTCACATAATATTTTTATGTCTGTTCCTGAAGAACTGAAACTTACAACTACTGCTGAAAAAGGTCAGAACCCAAAAGTGATTTTGGAAGGAATTGACAAGGAATTGATAGGTTCTGTAGCTGCGAAAATTAAGTCTCTGCGTAAAGTAGAACCTTATAAAGGTAAGGGTATCCGTTTTGTTGGTGAAATTGTTCGCCGTAAAGCTGGTAAATCTGCTAAGAAGTAGTACCTAGCCACAGGATGATTTTGTTAACTAAGTTTAGATAAGATTTAAAATGGCTACCTCAAAAGTAGATAGAAGACAACGCCTTAAATATCACATTCGTAAGAAAGTGAAGGGTAGTGCTGAACGTCCCCGTCTTTCGGTTTTTCGTTCAAACACCAGCATCTATGCTCAAATCATTGATGATATTCAAGGTATAACCCTGGTAAGTGCATCGACACTTGACCTTGGTGAAAGAAAAGAAAGTTCCAATGTAGAGGCAGCTCTGGCAGTTGGTAAAAAAATAGCCGAAAAGGCGCAGGCAGCAGGTATCTTAGCGGTGGTATTTGACCGTAATGGATATTTGTACCATGGTAAAGTTAAAGCATTGGCCGAAGGAGCTCGCGAGGGTGGCTTGAAATTCTAAGAATAAGCAAAAGACTATGTCTACAAATACAAAACCTTCAAAGGTTAACGAATCGGATCTGAAAGAACGCGTAGTAGCGATCAATCGGGTAGCAAAAGTAGTAAAAGGCGGTCGTCGTTTTAGTTTCTCTGCCATTGTGGTTGTGGGTGATGGAAAAGGTGTGGTAGGTCATGGACTAGGTAAGGCAAATGAAGTTACAGATGCTATTGCCAAAGGAATTGATGATGCTAAAAAGAATTTGATTCAAATTCCAATGTTGAAAAATACTGTTCCTCATGCTATGGAAGGTAAGTTCAGCGGAGGTTTTGTTTTGATCAAGCCGGCAGCTCCTGGTACAGGAGTTCTTGCAGGTGGTCCTATGCGTGCCGTTCTTGAAAGTGCCGGTATCAAAGATGTACTTGCTAAGTCAAAAGGCTCTTCGAATCCGCACAACGTAATTAAAGCGACAATTGACGCTCTTCTGAAAATGAGGGCACCTCATCAGGTTGCTTTCCAACGTGGAGTTAAATTGGACAAAGTATTCAACGGATAATCCTTATGGGATTATCCTTTACCTGAGAGTAATTATGTCAAAAGTACGTGTTACACAAATTAAAAGTATTATTGATCGTCCGGAAAGACAAAAGTTAACTATCAAAGCTTTGGGCTTAGGTAAGATTAACCGTACGGTTGAGCATGAAAATACGGACGCTATTGCGGGTATGATCCGTAAGGTAAGTCATTTAGTTTTAGTTGAAGAAATTTAATAAATACGAAAAGTATGAATCTTAGTTCATTAAAACCGGCAGCTGGATCCGTTAAAACCGGAAAACGTGTTGGACGTGGTCAGGGATCCGGATTAGGCGGAACTTCTGCACGTGGACATAACGGAGCGCAATCTCGTTCAGGATATAGCCGTAAAGCAGGCTTTGAAGGTGGCCAGATGCCTCTTCAAAGACGTTTACCAAAATTTGGGTTCAACAATATCAATAGAGTTGAATATAAAGCACTAAATCTTGATGCAGTTCAGGCTCTTGCTGAAAAGTTGAATGTAAATGTTATTACACTTGATTTGTTTCGTGAAAACGGGCTTTGTTCGAAAAAAGACCTTGTGAAAATTCTTAACCGTGGAGAAATTACTTCTGCTGTTGAGATTCAGGCAAATGGTTTTTCTTCTTCTGCCATTGCTGCAATTGAAAAAGCAGGTGGTAAAGCTGTTAAGTTGTAACCTTGTTGGTTCAGTTCTAAACCGTGTATGTTTGATTATCGAACAGATAATGTAAGCCCCATAACATGAAACGATTTTTTGAGACGATAAAACATATATTTTCGATTGAGGAGTTGAGAACAAGAATTCTCAACACTCTTTTGTTTATAACAATATTCCGTTTAGGGTCTTATGTAGCTTTGCCTGGTGTAGAACCGGATCAGATGAATTTTTCATCACAAGGTTTATTAGGTCTTCTTGATACTTTTTTAGGTGGAGCTTTTAGTAAAGCGTCCATATTTGCTTTGGGTATCATGCCTTATATTTCTGCTTCGATTGCTATTCAACTTTTGACTATGGCTTTGCCTTATTTTCAAAAGATGCAAAAAGAAGGAGAGTCAGGTCGCAAGAAGTTAAATCAAATTACAAGGGTACTGACGATTGTTGTTACCTTAGTTCAAGGTACTGCTTATTTGAATACAACCGTTCCTGATGAGGCCTTATTGGTTTCGCGGAGCTTGTTTTCTATTTCCTCTGTATTTGTTCTTGCAGCCGGAACTATGTTTTGCATGTGGCTAGGAGAGCGTATTACAGATAAAGGTGTAGGAAATGGTATTTCAATGTTGATTATGATCGGTATTGTTTCCCGTTTTCCCGGAGCAATTCTTAAAGAATTTTCTTCAAGAGGAACAGGTGGAATCTTACTTTTTGTCTTGGAAATTGTAGCCTTGTATTTTGTAATCATGGGTGCTGTGATGTTAACACAGGCAGTACGTCGTATCCCTATACAATATGCTAAACAAGTGGTTGGAAACCGGGTAATGGGTGGACAACGCCAGTATCTCCCTTTGAAACTGAACGCAGCAGGTGTTATGCCTATCATTTTTGCTCAGGCATTAATGTTCATTCCTTCCTTGGGAGCATCATATTTTGCAGAAAAAAGTGACTTTGCAAGCAACGTTGCTACTATTTTCGCGAACTATACAACTTGGCAGTACAATTTACTATTTGCTTTCCTTATCATTGTTTTCACATTTTTCTATACTGCAATCTCAGTTAATCCCCAACAGATTGCAGACGATATGAAAAGAGGAGGCGGTTTTATACCCGGTGTGAAGCCAGGTCAGCAGACTTCTGAATATATCAGTTCTGTATTGGACCGAATTACATTTCCAGGATCGTTGATGCTGGCACTTGTAGCTATTTTGCCTGCTTTTGCAGCTATGGCAGGTGTTTCAACCGACTTTGCACATTTCTTTGGAGGAACATCTTTACTAATTATGGTGGGTGTTGTTTTGGATACTTTGCAGCAAGTAGAAAGCTATCTATTGATGCGTAGGTACGAAGGACTTATGAAATCAGGCCGTGTGACTGGTAGAACTGAAAGTGTTGCTATCTGATTAGGAATGATTTATTTGAAAACAGAAGAGGAAATAACCCTCATTAAAGAAAGTGCTCAGGTTTTAGGTAAGGCTCACGCCGAAGTAGCACAATGGATCAAACCTGGTATTACTACAAAAAAACTGGATACAATTGCTGAGGACTATATAAGAAGCTACGGAGGTATCCCTTCTTTTAAAGGGTTTAATAATTTTCCTGCTTCCCTTTGCATGTCAGTGAATGAAGTTGTAGTACATGGAATTCCTGGGAACTATGAACTAAAAGACGGAGACATTGTTTCAATTGATTGTGGTGTTAAGCTAAACGGATTTCATAGTGATAGTGCTTACACATATCCTGTGGGAGAAGTATCAAAAGAGGTGATGGATCTTTTGACTGCTACGAAAAAGTCTCTTTACAAAGGCATTGAACAAGCAGTTGATGGATTAAGAATTGGTGACATAGGTTTTGCAGTACAGAATTATTGTGAAGAAAGAGGATATACTGTAGTTCGTGAACTTGTGGGACATGGTGTAGGAAGAGAATTACATGAAGGTCCTGAAGTTCCTAATTATGGAAAGAGAGGAAAGGGATTACGCTTGAAAGAAGGAATGGTTCTGGCGATTGAGCCAATGATTAATCTAGGAACTAGGTCTATTATGCAGGAAAAGGATGGCTGGACAATCCGAACAAGCGATCGTAAGTATTCTGCTCATTTCGAACATACGGTTGTAGTGCGTAAAGGAAAAGCCGAGATTCTTACCACTTTTGATTATATAGAACAAGTCACGGCGAATACCAGCCTAATGGTTGAAGTAAAGTAATAAAAGCTAAGAATGGCAAAACAAGCATCAATTGAACAGGACGGAGTAATTTTAGAAGCACTCTCCAATGCAATGTTTCGTGTAATATTGGAAAATAAGCATGAAGTTATTGCACACATATCGGGTAAAATGAGAATGCATTATATTAAAATTTTACCTGGTGATCGTGTAAAGCTTGAAATGTCTCCATATGACTTATCAAAGGCTCGTATTGTATACCGATACAAATAAGCCAAGAATTTGTATAGATTAGTTTAGGAAATAACTATTATAAGTAAGATGAAAGTCAAAGCATCAGTTAAAAAGCGCAGTGTAGACTGTAAGATCATACGCCGAAAGGGTAAAGTTTACGTAATAAACAAGAAGAACCCACGGTATAAACAAAGACAAGGTTAATAAATTATGGCACGTATTTCAGGAGTTGATATCCCCGACCGTAAAAGAGGCGAGATTGCCTTAACTTACATTTTTGGAATTGGTCGCAGTACTGCGAAGAAAATTCTGGACAAAGCTGGTGTGGATCTGGATAAAAAGGTACTTGACTGGACAGATGAAGAGTCAGGGGCAATTCGTTCTGTAATAACAGGCGAATATAAAGTTGAGGGAGCACTAAAGTCGGAGGTTCAATTGAGTATCAAACGCTTAATGGATATTGCTTGTTACCGTGGCCTTCGTCATCGTAAGGGATTGCCATTGCGCGGACAGAGAACCAAGAATAACTCTCGTACTCGTAAGGGTAAACGCAAGACAATCGCGAACAAGAAAAAGGCTACTAAATAAACAATGAGGGTGGTTTCAAAGCCACAACTTATTCCATAAGCAATGGCACAAAATAAAAGAAAAGACAAGGCAAAAAAGAGAGTTGTTGTAGTAGAGTCGGTAGGTCAGGTACATATCCGTGCTTCTTTCAACAACATTATTATCTCTATCACTAACAGCAATGGACAGGTGATCTCATGGGCTTCGGCTGGTAAAATGGGATTCCGTGGTTCTAAGAAAAATACTCCTTATGCAGCTCAGACTGCGGCACAAAACTGTGCACAGGTAGCGTTTGATCTTGGAATGCGTAAAGCTGAAATTTTTGTTAAAGGACCTGGTTCAGGTCGTGAGTCGGCAATTCGTACGATTCAGAATGCAGGAATTGAAGTAACCACAATCCGTGATATTACTCCACTTCCTCACAACGGATGTCGTCCTCCGAAAAGAAGAAGAGTTTAGTTTATTTTTTATCTATGATTCCTTCATTCGTAATTTGGACACTGGGGTTACAGAATGGTTATCATTAACATTACAACAATTAGTATCAAATGGCTCGTTACACAGGTCCCAAATCCAAGATTGCAAGACGCTATGGAGAACCTATCTTAGGACCAAGCAAAGCACTTGCAAAGAAAAATTACCCTCCCGGAGTACACGGAAAGGGGCGTCGTTCCAAAAAATCGGAATACGCATTACAATTGATGGAAAAACAAAAAGTTAAGTTTATTTACGGTATTCTTGAAAGACAATTCCGTAATCTATTCGAAAAAGCTTCTGTTAAAGAAGGTTTAACGGGTGAAAACTTACTTCGTTTCTGCGAAGCTCGTCTGGATAACACAGTTTATCGTTTAGGTATCGCTCCTACAAGACGTGCAGCTCGTCAGTTGGTTTCTCACAAACACATTCTTGTTGATGGAGAAATCGTAAATATACCTTCATATTCTTTACGTCCTGGACAAACTGTTACAGTTCGTGAAAAATCTAAATCTCTTGAAGCTGTTTCGGAAAGCTTAGCTGGCCACAGTTCCAAAGGTTTCAACTGGTTGGAATGGAATGGACAAGAGCTTTCAGGTAAGTTTATAACTTTCCCCGATCGTGAACAGATTCCGGAAAATATCAACGAGCAGCTTATCGTTGAGTTGTACTCGAAATAACAACAATCTTCAAATTTTTTACAGGCACGCTTCATTTTTGGAGCGTGCTTGTAGCCGAAAAACGGCAATATTTGCGATCGCAAAGGTAACGGTAGCGTGATCAACTATCATTTACTACTATAAAAGGAGCAAGGACTATGTCAATATTAGCTTTCCAAATGCCTGATAAGGTCGTCATGGAAAAAGCAGACGACTTTCACGGGTTGTTTGAATTTAAGCCTTTAGAGAAAGGTTATGGCGTAACAATCGGTAATGCGTTACGCAGGATTCTTCTTTCATCTTTGGAAGGCTATGCCATCACGAGCGTGAAGTTCCCTGGTGTGCTTCATGAATTTTCGTCCATTGAAGGTATTGTTGAGGATGTAACAGAAATCATCCTGAACCTTAAAATGGTTCGATTCAAAAAAGTGTCGGATTTAAACGAAAGCAGAATCGTTGTTAATCTTAAAAATGTATCGGTTATTACAGCCGGTGACATCAGCAAGTTTACCAGCGCTTTTGAGGTTTTAAATCCAGATCAAGTGATTTGTCACATCGATGATAACAAAGAGTTCGAAATGGAGCTCTTGTTGGATAAAGGAAGAGGATACGTTCCTGCGGATGAGCCAAGAGCAAATGAATTGCCTTTTGGATATATCGCAATGGACTCTATCTATACACCGATTAAGAATGTAAAATACAGCGTTGAAAACACACGTGTTGAACAACGTACCGATTACGAACGTCTTTTAATTGATATTCAGACAGATGGGTCAATCCACCCAGAAGATGCTCTTAAAGGAGCTGCGAATATTTTGATTCAACACTTTATGCTATTCTCGGATCAGACGATGACGTTTGAGAAACAGAAAGCTGAAGAAGACAATCAGGTTGATGAAGAGATGTTGCGTATGAGAAAATTGCTTAAAACTTCATTGTCAGAGTTGGATCTATCAGTTCGTGCTTACAACTGTTTGAAATCTGCCGATGTGAAATCTTTAGGTGATTTAGTTAGACTTGAAATTTCGGACATGATGAAGTTCCGTAATTTTGGTAAGAAATCTCTAACAGAGTTGGAGCAACTTGTTGCTGATAAACAACTCGTATTTGGAATGGATGTTGCCAAATATCGTTTGGACGAAGAATAAAATAAATTCCATAATAAGTCTGTATTCTGTAGCGCGTAATCACTGCGCAGCTCGAAGCAACTAAACAAAAACAAAATGAGACACGGAAGAAAAGTTAATCACCTGGGAAGAACGCATTCACACAGAAAAGCAATGCTTGCGAATATGGCTTCCTCGTTGATTCTTCACAAAAGAATTGAAACAACGCTTGCAAAAGCAAAAGAACTTAAAAAGTTTGTTGAGCCTTTGCTAACTCGTGCAAAAGAAGATACTACGCACAATCGTCGTGTGATCTTTGGTTACCTGAATGACAAAGAATCAGTTAAAGAACTTTTTGGTACTATTTCTGATAAAATTGCAGACCGTCCGGGCGGATATACGCGTATCATCAAATTGGGTAACCGTTTGGGTGATGCAGCTGAAATGTCCTTGATGGAACTTGTTGACTTCAACGATGCATTATTGCTTGCTAACGCAGACAAACCTGTGAAAACTCGTCGTAGTCGTCGTGGTGGTAAAAAAGAAGGCGGATCTGAAACGCCAGCAGTAGAGGCAGCAGCTCCTGTTGCACCTAAGGCTGATTTCCCGATTGTAGCCGAAGATGAAACGCCGGAAGCTCCAAAGGCAGCGTCTGATGAATCTCAAGAAGATGCTAAAAGTGAATAATATAGTGCAAAGCATCTGATTATATTATAGCAAAAGGGTTAAACGTTTTCGTTTAACCCTTTTTTATGACCAAAATTATATAGTTTTGCAGCGCCAAATTAAAACTTAGAATACCAGTTTATTTTCTCGTACCGGTATTGAACTGGTTTAAGTACGGGAATGTTACAATTAGCAAATCGATTTAACCATATATGAATCAGAAAAAAGAGGCTTTATTGCTGCTGGAAGACGGAACAGCATACAGAGGGTTAGCTTTAGGAATAGACGGCACAACCGGGGGCGAGATCTGCTTTAACACGGGAATGACGGGGTATCAGGAAATTTACACTGACCCTTCCTATTTTGGACAAATCATAGTGAATACCAATTCTCATATCGGAAATTATGGTGTTCAATTACAAGATGAAGAAGAATCAAGTTCAATAAAGATCCGCGGAATGGTTTGTAATAACTTTTCCACAATCTTTTCCCGCGATACAGCAGATTTTTCATTACAGGAATATTTTGAAAGAGCAAAAATTGTTGGTGTAAGCAATGTAGATACAAGACATATTGTTCGCCACGTTCGTGAAAAAGGAGTAATGAACGCGATCATCTCTTCACAAATTCTTGATGAAAAAGAATTAATGGATGAGTTGCACAAGATTCCTTCCATGGATGGATTGGAGCTTTCTTCGCAGGTAACTACGGAAACTCCTTATTACATGGGAACAGAAGCCGGAAGCAAATGGAGAATTGCTGTTATGGATTATGGGATTAAGAAAAGTATCCTGAATAACCTTACGCAGCGTGGCTGTTATTGCAAGATTTTCCCTGCAAAAACATCATTCAAAGAAGTAATGGATTGGAAACCTGACGGATTTTTTATTTCGAACGGACCAGGAGATCCGGCTGCAATGACGTATGCTGTTGAAACAGTCAATGAAATGGTTAAGACAAGTAAACCATTATTTGGAATTTGCCTGGGCCATCAGCTATTGGCTTTGTCGAGTGGAATTAATACCTATAAAATGCATCATGGGCATCGTGGTCTGAATCACCCGGTTAAAAACCTGATTACCGGTTTATGTGAAATAACTTCACAGAATCATGGTTTTGCAGTTAACCCCGATGAAATTTTAAATCATCCGGATGTAGAAGTTACACACGTTAACCTGAACGATAAAACGATTGAAGGTATTCGTCGTAAAGATTATCCGGCATTCTCGGTACAATACCATCCGGAAGCATCACCAGGACCGCACGATTCCCGTTATTTATTTGATGAATTTACTAAGTTGTTATCAGAAGCTTAGTATCAATCATATACCAAAAGAAAAGCCTTTCATTGTGAGAGGCTTTTCTTTTGGTATATAAACAAGTGTAATCTTACAGATTTTCTTCAATCAGCTTTCTGAATTCCGATTCTTCCATTAAGCCGTTTTTACGTAACAACAATTTTCCATTTTTATAAAAAAGAAAAGCCGGAATTTCATCAATACCCAGTTCCTTTGCCAATGCTTTGTTTTGATCGTAATGGATGGTCTCAATCTTTGCCTTTGATTTATATTCTTCAGCTAATTTATGAACCGTAGGAAGCATTTTAATACAAGGGGCACACCAAGGCGCATAAAAATCTACCATAACCAGTTTGTCTGAACTTGTAAGTTTCTTAAAATCTGATGAGCTCATTCCTTTATTGGAAGCCGAGGCATTCTTAGGTGCATCGATTAATTTCCCGGAAGAAGTCCATTTCATAAACCCGCCCTGCATTTCATAAACATCAGTAAAACCTTTTTCGTGAAGGACTTTGGCAGCGGCAGAACTTCGCCCTCCGGAAAGACAATAAACAAATACAGGTTTATTTTTATCCAGCTTTTCAACCTGCTCTTTAAAAGCTGCATTTTTGTAATCAATATTTTCAGCCTTTTCCAAATGTCCCTGACTATATTCATCCGGGGTTCTTACATCCAGTAACTGTGCCTGTTTTGTTGCATTCAGCTTATTTTGGAAGTCATCGGTAGATAACTGAGTCTGTGCCAGTACCGCCGAAGCAATTAGCAATATGCTCAGAAAGGATATGAGAATGCTTTTCATTATGTAAGATTTAATTTTACGATTATGTAAATTTACGCTAAAATGGAATGTCGGCTCACGTATGACATTTTTTTTGTGTTATTTTGTAGCGTTAATATATCCATTTCAAATCAAACCCAAAGCTGCAAATGAGTACGATTCAGTCAGTACATGCAAGACAAATTCTGGATTCAAGAGGAAACCCTACAGTAGAAGTAGATATTCGTACCGAAAATGGTTATTTAGGACGCGCTGCCGTGCCTTCCGGAGCATCTACAGGTAAGCACGAAGCAGTAGAACTTCGCGATGACGACAAAAGTGTATATGTTGGAAAAGGAGTTTTGAAAGCTGTTGAAAATGTTAATGATATCATTTTCCCTGAATTGATCGGCGCTTCTGTTTTCGAACAAAACCTGATTGATAAAATAATGCTTGAATTGGATGGTACGCCAAACAAAAGCAAGCTGGGTGCTAACGCAATCCTAGGTGTTTCTCTGGCTGTTGCGAAAGCTGCTGCTCAGGAAGCAGGCCTTCCATTGTATCGCTATATCGGTGGTGTGAATGCAAATACACTTCCTGTTCCAATGATGAATATTCTAAATGGTGGTAGCCATGCGGATAATTCAATCGACTTTCAGGAATTTATGATCCTTCCTGCGAAAGCTGATACTTTCTCTGAGTCCCTTCGTATGGGTGTTGAAGTATTCCATACTTTGAAAACGGTGTTGAAAAGCAAAGGATATTCTACAAACGTTGGTGACGAAGGTGGTTTTGCTCCAAACATCAAATCAAATGAAGAAGCGATTGAAATCGTTATTCAGGCGATTGAAAAAGCAGGTTACAAACCAGGTGAAGATATCTTTATCGCAATGGATGCTGCTGTTTCTGAATTCTATGAAGATGGTTTCTATCACTTCAAAAAATCAGATGGCCGTAAACTGACATCTCCTGAAATGGCTGACTACTGGACTCAGTGGGTTGCTAAATATCCGATTATCTCGATTGAAGATGGTATGGACGAAGATGACTGGGCAGGTTGGAAAACACTTACTGAATCGATCGGTTCTAAATGTCAATTAGTAGGAGATGATTTATTTGTAACAAACGTAACACGTTTACAGCAGGGAATCGAATCTCAGATTGCTAATGCTGTTTTGGTTAAAGTAAACCAGATTGGTACTTTGACTGAAACAATCGATACTGTTAATCTTGCTAAAAGAAATAGTTATAAAACCATCATGTCTCACCGTTCTGGTGAAACTGAGGATTCTACCATTGCTGACCTAGCAGTAGCGTTGAACACAGGACAGATCAAAACAGGTTCTGCTTCTCGCTCTGACCGTATGGCGAAATACAACCAGCTTCTTCGTATTGAAGAAGAATTGGGAGAAAGCGCTTACTTCCCAGGATTGAAATTCTAATTAAATAATAGTGAAACCGGAGCTTAGGCTCCGGTTTTCTGTTTTCCTGCCATGACCAATTTCAAGAAGTTTTTACAATACATGCGGAAATTCTATACGGCAACGCTTGTGGTATGGCTAATCTGGATTTTGTTTTTAGATAACAACAATCTGAAAGTAGTACTATCCAACCGTGTCAAGATGAAGGAGCTGGAAAAAGAAAAAAGCATTCTTGAAAATAAAATAAAACAGGTAAAAAAAGAACGTAATGAAGTATTTGGTAATCCCAAAATGCTTGAAAAATGGGCCCGCGAAAAGTATCTGATGCGTAAACCTAAAGAAGACGTTTACGTTATCGTTGATGAAAATAATCAGCCGGTCGAAAGCCGGAAGAAAGAATGAACACGTAGGCTTTGTTCATAATTATAATTCTAGCACTCCTATACCTTGATCAACGTACTTTTTATTTGTTTAGGGAATATTTGCCGGTCACCCATTGCAGAGGGGGTTTTTAAGAAGCTGGTTACCGAAAAAGGATTGGATCACGTCATTCAATGCGACTCTGCCGGTACTGCGGCTTACCATACTGGCAGCTTACCTGATAAGCGCATGCGAAAAGTAGCATCCGCTCATAACATTACACTTACACATCAGGCAAGACAGCTTTCCTTTGAAGATTTTATAAATTTCAATTACATCATGGCGATGGATGATTCTAATTTCGAAAATATTCGAAAAGAAAGCTTCCGGGCTCATGGATTTTATTTACCTGAAGATCAGTTATATTTATACAGGATGTTCGATCCTGACCGGGGTAGGGCTATAAATGTACCTGATCCTTATTACGGAACGTACTCAGATTTTGAAGAAGTATATGAAATTGCAGAAAGAAGCGGAACTGCCTTTCTGGATTTTTTAATTGAAAAATATGAACTGATACAAGAACATGATTATAAGGAAATTGCTCCGGATAATCATGTTTCATAGAAAATTAATTGCAGAAATTTAAACAAGTACGAAATTGGGAAAAAAAGTAATTCTTATCATTATGGACGGCTGGGGAATTGCCAAAGCCGGAGAGGAAAACCGTTCAGCTGTATTAGCCGCCAATACTCCGTTTTATGACAGTATCTTAACAAAATATCCTCATAGCAGACTGGAAGCAAGCGGACTGGCCGTGGGTTTGCCGGATGGACAAATGGGTAACTCAGAAGTGGGACATACCAACCTGGGTGCAGGCCGTGTAGTATATCAGGATCTTGTGAAAATAAATCTTGCTGTATCTTCAGGATCCTTAGCAAATGAGCCTGTTTTGTCAGATGCTCTAAATTTTGCGAAGGAGAATAATAAAAAAGTACATTTTATCGGATTGGTTTCCGATGGAGGTGTACACTCACATATAGATCATGTAAAAGGCTTATGCCGCATTGCTGCTGATAAAGGTCTGAGCAATGTTTTTGTTCATGCTTTTACGGATGGACGTGATACGGATCCGAAAAGTGGCCTGGGTTTTCTGACAGAACTGCAGCAAACCATGGCTGCAAGTACAGGTCAGATCGCCAGCGTTACAGGCCGGTATTATGCAATGGATCGTGATAAGCGCTGGGAGCGTGTAAAACTGGCATATGATGCCATGGTTCTGGGTGAAGGAAAGCATGTAAAGGCTGGTGGTATTCTGTCAGCGATAGAAGAATCTTACGAAGCAGGTGTTTCAGATGAATTTATCCAGCCGATTATCGCGGTGAAAGAAGATGGATCACCGGTAGCCGTTATTGAAGAGAACGACGTTGTCGTTTGTTTCAATTTCCGTACAGACCGTGGCCGTGAAATTACTGAAGCACTTACGCAGCAGGATTTTCACGAGCAGAATATGCATAAGCTGAATCTACGTTATATCACGATGACCAATTATGACGACACCTTTAAAGGGGTTTCTGTCATTTTTGATAAAGATAATCTGAATAATACGTTAGGAGAAGTTTTGGAAGCAGCGGGTAAAAAACAGATCAGAATTGCTGAAACTGAAAAATATCCGCACGTAACATTTTTCTTCTCAGGCGGCCGCGAAAAACCTTTTGAAGGTGAGACCCGTTTGTTAAGTCCTTCTCCAAAAGTAGCTACGTATGATCTTCAGCCTGAAATGTCTGCATTCGGACTTCGTGACCTGATTGTACCGGAATTGATAAAAGAAGAGGTAGATTTTGTATGTCTTAACTTTGCCAACGCTGATATGGTGGGTCATACTGGAATTTTTGAAGCGGCTGTAAAAGCTTGTGAAACGGTTGATCAATGTGTACAATCCGTAGTGACCACAGGTCTTGAACATGGCTATACATCCATTATTATTGCGGATCATGGCAATTCAGATTACATGGCAAACGATGACGGATCACCCAACACAGCGCATTCGCTGAATCTTGTTCCCTGCATTTTAGTAGACAATACTTATCAGCAGCCGATTAAAGATGGTAAACTTGCTGATATAGCACCTACTATTCTGGATCTGATGGGTATTGCAAAGCCGGATGTAATGTCGGGTAATAGTATTTTGTAAACTATACTGCTGTAAAAGGTGTTATTTTTGTCAGGGCGTCTGTAATCGATGCTCTGACTTTTTTTATACCAAAAGAACTATTTTTGATCTGCTTTTTTACAGAATATGAATAATAAATTAATGCTTTTTCCTTCTAAATTTTCTTTATTCAGATCACTTGTTTGTTTGTTTGCCGGAATTATTTTTTTGCTGACAAGTTGCGATTCTCCTCAGGAAAGACAGAGCAAAGTCAAAAATTATTACGATTTAAAAGGATTTATAGAAACGCAGATTTCTATGCTTAACCAGGAAAAACCAGAAGTCACTAAAATGATGAAAGTGTCGGATAAGCAAGAGACGCGTTCTTCAAAGGATGTGGACTGGAAAAAAGAGCTTGAATTGTTTTCTCAGGCAGATATTAACAAACCTGCATATAGTAAAAGTTATGAAATAGAAAAACCGGACTCAGCTACTGTAATATATACGTTGAAAAAAGAAGAAACTTTACCTGTTCGATATGTGAAAATTATATTAGATAAGAAGTCAGGAAATCCAATATCCATTCAGGCTTTGCTCAGGGCTGAAAATAAGTTGTACCAGTCTGAGAAAAATATAAGTTTATCCGGGCTGATTCAAAACAACAGGTGGATTTTGCAATCTTATTCTATCCGGGGATATCAAAAACTTGCTACAATGGATAGGAAGTTATTTGATATATCTGCGCAGGTAAACTACTAAAATACACTGCAACATTTTGTCCTATTTTGCCCTATTTTGTGGGTGCTGTCCTCATTGCCCTAAAGCATAAATCCTCCTGATATTTCATCCATTTATAAGCTAGGTAATCGTTGTTTTTATTAGAAATAGGCTTAAATGATTTAAAAAGAAAGTTTTGTAATAAAATCTTAAAAAAATCTTTAATTATATCTTCTAAATTCGGGCAGTGTTTAATGAAAAGGAATGATATTGGTAAATAGCTTTCAGAGTTTAACTGAATATGAATAAATCAATATTATATAACCTAAATTAAACATAGTATCAATGCAGCAGCAACCAGAACAAAAGAACAAGCAGACAATAGCATGGGCAATGGTAGTTGTCCTAGGTCTTGCAACAGCCATGTTTGGTTATTTATTCACTACACAAAAAAGTGAATTGACTCAGCAAGAATCACTGGTAGTAGAAAAAGCCAGAGAACTGGCATTAACGAAAACAAAACTTGATTCAATCTCGACAGTATTGGATACCAAAATTGCTGAAATTGAAAAATTAGGTGGAGATGTTACTGAGCTGACAAAAATGAAGACTCAGCTTGAAGCGGACAAAGCAGCGTTTCGTAAAAGTAACAAAGTGGAAACCAGAAAGTACCTTGCTAAAATTAAAGAGTACGAAAAGTTTCTTGTTGAAAAAGATGAAGTTATTGCTCAGCTTAAATTGGAAAATGAGCATTTGGTAGCCTCTAATGATTCGCTTAGTACACACGTAGGAACATTAACAAGTGAAAGAGAAAGACTGGTACAGCGCCAGGCAGAGCTTACTGACTCTGTTGTAACATTTACAGCAGCAAATAAAGAATTGTCTGCAAAGGTAAGTCAGGCTGCTTCTCTTAAAGCGCAGAATCTTAAAGTGCTTACGGTTAACGCAAGAGGAAAAACAAAAGATAAAGAAGAGTATAAAGCTAAACGTGTAGACAAACTAAAATTAACTTTCAACCTGCCTGAAAATGCTTTAACTGCACAAGAGTCTAAAGATATTTATCTTAGAGTACTTGATCCACAAGGAGCAGTAGTATCAAATGATGCAACAGGTTCAGGAGAGTTTGAAGTGGACGGTGCGCCATCAAAATTCACAGCACGTGAATCAGTAGCTTACCAGAATAATAATCAGAAAGTAGAAATGCTGTATGACAACGCGGAACTTCGTCCGGGAAAATACAGTGTTGAACTTTATTCAGAAGGTTATAAAATCGGAGGAACTAACTTCACTATCAAGTAATAACTCTGACAGTGGATTGAAAATAAAGAAGAGCGGGACATTCATTTGTCCTGCTCTTTTTTACTTTCAATGCTTTAATCCTATACTTCGTTTTGGTTTCGGATAATCTGGATGAACCGCTGCAGCTCTTCTGCTCTTTCCGGACTTACCTCAGGATAGTTCATATCCATTTTCTTTAACTCTTCTATAATAATACTTCCAACAATCAGGCGTGTATTTTTCTTATCATCTGCCGGCACTACAAACCAGGGAGATTTCTTCGTCGCAGTTTCATTAATCGCATCTTCGTACGCTTTCATGTAGTCATCCCAGCTATCACGTACCTTTACATCCTGCTCTTCAAATTTCCAGTTTTTATTAGGATCTTCTATGCGTTCGATCAAACGGTCAGCCTGTTCTTTTTTTGATACATTTAGGAAAAATTTGATAACACGGATTCCATTACGATACAGATATTTTTCAAGGTTTTTAATATCAGAATAACGTTGTTCCCAAAGTTTATCCAGATCTGCTGTAATTTCCACCGGTAATTTTTGTGAATTCGTTAAGATGGTTGGATCAACTTTAACAACCAGTACTTCCTCATAATAACTACGGTTAAAAATAGTAATAGTACCACGCTGTGGAAGTACATTATTGGTTCGCCACAAAAAATCATGGCCTAGTTCTGTATCTGAAGGGCGTTTGAACGAATGAATTTTAACACCTACCGGATTTACACCCGCAAGTACATGTTTGATGGTTCCGTCTTTGCCGGCAGCATCCATAGCCTGAAAAATGATTAGTAGTCCGTAGCGGTTATGCGCATACATTTTGCTTTGCAGCTCATCCATTTCCAGAACGTAGTCTTTAAGCATTTCTTCATATTCCTGCTTATCATCATAAATATCTTTAAAGCTTGTTTTTGCTTTACTGATATCAAATTTTTCTGTGCCGTCTACACGAAATTCACTCGACTTGAAATGAGACATATTTGATTTTAGTTAATTGGATGAAAATGTAATTGGTGTTTATTTATAATCTCAATAGTTATAACGAATAATAAAATATTTAAGAAATCTGATCATTATAGTTTTTTAAAAATTGTTCAAGTTTTGCAAAAGCCCGGGCCCGATGGCTTAGTTCGCCTTTTTCCTGCATACTCATTTCAGCAAATGTGCGGTCATGGCCTTCCGGTACAAAAACAGGATTATAGCCAAATCCGTTTGTTCCTCGTTTTTCCATACTGATTTTTCCCTTTATTTCTCCATCAAACTGATAGTACCTTCCATCCAGCACCAGTGTAATAACTGCTACAAACCTTGCATTGAGATTTTCCTGACCTGCCAGTTTTTGCAAAAGCAAATTCATATTATCCTCAGCATTTCTCTGCGGTCCGGCATAATAAGCAGAGTGAACTCCAGGTTCACCATTCAAAGCTTCTACTTCAAGCCCTGAATCATCTGCAAAACAGCTTACAGCATAATTGTTCCACACGAATTCTGCCTTTTCATACGAGTTTTCAGGTATGGTATCATGCGTCTCCGGTATTTCTTCCGTACAGCCAATTTCTTTTAAAGTAGTCAATGTAAAAGAATCACCAAGGAGTGCCTGTACTTCTTCCAGTTTATGTGCATTATTGGTAGCAAAGCAAAGTTTCATTTGTCTGTTCTGATTGGTAAAATAGAGATGCAGTTTAATAAAAAACGGCCACTTCCGAAGAAGCAGCCGTTCATTTTATGCCAATAACCTTTGATTATCTTGTTGGAGCAGGCATTGGAGGTGTTGCTGGTTTAGCTCCTTTTGTAAAATCGATCAACTCAACGTCGAACAACAGTACTGAGTTTCCAGGAATAGCACCTGGTGAACCGTCTACGCCGTAAGCCAATCCTGATGGAATGATCAAGGTGCGTTTTCCGCCTTTTTTCATCATCATAATTCCTTCTTCCCAACCCGGGATCACCATGCCTACACCAACCTGGAAGTCGATTGGCTTACCTGTATTTTTAGAACTGTCAAATACTTTTCCATCCAAAAGTTTACCTGTATAATGTACTTTAACATTATCTCCCTGCGAAGGTGTTTCACCTGTACCAACTACTTCGTCTACATAATACAAACCTGAGGCAGTATGCTGTGCTTTGGCAGTCAGATTATTTTTTGCCAGGTAATCCTGGATTACTTTTTCATCTACTGCTTTTTGCTTAACACCGGCTTCTGTCTGTTGTTTCTGGAATTCCTCAGAAGTAAGAACGCTCAAAACTTTAACCGTAAAAGTAATTTCTGAACCTTTTTTGATCATCGGAGGCAAAGGCTGCATCATTTTTGCGAAAAGTGTATCCGCATTAATAAAGAACGTAGCACTGTCACCCGCTGCCAAAAGAGCAAGACCCTCTTCAAAACTTCCTTTAAATGGTGGAGCTTGAAGAACCAGTTTTACAGGTGTTTTATCTTTATAAGTATCACGCAGTACAGAATCTGCTCCGTTTTTCAGAACCAGATTGAATGACATGATATCACCTAATTTTGCTTTACGGGCAGCATCGTCATGTTCAAAAATCTGATATTTAAGGCCATTTTCCGTAACCTTTGTCTTGTACTTGTCGCAGGCTGTTGCGAGAATGGCTATGCCTAGTACATAACCGATTGATTTAAAATTCATTGGATTGTATTAATTAAAAAGTATTTATGTGAATATTTTAATATTATTATTGGATTAATCAACTTTGAGCAATTCTTCCTGATATTTTGGAAGTATGGATAAAAACAAGTCAACGGTATCCTGAATGGAAAGTTCGGTTCTGCCGCCTGAAGCATTTTTGTGGCCGCCTCCATTAAAATATGTACTGGAAACCTCACGAACCGAAAAATCTCCCACAGACCGGAAAGAGATTTTAATTTCTCCTTTTCTTTCAATGAACAAAGCCGACATAACTACATTTTCAACCTGCAGGCCATAATTCACAATGCCTTCAGTTTCGCCCGGGCTTGAATGAAATCTAACAAGTTCAGCATCAGTAAGCACCATGTAAGCGGTACGGTATTCAGGCAGTACAATTAGTTTCTGCGATAAAACGTATCCTAAAAACTGCAGGCGTGACAAAGGAGAATTATCATAGATCAAACGGTGCACTCTGCTGGTATCAAATCCTGTCAGCATCAGGTCTGCAATAGCCAGATGAACTGCCGGTGTTACATTTCCATGCCGGAAAGAACCTGTATCGGTCATAATTCCGGCATACAGATTTTCTGCCATCGGAATGTCAAAAATATCAGTTGTCGGAACATCTCCTTCAATCTCTTTTATCAATGCATAAACCAGCTGCGCTGTTGCGGCTGCGGTGGTATCCCAAACCATCCATTTTGCAAAATGCTCAGGTTCTAAATGATGGTCAATCAGCAATTTAGGTGCTTTTGCATCTTGTACAACTCTGCCCAGATCTTTCAATCGTGACAAGGCCGAAAAGTCGAGGCAGCATATTAAAGTAGCTTCGTCAATTTTTTTTCTGCATTTTCCCTGGTCACCTGATTTTTCATAAACCAGAACTTCACTCATTCCTGGCAGCCAGCGAAGGTTGGCAGCATAGTCAGTCGGACTGATTACAGTTACTGAATGTCCTTTTCGGGATAAATAACTTGCCCACCCAAGCGAAGAACCCAGCGCATCAGCGTCAGGATCTCTATGCATCGTGATGATGATTTTTTGAGGTGTAGACAGAAAAGCGACTAGCTCTTCAACGGTTTGATTCACAGTTATTTAATTCAATAAAGAAAACTTGGACCTGCATTTTGATTGCAAAATTAACAAAACTGTTGGGATTTGTTTAATGTTGAGTACTAAAGGCTTATTATGTGATGAATGTTTTTGGGTGGAAATCAGGTTCCGGATAGATTTGCTGGCTATATAAAATGAAAATCGTAGTTTTGCTCACAAATTAATTTAGCAAACTATATGTCAACGAATAAGACCTTCACAATGATTAAGCCGGATGCCGTAGCAGACGGACATTCAGGTGCTATTATCAAAATGATTGAGGCTGCGGGATTCCGTGTTGTGGCTTTAAAGAAAACACAGTTAACTTCTGAACGTGCGGGAGAATTTTATGCAGTACACAAAGATCGTCCTTTTTACAACGATCTATGTGCTTACATGTCATCAGGACCTATCATTCCTATTATTCTGGAAAAAGAAAATGCTGTGGCTGATTTCCGTACTCTAATTGGTGCGACCAATCCTGCTAATGCAGATGAAGGAACAATACGTAAGTTGTTTGCAAAATCCATGGAGGCAAATGCCATTCACGGTTCGGATTCTGATGAAAATGCAGCAATAGAAGGAAATTTCTTTTTTGCATATACGGAACAATTCTAAAAACATTTTATAAAAAAGCGGTCCTTTCGTCATGAAGACAAAAGGACCGCTTTTTTATGTCTCTACGTTATTTAACCGTCGCAAGTGTTTTGTTAACAACCTGAATCATACCGTTGTCGGCATTAACGTTTTTAGTAATGATATTGGCTGTTTTGTTAAGAATAAAGGTCGTAGTACCTGGCGCCTGTGATACAGCAATGCTGTCTCCTTTAACTAAGCTCCCATAATTTTTTATTTTAAGGTTATCATAAAGAAGTCTTTCTCCAACAAGGTGTTTATAGACAAATGCACGGGCAGAATCCTTGTCTTTGTCCTTATCCATTGCGTTGACCATTGCACTTGTAATACCGGAGGCAATAAATGCAGCATTGTTTGGGGCAAAGAGGGTTACATTTTCAGTCCGTAAAGCATCACTCAGATCATTGGCTAAAATAATTTCCCTTAACGTAGAAAATTCACTGTTATGAAGAATTACGTCGGTAATCGTTTCAGGTTTTACAACGTCTTCCTCATTTTCTTTACAAGATATTATTATACCGCTAAATAATGTAACAATCAAAAAAAATGCCGTGTAACGTCCTATAAAGTTAATTTTTTTCATAGCTTCGGATCAGTTTAATTTTTGTAAAACTAATTTTTTTTATTCCTAACCCCAAAAACAAGATGTTAAAGTTTAAATTCTTAACCGCGTGCTGTGCGGTAGTTCTGTTTGCAAGTTCTGCTTTTTTAGCCATAAAAGAGGATGTGAACGCACCGGAAAAAAAAGCTGTAAAATTGTTTAACGGTAAAGATCTGACTGGCTGGAAAATCAACGGGACTGAAAAATGGTATGTTGAAAAAGGCGAACTGATCTGCGAAAGCGGTCCTGATAAAGAATATGGTTATCTGACAACGGACAAATTTTATAAAAATTTCGATTTGTCTCTAAAATTCAAACAGGAAGCCAATGGAAACAGCGGTGTATTTTTCAGATCTACTGTAACCGGTACCAAAGTTTCCGGATGGCAGGTTGAAGTAGCTCCGCCAAACCATGATACAGGCGGAATTTACGAATCTTACGGTCGCGAATGGCTTGTTAAAATTCCTGATGAGAAAGAAGGTTTTCTTAAAATGGGAGAATGGAATACCTTACGTATCCGTGCCAATGGCCCGAAAGTACAGACATGGCTGAATGGCCATGAAATGGTTAATTTTGACGATGAAAAAATTGGAGCTGCTGATGGATCCATTGCCTTGCAGATTCACTCAGGCGGTGGTATCAAAATGCACTGGAAAGATATGATGCTGGAAGAACTCTAGTTTTAAACTCTATCCCTGGCTGTTCATTTCGGCTATTGCCAGGATCGAGCCGCCTAAATGCACAGTTTGTCCGGGAATAAAAAAAAGACCTTATGGTTACTCGCTTTGTGTTGGTACAAACACGAGCCTGTCAGCCATGAGGTCTTTGGATTTATAGTAAAGACCATTTGACAATCTTGGGTAATAGAATTTTTATTTTCAAAGGATTCAAAAGCATTTTAATAGGGAAATAGAGGATTGTCATGTTCAACTTGAGAACCTTATAACTGTAAAACGGAGGCACTCATAGCGAAGTGATTCGCCATCTTCTTGATAATTAATCACCTTACTTCCTGGCAGCCTGTTAGAAATAATGATTTTGAACAAGGCATACTTATTCCTAAATTGCGCCCTCGTTAAAATCTGACAGCTTTATTATTATTATAATTTACTGTTTATCAGTACCTTTATAATAATGATATAGACTTTAGTAGTTAGAATTTATTATTTTCCGACACAGTTGTGCCCTAAACTGCGTACTCAAATGAGAGCAGATGGTATACATTGCATGCCGGAATTAAAAAAAACATCAAATAGATTTATAAGATCGGCGTATAATGGTTCGTTTGTTTTTGTTAAAAAAGGTTAAAAGAGTTCAGAGCTAATGAAAGAACTCATTGATTCGGGCAATCTGCCTAAGCACATTGCCGTTATCATGGACGGCAACGGACGGTGGGCACAGAACCAGGGAGCGGCACGTGTATTCGGCCATCGGAATGCAATTAAAGCAGTTAGGGAGGTGACCGAAGCATGTGCAGAGCTTGGAGTTCCTTTTTTGACACTTTACGCATTTTCAACGGAGAACTGGGCACGTCCGCAATTCGAAGTCCGCGCTTTAATGGAGTTACTGGTTCAGTCTATCCGTAATGAAATCCCCACCATGCTTAAGAACAACGTCAGGCTGGATACCATTGGTGATATCAAAAGCTTGCCGGATAGCTGCCAGAGACAGCTTGCCGAAGCCATCGAAATTACCCGTGAAAACACAGGGCTCAATCTTATTCTTGCACTAGGGTATAGTGGCAAATGGGATATTATCCAGGCGACCAGGCAGCTTGCAGAAGATGTACAAAAAGGAATCTTAAAGCCTGAAGAAATCAACGAAACTTTGTTGAACAAAAATCTTTCTACACAAGATCGTCCCGAAGTAGATCTGATGCTGCGTACAGGAGGAGATCATCGGATCAGTAATTTCTTGTTGTGGCAATTGGCTTATGCAGAGCTGTATTTTTATAAAGACCTTTTTTGGCCCGATTTCCGCAGGGAGCACCTTTATGAGGCAATTTTGGCTTACCAGAAAACGGAACGACGTTTTGGTAAAACAGGCGAACAAGTAAAAGCGAATGGAGCTAAGTAGAATTATATGAACCTGGTGAGAAACTTTATTAAAACATTCGTAAAAAGTAATTGGGCACTAACAGGATTTTTGTTGTGCTGGTGTTTTTCGGCTGAGGCGCAAAAGATAGGATTAGGAAGCAACGCAAAACCTGCTGCTGCAACCTCCAATATGGGCATTGATCCTGCAAATCCAAAAGAATATACAATTGCAGAAGTTACTGTTTCAGGAACACAGTTTCTGGATCCTAATTCCATGGTCTCAATCTCAGGATTAAAACCGGGTGATAAGATTCGTGTACCGGGCCCTGCTATTCCATCTTCTATTAAAAGAATGATGGATTTTGGAACCTTGGATGATGTTGAAATTGCAGCAACCAAAGTAGAAGGAGAAAAAATATGGTTGAATATTCATATCAAAGAACGTCCAAGACTTTATAAAGTATCTTTCTCCGGAATCCGTAAAGGAGAAAGAGAAACGCTGAATGATAAGGTAAAACTGATCAAAGGCCGCGTGATTACACCCACTGTAATTAAGAATACACAACTGGTTATCAAAAAATATTATCTTGATAAAGGCTTTTACAATACTCAGGTTAAGGTATTGCAAATCCCGGATTCTACCCGCGGACAGGCTACGCTTAATTTTACTATTAATAAAGGAAGCAAAGTAAAAATCGAGAAGATTAACATTGAAGGTAATACCGAGATCAGCAGCAGTACCCTGAAAAAGAAAATGAAAGGTACCAAGCAGAAACGTATTGGCCGTTTGTTTAATCCTTCTAAATATATACCTAAAAAGTATGATGAGGATAAGGAAAAACTTATCGCTTATTACCGTAAAAGCGGATATAGGGATGCTACCATTGAATTCGATACGATAAAAAGTAACGGAGAAACGATCAGCATCGACATGAAAATTGATGAAGGTAAAAAATACTTTTACCGTAATATTACCTGGACCGGTAATTACCTGTATCCATCCAAAGCACTGGGCGAGAAACTGGGAATTGTAAAAGGTGATGTTTACAATCCGGAAGAACTGGACAAGAAAATCAATGGTATTCCGGGAAATGATATCAGCTCCATTTACATGGATGACGGTTATTTGTATTTCCGTATTGAACCTACAGAAAAAGCAGTGGAAGGTGATTCGATTGACGTGGAACTTCGTATGTATGAAGGAAAGCAGGCAACGATCAACCGGATTATCCTGAATGGTAACACTAAAACGAGTGACCGCGTCGTTTTGCGTGAACTTTTTACCTTGCCGGGACAGAAATTCAGTAAAACAGAAATTATCAATACGCAACGTCAGCTTTCTCAAATGGGCTATTTCAACCCTGAGAAAATTGTTCCTAACCCGATCCCTAATCCTCAGGATGGAACTGTGGATATTGAATGGAATGTAGAAGAAAAACCATCTGACCAGATTGAACTTTCCGGTGGATGGGGCGGATATATTGGTTTCGTTGGTACGCTAGGTCTTGTTTTTAACAACTTTTCATTACGCAATATTCCAAACAGAGAAACATGGAGACCACTTCCATCCGGTGACGGACAGAAGCTATCGCTTCGTTTCCAGGCAAATGGTAAGCAGTATCAGACATATTCTCTTTCATTTAGTGAGCCTTGGCTTGGAGGGAAAAAGCCAATCAACTTTGGTGTTTCCCTGCAGCATACGGTTTATCGTGTAGCCAATTATAATAACATTTATTCACAAGGCGGAAACGGAAGTCTTAGTTACCGTGGAGGTTATTACAACAGCGGTGTTACTGTTTCTCTCGGACGCCGTTTGAAGGAGCCGGATCGTAATCTTGTTTTAACACATTCATTGTCTTATCAGCGTTATCGTCTGGATAGTTTGGATATTTTCCGGATTGGTTATAGCAATGGAGTTTCAAACAATATTTCGTTTAATACAACTATTTCACGGAATACACTAAGTGATTTCCAATTCCCGAGAAGCGGTTCAAACATCTCTTTAAGTATGACCCTGACACCGCCTTATTCATTAATTCGTAAAAACGGATACAAAGATATCAGCGACACGTACCGTTGGGTAGAATATAACAAATGGATGTTTGATGCGACGTATTATGCAACCATTACCGGCAAGCTTGTATTAAGTGCACGTACGCACATGGGATATCTTGGGAGATATGGGAATAAACTTGATTTTAGTAAATTTGGTCGCTTTATTGTAGGGGGATCTGGATTGGCAGGACAAGGTTCATTCTCGCTGGCTGATCAGGACATCATTGGTTTGCGTGGTTATGAAGATCAGAAGGTTGGTCCGTTAACAACAAATGGTTACCCTGCATCAGGCGGTGGTATTGTGTACAATAAATTTGTAACGGAACTTCGTTATCCGGTATCGCTGAATCCGCAGGCCACTATCTTTATTCTTGGTTTTGCAGAAGCAGGTAATAACTGGGGTACTTATAAAGAATTTAATCCTTTTGATCTGAAAAGATCAGCAGGTATAGGAGCAAGGATTTTTATGCCTGCTTTCGGACTTCTTGGTATTGACTGGGGTTATGGATTTGATAGTATTCAGGGACAGACAAAAAGGAGTGGTGCACAATTTCATTTTACGATCGGTCAGCAGATCAGATAATATAATGAATTACATTTCGTTAAACTGTTTAAATTATTAGTGTCTTGGCATGAAGAAGATCATAATTTTGCTAGTTTTGTCCTTTATTTCAATCGAAAAAGGAACAGCTCAGAAGTTTGGCTATACGGATATGGAATATATCACCAGTAAAATGCCGGAATATCAATTGGCACAGACGGAAATGAAGAAGTTTTCGGAAAAGTGGGCCAAAGAAATTCAGGATAAATTTGCTGAGGTAAACAGAATGCAGCGTGCTTACATGGCGGAAGAAGTTTTATTAACGGATGAGCTGAAAAGAAAACGTCAGTCAGAAATTAAAGAAAAAGAACTGGAAGCACGGGAATACAACAGTAAAATATTCGGTATGGAAGGATTGCTTTTTCAAAAGAAAAAGGAATTGATGAAGCCGGCGATGGAAAAAGTACAAAGGGCTGTTTCCAAGATTTGTATCCAGAAAAGACTGGATTTTATGTTTGATAAATCCAGCGATGTGGGTATGATTTATTCTAACCCAAAACACGATTATTCAGACTATATCATGGAGGAGCTTGGAATAGATGTCCAGCCTGCAAAAGCAATAGTAAAAGAAGATTCTGGAAAAGAAAAGCCAGCAACAGTACCAAAGGAGAGCTCACCTAAACAAAAAAGTACAAACAGTAAACTAAAATAGTAACAAACCAATGAAACAAAAATTAATAGTGTTTTTGGTCGCAATGGCCATGCTTAGTACCCCTCTTTTGGCACAAACAACACCTGCTGCTAGCGGTCTTACAAAAATCGGATATACCAATGTTGACTATGTGATCAGTAAGCTGCCTGAAGCAAAGGTAATGCAGAACCAGATTGAAGTAACCAAAGCACAGCTTGACAAAGCACTGGGTGAAACATACAAAGAGGCTCAGGAAAAGTATGAAGCATATCAGAAAAATGGTCCTCAGATGACTGATGTGATCCGTGCTGATAAAGAAAAAGAATTGCAGAACCTGCAGACTCGTATTACAGAAATGCAGACCAATGCTCAGCAGTCCTTGCAGGCGAAACAGCAGCAATTGCTTGAACCGATTCTTACCAAGGTGAACAATGCTATCCAGGAAGTTGGAAAAGAAAGCGGATTTCTTTTTATCCTTAATATGGATGCAGGACAGGGAACAACGCCCATCATCTTGTTTGCGGCTTCAGAGGAAAACAACGCAACGAACCTTATTTTAAGAAAATTAGGCGTTGATCCTGATAAAGTTGAAGCGGCAGCTCCGGCTGGCAAACCTGTTACCACAACACCAGCAGCAACAACAAAGCCAGCAACGACAACAACTCCAAAGAAAAAATAAGCTGAATTATCAGCAAGCTTAAAGTATAACGTACCGGAGAGTGGCCAATGAAAGGCTATTCTCCGGTATTTTTTTGTTATATTATGCAATAGACAGCTTCATTTACCAATTGTTAGAAATGACCTTTATTTAAAAAGTACAAAATAAATAATTTGTATATTTTCATTTTTGCCAATTTCAAAAAACAGAAGTATTCAGAACGTTAAGCATATAGGATTTGTTAAATTTGCGTTATGAAGGTTGCTTCCCTAAGCTCATAAAATAATTATATTTCTTGTATTATGGTTCTAAAAAATATCTTTTGCCTCCTTATCTTCACGCTGACAGTATTTTGTGCACCACCGGTGTTCGCACAGGATAATAATGGAGCACCCTTTCAAATGATTTTTCCTAAGGAGGCAGACTGGAATACACTAGTTGAAGGAAAAGAAATAAACTTTCATCTGCAGGTAAAAGGTGGGAAAAGCGATTCTGTACGCTACAGTATTTCCAGCGGATGGAGAAAAGATATGCAATTTGATTCCTTAGGCCATTTTGTATGGACTCCTAATTACGACCTGGCTGACCGGATTAATACGGTTAAACTGTGGCCTATTGTTTTTGAAGCTACAAACCAGGCAGGTGAAACAATTTCTCAGCAAATCGCTTTTAAGATTGTTCATGTCAACCGTGCACCGGAAGTTGATGAGTTAAAACCTTTTTATGTTCAGTACAAAACGCAGAATACGTATCAGATTGATATGAATTCTGTTCGGGATGCAGATGGTGATCCGCTTGTATTCGTGCCCGTTCTGGAAGGTATGCCCGAAGGGATGAAAATGACAGCAGGTGGAGAGATCATTTGGGATCCTTCTACAACACAGTTTAATCTGCTTAAAAAAGGGCCTAGATATATTGATTTTTATGTAGAAGACCAGCCGTCAAAGGTAAGAACCAAAGGCCGCCTGAAATTAGAAGTTACGCAAATGGATCTTGAGCCTGATTTTAAAATTATCCCTCAGAACCAGGTGATCCGAAGTAAAGAGAACAATCGTATTAATTTAAAATTTACGCTTTCAGATCCCAATGGAGATGATGATATAGCCACTTTTGACTTTGTGTCGGACAATAAAAATATTCCTCAGTCGGCACTGGTGAAAAATGCTCCTACCAGTTATGAGTTTATATGGGAACCCGGATATGATTTTGTAAAAGATCCTTTAGACTCACTGGCGTTTAACATTACCTTTTTTGTACTGGATAAAGCACAAAATAAAAAGGAAAGAACTTTACATTTTATTATTGAAAATACCGTGAACGAATCAGAACGTGACGCGTATGTTTACGGACTTTACCGTGGCGGGCTGATCAATGCCTGGAGTTTGCTCGAGCAAATGAAAGAAAAGGAAGGTGAGCTTAAGAAGGCTTACGGAAGGGCAAAAAGAGGTAAGAGAAGCAGGTCACTGATCAATGCTTCTTTGGGTGCAACAACAGGCCTTGCACCGGTTATTGCAAAAACAAATCAGGATACACGTGGATATATTACAACATTGGGAGGAACAACAGTGGCTACCTTAGGAACATTGGAAGCTACTGAAGTAATAGGGAAATCGACAAATGGTTTATTAGACCGTTTCAATTATGTGATGCAGAAAAAGAATGAATTACAGAATAAGGGAGATGTCTTTGCCAGGGAATATGCACAGAAGTCTGCACGTCGTTCACCGGACTTTGTTCGTAAGCTAGATGAATTTAAATCTTTAATGAATCTGAGCGGACTGGTAGCACTGGAACTTGATGCCAATTGGGAGAATAAAAAAGCAGCTGGTTATGATGATAAGAAAATCGATGCCGCGTTAAAAAAGACTTTTAAGGATTTTATGCCTTTGGAAAAGGATGAGTAATAAAAGAAGTTTTATCTGAGAAATTTCAGTGCGAGACAAAAAAGAGGGTTTATAAACCCTCTTTTTTGTTTTCATGGTTGTGCTTATTGTTCACATCATCTTTTTCCAGATTCAGCATCGAAGAAGAAATGTCCTGTGAAGAATCAATGTCCAGCGTATCTTCATTTTCTGAAATATCAGTAATAACAGGTTCGTCCTGCTTAGTTACTTTTCTTTGTTCCAGATTCAGCATGGAAGAAGATACGTCCTGTGAAGAATCAATATCCAGCGTATCTTCATTTTCTGAAATATTAGTAATGACAGGTTCGTCCTGCTTAGTTACTTTTCTCTGTTCCAGATTCAGCATCGAAGAAGAAACGTCCCGAGAAGGATCCAGATCTACAATTTCCTCCTGGTCTAGGTTCTGAGCTGTTGTTTCGGGTGTACTATTTGCTACCTCATCAAAATGATGCGGTTCTGAAAGGCTATCGGCATCTTCATGATCAGGCGTCTTAGTGGAAACAACTTCTTCATCCGCTGGTGTATAGAAATGACCCTGAAAAATCAGGATGCTGCATACACCAAGAAATATACAGGAATCAGCAATGTTGAAAATAGGTGTGGAGTAATACTGACCTCCCCAGACGGGAACCCATTCGGGTATGAATCCTTCCCAGAAATCAACAAATATCATGTCAATGACCTGTCCGTGAAACCAGGGTGTAGGTGAGCCATAAGGAGCATTGTCAAGAAACACACCATAAAAAGTACTGTCCAGAACATTTCCTACGGCACCAGCCAGAATCATGGCTAGAGCCCACAGCAATCCGCTTGAGGCGCCACTTCGTGCCAGATGAACAAGATACCATCCTATGGCGCACATGGCCAGTAACCTGAAAAGTGTCAGAAATAATTTACCGTATTCATAGCCAAGCTGCATACCAAAAGCCATTCCCGGGTTCAAAACATAATGCAGTTTCAGCCAGTTACCAATCAGTACGATCTGACCGGAAAAACCGGGCTGCATGTATTTATAAACTAAAAGTTTAGATACTTGATCTACTGCAATTAACAAGACACTTAGCAGTAGATACCGGGTAGGATTTTTTTGTTGATTCATTCCTGACTAATTACAATGTATATCACTAGGCTGTAAAAGTAATAAGTTCTTATAAAGAACTTATCCCTCTTCTTTGCATTTCACTTTTTACGAGAAGATACTCCCGGCTGCTTTGTCCTGCAATGGAAGTGTTTTCCTCTGCACGGCGAATCAGATACGGCATTACTGCATCAATAGGCCCATAAGGAACATACTTGGCTACATTATAGCCTATTTTGGCAAGATTATAAGAAATGTTGTCGCTCATGCCCAGAAGCTGAGCAAACCAGATTCGGCTGTCATCATTTTTAAGACCCAGTTTTTTCATTTTACACGTACAATACTGTGAACTGTATTCATTGTGCGTTCCGAGGCAGATGGAGATATGCTCTACATTTTCCAGGCAGAAATCAATGGCAGCATTGTAGTCCTTGTCTGTTGCTTCCTTGGAAGTATGGATAGGATTAAAATATTCATTTTCCCTTGCACGAATACGCTCTTTTTCCATATAGGCTCCGCGAACAAGTTTTCCCCCCAGCACATAACCACGTTGCCTGGCAGCGAGGTAAGCACGTTTAAGTGAGGCTAGTGTCTCATGTCTGTAAAACTGGTATGTATTGTAAACGATGGCTTTTTCTTTATTGTATTTTTCCATCATTTCGTACGTAATGTCGTCAATCACACCTTGTACCCAGCTTTCTTCTGCATCAATAAAAATGCGTACATTAAGCTGATGGGATGCTGAACAAAGTTTTTCAACCCGTTGTCTGACTCTTTCGTATGCAGCAGACTCTTCTGATGAAAGTGATTCCTTACGCTGTACTTTTTCCAGGAGTTCAGTAGAAGCAATACCGGTGATCTTGAAAACAGAAAAAGGAATAGCTTTTGATTCAGAGGCCTTTTGAATGGTACGTAAAATTTCTGCTGCAGTGGCATCAAAGCTGTTTTCACTATCTTCACCTTCCACAGAGTAATCCAGAATCGTTCCAACGCCCGAATTAGCCAATGTTGAAATCGTTTGCTGACAGTCACTAATCGTCTCACCACCACAGAATTGTTCAAAAATCGTGTGCCGGATAAGATTTTTTATAGGTAAGTGTAGCTTTAGAGCAATCTTTATAAAAAAAGTGCCTAAATTTACCACTTGAGCCTGGTTCATCAAGCTAAATAGCCAATAGGTTTTTCTTAGCTGAGAATTTGATTTTGAAGCAAATGCTATTGAAGTGTCTTCAAAAAATACAGGTATTTGATCTTTTTGTGAAGCGTACGCCATTTTTTAGTTTTTCATAAGTGGGGTCTTCATGGTTTTTCATAAACCAATCAGGCAAAAGTGATACAAAAGAAGGTTGCATACTTTTGAAGCACCAAATGTACGGCAATCCATTAAATACGCATAATACCAAGTCGAAATATTATAGTTATCTTATTGTTTTATTAAGGACAAGTTTTTGAATATGAATGCTTCTCTAGATATCCTTCCGCTAAGTAGTTGGATCAATACCGAAGGAAAACCTTTGGTAATCGCCGGACCTTGCAGTGCAGAGACCGAGGAACAAATGTTGGAAACCGCAAGCCAGATTAAAAAAGAAGGATTTGCTCACGTATTGCGTGCAGGAATTTGGAAGCCTAGAACTCGTCCGGGAAGTTTTGAAGGAATGGGTGAAGCGGCTTTGCCATGGCTGCAGGCTGCAAAACAAGAAACCGGACTTCCGGTAGCTATCGAAGTAGCAAATCCTCAGCATATAGAACTGGCATTAAAATATGGTGTAGATATTCTTTGGATTGGTGCACGTACAACCGTGAACCCATTCAATGTTCAGGAACTGGCTGAAGCACTAAGAGGTGTGGATGTTCCTGTTCTAGTTAAAAATCCTGTTAACCCCGATCTGCAGTTGTGGATTGGTGCTCTGGAACGTTTAAACCAAGCAGGTGTAAAAAAACTGGGTGCAATTCACCGTGGTTTTTCCAACGCGCAGGAAACAAAATATCGTAATTCTCCTATGTGGAATATTGCGATTGAACTGAAAACGTTATTTCCTGAACTTCCTGTGATCGGAGATCCTAGTCACATGGCAGGTAAGCGTTCGTTGTTGTTTGAAATTGCACAACGTGCTCTTGACTTGAACTACGATGGTCTGATTATTGAATCGCACCGTGATCCGGATAAAGCCTGGTCTGATGCTTCACAACAATTGACTCCTCCTGCTTTGGCAGAAATGCTTCATGAGCTTCACGTTCGTAAAGAATCTTATCCAAGAGATTATCAGTCACAACTGGAAGTTGTTCGTGGTAAAATCGACCATCTTGACCGTGAATTGCTTGAAAATCTTGCAAATCGTATGTCATTGGTTGAAAAACTTGCCGAGTACAAACGTGACAATAACGTTGCAGCGTATCAGGTAGATCGTTTCCGCGAAGTTTTGGAAACACGTGCAGGCTGGGGTAAAAGTTTAAATCTTTATCCTGCTCTTGTTGACGAACTTTTCAAACTTGTGCATATGGAATCAATCCGTAAACAAACTGAAGTGATGAATCAGGTTAATGCTTAAGCATTATCTTTTTTGATATTGAACGGCTGCCTGCAATCAGGCAGCCGTTTTTTTTGTTGGTACTGGTAGTTAAATACCTTTTTGTTTTAATACTTTTTCAATTTCCTCTGACCATATCTTATAAGCTGCTTCATTCAAATGCGTCTTGTCGACTGCGTACTCTGCTTTTAGTCCCGTTGAATCTGAGAGAAAATGATTCATATCAATATAATCAATTTTGTTTTTTTGACAGTAAGAAATTAGAAAACGATTTAAGATAACCACTTCTGCCTTGCTTACCGGATCATTACGTTCATAAAGCGTCAGCGTGACTACCGGCCTGATATTATTTCTTTGAATCGTATTCAAAATCGCAGCATAATTTTCCTGAATCTTTTCAGCAGAAACACCAACCGTTATATCATTAATACCAGCTTCCACAAAACAGATTTCAGGATGTTTATCCAGAACATTATTTTGTAATAAACCTAAAAAGTGGTAGGTGCAAAGTCCGGGAAAACCGCTGTTCAAAACATCTGTCCTGCCGAGAAGTTCTACCCATTTTCCCTTTGCGGTCAACGAATTTCCAAACATGACAATCTTTGAATCTTCTTTCAGAGCAACCATTTGCTGAATCCATTTATCCCGGAAGATATAGGCACAAACGCCTATGAAAAAGATATTGAATAAAAGGGAAATGGCTAGAATATATTTTCTTCTCATGAATAGCTCAGTTTATTACCGCAGATCATTACGATATTAATTGGCGAAGTTTATTTATTATCTAAACTTATTAGCTTTGGATAACAATGTTATACTAAATACTACTTTAATGCAGTCAACTACTAAAATCGTTAAAAAACTGGGACTGATCGGATTACTTTTTCTTGGAAAGGGGGTGGTTCAGGCGCAGGATATCAAACTTGATTCTGTAAAAGCGGGGGAGTTTGATATGGGTAAGATGTGGACTTTTGATACGCCGCCTGTTGAGTATTTCAAAAAAACGTATCATTTCACACCGGATGAAAAGTGGTTTGAAAAAGCCAGGTTATCTGCGCTTCGTTTTGCTACGTACTGCTCAGCATCTTTTGTTTCTCCGGATGGACTTGTCATGACAAACCATCATTGTGCCCGCGAATCCGGCGTAGCTGTTCAGAAGAAAGGAGAAGATTTTCTGGCTAATGGCTTTTATGCAGCTAAACTAACAGATGAAAGGAAAATACCGGATTTGTTCGTAGATCAACTGGTAAAAATGGAGGATATCACAGCCCGGATGCAGAAAATTGAATCCCAGGGAAGTTCAGACGAGGAGAAAGCGCAGCTGCGTGACCAGGCTTTTGAAACCATAAAAAAAGAATATCAGGAAAAGGAGGGATGGAAAGGACTGGAAATCCAGACGGTGAGTTTTTATAGCGGAGGACGTTACTCTCTGTATGGATTTAAAAGGTATAATGATGTAAGAGTCGTTTTTATGCCTGAGCTACAAATGGGTTTTTTCGGTGGTGATCCTGATAATTTTACGTATCCCCGCTTCAATCTGGATTGTTCATTTTTTCGTGTTTATGATGATAATGGTAAACCGCTTCATACCGACAATTATTTCAAGTTCAATCTTGATGGGGTGAAAGAAGGCGAACCTGTTTTTGTTGTAGGAAATCCGGGAAGTACAGGCCGTTTGCGCACTGTGGATGAATTGGAATTTGATCGTGATCTGGTAATGCCTTTTACATTACAGCTATTAAGAAACCGTTCGCTTGCTTTACAGGAATACAACAAAACAGCAAAAAGCGACAGTATTCTGAATGAGATTTTTAGTTACGAGAACAGCTACAAAGCCTATAAAGGAAGATATGACGGAATGAAAGATCCGGTCTTAATGGCTAGGAAAAAAGATTTTGAAAAAAGTTTTAAGAAAGCAGTACAGGCCAATCCTAAACTTGCCGCGGATTATAATACCTGGGACAAGATTTCTGAAAATGTTAAAGTCCTTCGTACCGCGCGGAATGATGTAGCTATTATGCAGCCTAATCCGCTTTCTCGCGGCGAATTACTCACTTTTGCACAGCAGCTGGTAGACTTTGCTACGCTATCGCAAACAAACCCGGAGCGTGCCGCGACTCTGAAAAGTACACTGAAAGCATTTAAACCAAAAACAGCATCTTTGGAAGAGGCATATTTAATCGCGCATTTTGAAGAAGCTGTTGCTTTTTTACCAAAGAATGATGAATATTTAAAAGTAGCACTGAGTGGGAGATCACCAAAAGAAGCTGCCCTGGCAGCACTTAAAAATACTAAATTAAGTGATGAAACTTATGTCAATACCTTATTGGAAGGAGGTTCCGGTGCGATCACATCATCGAATGATCCATTAATTCAATTAGCGCGTATTTCACAGCCACGGTTTATGACCGGAGCGATTGCCTCGAGAGATGCCAACGCAAAACTGAATGCGGAGCGAAGTAAACTGGGCCGCCTGCTTTATGATGTTTACGGAACCAATATTCCACCGGATGCTACATTTTCACTAAGGATCAGTGACGGTGTCGTTAAATCCTACAATTATAATGGAACAACGGCTCCGGTAAAGACTACCTATTATGGTATGTATGACCGCTATGAATCCAATAATGGTGTTTTTCCCTGGTCATTACCCAAACGCTGGCTCAATCCTTCGGCTGACCTGTTGAAAGCTCCTGTCAATTTTATTTCTACCAATGATATTATTGGCGGAAATTCAGGATCACCGATGATCAATCAAAAACTGGAAGCTGTCGGATTGATTTTTGATGGCAACATGGAAAGCTTACCCGGCTATTTTATTTTTGCCCCTGATGCAGGCAACCGCACTGTTTCTGTACATGCAGGTGGTATGATTGCTGCGATGAAATACATTTACAAAGCAAACAGGCTGGTAGATGAGCTGAGTAAATAATTGTAGTTTCACAGATTATAGCATCAAATAAAGTACTATAATCTGTGAAATCTAACAAGGCTGATCGTAAGCATCTTCACTCAGGTTAAAACATCTTCTGCATCTTGCCTCATATAAATCCGTTTCTCCCAAAAGTACTTTTTCATTGGAAGAAGAAAGACGGTAAGAATGGGAGGCGACTTCACCACAAACCATACAAATGGCATGGACTTTGGTAACATATTCGGCTATGGACATTAGCTGAGGCATACAGCCAAAGGATTTTCCCAGATAATCCATATCAAGGCCGGCGATGATCACACGCTTACCAGCATTAGCCAGTGCATCACAAACACTTACAATGGATTCGTCAAAAAACTGTGCTTCATCCAGTCCAATCACTTCTGCATTTTCTGACAAAGCAATGATTTCTGAGGAAATGTCAACAGGTGTAGCTTCAATTGAATTCTCGTTGTGTGAAACAATGTTCTCTGCATGATAGCGTTTATCCAGAGCAGGTTTGAAAATCTGTATTCTTTGGCGCGCAATTTTTGCACGATTCAATCTGCGGATTAGTTCTTCGGTCTTGCCCGAGAACATTGAACCGCAAATCACCTCAATCCATCCGGTACGCGGCAATTGATGGTGTTTTGTATGAGAGGGCTCAATAAACATGATAGCTGTAAAAATAAGTTGAATCTGAAATCGACCGTCTGAACAGCCATTTTTTATTTACCTTTACAAAACAAACATATTTTTTAAATACTCTCGTTACAAAGCTCGTATTCGTTATGCCGAATAGTTTGAACTCAAATGCTCTAAACCAATATGCTTCCCGTTTCACGGCTACTGTCCTGAACGAAGTGTATCGTAATCAGGCTGTTGTAAAAGGCTCGGAATTACTTAAAATTACGCCGGTGCGTCAGGTAAATCTGGGAATATTGAACCGTTTGTTTGACCAATGGAAAAATAATGCCCTGGCTTTTCGCAGTATATATTTTGACTTTGAAAGTGAAGAAGTGAAAGAAGCGCTTCAGGCTTTTATGAACACCGTTTCACAAAACATCGCTGTGAAACGGTCGGATCTGGAACCTTTGCTTTTAGACTCTGTCAAGGATGCAGTTACGCTGATTTATACGCCGGAAGTTTATTTCGAAGAAAAATTAAGGGCAATGCCTGAGTCCGTTTTCACGCAGGAAAAGGCTGAACAGCTTATAAAATATACGCAAATTCATAGCGGAATTGCCAAAGCATTGGCACAGCGTCTTGCTGATAGCGATGCGGATTCCGTTTATATGACGCAGGTAATTGGCTGGCTGTATGAGCTGAAAAGCAACACCGAGTTACTGGACGATGTAAAACCTTATATTGATCAATTCTCAGAAGTTTTGCTTTTGGATTCCTCCGAGTTGCAGCCTGTAAATCCGGTTAGTTCTTTTGCCCAGTCCAGACAGGAACCGAAATCATTTTTTGATTCTGCGCTTTCTGAAATTGATATACCCAAACCTGTTCAGACACCAGCGCCACAACGGACTGAACCGAGCATCGCCGTTTTGTCTGACATAGTTGCCAAAACTAATTCATCAGAAAGAGAATCTTTGAATAATCGTTTCAAAGTAGATGTGCCAAAAGCAGCTGAGGAAAACCGTTACAGCAATGTTCAGGTGAAAGTGGAAAGTATTGCAGGATCTATTCCGCTGGGACAGCGCTTTATGTTCGTAAATCAATTGTTCAGCAAAAACAGTGAACATTTCGATAAAGCGATTTATGAGCTTGATCTTGTAAAAAGTTATGAAGAAGCAGAAAACCTGATCTGGCACCGCTATGCATCCAAATATGCCTGGGACGTAAACGGAGAAGCAGTGCAGGCGTTGCTTACGATTGTGAAACGTAAATTCAGTTGATAAAAAGATTAATTTAGAATAATATCTTACTGGCGTAGTAAATATGAAGGAGCAATCTGGATATTTTACTCGACAGAAAAACTTCCTTCGGTCACTCGTTATTTTTTTAATAGTATCCGGTAAAAGCTTCGCCGATGGGAATCCTTTTCCCATCGGTGCAAGAGCTTGGGGACTGGCGAATGCAACCATAGCCCGTTCTGATTATTATGCTATTGGTAATAATGCTGCAGGTTTAGCCGGAATTAGCAATTCAGCAATTTTCTCTACTTACGACTCTCATTACGGTTTTGATGGTATTAATACCTTAGGTTTTGGTGCCGTTATGCCTTTGTCAAAAGATATGGGAATTGGTTTGTCCATCCAGCGATTTGGTGATAAGGTTTATAATCAAATCGCACTGGGAGCAGGAGCGGGACATCGGATTAACAGGTTTAGCCTGGGATTAAAAGTCAATTATCTTCAGACTGCTATTAATTCTTCTGCTATTGTTTTAAGCAAAAAAGCATTGGTTTTTGAATTTGGAGGCATTGCCGTGATTTCCTCAAAGCTGTATTTCGGAGCGCATGTATTCAATCTGACACAATCCCGCTACTCAGGTGAAAACCGGGAGAATGTTGATACCGCTTTGCGTACCGGATTTTTGTACAAACCTTCAAAAAACATTCAGCTTAGTGCAGAGATCGAAAAAGTTGCGGCAAGTCCGGTAAGCTTTCGGGCGGGACTGGAATATGAAGTAATTAAAAATTTCGTAGTAAGAGGCGGCATTGCATCACGACCACAAACGAATCATTTTGGCGTTGGATTTCAGGGAAGTCATTTTCATTTGGATTACGCCGTTCATACACACCCGCAGTTGGGGTGGTCGCATCATTTTTCTTTGGCTTATGTATTAGGCCAAAGTGATAAACCAGAATAAAGAAGAATTACACTTTTTGAATTAATTGACGAAACATTTCTTTGGCTTCATTCAGTGCATTTAAATCCAGTAAATTAGGTTCCTTTTTCTCAATCAGAAAATTCAGTAATCTTTCTGTTGGCATATTTCCGATGAGATCATCCTGTGCCATCGGGCATCCTCCATAACCTAATAAAGCACCATCAAATCTTCGGCAACCAGCCTCGTATGCAGCTTCAATTTTTGTTTTCCAGTCTTCCGGTTTAGTATGAAAATGCGCCCCGAATTCCAGAGCAGGATTTTCAGAAATCAATTGGTTAAATAAAGAACGGATGTCATCCACTGAAGCCAGACCAACCGTATCGGCCAGAGAAAAAGTCGTTATTTTAAAAGCGGATAATTTTTCAATCCATTGTAAAACAATCTCAGGATTCCACACATCACCATAAGGATTTCCAAAACCCATCGAAATATAAAGGACTAGTTTTTTATTATTTTGCTGGCATAAGTTCTGAATTTTTTCAACCCGGCCTAAGGATTTTTCAATCGTAGCGTTTGTATTTCTTAACTGAAAAGTTTCTGAAACAGAAAACGGATAGCCCAGGTAACTGATCTCATCAAAAATACAGGCATCGGCGGCACCTCTTTCATTAGCAACAATCGCTAAAAGTTTTGTTGTAGAATTGGAAAGATTAAGCTTAGAAACAAGTTCAGTCGTATCACGTACCTGAGGCATTGCTTGCATCGAAACAAAACTTCCAAAATCAAGCGTGTCAAAACCTACCTGAAGAAGTTTGTTGAGATAATTTATTTTCTGATCGGTAGGAATAAAGGAATGATATCCTTGCCATGCATCGCGTGGGCATTCAATGATTTTCATAGGGATTATGAGTTTTAAATTTCCCCATAGCAGTTTTCAGAATATTGCCTGAGATTTTTTTTATCTCAGGCAATATCAATTTTTTTATTTCAGGATAGGTGCTAAATCCTTTTCGTTCTCAGCCAGCCATGCTGTAATTTCTTCAACGATCTGACGAATTCCAATTTTCGGTTCCCATCCGGTCATAGCCGTTACTTTCGTATTATCAGTCAGATACAAACGGATATCCGCCGTTCTTGTTTCAGGAACAATCTTGATAGGAATCGTTTTCCCAGTCACTTCCTGGCAAATTTTTGTAAGCTCCTGCAAGGAAGCGCTGCTTTGCAAGCCACCGCCTGCATTCAGGATTTCACCACTCACTTTATCCAGATTGTGAAGCTGCCAGTCGATCAAACGATACAGATCCGCTACATGCAACATATCACGCATTTGTTTTCCGGTTCCACCGTAGCCAAAATAACCCAACTGTTGTTCAAAATAATGTTTGGCAATCCACAGAACCATTACACCCTGATCCACTTTACCCATTTGCCATGGGCCGGTAATCACACCGCAGCGGTTGATTACCGTACGCAGATTATAAAACTCATTATATTCCTGAATGATCAGTTCAGAAGCCAGTTTGGTGGTACCGTACAGAGAACGGGCGCCATTCAGCGGAAAATCTTCTGCAATTCCTTTAGATGACACACCCGGAACAGGCTGGTCATCTGCCAAAGAAAAACGGGTTTCTTCTTCAACAAAATTCAGTGTTTCAATCGTTTTGATCGGATAAACACGGCTTGTAGAAAGAAATATAAAATCAGCTTTATGTTTAAGCGCGTAGTTCAGACAGTTCACCGTACCAACTAAGTTTGTATTAATCAGATAATCCGGAGTTCCATCCAGTCCTGCTAAAACGGATGGTTCGGCAGAAGCCTCAATGACAGAATCCACGGCAGGAAACGCGTCGAAATCTTCTTTGTTACGAATATCACCATGAACAAACTCTACTCCGGCTTGCTTCAACCGACTCAGATTCAACTCAGAACCACGGCGTTTTAAATTGTCAAGGGCGAAAATCTGGTAATCAGGATAATTTAATTTAAGTGATATCGCCAGTGCCGATCCTACAAAGCCGGCTCCCCCGGTAATAAGTATTTTCATGAATAATAATAGGTATATGAGAGATTGAACGAACGTGTATGTTTATTTCTGGCATCAAAGTTAGGATCATTCAGCAAATTTTGGACAAGGATACTCTGTATATTTATGAAACGAATAATGCTGACCGTTTTAAATTATTTTAAAAAAATATTGTATAAGTAGATAGTAAGTAACTTATATTTATATCTTTAACACATAGTTATGATTTGCAACGAAAATCAGGTCCGCTTCGTACGGAGTTAAAAGTGTTATCGGCCTATGCGTATTTTTACCCTCTTCATTTTTCTCTCTTATTATCTGTCCAGTAACTCTTACGGACAACTTGCAGGTTTACAGGCTGCTGTGTCTGATGATGTGCCGGAATATCCTTTGTCGGTTTACAAAACGGCTACTCGGGATGCCCAGAATTTATACAATGGGCGGTTGTATTATATTTATGATGCACGTGAAGAAGAACATCAGTTTTACGAGGATCGTAATTTTGAAAAGGGAACTGTTTTTTATGACGGACAACGTTATGACAGCATTCCTCTGATGTATGATCTGGTTAAGGACGAGCTGGTTATAAAACATATTAACGGATTTGAAGCCATGCTGCTGCAAACACCTAAAGTAGGCTTCTTTACTACACACAATCATATCTTTTTAAAACAAGAATCCGGCAAGGATATAAGTCCTGAAATGCGAACTGGTTTTTATGATCTGGTTTATAATGGGAAAAGCAAAACACTGGTCCGGCGTATCAAACAGCGTCAGGAAAAAATAGTGGAGAAGAAAGTCATTGCTTTATTTCCGGCTAAAAATTTTTATTACGTGTATGCTAATGGAAAATATAATCCTGTCCATACAAGAAAAGCGGTACTGGCACTTTTTCCTTCACATAAAACTGATTTGAAAAGATCTTTGCGGGAACAAAAAATCAAGTTTCGGAAGAATCGTGAAATGGCAATTATAACCATGGTTGCACGCTATGACGAATTAACTAAACAATGAAAATATTCAGAAACTTTACGATTCTTCTTCTTGCACTTTTTTTCGCTCGGAATTCTCAGGCGCAGAATGTGGCAGAACCGCTTATCACGATTCATCTGGATTCTGCACGCTTTAACGATTTTGTTAAAGATGTTGAAAGGCAAACCGGCTATTTTTTCTATTATGATGCAGCCCGGTTTGACAGCCTTACTATTGATCTGGACGTAAAAGGCCAGACTATTCGGGCAGTGCTTGATCAGGTTTTCAGAGGATCCGATTTTACTTATGCATTGGATGCAGGCAAACGTGTATACATTACGGAAGGCCAGCGAATTATTACTCAGTTGCAGCCTGGCTTGTTTAATCCGAATAGTACCGATGCTTCTCCGGCCATAACTTATGCCGGTCCGGACAATGAGGCGCAGGAAAAACTGCTGTCCACAGCAGAAAGCAAGGTGCATGAAATAGGCGTAAAACGTTATAAAATCCCACCTGGCAATTCTACGATTACCGGTTATGTGCGGAGCGCGATCACCGGTGAGCCAGTAATTGGCGCTGCTGTTTTCATTGAAACGCCATCCATAGGCGTGACCACAGATGCTCTTGGATTTTATTCCCTGACTATTCCCCGGGGTAAGCAAAAACTGAAAATTAAAAGTTTTGGTATGCGTGAAACCCAGCGTCAGGTCATACTTTATTCTGATGGAAAACTGGATATTGAAATGCGTGAAAGTGTCATTGCATTGAAAGAAGTTTCGGTGAAAGCCGGAATGGATAAAAATGTAGTGAGTACGGATATGGGACAGGTAAAACTGACCATTAAGAATCTTAAACAGGTACCCACGGTTTTTGGAGAAACGGATTTGCTAAGAACTGTACTGACCTTGCCCGGTGTAAAATCGGTAGGAGAAAACAGTACCGGACTGAACGTTCGCGGCGGTTCAACGGATCAGAACCTAATTCTTTTTAACGATGCTGTGATTTATAATCCATCGCACCTTTTCGGATTTTTCTCAGCCTTCAACCCTGACATTGTTAAAGATGTCGAATTGTATAAAAGTACGATTCCTTCTAAGTATGGCGGAAGATTATCCTCTGTACTGGATATTAACAGCCGTGATGGTAACAAAAAGAAATTTACTGCATCAGGTGGAATCGGACTTGTTACGGGAAGACTTACCCTGGAGGGTCCGATTATTAAAGATAAAACTTCCTTTATTCTGGGTGGAAGATCAACGTATTCCAATTGGTTGCTTAAGCGTCTGGATGATAATAAATATAATAAAAGCTCCGCTAACTTTTATGATCTGAACTTGCAGATCAGTCATGAAATCAATCAGAAAAACAGTATTCTGGTAACGGCTTATTTGAGCAAAGACCGGTTCAGGTTATTTGGCGACACGACCTATTCCTATCAAAATCAACTGGGCGCGATAAAATGGAAACATACTTTCAACAATCGTTTGTACGGTGAGTTTACAGCCTCGCACAGCAAGTACAACTACCAGATGGAAAGTCAGGGCTTGCCTTTAAATGCTTTCAATTTAAAATTTGATATCAACCAATCGCAGTTTAAAGCAGATTTTAACTATTTACTTCATCCAAAGCATACGCTGAATTTCGGGTTGAGTTCTGTTTATTACCAACTGCACCCTGGCTCCTTTATGCCGAAAGGAGAGCAGTCGCTGGTAAATGCGGATCAGCTTCAGCAGGAACAGGCAATGGAAAGTGCGGTTTATATAGAAGATAAGTTTGAGGTAAGCCCACGTCTTTCGATTAATGCCGGTTTGCGTTATTCTTTTTATCAGTATTTGGGGCCGCGTACGGTAAACAAATATGTAGCCGGCTATCCGATTGATAAGATTTATGAAGACGGAACGCAGGCTTACGCTTCCGGAAAAAAGATAAAAGGATATGGCGGACCGGAATACAGGCTTTCGCTTCGGTATACCTTATATGACAATCTTGCACTAAAGGTAAGTTACAATACTTTGCGGCAGTATATTCATTTATTGACTAATACGATGACGGTTTCGCCAACCGATATCTGGAAGCTGAGCGATCAGTTTATAAAACCGCAAACAGGTAATCAGGTTTCTGTTGGTCTGTATAAAAACCTGAGAGGAAATAAAGTAGAGGTTTCGCTGGAAGGATATTATAAAAAGATCCACAATTTTCTGGATTACAAAGGTGGAGATTCTCTGATCATGAATCCAAGGATCGAAGCTGCTGTTTTGGGCACGCAGGGAAAAGCGTATGGGGTGGAATTAATGGTGAAGAAAATGACCGGAAAGCTGAATGGCTGGATTGGGTATACTTATTCAAGAACGCTGCTTCGCGCACTTGATCGCGAATCGCCGGATGCTCCTAACCAAGGAAATTATTATCCGAGCAATTATGATAAGCCGCACGACTTTACCATGATTACCAATTACAGGTTTACGCACCGTTTCAGTGTTTCCTTCAACTTTACTTACAGTACCGGCAGGCCTTATACACCTCCGATCGGGAAATACATCATTGATGGAGCAGAGCGAGTGTACTATGCAGACCGGAATCAATTTAGAATTCCGGATTATTACCGGGCAGATTTAGCAATGAATATTGAAGGCAACCACCGGGTAAAAAAACTGGCGCATAGTTCCTGGACTTTAGCAGTTTATAATTTATTAGGCCGGAAAAATCCTTCGTCCGTTTATTTCCAGACTACCAATGGCACGGTAAATGGCTACCAGCTTTCAATTTTCGGGAAGCCGATTCCAACCGTTACTTATAACTTTAGATTTTAAAATGGATCAGATTTTGAAATACTTTCTGGTGAAAATCAGTTTTTTTATCTTATTGCTTTTACTGGATAGCTGCGTTGAGCCGTTTTCTCCACCGGAAGTTAATTCGGATGTGCAGTATCTGGTTGTTGACGGATTTTTAAATATAGGTTCTGACAGCAGCCGTATCAGTCTGAGTCATACGCAGAATGCTACAGCTTCTGAAGCGGTCCTGAATGAAACAAGTGCCGTGATTACAGCTGAGGAAGAAAACGGAGAGATATATTCGTTTACAGAGCAGGGAAATGGATCGTATATTTTACCTCCTCAAAATTTTAAAATAGCATCAAAATACCGCCTTCATATTAAAACAAAGAATGGCAAGGAATATCTGTCTGATTATGTGGAAGTAAAAAATACACCGCCAATTGACAGTGTTGCTTATCGCTATGATGGTCGTCAGGATGGTGTTACGATGTTTGTAAATACACATGATGCCTCGAATCAAACTCGTTTTTACCGCTGGAAATTTGAAGAAACCTGGGAGTACCGTTCAGCATTTTATTCAAGTCTGGAAGTAGTGGATAAAAATATTATTTCCCGCAGAGGTGAAATCAATACCTGCTGGCGGACGATCAAATCAGGAAATATCCTTTTGGGATCAACCATCAAGTTATCTCAGGATATTATCAGAGATGTTCCGCTTACGACCGTTCCGGTTTCAAGTAATAAGCTTTATGTCAAATATAGCCTTCTGGTAAAACAGTATGGACTCACCCAGGATGCATTCGAATATTGGACCAGCCTGGCTAAAACTACTGAAGGGACCGGCAGTTTGTTTGATCCGCTTCCTTCGCAGGTTACCGGAAATATAAAGAGCACTACCAATGCTAAAGAATTGGTTTTTGGTTATTTCAGTGCTTCGGTAGAACAGAAAAAAAGGATTTTTGCAACACCCGGTTTAGGGACGTTTCCAAGATGCCCAATGCCGGATACTTTAATTATCGAAGATGCCAAATTGACTACGTCGGGAACATACTTGTTAAATTACACAGGTACCCGGCCGGATTCTGTTCTTATAAGCAGTGCATATTGCGCAGATTGCAGATCACAGGGCGGAACAACAATCAAGCCTTCTTTTTGGAAATAATTTATATCCTAACCAGATTAAAAGGTGAATTACAAACATTTCTTATGGTTCTTCCTGACTTTGTTATCTATTTCTTTTCCAGGAGCGGGGCAGGATAATCCTTCGGCAGCAATTCAACAAAAATTTAAGTTGTACAGCCAAAAGGCAATACAGGAAAAGCTGTATTTACATCTTGACAGAAGTTTTTATGTTGTTGGCGAAACGATGTGGTTTAAGGCTTATGATGTAAATGCCGCCACAAATCATTTCATGAATCTCAGCAAGATGGCTTATCTGGAGGTAATGGACAAGGAGCAAAATGCCGTTTTTCAGACCAAGTTTTCTTTGCTGGATGGAAAGGGGAACGGTTCGCTGATTCTGCCGTCTTCTATTGCCAGCGGCAATTATAAAGTGAGATGTTATACCAACTGGATGAAAAATTTCAGTTCTGACTACTTTTTTGAAACTACGATTACTGTGGTTAATCCTTTTGTGAAGTTTGATCCTAATCCTGATGAAAAGCAGGAAGTAACATACGATATACAATTTTTTCCTGAGGGTGGCCAGCTGGTTAAAAACGTGGAAAGTAAAGTCGGATTCCGGGCTGTGGCAAGTAATGGAAAAGGAATTGATTTCAATGGCGTAGTAGTTGATCAGAAAAATGATACGATTGTAAAGTTCTCCCCTAAAAAATTCGGGATTGGAAATTTTGCATTTAAACCTGTTGAGGGAAATGCGTATAAGGTTTTGATCCGTGATACAAAAGGGAAAATCAGTACCTATAAACTTCCTGAAGTCAAAGATTATGGGTATGTCATGCAGGTAAAAGACTCGACGGCAAATTTGGTTAAGGTACTTCTTACGGTACAAACCGAAAAGCCAGAAAACAGCATTACTGTATTCACGCATACACATCAGGAAAATGGCTATGCCGAAACAAAAACTTTGTCTGGTAAAAAGGCAGTTTTCCTATTAGATAAAAATAAATTAGGAGAGGGGATATCACAGATCACAATCTTCAATGATGCGGGGAAACCGGTTTGTGAACGACTTTACTTCAAACGGCCTGCCAAAGGTTTAATTATTGACGGGAAAGTCAGCAAGCAGGAATATGCAACGCGAGACAAAGTGATTATGGACCTGAGCACAGCTTCAGATGCCGGAATAGCAGAAATGTCAAATCTGTCGGTTTCTGTTTACATGACTGATTCTATTCCAATGGATGATCATGAAAGTATCAGCAGTTATTTATATCTGTCCTCCGACTTAAAAGGAAATATCGAGTCTCCGAAATATTATGCGCAGCGTAATAGCAAAGAAGCAGATCAGGATATTGATAATCTTATGATTACTCATGGATGGCGGCGGTTTAAATGGGACGATATTTTTGCAAATACCACTCCTTCTTTTCCCAATTTACCTGAGTTTGACGGACACTTTATTACTGGTAAACTCATGAATACGGTTACGGGTGAACCTGCCAATGGAATTGGTACTTATCTGGCAGCTCCGGATTTTCCAGCCAGGTTATACTATTCGCAAAGTGATATGTCGGGGATGGTTCGTTTTGAGGTAAAAGAATTTTTCGGGCCAAAAGAAATAACCATACAGACTAATTTAAGACAGGATAGTACATACCGCTTTGAAATAGCAAGTCCATTTTCAAAACAGCCGCTGAATTCCGGATTAAAGTCCTTTGTATTTGATGAAAAAATGGAGGATCAGTTGCTGGCCCGCACCATTAATATGCAGACAAATAATGCCTTTTTACCAAAAGTATATCGTGAAAATAAATATGTATTTCCCGATTCTCTTGCTTTTTTCGGAGCTCCGGACGAAAAATATTTTCTGGATGATTTTACCCGTTTTCCAACCATGGAAGAAGTAATGCGTGAATATGTACGCGGTGTAATTGTAAAAAAACGGCACAAAGAATTTCAATTCAGGATGGCAGACAAACTTTTTCCACAAGTTCTTTTCAACACAGATCCGCTGATCCTGCTGGATGGAATACCTGTTTTTAATACGAATAAAATTATGGCTTTTGATCCTTTAATGGTGAAAAAGATTGAATTAATGAATGCGCATTATTACCTTGGCTGGGCGGATTTTAACGGTATTGTAAGTTTATCCACTTACCGTGGCGATCTGGCCGGGTTTGAGCTTGATCCAAGGGTTTTGGTTTTGCCTTATGAAGGTGCTCAGGAAAAAAGAGAATTTTATACTCCTAAATATGATACACAGGCAGCATTGCAAAGTCGTGTACCTGATTTTCGTAATCTTTTGTACTGGACACCGGAGGTAAATACGGATGCGCAGGGAAAAGCACAGCTGGGTTTTTACTCATCGGATCAAACAGGTCAATATAAGGTAGTGGTCCAGGGAATGACTAAATCCGGCATGGCTGGTAGCAAAACCTTTACATTCAAAGTATCGCGAAGAAATTTATGATCTTACAATAACGTATACCCAAATCCAGTGAAATAGACCCGAAAGCTCGTCTTTCGGGTTTTTATTTTTATTGTGCATTTAAAAATCAGATATAAAATTCCGAGGTATGCTTAATTTCTTTCAGCACAAACGTACTGTTCAGTACACCAATGTTATCAATTTTTGACAATTTATATTTCACAAAATCATGGTATTCGTCCAAACTTCTGACATTGATTTTTAGCAGAAAGTCAACTTGTCCGGCCATGTGATAACATTCTTGTACTTCATCCAGATTTTGGATCTCCTGTTCAAATTTTTCAATAAAAGCCTCATTGTGGTAACGCATAGAAACCTGACAGATCGTAGTAATAGGTCTGTTAATCAGTTTTTTGTCCAGGATCGCGACATATTGTTTTATAAAACCCAGATTTTCTAACCGCCGGATTCTTTCATAAATCGGTGAAATAGTCAGATTAAGGATATTGGCTATTTCCTTGGTCGTTTTCTTGGCATCTTTTTGTAAAATGCGTAAAATTTTAGTGTCAATCTTATCTATGTCTTCCATAATGGCACAATTTTTCCTGATTTAATAGGGTAGATAACCTGTTAAAAGTAATATTTCCTGTAATATATTTCCAGGCAGTAATATTTATCAAAAATAGCTTCAATTTGTTTAAATATTAGCCTAAAATGCAAAATTGCAAGTGATTTATACTTTATAAATATCTTTGTAATATGAAATCTGAACGAATATTGGTGATTGGAGCAAATGGCCAGATCGGATCTGTACTGGTAGAATATCTGCGTGGTATTTATGGTGACAATCAGGTTATTGCCTCAGACTTAAGAGTAAATTCGGAAAAGCCAGATTACTTTGAAGTGCTGGATGCAACGGATGGAAGAGCTTTGTCTGTGATTGTAAAACGGCACAGCATTACCCAGATCTATCATCTTGCAGCTATTCTTTCTGCAAAAGGCGAACAAGACCCGCTAAATACGTGGCAGATCAACATGCAAACCTATTTTAATGTATTGGAAGCGGGAAGGGAAAATGGTGTTAAAAAAATATTTTACCCCAGTTCTATTGCTGTATTTGGTGCCCATGTACAGGATACTGCAGATCAGTTCTCTTATCTAGATCCTTCCACGGTTTACGGGATTAGTAAGGCAGCCGGTGAAAACTGGTCAAATTATTATTTCAGTCGTTATGGTATGGATATCCGTTCCTTGCGCTATCCGGGCATTATCAGCTACCAGTCTATGCCGGGTGGAGGCACTACGGACTATGCGGTTGATATTTATCACAAAGCGGTAAAAGGCGAGCTTTTTGAGTGTTTTTTGGAAGAAGATACAACGCTTCCCATGATTTATATGAGTGATGCACTGGATGCAACAGTTCGGCTGATGGAAGCTCCGGCTGAGAAAATCAGTGTACGAACGGGATATAACCTGGCTGGAATGAGCTTTTCTCCAAAAGAGATTTTTGAAAGTATCCGTAAAATCATTCCGGGTTTTGAAATCAGTTATAAACCGGATTATCGTCAGGCTATTGCAGAATCCTGGCCGAAGCATATCAACGATTCAGAAGCAAGAGCAGACTGGGGATGGCGACCGGCCTATTCTCTGGATAAGATGACAGAGGAAATGATCCTTGAATTGAGAAAGAAATATGAAATTGTAAGAAGCTGAAAGTTTTCTTGCTGTTATTCATTATTTAAATAAAAAAACACATGTACGGAGCTATTAAAGAACAACTTCAGGGAGAACTGGAAGGAATCAGAGAAGCCGGACTTTACAAAACCGAGCGCATTATTACCACGCCGCAGGCAGCAAAAATCGCTACGGAAAATGGCAAGGAAGTATTGAATTTCTGCGCTAATAATTATTTAGGTCTTTCTTCTCACCCGGATGTGATTGAGGCAGGAATTGACGCTATCCGAACGCACGGTTTTGGAATGTCATCGGTTCGGTTTATTTGTGGAACACAGGATATTCACAAAGAACTTGAACGGAAAACAGCAGAATTTTTAGGCACTGAAGACTGTATTTTATACGCTGCTGCTTTTGATGCTAATGGTGGCGTTTTTGAACCTTTGCTGGGAGAACAGGATGCCATTATTTCGGATGAATTGAATCATGCTTCGCTGATTGATGGTATTCGCTTGTGTAAAGCAAAGCGTTTTCGGTATAAGCATAACAATCTGGATGACCTTGAACAGCAATTAAAAGATGCGCAGGGAAGCCGCCGGATTTTAATTGTGACAGACGGTGTTTTCTCTATGGATGGGACGATTGCGCAGCTTGATAAAATCTGTGATCTGGCGGAGCAATATGGTGCGATGGTCATGATAGACGAATGTCACGCGTCTGGTTTCATTGGAAAGACAGGTCGCGGAACACATGAATTCCGGAATGTCATGGGACGTATTGATATTATTACCGGGACTTATGGAAAAGCTCTGGGTGGGGCTTCCGGAGGTTTCACAGCCGCAAAAAAGGAAATTGTTGAAATTCTTCGTCAGCGTTCACGTCCCTACTTATTTTCTAACACACTTGCTCCGTCCATTGTTGGTGCTTCTATAAAAGTTCTGGATTTATTGACCAGCTCAACGGCGTTGCGTGACAAACTGGAAAACAGTACCAAATATTTTCGTGAAGAAATGACCAAAGCAGGTTTTGACATTCTTCCGGGTGAACATCCGATTGTTCCGATTATGCTGTATGATGCAAAATTGGCGCAGCAGTTCGCTGCAAAGTTACTGGATGAAGGTATTTATGTAATCGGATTTTTCTATCCTGTCGTTCCACAGGGGAAAGCACGGATTCGTGTACAGATCTCAGCCGGCCATGAACAGGAGCATCTTGAGAAGGCAGTAGAAGCTTTTACCAAAGTTGGAAAAGAATTAGGCGTTATCAGCTAATAGTCGTTGACTGATTGATAGGATATAATGAACAAGCCGGATATCTTAAAGATGTCCGGCTTGTTCATTATATTTTCTTCTGATTAAAGAGTCTGCTGTTCCGCTTCCAGAAGTTCTACTTCCACGTGTAAAGACTGCAAAGTTGCATTTCCATACTGCGTAATCATAGCTACGTCAGCAGCATCGCGTCCATGCGCTATCTCAATTCGGTACCCTTCTGTTTTTTCCTGGACAGCATCAAAAGTATACCATTCTTCTCCGATATATACTTCAAACCAGGCGTGCAAATCTATTTCTTTTAACTTGTCCAGATATCCGACGGTCATCCGGGTGGGGATGCAAAGATTTCTGCAAAGTGCTATTGCTAAATGCGTAAAATCACGGCAAACACCTACACGGTTTCTGGCTAAGTCCAGTGCGGTTGTACTTGCATCGGTTACACCGTATTGATAGGTAATATTTTTATGAATCCAGCTTCGGATTGCCTCTACCTGTTCATATCCCGGAACGAGATTTCCTGCAATTTCTAATGCAAGCATATTAATCTCGTGCAGATCTGACTGGCAGTAACGGCTTGGCAGAATATAATGCATCATTTCATCCGGTAAATCGCTGACCAGAACAAAAGGTGGTAGCGGATTAGGGATGATTTTTGTTGGATTAACTTGTGCGACTACTTCCGAAGTGATGGTAACTTTACCTACGGGTAAAATAGCACGCTGAGAAATATTTCCGTAAAAATCAATATATTCTGAAAAGGAAATTGCCGGCACAAAGCTTAATTCTTCATTGATAATGGATTGTCCATTCTGATGCTTCGGGCGTAGTATAGTGGTTATTGTTGTGGGTGCATATACGTCGTAAGTGAATACGCTGCGTCCCTTCATTTTCATGTAATAGGAGTTTAAAGTAAAGTCTGTAAAGATAGTAAGCTTTATTGATGGAAATGGAGAGGGAAACTCATTTTAAACCTGTTCAGCATGCAAAATCATTACTTTTATTACAAGTTACATGGAAATAGATTTGAAGAAATCAATATTAGATTAGCATTAAAATGTTTTGACAAGTGATCCAATTTGATTTAATTACTGTTTTTGAAAGCAATAAGACGAATTCAAACCTGCTATTGAGGAGAGAATATTTCTCATTTTGTTAAGTTAGCTGGTAATCTGATGTAAACATCACTTCCGGCATTTTTAAATTTAAAGTTAGAATCGCTATGTCAATCACAAAATGGATCGTAGACCCTGTACACTCTGATGTACAATTTAAAATCAAACATCTGGTTATTTCCTCCATCACAGGTTCTTTCAAGAATTTTGAAGGAGGGGCCACTTCGGATAAAAGCGACTTTGAAAATGCTGAAATTCATTTTTCACTGGATGTAAATAGTATTGATACAAATCAGAATATGCGTGATGAACATTTGAAGTCGGCTGACTTTTTTGATGCTGAACAATATCCGCATATTACCTTTCAGTCCAATTATTTCCATAAAGTGAAAGGAGATAATTACAAGCTTTCCGGTCTGCTGACGCTTAAAGGCATTACAAAACCGATTGAACTGGATGCAGAATATGGCGGAACAGAACGCGATGCAGAAGGTAAGTTGAGATCAGGTTTTGAGGTGGAAGGAAGAGTAAGCCGGCAGGAGTTTGGACTGAATTATATGCAGCTGACAGAAACGGGCGGTCTGCTGATCGGAGAAGATGTCAAGCTGATTGCTAATATACAGTTGGTTAAGCAGGATTAATATTCCATCATTGATTCCCAGGATAAAACCTGGGAATCAATGATATCCATGCCTGTAATATTTTGATATTGAAACAATTCCCTCCTTATATTTACCTTCCTAACCTATTCCATCTGTCTTAATGAAATTCCTTAAAATTCTTCTTTACATCCTCGGTTCCATTTTGGCTGTTCTGCTGATTATGGTGGCAACGATGGTCACTACCATTGACCGTACACCTTACAAGGAGATGCCCTATTACAGGCAATGGAAAGAAAATATTGGGAAAATCAGCAGACAGCCTGCGGCAGATACACTTACCAATTCATTAAGCGCTGGATGGGCAAAAGTAAATATTACGCCTAAAACGCCCGGCCCTATGGCAGGTTATGGCAAAAGAAGAGGTAAACATTACCAGGCCGTTCATGATTCCATTTATGTCCGTACTGTGATTGTAGATAATGGATCAACAAAAGCTGCAATCATTACAGCCGATATGCTGATCGTACCGCCCAATATTGTAGAGCGTGTAAAGGAGCTTTTACCAGTAACTGGTTTTACTTTTGATCAGATTTATTTTGGAGCGATCCACAGCCATAATAGTTTGGGTGGCTGGTACAATACCATTACCGGAAAACTATTTGCCGGACCTTATGATGCTGCTGTAGTCGAAAATATTGCGCAGTCCATCATCAAGTCCATTAACGATGCCAAAAAAAATATACAGCCGGCCACAATCGGTTTTGGCGAGGTAAAGGATACAGTGGATATTAAAAACCGCCTGGTAGGTAAAGAAGGAATCATTGATCCCTGGATTAGAAACCTGGAATTTTCAGGAGAAAATGGGCAAAAGGCTTTGATCAGTTCTTACGCTGCGCATTCCACGGTTTTAGATGCCAACATCATGGAGTTATCCCGTGATTATGCCGGTGCTTTGGTAGACGATCTTGAAAAAGGAGAAGCTGATTTTGCCGTGTATATGGCAGGAGCAGTAGGCAGTATGGCACCTGTTGAACGGGGAAAGGATGATTTTGATGAAGTAAAAAATCAGGCAGGAAGTGTTGAAAAATCAATACAGTCCATTCTGGGAAAATTTGAGAAACAGCCTGGTTTACTTCGTTCTATTACTGTGCCGTTGCCTTTAAGAGATCCAAGACCTAAAATTATGCCTAATCTGGCTTTAAGAAGCTGGGTTTTTCGCTGGGCTTTTGGCGACGTGCCTTCGTATGTGAAAGCATTACGGATTGGAAACGTTTTGATGGTAGGTGTTCCCTGTGATTTCTCCGGAGAATTGATGCCAGAGTTAACGGCTTATGCGGCAAAGAAAGGACTGCATCTGATGGTGACAAGTTTCAACGGCGGTTATGTCGGGTATATTACCAACGATAAGTACTTTGATAGAGATAAGTACGAAACAAAAACTATGAGCTGGTTTGGTCCGTACAATGGTGCTTATTTTCAGGAAGTAATTAAGGATTTGATTGATAAGATGTCCTGAGAAGCTGTTGGCTTTTAGAATTAGGGCGGATAGTAGGAATTCTTAGCTGATAAATTTGCATCATCGGTATTTGCTGGTATATAATTCCTAACATCCAATCCTTATTGATTATGAAGTATTTCTTATTGTTGCTGACTATCTCATTTGCTACAACTTCTTTTGCACAAACTCCGATGCGTCTGGCAGTAGCCGGTTTAAGTCATGGGCATGTGGGCTGGGCTTTTAACAGAACAGATAAAAAAGACGCCGTGCTTGTTGGTGTTTATGAGCCTAATCAGGAATTGGTTGATCAGTTTGTTAAGCGGTACAAACTGGATAAAAAACTCTTTTACAGTGATTTAAATAAAATGCTGGATGAAACAAAGCCGGAAGCCGTTTCAGCCTTTGGTCCTATTAATGAGCATATTATCGTTGTACGTGCCTGTGCGCCAAGGAAAATTAATGTTATGGTTGAAAAGCCATTAGCTACCACGTTCGCAGATGCAAAAGAAATCCAGAGCCTGGCTCAAAAGAATAACATCCAGGTTCTGACCAACTATGAAACTTCATGGTACGCCAGTAATCAGTATGTAAACGAACTTTATCAATCCGGAAAACTGGGAGAAATACGGAAAGTGATGGTTAATGACGGGCATCAGGGACCAAAAGAAATTGGTGTTGGAAAAGAGTTTTTTGCTATCCTGACTGATCCGGTTAAAAACGGAGCCGGCGCTTTAACGGACTTTGGCTGTTACGGAGCAAACCTGATGACCTGGTTAATGAAAGGTGAAAGGCCTATTTCTGTTACAGCCGTTACGCATCAGAACAAGCCGGATATTTACCAGAAAGTAGATGACGAAGCAACCATTATCTTACAATATCCAAAAGCACAATGCGTTATCCAGGCTTCCTGGAACTGGACTTTTGCCCGAAAAGACATGGAGGTTTACGGAACCAAAGGGTATGCCGTAGCCGTTGACCCTACCACTGTCCGGGAACGTTTACAGGAAAAAGCGCCGGAAGAAAAGAAGAAAATTGATCCTCGTCCTGCTCCTTATACTGATCCGTTTTCCGTTTTATCGGACGTGGTTCAAGGTCGTTTAAAGCTGGATGAAAATGATTTATACGGTTTGCCGGTGAATGTAACGGTTGTTGAAATCCTAGAAGCAGCTAAAAATTCTGTTAAGTCCGGAAAAACGGTTACTTTAAAATAATTATCAATTCAAAATAAGTTACCTGTGCAAAAAACAGAATCCTCTTCACCTGATCCCAAACCTGTCAGCTTTTCGCAAACTACGCTTACTGAATTAATGATTCCTTCCTATGCCAATTTTGGAGGGAAAATTCACGGAGGAATCTTGCTGTCGCTTATTGATAAGGTGGCCTATGCCTGTGCTTCGCGTCATGCTGCAACCTATTGCGTGACGGTTTCGGTAGATGGTGTGGATTTTTTGAAACCGGTAGAAGTAGGGGATCTTGTTTCCCTGATGGCATCGGTCAATTATGTTGGAAGAACTTCTCTTGTTATCGGAATCCGGGTTATTGCGGAAAATGTCAGGAATGGAATTCAGCGGCATACCAACACCTCGTATGTAACGATGGTTGCCAAAGGGGAAGATGATCTTCCATCCGTTGTTCCTCCCTTATTACTGGAAAATGAAGCAGATGGACGCCGTTTTCTGGAAGCGATGAAACGCAGGGAACTAAGAGAACAATACCGTCATGCTTTTGACAGTGAAAAAGGCAGAATTGATGTTGCAGCAAATCTGGACAAACTTACCGAGCAAAGATGTGTGATCGGCTGGGAATGCTGATCTTCAAAAAAAATCTGAGATTTACCAGATGAATAAAATATACTGGTAAATCTCAGGTGGTTAGAAGAAGAAAAAATATTAGCTTAAAACCCGAATAGGCCGCCAGTTTTCTTAGTTCGGGATGAAGTTGATTTGCCGAAAAGCATTCCGAACACACCACGAACCACTTCTCTCCCGATCTGTTTGGCAAGTGGAGAAGCCATGGCCGTTTCAAACATGCCTTTTTCCTGTTTTCCGCTGGCTGTTGATTTGGCAACAGTTGCGGCTTCTTTAATTTCAGTTTCTTTTCTGGTTTGTTCTTCTATCCGCTTTGTTAAAATTTCATAAGCACTTTCCGGATCGATCGGATCTTTATATTTGGCATAAACATCGGATTGGCGTACGTGATTTTCATAGTCCGATTGTGTCATTGGCCCCATTACCGAAGTGGGAGGAAGCAAATGCGTAGCTGCCACTTCCGTTGGAATCCCTTTATCATTCAAAACTGTAATCAGTGCCTGACCGATACCCAGTGTGGTTAAAATCTGGTCAATGGAATAAAATTCAGAACGCGGATAGGTTTTTACTGTTTGCTTCAAAGCATCCGCATCCTGAGGCGTAAAGGCACGAAGTACGTGTTGAACACGGTTTCCCAATTGTGCCAGAACGGAAACTGGAATATCCTGAGCCATTTGCGTACAAAAGAAAATTCCCACACCTTTCGATCTTATTAACCGGACCACCTGCTCGATCTGATCCAAAAATGCTTTTGGTGCATCTTTGAACAGCAAGTGTGCTTCATCAAGAAAGAAAACCAGTTTTGGTTTGTCAAGGTCACCTGCTTCCGGCAAGGTCTGATATAATTCCGCTAATAAACTCAGCATAAAAGTTGAAAACAATGCCGGCTTATCCTGAACATCCGAAATATTTAAGAGACTAATGACACCCTGTCCGTCTACTTTATTGATCAGATCAGAAATGTCGAAAGATTTTTCTCCGAATATAGTGCCAACACCCTGTTGTTCCAAAGCGACGATTTTACGCAGAATCGTTCCGGCAGTAGATGATGAGATGGAGCCATAATCCGATTTGATTTCCGCAGCACCTGGTCCTTCTGAAAGATAACTTAATACCTTTTTCAAGTCATTCAGGTCAACCATCGGCAGTTTTTTATCATCTGCATATTTGAAAAGAATGGCCAATACACCCGATTGTGTATCATTCAGTTCAAATATTTTTGACAATAAAATTGGTCCGAATTCCAGGATTGTTGCCCGCATCTGCGCGCCTTTCTCACCGCTTAATGAGTATAATTCTACCGGAAAACCTTTCGCTTCAAACGGTGTTCCCAGGATAGCCGAACGTTCTTCAATGGCTGGATTTGATGTTCCGGGCTGGGCAATGCCGGATAAATCACCTTTGATGTCCGACATGAAAACGGGTACACCTGCAGCAGAGAGCTGTTCAGCCAATACCTGAAGAGTCCGTGTTTTTCCTGAACCTGTGGCGCCAGCTACTAACCCATGACGGTTCATCATCCGGAGCGGCAGATTTACTTTTGCTTCTGTGATAATTTCCCCTTCAAGGATAGCCGAGCCCAGGTGAATAGCCGGTTTATCTGTTTTATACGATTTCTGGATTGCCGTTACGAATAAATCTCTTTTTGACACTTGTGTATAGAGTTATTGTTAATAATGATCTAATTTACCAAAATTATATATTTTGTTATGATTTCAAGCCACATGCGGAATATTCAAAGAGAAATGCTAATCTTTTAAGATCTTATATTATTTTTCGTAGTAGTTTGTTTTTGCGATATATTATTAGGTATTTTGGTATCATCGCTATTATATTATTCTGAAATAATTTATTCTTGCCGCTTATGCTGAGTCGAGTTGCTAATTCAATCTATTGGATGAATCGTTATATGGAACGGGTTGAAAATTACGCCCGTTTTGTTGGTGTTAATTTTAATCTTGCGCTTGACCTTCCGCCGGATGTGGATGAACAATGGGAGCCGCTTCTTATTGCTACTGCCGATCATTTTCTTTTCCATAAATATTATGACAAGCCGACAAAAGAGGATGTAATTCACTTTATGACGTTTGATAAGCGAAATCCAAATTCCATTGTGAGCTGTCTGTATGAAGCGCGTGAAAATGCACGGACTATCCGGGAGACGATTTCAAAAGAAATGTGGGAAAGTATCAATACATTTTACCTGACCATCCGTGGAACTTCTCCTGACGATTTCCGGAATATGGATCATATGCAGTCTTTTTTTACGGATATCCGCAAAAATTGCCAGCTCTTTCATGGCGTTGTTGATGCGTCGATCACACGTAATGAAGCATGGCATTTTGGTCGTTTAGGCCGCCATATCGAGCGGGCTGACAAATGTTCACGGTTTCTGGATGTTAAATATTTTACACTTTTACAGGATACAGGTACTTCCGGTTCCACACTGGATCTGATGATGTGGACTGCGGTTTTGAAATCCGTAAGTGCATATAATATGTACCGCCAGACACATCGTGCACTGACGCCGATGAATATTGTGGCCTTTTTGATTCTGGATAAATTATTCCCGCGTTCTATTGCTTACTCAGTTCGTCAGGCTGAGCTTTCTTTGTATGCCATTGCTGGTTCAATACCAGAGCGCGGACACACCAATGCTGCTGAAAGAGCACTGAGCAAAATGCGCAGCGAACTGGAATTTACAGATGTAGAAGATGTTTTCAAGATGGGTCTTCACAAATATCTGGATCGTTTTCAAACCAATAATAATGAAGTTGACAGTGCGATCTTTGATCTGTATTTTGGTCTTGAATCTGAAAAGTCCCAGTCTCAGTCACAATCCCAGTCGATGGGACAAACTTCCGGACACATCAGAAGCCAATGGATGAACTGAACCAAATATAGTCTGCACAGGGTTAATAGTAATAACCTGCAAAATTTTCCTAAAACCCCAGGAAATTCCATGAACCTTAAAGTTCGTCATTCGCTTGACTACCGTTACGATTTTCCTGTTGAGCTGGATTCTCATACGCTATATTTATATCCAAAAGCGTATCCGCATCAGCGGGTACTTCAGTATAAGCTGCATATGGATCCTGCACCTTCCAACATTGTAAAAAATGTGGATGCAGAAGGAAATGTACAGCAAGTCGCTCATTTTTTTAACGGATCGGTTAATCGTCTGTATGTGGAGGCAGAAATGACGGTTTGTTCAGATCCGGTTAATGTTTTTGACTTTGTACTTTTTCCTTTTATCACAAAAAACATACCGTTTTTGTATGATAATCAGATTTATAAATATCTGATTCCTTACCTGAGCCGTAGCGAAGCCACAACGTATGTAGAACAGTTTGCAAGGAAAATTGCTTCTGAAGTAAACTGGGGAACTGTACCTTTTTTAGTGGAATTGAGTAAATATATTTCTGAGAATTTTACTTACCAGAACAGAGAATTTGGTGTGGCTTATCCGCCGGATGATACGCTGCGTGATAAAACCGGCTCATGTCGGGATTATTCCCGATTGTTCATAGCGGCTTGCCGGAGCCTGGGCATTGCAGCACGTTTTGTAAGCGGCTATTTGTATGGTAATCTGATGCAGGCACATGAACTGCATGCCTGGGTTGAAGTTTATCTTCCGGGTGCCGGCTGGCGGGGATTTGATCCTACGGAAGGTAAAGTAATTGCCAATAATCATATCAGTCTGGGAGCCTCCGCTGACTTTGACCAGCTAGCGCCGGTTATGGGATTTTTCAGAGGCTCAGCTCAGTCATCACTGGTGACACATGTCGACATTGAGCTGGTATAAATTCATTTGGACACAATACTTATTTATCATATTGTTTTATTAAATTATCCGTTAGACCGCGGGAAATTTGTTATTTTTGTATCGTAACAAACAGAGGAATACTAGATCGTGACGTTAATCAAATCTATATCAGGAATCAGAGGGATAATAGGAGGGAAATCCGGAGATGCACTGACTCCAATTGATGTTGTTAAATTTGCTGCAGCTTATGGCACCTGGTTGAGGCGAACAAATACACAAAACTTAAAGGTAGTAATAGGGCGTGACGCCAGGATTTCAGGAGAAATGGTAAGCCGGCTGGTGGCAGGAACATTGCAGGGAGTAGGTCTTCATGTCATTGATTTAGGCCTTTCTACAACACCAACTGTTGAAATAGCCGTTACAGCGGAACAAGCGGCCGGAGGGATTATTCTGACAGCAAGCCACAATCCAATTCAGTGGAATGCATTGAAACTGCTAAACCATCTGGGCGAATTTATTTCAGATGAGGAAGGAACGGAAATTTTAAGAATAGCCGATGAAGAAGATTTTATTTTTCCTGAAGTTAAAAAACTAGGAAGTTATCGCACAGACGATACTTATCTTCAAAAGCACATTGACCATGTTCTTTCTCTATCGTTGGTAGACGTGGAAGTGATTAAGGCTGCAAACTTTAAAATTGTTGTTGATGCCATAAATTCTACCGGTGGAATTGTTGTTCCTATGCTGCTGGAAGCCTTAGGAGTTGACCCTAAAAATATTAAAAAATTACACTGCGAACCAACAGGTAATTTTGCACATAATCCTGAACCACTTCCGGAACATTTACGTGATATCAGCAAAGAATTAAAAGATGGCTCGTTCAATCTGGGTATTGTAGTAGATCCGGATGTTGATCGGCTGGCTTTAATCTGTGAAGACGGAACTCCGTTTGGAGAAGAATATACACTGGTTGCTGTAGCCGACTTTGTACTTAAAAACACACCGGGAAATACAGTTTCCAACTTGTCTTCTACGGCTGCATTAAAAGATGTGACTTTAAAAGCCGGAGGTGAATATTTTGCATCGGCCGTTGGTGAAGTAAACGTTGTAGCAACAATGAAAGCAAATAATGCAGTCATTGGAGGTGAAGGAAATGGCGGGGTAATTTATCCGGAAAGCCATTATGGGCGTGATGCTTTGGTTGGTATTGCCTTATTTTTGACACATTTAGCCAAATTTGGAAGAACGGCATCTGTACTTCGCAAATCGTATCCGAGCTACTATATCTCAAAAAATAAAATTGAACTGACGCCTGATATCAACGTTGATAATATTTTAAAACGTATTCAGACAAAATATTCCAAGCAGCCATTGAGTACGCTGGATGGTGTGCGAATTGAATTTAACCGGGAATGGGTTCATTTACGTAAATCAAATACAGAACCTATTATCAGGATCTATTCTGAATCGGAAACACTTACAACGGCTGTTAACCTGGCAAATAAAATTATTTCCGATATAAAGGAAATTATTTCAGAACCAAGAGATAAACAATGAAAGCCTATTTTGATAATGCTGCTACTACGAGGCTGGACCCAGTTGTTTTGGAAACCATGCTGCCTTTGATGACGGAGACTTTTGGTAATCCTTCTTCTATTCATTCTTATGGTCGTGCAGTTCGGTCTGCTGTGGAAAGAGCAAGGAAAAGTGTAGCAGGTATTCTGAATGCGGCACCTGCAGAGATATTTTTTACTTCGGGCGGAACGGAGGCAGATAATACAGCGATTCGTTCCAGCATTGAGACATTTGGTCTTAAACATGCAATAACATCCAAAATAGAGCATCATGCTGTGCTTCATACTCTGGAGCATCTTGCAAAAACGGGACAGATCGAGCTTAGTTTTGTCAACCTGAATGAAAAGGGAGAAGTAGATCTTGGACATCTTGAAACGCTTTTGCAAACGCATTCCCGTTCGCTGGTTTCGTTGATGCATGGGAACAATGAAATCGGTAATTTATTGGATCTTATTGCCGTTGGAGATCTGTGCAAACATTATGATGCTATTTTTCATAGTGATACTGTGCAGACGATGGGCCACTATAAGCATGATTTGCAGCAGTTGAAAACCAATTTTATTGTTGGCTCTGCACATAAATTTCACGGTCCGAAAGGAATAGGATTCTTGTATGTTCAGCCGGGAACAAAAATATTTCCTTACGTACACGGAGGTGCTCAGGAACGTAATATGCGTGGCGGTACTGAAAATGTATATGGAATTGTAGGCTTGGCTAAAGCTCTGGAATTAGCCTATCGGGATATGAATGAACATCGCACGCATATTGAAGGACTTAAAACCAGAATGATCCACAAACTTCAGGAGAATATTGAAGGTGTCACTTTCAATGGGAATTCTGCATTGCTGGATGAAAGTTTATACACTGTTTTAAGTGTAAGTCTTCCGCCTTCGGGATTAAATGATATGCTGCTGTTCAACATGGATATTGCCGGTGTAGCTGTTTCCGGCGGAAGTGCCTGTGCTAGTGGAACTGATGTTGGATCACACGTTTTGACTGAAATTCAGATCAATCCTGACAGAGCCAATGTGCGTTTTTCTTTCGGTAAATATAATACTACTGAAGAAGTTGATTTTGCCGTAGATACATTAGCAGAACTTTACCGGAAAGAATCGGTAATGCTTTAATCAGGGATATAGACAATCAATCAAGCCACAAACAAAAAGAAGTCAACTTTTCAAAAGTTGACTTCTTTGACTTAAGAGCAATTAACAGTTAGATCTCTCAATTTTAATACTTTCTGTCAATCATGGACTAAAAATTACGCCTTTTTTACCATATCCTCCAACGCCTCAATCCATATATCACTATCATTCAGACTTTCTACCAGTTGCCAGTGCTGGCCGCCTTCTTTTTCGAAGATCTCTTTGTATTCTTCACCCACTTCAATCGTTGTTTCCAGGCAGTCAGCTACAAAAGCAGGAGAAAACGCTAATACACTTTTAATGCCTTTCTTTGCAAGCTCAGGAATAATCTCATCTGTGTAAGGCTTGATCCAAGGCGTTTTTCCAAGTCTTGATTGGAAAGCAACCGTGTATTTACCTTCTGGAATACCCATTCCCTTAACAAATAATCTTGTGGTTTCGTAACACTGAGCACGGTAACAATGCTGATTTTTCTCGTTTAAAGTATCGCAGCAGCTACCAAACTGGCAATAATTAGCCACATCACCTTTTGTGATTTGTCTTTCAGGAATACCATGATAACTAAATACAAAATGATCATAGTCACGTTGAGCCATGTACTTTTTGCCAAGGTTAACAAAGCCTTCTACAAATTTCGGATGATCCAGGAAACGATTTATAAATTTAATTTCAGGCAAAACCTCCCAGTCTTTCACCACTTCCATTACTTTTTTGTAAACAGAACCGGTGGAAGCCGAAGCGTACTGCGGAAAAAACGGTACGACAATAATATTGGATAAACAAAGTTTTCTAAGCTCGTTTAAACCATTTTCTATACTGGGGCTTTGGTAGCGCATGGCTAGCTTCACTACATAATCATCGCCTAATGCTTTTTGAAGTTTCTTCTCAACCGAAACTCCATATATCTTCAGTGGAGAACCTGCCGGTGTCCAAAGCTGCTGATAGATTTTAGCTGATTTCGGTGCACGGAAAGGAGCTATAATCAGGTTAATTAAAAGCCAGCGGTTTAGATAAGGAATGTCAATAACGCGCTCATCCATTAAAAATTCACGCAGATATTTTCTAACATCAGGAACGGAAGGACTATCCGGTGTACCCAGATTTACGATCAAAACTCCTGTTTTACCAACCGGCTTCTCGGTAAGTAAGGATGGATTTGCCAGCGTTTCGGTATTCATTTTAATAAATTAAATTTACAACAGGATATTTTATCCGTTACTATAACTGTACCCGAAGACTACAAAGTTCGTCCGGTAAAAAGTTTATGCGTTCAGGCCAAGCAGGATTTCTTTCAAAATGGCCTGTGCTGACCATTCTCTGTTAGCGGCCTGTTCAATCACCAGAGAGCGTGGTCCGTCCAGTACTTCGTCAGCTACTTTCATATTGCGTCGCAGCGGAAGGCAGTGCATGAATTTTCCATTGTCAGTCAAAGACATTTTTGCTTCTGTGACCATCCAGGAAGGGTCCTGCGTCAGAACCTGCCCGTAATGTGTGTAAGATGACCAGTTTTTTCCATAAACAAAATCCGCACCTTCCAGCGCTTTATCCTGATCATAGATAACCTGTCCTTTTCCAACAAATTTCGGATCAAGATCATATCCCTCAGGATGTGTAATCACCAGTTCCACATTCATTGGATTCATCCATTCACAGAAAGAATTTGCCACGGCTTGCGGTAGTGCCTTGAAATGTGGCAGCCAGGTTAAAACTACCTTCGGCCGCTCTTTAATTCTGAATTCTTCGATGGTAATACAGTCTGCCAAAGATTGCAACGGATGGCGTGTAGCTGATTCCAGATTTACAATTGGAACTTCAGCATATTTTTTAAATTGTTGAAAAATCGTTTCTGCGTAATCTTTATCACGATCTTCAAGCTCTGCAAAGGATCTAATAGCAATGATATTGCAATAACGTCCCATGATAGCCGCTGCTTCTTTTACGTGCTCCGCTTTGGTGCCATTCATGATGACACCTTCTTCCATTTCAAGTCCCCAGCTGTCTTGCCCGACATTCATGACAATCACATTCATACCCAAATTTGCAGCCGCTTTCTGCGTGCTGATACGGGTACGAAGGCTTGAATTGAAAAACATCAAACCAATGGTTTTATGCTTGCCAAGTAATTCATCGGCAAAAGGATTACGTTTAGCTTCAATCCCACTGGTGATAAGGTGATTAAGGTCAGATACGTCTGCAAGGGAAAGGAAATGTTTCATTAATGTTGTATTTAACCGCAATGGACGCAATGGTTTTCGCAATGGGCGCAATCAATTATAATCCGTTTGCCAGTCTTTTGACACCGTTTTTAATTAACGCAACATTGAAATTAATTAGCAGTCCAAGCTTGCAATTTGTTAATTTTAGATATGTTAATAACTGAGCGGTATGCACATCGTTAAGAGCTTCCACAGCTTTGATTTCTACGATTACGCAATTTTCCACCAATAAATCTATTCTGTTCCGACTTCAAGCCGGATATCTTCATATATAAGAGGTAATGCTTTTTGCTTTTCAACCAAAAGACCTTCCTTTTACTTCGTAATATAAACACTCTTCATAAGCAGATTCCAGTAAACCTGGTCCCAATGTCTTATGTACTTTAAGAGCACAAAAATAGATTTGTCTTGCAATTCTATTCTCAAAAATATCCATTGCATCCATTGCGAAAATCTATTGTGCCCATTGCGTTTAAGTACGACTATGTAAGGCTGGTAACCTCGATTCTTAAAGCTTCCAGAAATAAGTCAGCTTCATCTTTACCCAAAGCAAGCGATGGCAGTAATCTGATTGTATTAGCTCCGGCAACACCCGTAAACATCTTATGCTCGAAAAGTAGCTTGTTCCGAAGATCTTTAACAGGAAAATCATATTCAATACCGATCATCAGCCCACGTCCGCGCAGTTCTTTATAACCACCAATTTCCTGAATTCCCTTCATTAGATATTCTCCAATCTCAGTAGCATTATCTAAAAGATTCTCGTTTTTCATGATGTCAAGCACAGCAATCCCGGCAGCACAAGCCATATGGTTTCCTCCAAAAGTAGTTCCAAGTAAACCATAGCTGGCTTTGAACTTCGGAGAAATCAAGACTCCGCCAATTGGAAAGCCGTTACCCATACCTTTCGCCATCGTCATCAGGTCTGGGTGGATGCCGCTAAACTGGTGCGAAAAGAATTTTCCGGTACGGCCGTAACCGCATTGCACGCTGTCCAAAATCAGCACAGCGCCTGTTTCATCACATTTCTTACGTAAAGCCTGAAGAAATGTATCGCTACTAACCTGAATTCCGCCAACGCCCTGAATTCCCTCAACAATTACCGCACAAACTTCCTCTGTAATGCCATTTTCAAGTGCATCAACATCGTTGAAAGGCAGGAAAGTAACATGTTTATTGTAATTAACAGGAGCAACAATGGATGGATTGTCAGTCGCTGCAACAGCACCGGCAGTACGTCCGTGAAATGCTTTTGTAAAAGCAACCACTTTTGAGCGGCCTGTATGGAAGGAAGCCAGTTTTAAAGCATTTTCATTGGCTTCCGCACCGGAGTTAACAAGGAAAAGTTTGTAATCCGGATAGCCGGAAAGATCTCCAAGTTTTTCCGCCAGTTCTTCCTGCAATGATATTTTTACCGAGTTGGAATAAAAATTAATGGCATGAAGCTGCTTGCTTAGCATTTCCACATAATACGGATGACAATGTCCTACGGAAATTACTGCGTGACCGCCGTAAAGATCCAGGTATTTTGTACCGTTCGTATCCCATAAATAGCTGCCTTCAGCTTTTACAGGTTCTATATCGTAAAGTGGATAAACATCAAATAAATGTGACATAAATATGAGTCAAGAGTTATAATAAAGTTTAAAGTTTATGAGCTAGAGAATATGAACTCATAAACTTTAAACTCATTTACATTAAAATGATGGGGCCTTCAATCTCAATCCCGCATCTTCCGGTAATCCGAAAATCAGGTTTAGATTTTGAACCGCCTGTCCCGAAGCACCTTTAGTTAAGTTGTCGATAATACTGCTGATCAATAATTGGCCATCATGCATTTCCAGATGAATAAAACATTTGTTGGTATTGACTACCTGCTTAATATCTACCGGCTCGTCGCTTAGATGCGTAAAGGGATGCTCAGCATAATAGTTCTTATACAATTCCTTTGCTTCTTCGATTGTCCCAGCAAAGGGCGTATACACATTAGCCATGATGCCACGTGTAAAATCACCACGATAAGGAACAAAGTTTACAGCCTTGTCAAAACCAGCCTGCAATTTTCTCAGGCTCATCTTTATCTCAGTTAAATGCTGATGACTGAATGCTTTATAGATGGACAAGTTATTATTTCTCCATGAAAAATGCGTTGTCGCACTTAGCGACTGACCTGCTCCGGTACTGCCTGTTACTGCACTTACATGCACATCTCCTTTCAACAAACCAGCATTTGCCAGTGGTAAAATGGCCAGTTCAATACTGGTTGCAAAACAGCCCGGATTAGCAATTCGGGTTGAGGATTTTATCTTTTCCTTCTGAAGTTCAGGCAAGCCGTAAGTAAAACCATTGGATTCATCACGGAAATCAGTACTCAGATCAATGATTTTTACTGTTTCAGGAATATGATATTCATCCAGAAATTTCTTCGACTCCCCATGACCTGAACATAAGAAAATGGCCTGCAAACTTTCGTGATTCAACAGGGTTTGAAGATTTTCTCCTGAAAATGTCAGTTCTGTATCACCTAGCAGATCCGTATGCGTGGCATAAACCGGCTTTCCTATCTGACTTTTACTATGTGCAAAGGCAATATTTACATCAGGGTGGTTAATGACAATTCTCAATAATTCTCCCCCTGTATAACCCGCAGCACCGATAATACCTATGTTGATTTTATTCATTATTCTGTACTGATTCGCTTACTTTCTGATAAATCATCACCTGGTTCGAAGCCACTTTTGAGAATCCCCTCACATCATCACCTGTCCAGGCGTTGTTCATTTCACCATAACTTCCGAATTTGGAAGACATCAGATCAAACGGAGATTCAATTCCTTCTACGTAGAAGCGGTATGGAGCAAGATATACGTGTACTTTACCAGTTACATGTGACTGTGTGTCAGCTAAGAACGCTTCGATATTACGCATCACAGGTTCTGTAAACTGTCCTTTGTGAAGAAGAGTCCCATAGGTATTAGAAAGTTGATCTTTCCAATAAAGCTGCTGCTCGCTCAAAACATGCTTTTCAAGGGTATGATGCGCTTTAATGATAATTAATGGAGCGGCAGCTTCAAAACCAACACGGCCTTTAATACCAATAATTGTATCTCCAACATGGATATCACGGCCAATTCCAAACGGTTGCGTAATCGCGGCCAGTTTTTGGATAGCCTGAACAGAGGTTTCGAAAGTTTCGCCAGCGACACCTTTTAATTCTCCTTCTACAAATTCTAGGGTAATGGTTTCAGGTTCTGTTTTAGAAACCTGTGTTGGCCATGCTTCTTCTGGTAAATATTTTTCTGAGGTTAATGTTTCTTTACCGCCGACAGATGTTCCCCAAAGCCCTTTATTAATACTGTATGCAGCTTTGGCCCATTCGCGGCCAACACCTTTTTTAGTCAGATATTCAATTTCAGCCTCACGTGAAAGTTTCAAGTCACGAATGGGTGTAATAATTTCAGCTTCTGGAATGATAATACGGAATGCCATATCAAAGCGAACCTGGTCATTGCCTGCGCCGGTACTTCCATGTGCAATCGCAGTAGCACCAATTTCTTTCGCATATTCAGCAACAGCAACTGCCTGGAAAACACGTTCAGCACTGACCGAAAGTGGATAGGTATTATTTTTCAATACATTACCAAAAATCAGATATTTAATACAGTCGTTATAGTAATCTGCTGTTTTGGAAATAGTAGCGTGACTTTTAACACCCAATGCATAAGCATTTGCTTCTATCGTTTTAAGGTCTTCTTCTGAAAATCCGCCTGTATCAACCAAAACGGAATAAACTTCATAGCCTTTATCTTCAGCTAAATACTTTACACAAAATGAGGTATCCAATCCTCCGCTAAACGCTAATACTACTTTGGGCTGTGACATTCTATAATTTATTCTGGTGTTAACTAAATGGAAATACAAAGAAACAAAAAAATACCTCGCATCGGAGTTTAAAAGCTGCCGGGCGAGGTATTTAGAATGATATAATATCAATAATATGAATGCTGTACTTAGTGTACGAGCACTGACCCGGCGTTTTTCTTTTTAGCACGTTCTTCCCTTCGCAATAAGATGCGTTGCTTGATACGCATCCAGCGCTCGTAAAGGCTCGATTCTTTCAGAAAATCCCAGGTATCTTTTTCAGGTTTTACTTCTGTTGTTTTATGTTCTTCCGGATTGTACATCATGCCTGTGCATAAACAATGTTTTCTGCCCGTACGGGTAAGTACATCATAATTCACGCAACTTGCACAACCTTTCCAAAACGCATCATCTGCCGGAAGTTCGCTAAACGTAACAGGCTCATAGCCAAGATCGGAGTTAATCTTCATTACAGGCAGGCTGGTAGTAATACCAATGATTTTGGCATCAGGGTATTTCTGACGTGACAGTTCAAAAGCCTTTTGCTTGATAGACTTCGCCATACCACTCTGACGAAAATCAGGATGTACGATTAAGCCGGAATTGGCTACAAACTTTCCGTGCTCCCAGGTTTCGATGTAACAGAATCCTACCCATTCTCCCGTATCAGTAGTGGCAATAATCGCTTTTCCCTCTACCATTTTTTCCATGATATAAACAGGGGAGCGCTTTGCTATACCCGTACCACGTTTTTTGGCACTCTCTTCCATCTCTGCACAAATTGTATCTGCAAAATGGAAATGATTTTCATTGGCGGTTTGTATTAAAAACTTACTGCCTACTACTTCGGTATTTCTCATTGATGAATGTACTGACAAAAAATTGTTCGAAACAAAAATTAAATTCCCAGAAAACTACGATGGGACGTTTCAAAAATTTAAAAAAGACGGGGATAGAAGTTTTACCACATAGGTAAAAGAGAGTTAGACGGTCCTGGGGGACCTAAACCTGAAAGGCGTAGTATGAAGCACAGTATGTATTCCGTTGCTATTCATTTGGCTTGGTTGGTCCGTCTAAGAGGATACAAATTTTGTAAAAAAAAATGTTACTTGAAAGAAACATGGATTATATTTTTATAGTTCGTGTTATATAAAAATTATTCTGGACGTACTGCTATTTTTTTTAGCTTGCATCAGACTTTAATACAGCCGACTAAAATATCTGAATGACAAACCTGACTGCTGACGATCTTCTTTACGGGTATATTAACGGAATCTTTCCAATGGCTGAGCCGGATGGAACAATTTACTGGTATTCCCCTGATCCTCGTGCTATTATTCCTATTGACTCATATAAACCATCAAAGTCACTCCGACCGGTATTAAATAAAAAAACGTTTGAGATCCGTATTGACTGGGATTTTGAAGGCGTGATGTATGGCTGCGCAGGGCCACGAACAACCGAGGAAGGTACCTGGATTTCTGAAGATATTATTTTTGCTTATACCAATTTACATAAACTGGGTTATGCTCACAGTGTAGAGGCTTATCGTGAAGATAAATTGGTAGGAGGATTATATGGTGTAGCCATTGGCGGCGTTTTCTTTGGGGAATCTATGTTTTTTCGTGAACCGAATGCTTCCAAAGTAGCCTTTCATTATCTGATAGAAACATTAAAGGCAAATGGGTATACTTTGCTGGACACTCAGTTTATCAACGATAATGTGTTAAGATACGGAGCCATTGAAATTCCCAGAACGGATTATATGGAAAGACTGAAAAAAGCTCTGCAGCTGAACCGGAAATTTCTCTTAAATCCCTTGCAAACGTCTTCTGCTAAACATTCCACTTTTTAATAATCAGGTAACTAAGTAATTTTAGCCTGAAATGCCTGTCAGTGTAAGAAGTATTTTAAGTATTCATAAAGTGTCAAAACCAATCCTTGTTATAAAATTCGGGACAGCATCCATTACGCTTCCTTCCGGTGAGCCCGATGTACATATTATTTCTGAAGTTGCTCGTCAGGTTTCTTTGTTGCATCCAGCCTACCGGATCATCATTGTTTCCTCAGGAGCTGTCGGTGCCGGCAAAGCTTATATTAATGATTACAAGGGAACGATGACGCAGAGAAAAGCAGCAGCATCTGTTGGGAATCCATTGCTGGTTGGATTGTATGCCAGTTATTTTGCTCCTAACGGAATTTTTATTGCGCAAAGCCTTTGTGAACGTCAGCATTTTGCAAACCGGAACAAGTTTTTGCAGCTAAAAAATACCTTTGAAGAATTATGGCAGAATAATATTATTCCGATCGTTAATGAAAATGACGTAGTCAGTGATCGTGAGTTGAAGTTTTCCGATAATGATGAACTGGCCACTTTGCTGGCTGTCGGCTTTGGAGCTGAAACACTGATGTTCTGTACTTCTGTTGGCGGTTTGTTGGATGACGCCGGAAATATAATCGGGAACGTATCTAATGTCAATGAGGTTTTCAAATTTGTACGTACTGATAAATCATTCCTCGGTTTAGGTGGAATGGCTTCCAAACTTACCTTCGCCAAACTTGCTACCCGTATGGGGATCAGGGTTTTGATTTTTGGAATGAAACAACCGGATGAATTACTGAAAGCACTCGAAGGAAAAGCGGGCACAGAAATGAATTCTGAGAAAAGTACCTTATCTGCCAGAAATCGCTGGTTGGGCAGTGGCGGATTGGTATCCGGAAGATTGAAGGTCGATGAAGGTGCTACCAAAGCTTTACTGAAACGAAAAAGTCTGCTGGCTGTAGGCGTAAAAGAAGTAACCGGAGAGTTTGAAGCTGGAGAAATCATTGAAATATATTCACCGGATGAAGAAATGATTGCGGTAGCCCGTGCCCGGGAAACTTCCAGTGCTATAAAAGTTAATCTGAAAACAGTAAATTTTGAAGTGGCGCACGCCAACGATATCGTTTTATTATAATGGAATTGGAATCTATAATACCTCTTTTAAAAGCAACGAAGGACGCTTCTGTAGCAGTTCGAAAATTATCTGACAAGCAGAGAGCTGATTTGCTGAATGCTCTGGCAGAAAAAGTTCTGGTTAATACTGCCGGCATTATTCAAGAAAATCAGAAAGATCTGGTATTGATGGATAATGCTGACCCCAAGAAAGATCGTCTGCTTTTGAATGAGAAGAGAATTATAGATTTAGCACAAAGTCTGCGTGACGTAGCTGCTCTACCGGATCCAACAGGAGAAATTTTGCTGGAAAAAACCATTGAGCAGGGCATGTCTTTACAAAAACTAACTGTTCCGCTTGGCGTGGTAGGCGTTATTTACGAATCCAGACCTAATGTTACCTTAGATGTAGCTTCTCTTTGTCTGCGTTCAGGAAATGCCTGTGTTTTAAAGGGAGGGAAAGAAGCCCATTATTCCAATACTTTTCTGGTGAGCTTAATTCATGAAAGTCTGGCTGAAATGAACATCGATCAGGCTGCAGTAATGCTTTTGCCGACGGATCGTAAATTTGTTAATGAACTGCTGACAGCGACTAAATACGTGGATATTATTATTCCACGCGGTTCTGAAAGCCTGATCCAGTTTGTACGTAAAAACTCACTGGTACCCACCATTGAAACCGGGGCAGGCGTTTGTCATACGTATGTGGAAAAAACAGCTGATCTTGAGAAAGCTAAAAATATAGTCGTTAACGCGAAAGTTTCCCGGCCATCTGCCTGTAATGCTCTTGATACCGTTCTTGTTGACAAAGAAGTTGCCGTAGCATTTTTACCAATGCTGAAAGATGATTTTATAAAATGGAATATTGAAGTTTTCGCTGACGAACCTTCTTTTGAAATACTTCAAAAAGCGGAATATCCATTTTTACAAAGAGCAAAACCGGAAGATTTTGGAAAAGAATTTCTTGACTACAAATGTTCTATAAAAATTGTCGATGGGTTAGACGAGGCTATTGGTCACATATACAACTTTTCATCCAGTCACTCCGAAGCCATTATTTCCAAGGATGCTGAGACCATTGAAAAGTTCTTAAATGAAGTAGATGCAGCAGCTGTGTACGCCAATGCCTCAACTCGTTTTACCGATGGAGGCGTATTTGCACTAGGAGCTGAAATTGGAATTTCAACACAAAAATTACACGCTCGCGGACCTTTTGCTTTGGAAAAACTGGTTACCGAAAAGTGGGTTGTAAGAGGAAACGGGCAGATTAGAGTTTAATCGAGTTACTTTTTGCTATAAACTCTGATTCACTTTATTTGTTTTCTTGCCACGAATTCACGAATTATTCACTAATAATAATTAATAACATTAGTGAATAATTTGTGTATTTGTGGCATTTTTCTTTTTATACCTTTGCCCAAACTATTGTTGTACCAGATTTTCCAAGTATGTCTTCTTTAACAGATTCTGAAAATATTCAACGGCTTACGCAGGAGGTAATTTCTCTTCTTAAAAAACTAATTGAAACGCCTTCATTCAGTAAGGAAGAAGAAAATACGGCTGTTTTGATCCAGGATTTTTTCAGACAAAGAGAAATTCCTTTTCACTGTAAAAGAAACAATGTCTGGGCTTACAACAAATATTATGATGCTGCAAAACCAACCATTCTCTTAAATTCTCATCATGATACGGTGAAGCCCAACAAATCCTGGACATTAGATCCTTTTCAGGCACTGGTTGAAGATGATAAGCTTTTTGGCTTAGGAAGTAATGATGCAGGAGGCTGTCTGGTTTCGCTTATTGCAACATTTTGCCACTTTTACGATCGGAAAGATCTTAACTATAATATTGTTATTGCTGCTACGGCTGAAGAGGAAATTTCCGGAAAAGAAGGACTGGAAATTGTTGTTCCGGAGTTGCCCGAGATTTCATTTGCTATCGTCGGCGAGCCAACAGAAATGCACCTGGCAGTAGCTGAAAAAGGATTGCTGGTACTGGATTGTACGGCAAAAGGGAAATCTGGACATGCAGCAAGAGAAGAAGGTGACAATGCAATTTATAAAGCCATACAAGACATTGAGTGGATCAGGAATTATCAGTTTCCGAAAGTTTCCCCTACATTAGGACCTGTTAAAATGTCTGTAACCATCATCAATGCCGGAAGCCAGCACAATGTTGTACCCGATACCTGTACTTTTACGATTGATGTTAGAGCTACGGATCAGTATACGCTGGAAGAAATTATTGAAGTGATTCAGGAAAATATTCAGTCGGAGGTAAGTGCACGTTCCATTCGTTTGCGTCCATCAAGTATTCCGATGGATCATCCTATTGTTCAGGCTGGTTTAAAGTTCGGACGAACGGCTTATGGTTCGCCGACAACATCGGATCAGGCCTTATTAACATGTCAGTCGTTAAAAATGGGGCCGGGACATTCAGAGCGTTCCCATACTGCGAATGAATTTATTTATTTGCATGAAATCGAAGCTGGTATTCTTCAGTATATAAGTATGCTGGAAGAAGTTGTGACCATGTAATTTTCACTTTAATGCTTAGCGATTATGTTTTTTTTCAAAGAAGAAGACGTTAGAAAATTTGATGCAGTTCAATTTTTGTATATCAAAACTTCTTTGAAAGAAAATGTATTTACGATAACACTAAACCGACCGGATAAGCGAAATGCTTTTACGCCGACAATGGTGAATGAGATAGCTTTTGCCTTAGCTTATGCAAACAATCAGATTGAAATTCGTTGTGTTGTACTAAAAGCAGGAGGTCCGGTTTTCTGTGCTGGGGCAGATCTTAACGCATTTCATGATCCGTCAATTGACCGAAAAAATCAAACATTACCCGACCCGATAGAGGAAGTAAGGTTAGGAGACGCTTTTGCAAGTTTACATAAGCCATGTATTGGACAGGTAGAAGGCTCCGTTTATGCAGGAGGATTTTTAATTATTTGCGGATGTACATTTGTTGTCAGTGTGCCTGAAGCGAATTTTAGTTTACCTGAGGTAAAAAGAGGGATTTGGCCTATGCAGGTGATGGCATCCTTACTCGACATTATTCCAAAAAGAAAAATCCTGGAAATGGCAATAACGGGAAATAGTTACTCGGCTGAACAAGTGCTTAACTTAGGATTGATTACGCAGATTTCAGAGAAAGTAATCATTGAAGAAGAAGTTAACAAACTCGCAGAATTAATTTGTTCAAACGCTCCTTTCGCCATAAAGTCCGGAATGGAAGCAATGCAGAATTTATCAGATATCAAGGAAAATGAACGTCACCAATATCTTAAAGATCAGCTAGGTAAAATCCTGAAATCAGAAGATTCAAAAGAAGGAACAGCCGCATTCAGAGAAAAACGAACCCCAATCTGGAAAGGAAAGTAGTTATCAAAAACTTCTAACAAAGCATCCTAAAACCCTATCGCCAACAGCTAAAAATCAGCTTCCCGGAACAATCTCAATTTCTTCTCCGTACTTGTTATGGAATTTGAAATCAATAACTCCCAAAGAAGTGTCCTTAATCAGTTTTACCCAGGTTTTGTACTGGAATAGCCATTTTACCTGTTCAGAAATGAGTCCTTTTGTAAAATAAGCATAGATAAAAGGATGAAGCACAATGGTAATGCCACGTTCATTCTGCTTTGAAAGAATATAATCCAGGTTTGAAAGGATAATATCCGTTACCAGAATACTTGCCTGAATCGTTCCGGTACCACCGCAGGTAGGGCAGGTTTCGCGGGTAACAATATTCATTTCGGGTCTTACACGCTGACGTGTGATTTGCAGTAACCCGAATTTTGAAAGCGGAAGAACCGTATATTTTGAACGATCTCCTTTCATTTCGTCACGCATCATGTCAAAAAGAACGCGTTTATTTTCCGCTTTCTTCATGTCAATGAAATCGACAACGATAATACCACCCATATCACGCAGGCGCAACTGGCGGGCAATTTCTTTTGCTGCTTCTATGTTTACACTAAGCGCAGTAGCTTCCTGATCTTCTTCTGAATTGGACTTATTTCCACTGTTCACGTCAATTACGTGCAAAGCTTCCGTATGTTCAATGATCAGATAACCACCGTTTGGCAAACTAACCGAACGGCCAAAAAGAGATTTGATCTGCTTCTCTAAACCGAATTGTTCGAATATTTTATTCTTGCCATTATGCAGTTTTAAAATATTTTCCTTATCCGGCGCAATGTTGTGTATATAAGCTTTGATATCGTCGTAAACTTCCTTTGAATCCACTGTAATACTGTCGAACGATTCGTTCAGCATATCACGGATTATGGAAGAAGCACGATTCATTTCACCGATCACACGGTCACGTGGCTTGGCATCACGAAGCATTTTGATACCATTTTCCCACTTATCGAGGCAATCCTGAAGATCTTTATTCAGTTCATCAACGTCTTTTCCAGTGGCAACCGTACGGATAATCACACCGAAATTAGCCGGCTTGATGGAAGACATTAATCGCTGAAGACGTGTTCTTTCCTGCTTGTCAGTAATCTTTTTAGAAAGGTTGACTGAATTAGAGAAAGGCACTAAAACGATATAGCGTCCAGCAATAGAAATATCACAGGATAGGCGGGGACCCTTTGTTGAAATTGGCTCTTTAACAATCTGAACCAGAATAGCCTGGTTTTTAGAGAGAACTTTGTCAATCTTGCCGAGTTTTTCAATTTCGGGCTCCATTTTGAAGTTACTCAATTTGCCCGTATTAACCCGCTTGGAGATTACATCTTTGGTTAACTTATTGAGGGAGTTAATATTAGGACCTAAATCCAGGTAATGCAAAAAAGCATCTTTTTCAAACCCAACGTCTACAAATGCGGCATTAAGCCCAGGCACAAGTTTTCTCACTATACCAAGGTAAATATCCCCAACGGTAAAGCTTTGATCCGGTGTTTCGACGTGGTATTCTAACAGACGTTTATCCTGCAAAAGGGCAATACGTTCTCCCTTTTGAGTAGAATTGATTAGTAATTCGTTACTCAATGTTCAACCAACCAAATGGCTATAAAAGTTAATACTCAACCTCCTGCTTTACATTTAAAGACAGGCAACATATATATCGTAAGAGATAATATGACCGGATCTGATTGAATCCGGTCATATATATCAATTATTTCTTCTTATGTCTGTTTTTTCTAAGACGTTTCTTTCTCTTATGAGTGGAAATCTTATGTCTCTTTCTTTTCTTTCCGCAAGGCATAAATTTATGTCGTTTATATAATAAAAAATAATTGTTTTACTTATTTAATTGTCAAGACGCTCCTGAAGCTCCACAATAGCTTGCTGGATAACGGGATCTTTTTCTTCTTTCTTAACTTCTGCCAATACTTTACGGGCTTCTTCTTTCTTCCCAAGTTCAACAAGCGTTAGTCCCAGATAGAACTTTGCTTTCGTGTTTTCAGGATTATTAGTCAGAATTTGTCTGAATCTGTCTGCTGCTTTCGAATATTGGTTCGATCGCATAGATAGAATACCAAGATTAAACAAAGCTAGTTCATTTGTAGGGTCCGTATCCAAAACTTCACGCAACATTAAAATCCCTGACATCGGGTTTTCAGTGTTTACGTAAGTCATGGCCATATTGGCTTTCGCAGCTAACAAGCCAGGATTTTTTTCAATTGCTTTCCCGTAAAATTCACGCGTTTTAATACCCAGGCTTTTTGCTTTGGCATCATCCACGGCAAATCCATATGCTTCATAGTACCGGTCACCGGCTCTTGTGATATTCTCAATAGAAGGTGATAGTTCGGCTACTGTTTCAGCATAGCGTGCGGCGCTATCAAACTTTTGAAGTTTGGCAAACGTGTCAGACAATTTTAATCCGGCCGTTATTTTATCTTTTCCGCTTGCCTGATTGAAGCCACTTCTCAGTTGATCAACATTTTTTTGTTGTTCAGGTGATAAAGTGGCCCCGTCATGCATGCCTGTGGAAGTTTCGGGCGTCGCCGCGCCAGATTTCGGAGCATTTGGGGCCGAAGCGCCTGGTGCTGCCGCTATCTCGGTCTTCCCATTGTCCACTTCTTTTGCTTTTGTATTAACGACCACCTTAGGAAGACTGTAAAGTGTTCCGACCAGGGCCAGTGCTAATACGCAGGAAAGAATTATAGACTTTTTCATACTGTTTTAATCAAACCTATTAAGGCAAATTATTTTTCAGCGAGATCTTTCAATTTGTCACTTACCTTCACTTGCTCAACAAAAACTTTTGCTGGTTTAAAGCTTGGTACAAAATGCTCGTCAATGATCATTGAAGTTCCTTGAGAGATATTACGAGCTACTTTACGGGCACGCTTTTTATTAATAAAGCTACCAAAACCTCTAACATAAAGATTTTCACCGTCGGCAAGGGAGTCCTTTACTACTGTGAAAAACGATTCTAGCGTTTGTTGAACATCGCCCTTGTCTACACCTGTTTTCTCGGAAATTTGTGCGATTACGTCTGCCTTAGTCACTTTGATTATTTACTTTAAGTGGATATTATTTCGTTTATTTATTTCCTCCTCTAAATTTTGGGAACACAAAGGTAGGGTAATTTTACCATAATTTAAAAGGTTAGCATTTTCATTTTTTTTCTAATTGGTTAAAAAACAGTGTATATAAGTCAAAACGTTATGCTACCTGATCATTTACAACTACTTGAATTTAACACAAAACTTAAATCCTGGTATCTCGAAAACCACCGTCCTCTGCTTTGGAGACAAACCACTGACCCATATAAAATTTGGTTGTCAGAGATTATTCTGCAGCAAACGCGTGTCGCACAGGGTACTCCGTACTACGAAAAATTCTTAATTAACTATCCCACCGTTTTTGATCTGGCTGCTGCGGATGAACGGGATGTTTTGAGGCTTTGGCAGGGGCTGGGATATTATTCCCGGGCCAGAAATATGCATCATACAGCACGTCATATTGTGGAAGAATGGGAAGGTAAATTTCCGGATAGTGCTGTTAAACTTGCAAAGCTGAAAGGTTTAGGCGCTTACACCGCTGCGGCTATTGCTTCTTTTGCCTTTGGTGAAGCAGTGCCGGCCATTGACGGAAATGTATATCGGGTTATGTCCCGCCTGTTTGGCATTTTTACAGATATATTAAGTTCCGGTGCAAAAAGCGAATTTACAAATCTGGCAAAAGAACTCATTTCCAAGGAAGATCCGGCTACTTATAATCAGGCTATGATTGAATTTGGTGCGCTGCAGTGTGTGCCCGTTTCTCCGAATTGTTCCGTCTGCCCTTTCACGTACATGTGTTATGCCTATGAGTTTAATATGCAGAACAAGCTTCCGGTGAAAATGAAAAAAAATGCTGTGAAAAACCGGTATTTTAACTATTTCATTCTTCAGAAAGGTGAAAGTCTTGCGATGCACGAACGGCTCAAAAAGGACATCTGGAAGGGACTGTATGATTTTTATCTGATAGAATCAGCAGGTGACATTAATAATCCGGATGATTTGCCGGAAGACAGATTTCTGGAAGACTGGAAAAAGAAGGGGCAGCTTCGTCAGGTTCTTAAAGAATATACCCATTTGCTGACGCATCAGAGATTAACCGTAAGATTCTGGTGGATTATTATTCCGGAAGACGAAATGATAGAATTGCCAGAGGATATGGCGTTTTATGACAATACACAAATTGAAGAATTGCCGAAACCCATCTTAATGGATACAGTATTAAAGGAAGAGGTATTTCTTTTATAGTCAAGTGTTGTCAGGAAGTGTAGGGTAGTCAGGAAGTGGTCAGACATTGTCAAGAAATTGTCATTTATCGTGTCCTTTCTATACATTACTATTTGTAATTATACTTGACAACAAATGACAATTCCTGACAAAAAGTGACAACCCCTGACAAACCTTAACTTAATATCTTATGCAAAAAATAGCTATGCTCGGGTCCGGATTTATAGGACGTTTTTATGCTGAATCAATCCATGGCCAGCGTGGCCGCGATAAAGTCGTCGCGATTTATGCCCGGCGGGAAGAAAGTGCTAAAAAATTTGCGGATGATTATGGCTGTGATTTCTGGTCCGTCAGTATGGAGGAAGTTATTTCAAATCCGAGCGTCAGCATGGTTTGTATAGCGCTTCCTAATAATCTTCATGAAGAAGCCGTTATGCTTTGTGCCAAACATAAAAAAGCGGTTGTTTCTACTAAACCACTGGGAAGAAATGCGGATGAAGCGCTTCGGATGATGCAGGCCGTAGAGGAAGCCGGAATTTTTGCAGGATATCTGGAAGATCTCTGTTATAGTCCTAAATTTCTGAAAGCACTCGAAAGTGTCAAAGCAGGTGCTTTGGGCAGAATTATCTGGGCCAAATCGAGAGAAGCACATCCGGGACCGCACAGCGAATGGTTTTGGGATATTGAACAGGCCGGAGGCGGATGTATTCTGGATCTGGGGTGTCATTGCATTGAAATTTCAAGAAATTTTATCGGAAAAGACATTCGTCCGGTGGAAGTAATGTGCTGGGCTGATACGCAGGTAAAACCCATTGACGCGGAAGATCATGCAATTGCTCTGGTCAAATATGAAAATGGAGCGATCGGACAGTTTGAAGTTAGCTGGACTTTCCGGGGCGGTATGGATCTTCGTGACGAAGTAATGGGAACAGAAGGAACGATCTGGATTAATAACTTTCTGCGTACCGGATTTGAAATGTATACTCAGGGAAATGGTGGCGATTATGTGGCTGAAAAAGCAGAAAGCAAAAGCGGCTGGTTGTTCCCAGTTGGTGATGAAGTGAACGATCTGGGTTATAACCACATGTTTACGGATATGTTTAATGCAGTCGAAGAAGGACGTGACGCGGCCGAAACATTTTACGACGGGTATGTGGTCAACGCAGTCATTGATGCATCTTACCGGTCTTCAAAAACAAAATTATGGGAGAAAGTGGAACTTCCGGTCTGGCGCGGACAGGAAGGTGTTACCAAACCATCCAATTATGTTGAATACGATGCCGAACATTACCTGATCAAACAGGAAATGACACATGACGGAAGAAATAAGCTGATCCTGAAAAATAAAGAAACCGGTAAAATCAGTGAACAGGATATTTAAAGAAATCAGCTTAAAATATACCTGTGAATAATCTGATCGTAGTATGCTAAATTTGAATTGTATATTTGAACTAATATCCGGTATATTCAATTTATAATCCACAATCATCACAAGCGCACAAAATCATGGCAAGTGTTAATAAAGTAATCCTGATCGGAAATTTAGGAAGTGATCCGGAAGTCAGATATCTGGAAAGCGGATCTGCGGTAGCAAAATTTAGTATTGCAACCACCGAAGCTTATACCAATAAAAGTGGTGAAAGAGTTGAAAATACAGAATGGCATCGTATTGAACTTTGGGAAGGACTGGCAAAAGTAGCCGAGAAATATCTTAAAAAGGGTAATTCTGTTTACATAGAAGGGCGTATACGGACGGATAACTGGACAGATAAAGAAGGTCAGCAAAAATCCGGTGTAACGATCCGTGCTAACAGCATGACTTTACTAGGCGGACCAAACACAGGTGGCGGAGAAAATAACCCGGGTCAGAGTACTCCGAATTATGCACAGTCATCTGCGCCAAAACCTAATCAGGGACAAAGATCTTCCGATCCGATTCCTCCTTCTATGGCCGCAGGTAATGACGATGACGACTTACCGTTTTGATTTACAAGGACTTTCTATTCAAAAATCATATTTATTTCGGAATTGACGAAAGAAGCAGCAAAATTTTTGGATAGAATTCTTATATTGAGGTTTAGTATGAACTTTTCTTATTCTTTGTGAAAGAAACTGACGACAGTGACGACCCGTTGTCCCGAAAGCGTACAGGGATTAATTTTCCCGTTAAAAGTGCGCTTCCTTTATTATCCGGAATGGTCATACCGATTGACCGTTTTGCTGTTTACGAATTAATTTTTGTCTTCATATTTTTAGCTTTATCTCTTTTCCTTTCAGGGATCAGAGCTTCCTACGCAACCGCTGGTGCAATGGAAAATCCCTGGGAACGTAAGGGCATTTCTGACGGGCATCTGCCCACACCCATTCAGCAATTAGCGCTTTCCTTAATCCAGCGCGGCGTAACCCTGCTGGCACTTCTACTCGCAGCACGGTTTACCTGGCTTCAGGTACAGAACAATGAAGAAACGATTTTTCAATGGATTTCTTTGGGTGCAATGGCTGTGTGGATCTGGCTGGATGTTATTATAAGGTTTTATGCAGCCAGAAATGCTGTTGAATTTATTCCTAAGATAGCCGGAACGACGCATTTTGTAATCAAAGTTTGCGAGCCGTTAACCAAGCCAATTACAAAACTGGGTTACTTCTTTGGTATTCTGACGCCGGAAGGTTCTGAGATTTCTATGGAAAAATTGGAAGCAAAAGCTGAAAGTGAAGAAGAAACGGATTTGCTGAGGGGACTGGCAAATTTTCGTCAGACAAATGCGCGGAAGGCCATGCAGCCAAGAATGAATATTACGGCTTTTGACATTGAGCTTAATTTTCATGAACTGATGGATAAGATCAATAAGTCGGGATATTCGCGTGTGCCGGTTTACAGGGATACCCTGGATAATGTGGAAGGGATTCTTAATGTTAAAGATTTGCTTCCGAACCTGCATCACAATGAGCATTTTAACTGGCAGAAATTACTCCGTATTCCCTATTTAATACCGGAAAGCAAGCGGCTGGATGATCTAATGAAAGAATTCCAGAGCCGCCGGGTACACATGGCGATTGTGATCAATGAATATGGAGGTACGAGTGGTTTAATTACGCTGGAAGATATTATTGAAGAAATATTTGGTGATATTAATGATGAGTACGATGAAGAAGATGAAGTGAATTACACGAAGGTCGATGAAAATACCTATGTTTTTGAAGGTATGGTTTTGATCAATGATTTATGCAGAATCCTGAATCTTGAAGCAGATTACTTTGATGAAGTACGTGGGAACAGTGAGTCATTGGCAGGACTTTTACTCGAACTTTTTTCCAGACTGCCCCGGACCGGAGAAATTGCAACGCACCGGGATATTACATTCAAAGTCCAGTCTGCAGATAAGAAGCGGATTAAAAAAGTAAGGGTTCTGGTAGGTTAAGAATTACTCATTAAAGCTTTGAAATATCAATAGAGCGAACGGCACCTTTTGAATTATAAATTTTGATACCAGAAACATTTGCTTTTGGAAGTATCAGCATTCTTGAAGATTGTGAGAAGTATCCTGAACCATAATTCCATTCGTGCCTTCTATTGCTGCCGTTTTTAAAAGTTATTTCTGCCCAGCTATCTGACTGTAAAGGTTGTATCCTAATGATTTTCTTGTCTGTTTTTCCGGATGAAAAAGTCTTAAGAACATTATTATTCTGAGCAGCCAAAATTAACCGGTTTCCGTTGTTCAAAGATAATTCAGCCAGACCTTTTCCATCCCCATCTACCAGAAAGCCGCTTTTTTCTGATGAAACTGGTACAAAATTTCCTTTACCATTTCCGGTAAGAAGTAGCCCATTGAAAGCATCCAGTCGCCCGCTGATAGATTCAGGCGCATAGGAATTGCCGGTTAGCATTAGATCCAGATGTCCGTCAAGATTATAATCGCCTGTAATAATGCCATAAACCGGTCCCAACTGTGCCGATAGAGGAAGTGCTTTTATTTTAAATTTTCCATTACCCTGATTTTCCAGCAATACACTTTGCATTTCTTCACAGCTGAATCTGGCGGCATCCTTTAATTCCTCTTTTGTAAAGATGTCTTTCATTTCCGCTTTGGCATAATCACCATAATAGACAAATCGCTTTTTTAGAAAATTCATCTGACTCGTCATTTCATCACGGGGATGAATAGGATATAGATTTTCACCGGAATAGCGAGCTATAACAGGATCTATGGTTCCGCTTTTGTCAAAATCCTTTGCAAACATTGTTAAGGGTTTGTCTGCTGACGGACGTTCTTCCGTATTCAATCCAACATTGCCAGCGACATAATCCATATCTCCGTCTTCATCAAAATCTCCTGCTGCCAGGCTGTTCCACCACCCGTTTGTTTTTGACAGGCCGGTGAAATTTGTAACATTAATGAGCTTGCCGTTTTTATTTTTGAAAAAAGTAATAGGCATCCATTCCCCTGCCAGGATCAGGTCCACCCAGCCATCCTGGTCAAAATCAGTCCAGAGTGAAGCTGTGACCATGCCGATATTTTTCAATTCAGGACAAACCAGCGCGGTGACATCTGTAAACTTTCCATGGTCGTTTCTGAGCACGGTGCTTTTGGGTGGAGTAGGGTACTGGCCCGGAATAAGTCTGCCGCCTATGAATAAGTCCAGGTCACCATCCTGATCAAAATCGGCCGCACTAACCGAAGAACCACTTGTTGTATTAACAGGCAAAGCGGTTAGATCAATTTTAAAATTTCCCTTTCCGTCATTTAGATAAAGCCGGTCCTGATAATATTTTGAATCCACAGGAAATTCGCTGCTACCACTGACAATGTATAAGTCCAGATCACCATCTCCGTCTGCATCAAAGAGGAGAGATCCCATATCTTCTTCAAATTTCTGATCTTTTGTAAGTGGCTTTTGCGTGAATTTTTGCTTGCCATTTTGAATGAAAAAACTTCCGGGATGTCGGAAGGCGCCGCCAATGTAAAAATCTTCAAGCCCATCTCCATTGATATCTCCAACGGCAATGCCAGGCCCGTTCTGAGATAATAAATGCGGCAATAAGGGCTGAACCTTAAAATCAATATACAATTCGTCTATATGCTTATATTGAATCCCACTTTCTCCTAATACCTCCTGGAATATAGGTTTGGTTATAAGAGGCTTTATTTCCTTAGCATCACTAGCCCAACTATGTTCAACTTTCAAAACCTGATCAGCAGTAACATTGGTCAATAGCTGTGATTTTTTGTCCGGCCATATTATTCGTACAGAATCCACTTTCCTGAATTTTCCTAAGCCAAAATGCAGTGTATTTTCCACCGTAGACTGGTACCCGCGATAAGGAGAGTGCTCGGTATACTGTTTTTCAGTGTTATAATAAAGCGTTAATTTAGTACCAAATCCATAAGGATTTTCATTAGTCCCGTTCAGTTTTATGCGGAGGTAATGATGATCCGGGAGTTTGTCGGAATGGTTTTGATAAACAAAGGCTTCCCGATCAATGTTGTTAATGATCAAGTCCAGGTCTCCGTCATTATCCAGATCTGCATAGGCGGCGCCGTTGGAAAAGGAGGGAGTATCAAACCCCCAGGATTCAGATTGGTTTTTAAAGGTCAGGTCGCCATTGTTTTTAAATAAGTAATTGGCAACATGCGCTCCTTCCACTTCTTTCAAGGCCTCCATGGTTGGCGTATTATCCAGGTTTCCTGACTGAACCTGCTGCTGATACTGTGCCATGCGGTACACTACAAAATCACGGTTTGTAATATCTTTCGGATAGCCGTTCGTGATCATCAAATCCTTTTTGCCGTCATTGTCATAGTCAGCGAATAAGGCACTCCAGCTCCAGTCCGTAGCCTGGATTCCTGAAAACCTTCCAATTTCACTGAAAAAGGGATGGTTTGTCCCGGGTCTTTTTCCATTATTATGCTGCAATGTATTTCGCATAAACTGCGGCTGATAGCCCATGCGCTGTTCGGAAAGGTAGCGGTCATAATTCATCAGTCCAAACATATTTTTCCGGCGTGTATTTTCTTCCGGAAGCATGTCCAGCGTGATGAAATCCACCAATCCGTCATTGTCAATGTCAGCCGCATCATTGCCCATGGCAGAGTAGCTCTGATGGCGGAAGTAATCAGTTATTTCGTTTTTGAATGTTCCGTTCTGCTGATTGATGTAAAGCAGGTCATTGGAGAGATAGTCATTGGAAACATACACGTCCGGCCAGCCATCTTCATTCATATCGACAATGGAAACGCCAAGTCCATAACCTTCTGTCAGAATATTTGCCTTAGCTGAAACGTCGGAAAACTTTATTTGTCCATCAATTTTTCCTTCATTCCGGTATAATTTATCAGTACTCTGAGCTGATCCGTCTGTCCGTTTTGCGCGAATTACATTAGGCCCTTTTCTTTCCATTACATTGGTAACCAGAAATACATCCAGGTCACCATCCTGATCATAGTCGAAAAAGGCAGCCTGCGTTGTATTGCCTGAATAATCAAGCCCGTATTTTTCTGCTTCTTCGGTAAACTTGTTATTTCCCTGATTGATGTAAAGAAGGTTTGGACGTGACGTTGAATCATTTGATTGCGGCGCGCCTAACTGCGGCCCGGCCCTGCAAACATAAATATCTAATAATCCGTCGGCGTTGATATCCACCATGGAAATTCCTCTTGCCCAGCTGTCTGTTAGCTCTATGCCGGAAGAGGCAGTAATGTCTTCAAACTTTAAATCACCTTTGTTGAGGTATAAGCGGCTTTCAGCAATGTTTCCGCCCATGAAAATATCCTGCAAACCGTCGTTATTGATATCACCGATCCCAACGCCGCCGCCATTGTAAAAATATTCGTAGGTCAGGATGTTAAGCTTTTCATCCTCTTTAAGATTGTTAGAAAATGTAATTCCGGTTTTACCCGAAGGAAGTAATTCAAACAACGTATTCTGATTTCTTTTTTTGCAGGTAAATAAAAAGCTGCAAAGGAATAGAAGTAAAATCAGTGTTCTGATCATTTTGAAGAAGTAATATCAGAAGTTATTTTAGAGAAAAACCGAACCTCGTAAAGTTCCTGATTTTTCCCGGGAAGATAGGGCTTTTGCAGCTTTTTTAACACGAGCTGGCTGTCATCCAGTTTAAGGATTTTGTATCCGCTTAAAAAAGTACCTGCTGAATCCAGATAGACCAGTGAATCCGGATCCACGATTTTGTAACTGTATTTTCTGAATTCTTTTTTTCTGCGCTCAAAAACAGCTCCCTCTTTTGTATACTCGAAATGTGACCAATGTTCATCCTGAGAATCATTGGTATGTGTAAAGCCATTAACAAAATTGGAAATAGAATCCGTTTTCCAGGTTCCCACAATTTGTTTCTCCTTCGACACACACCGCGCCAAAACCGAAATTAAAAGGAAAGCTACAATTACTTTTTTCACACTGTCAAAAACATCAATTTAAAAGAGAGAAAGAAGCCAAGCCTTTAAGCCCGACTTCTTTCCCATGAGAAAGTAAAATTCCTCTGCCACATTAACCCTTAACAATTAAACCTTAAAAATTAATAATTGCTATTCTGTACCAAAACCCCATTGCTCAAATCCACTTCACGTTGCGGAATTGGGAAATAGTAATGTTTAGGCTTTATAAAATTACGGCTTGGTTTGTAAGGTCCACGGGCAATTTTGTAATGTGCTGTAATGTCGATCAGCCCTGCTTTATCCCAGCGCATCAGATCTTGGTGCCTTTCGTTTTCACCGGCAAGTTCCACACGGCGCTCATGCATGATATCTTTCATCGCAGCACCGGTGATAGCTGTCAGTCCGGCACGTTTTCTCACTGCGTTTAACTCAGCATCGCCGCTCTGGCCTGAACGAATTTTGGCTTCTGCAGCTAAAAGATAAACATCAGCCGAACGTAGAAACGGAGCATTAAGGCTTTGATCCATATCACCTGTTGAAGTAAACTGCGTATACTTTTTGAAAGCATAACCTGTTACACGGGTCATATCGGCTGTAAATTCTGTTTCTCCCTGACCGCCTCTTTCTACTTTATCACCAGGACTGAAAATGGAATAAGCCAGACGAGGATCTCCTTTTTCAAATTCACTGACAAGATCCTGAATTGGTTCATGAAAACCCCAGCCACCAAAACTCTGAGGCGTGTGGTAAAAAGCAGGAGAATTGTCGGTCGTCCAACCTGTTTCGTACTGTAATGAAAATAAGGTTTCTGTATTATTCTCAGTTACCAGTTCGAAATTCTGATTATAGGCTGCGGCCAGCTGGTAAGCTGCATTGCCGGTTACCTTGGTACTGGCTTCAATGGCCTTTGCCCAGTTTTCTTCATACACATAAAGCTTTGTAAGAAAACCGTAAGCAGCGCCTTGGGTAACTCGGCCGCCTTCTGCTGCGCTATAAGTTGCCGGAAGTAAGGAGGCAGCTTTGATAAAATCGGCCTCAGCCTGTGCACGAACTTGCGCCAGAGAAGATTTTGGTTTGTTCACTACCAGATTTACAGCATCTTCTTCCAGAAAAATGGGTACTTCGCCATAGATGAGTGAAAGCCGCCAGTATACAAAACCTCTCAGGAAATAGGCTTCTCCCATGCTTCGGTTGCGCAATGTCTCATCCATGTTCACTTTAGGGGCATTGATCAGCACTGCATTGGCTCTGGAAATTACTTCATATTTCGTTGACCAGGTTGCCAGAATATGCGAGTTGGAAGCATCAAAAGTGAAATTTTCCAATGCCGTTTCATCTGAATGGTCACCGGCGCGATTCATGTCGTCCGAACAGTTGTCAAAAGTATATTCTGTGTGGGCAAAGCCATCTTCATTCAGCAATGGAGCATAAACGGCGTTTGTAGCAGAAACCACATCGTCGCCATTGCGCCAGTATTGCTGGGAAGTAACCTGTCCGTAAGGGATGGTGTCAAGTAAATCTTTCTGGCAGCTTGTAAAGGTTGTCAGGAATAGATATGCGGCTAGTAATGTTATCTTTTTCATAAATTTAAAATTCGGCTTGGATCGATCTGAACGCTGGATTTAAAATGACAAAGTAGCTCCGATGGTCCAGGTCCGGGCTAGAGGATATTGCGCATAATCCACATTAAGCTGACTGTATTTCTGGCCGGTGCCTGTTGCATAGCCAATCTCAGGATTAAGTCCTGAATACTTGGTAAAGGTGATCAGGTTCTGGCCTGTTACGTAAACTCTCGCCTGCGACATTTTCAATTTACTGATTATCGTCTTCGGAACAGTATAGCCTAAAGTAATATTTTTTAAACGTAAAAAATCTCCTTTCTCAACAAACAGATCAGAAGGTCTGTAATTACGGTTGCCGTTATCAATGCTTACCCTTGGAATCGAGTTACTCGTTCCTTCTCCGTGCCAGCGGTTTTGCTCCTCAGCATAAAGATTGAAAGAATAGCTGGCGTCTAATCCCTGCATACGGTCGGCATTGTATATTTTAGATCCGCCCACACCCACAAAAAACAAGGTCAGATCAAATCCTTTAAAGTTCGCACCGGCAGAAAAACCGTAATTGATCTTGGGCTGCGGGCTTCCGATAATAGTCCTGTCCTGATCATCCACAACACCGTCCTGATTTAAGTCTACAAATCGAACGTCACCCGGTTTGATCTGCCCGCCCGTCTTGCGCGAATCATTGGCAATGTTGGCATCCGAATCGATTTCTCCCTGGTTCTGATAAATTCCATCCGTTTTGTAGCCATAGAAAGTACCATAAGGCTGACCTTCATACGTTCTTACAATTTCCTGCTGGCCTCTTCCATAAAGTTGTGTGGCAAGAAATCCTCCCGGCGTTGCCAGCTTCGTGATCCGGTTCTGGATTAAGGTAGCATTACCGCTTACGTTCAACGTCAGACCTCCGATGGAATGGCGGTAAGAAGCTTCCAGTTCCAGACCTTTGTTGGTTAACTGTCCGATATTCTGATCAGGAATGGTAGCCGTACCGATTGTTCCAACAGCCGGAGGAGCTAAAAGCATATTCTTGGTATTCTTAACAAAATAATTAGCAGAGAAATAAAGACTGTTTTTCATCAGTCCCGCTTCCAGTCCGAAATTGCTCATCTCGGCCGTCTCCCAACCTATATTCGTATTGGCAAGTCTGTTTTGTGCTGCACCGGAGATGAAATTCTGAACACCTCCGTTGCCGAATGCATAACGATACGAAGAGTTGATCAAAGCCAGGTATTGTAAGGAAGCAATGTTTTGGTTACCCAGTTGTCCCCAGCCTCCTGTCAGCTTTAAATTGCTGAAAATGGGTAAGGCATTTTTGAAAAATGTTTCTTCTGAAATTCTCCAGCCGGCTGAAAAAGCCGGGAAATAACCCCATTGATTACCCGGTGCAAATTTGGATGAGCCATCACTACGAACTGTTGCCGTAAATAAATAACGGTCACGGAAAGAGTAGTTTACACGCCCGAATACAGAGCCGAGCGCATCGTAGCTGCGGCCTCCGTTGCCGCCATCATTCTGAGAAATAGAGACAATTGTACCCGCATACTGCATATAGCGCAAAGTAGGATCTTCACTGGCGAAATCACGTCCGCGCTGATTGGCATAAATATCGTTGAAAGTCTGTGAAGTATAACCAGCTACCAGATTCAGTGCATGCTGACCAAATTTCTTGTCATAGGAAAGAAAATATTCCTGCAAAAATGACCAGTTTTTGTCGTGGCCTAAATTCAGCTGGTTGTAGGAATTCGTCCGGAACTGGTCATTGATTTTAACATCAAAAGAGTGGGTTTCGGAAAACACAGCGTCCATGGCCAGATTCGCACGAAGTTTTAATCCTTCTGCAATTTCCAGCTCACCCGTTACACTGCCCAGAAAACGGTTGCGGATATTATCCTGATCCTGATTGTCAATAGTAAAAACAGGATTGTTAATGTCTCCGAAAGCCCCGATCCCTTGTGTTGAACTGTAAGACCCGTTTGCATTTCTAACCGGCAAACCGGGATGAAAACGGATAGCGCTCCAAAGTAAGCCTGTCTGCGAAGATTGTGTATCCGGCGCCGTGTTATGCGTGTTAGTAAACTGGAAATTCTGACCAATCTTTATTCTTGACCCGATCTTGTGATCTGAGTTGATGCGAAAAGTAAGACGTTTGTAGTTGGATTTTTCGATAATGCCTTTTTCATTGTAATAACCACCTGACATAGAAAAAGAGGAATATTTCCCGCCGCCACGGAGCGATGCATCATAATTCTGCGTGATACCCTGCTGAAGTATTTCGTCCTGCCAGTTGGTAAGCTGTGTTTGATATTGTGCATCGTTCCATATTGCAGGAACAGGCAGACCGTCATTCGTATATGCTTCTCTTTTTAAAGAGGCCAGGGTAGGCGCGTCCAGTACATCCAGTGTTTTGATCCGGTTGGTAACTCCTACATAGCCGTTTACAGTCAGGTTTATCGGGTTGTCAAACTGGCCGCGTTTTGTTGTAATGATGACTACACCATTAGCAGCACGTGTTCCATAGATAGCAGATGCCGAAGCATCTTTTAATATTTCGATGGACTCAATATCGTTAGGGTTTACATCATTCATTGTTCCTGAAGGTACGCCGTCAATTACGACAAGGGGCGTTGAATTATTAACCGTTCCAAAACCACGGATCTGAATGGCACCGGCATCGCCGGGAGCACCGCCGTTACGAACGATATTTACACCGGCTGCTCTTCCCTGCAGTGCCTGCTGCGCTCCGCCAGATGGAAGGTTTTGAAAATCGGCACCTTTGATAGAGGAAACAGCACCGGTAACGTCTTTCTTTTCCTGCGTACCGTAACCGACCACAACGACTTCCTTCAATGCGCTGACGTCGGGAGCAAGGGAAATATTGACCACGTTATTTTTGTCGGCAACAATTTCCTGACTAATATATCCGATAAAGGAAAATTTCAGCGTTACGGCAGCATCACCGACAGATAACTGATATTCACCTTTCTCATTTGTCGACGTTCCCTGCTGACTTCCTACAACCAGGACATTTACACCCGGCAGGCCTTCACCTTTTTCATCCACTACTTTTCCGGATATTTTCCGTTCCATGAGTTGACTGGGAAATATTATTCCTTGTGATGGAATGACCGTTCCGGGTGTTTTTTTACGAAGCAGAATACGGTTGGTTCCAACCACTTCATAGGATACATTAATCGGAACAAGAATTTGATCCAGTACTTTGTTGAGTGGACCTTTCAGTTCTTTCAATAAAGTACTTTGTAGCCCCTGAATGCTGTTGGTGCTATAAACAAACTTTACATCAGCTTGCTTTTCTATGAGATTCAGGATCTTTTTTACTTCCATAGATTCCACTTTCAGTGAAATTTCTTTGTTCAGAAGTTCCTTTCCACCTGCTGTATGTGCCATAGAAACGCCACAGCATAAAATAAAAATCATCAGTTGTTTTACAGTGGCGCGCACGACTTTGTAAAAAACCTGTTCAGTGGGTATTTCTCTATTCATAATTTAAATAAGTATTTCGGGGTTATTATAATTTAAATTTTTTACCTGGAACATCCTTCTCCGCGTACAAAAAGGGTGGTTCCCCGCCTTTCATAGGTTGCATTCAAAGATTTACAAATCAGATCCAGTTGTTCAAACAAAGTAAGATTTGTCAGGTCACCAGTGAATTTACAAGCTTCTACGGCATCATTTTCAATAACGATGTCTATTCCATAAGCCTTTTCAAGATGTAAAAATGCATCTTTAACAGGTGTTTCAAGAAATGTAAAACCGGCAGCAAGTGCTGTTTCAGTGAGATTAATCACCGGGTTTTCAATAATTGCCAATTCCATTTTTTTAGATTTCTTGTCAAAGGTAATTTTCTGGTTTCTTGTCAGAATAACCCCGTTTTTGCTGGATGAAGTTTTATCTGCTGCTTCATACACCGATACACGGCCGCTTTTTACCAGAACCTCGATTGAACGTGCATCATCATACGATTTTACTATAAAACTTGTCCCCAAAACCTGCGTTGAAAGATTTCCTGTGGATACAACAAAAGGTTTTGCAGGATTTCTTTTTATTTCAAAAAATGCTTCTCCGTGCAAATACACCAGCCTTCGCTTTTCACCAAAGTGTTCAGGAAAACTAATGCTGCTTTTTGCTTTAAGGATTACGATACTGCCATCTTCAAGAGCAACTCTTTGTGGTTTATTTGAAGTGTTTTTTATCTCGACCACGCTCTGGCCGTCAACTGTTTCAGGGTTTAAAGTTTCGGTAGATGCTGTTTTATCCAGAAAAAACCAGCAGCCTAAAACAATTGCTATGGAAGCGGCAATTCCTTTTATCCAGGGCAGAAAACGAACATAAACAGGTAATCCAACGATATCGGTGTAAAGTTTTCTCTTAATTCTTTCTCCGATAATCTCCTTTTCCGATTCAAAAACCGGCGAATCGTTCAAAGGATTGTTTTCCAGATATTCGAGTACAAACTTTTCTTCCTCAGGAGATTGTTCACCGGAAAGATATTTTTGTAACACTATATCAAAATCGTATTGATTCATTTTTTTAATTCTGGTGTCGTATTTTCAATTTTGTGTGTGGTAGATCCAAAGATGATCTTTCAATACTTTAAGCGATTTTGTAATATGATATTCCACCGCTTTTTCAGATAAGTTTAGCTCTTTGGCAATATCCTTAACGGATTGATTTTCAAACCTGCTCAGCTGAAATATTTTACTGGTTTTTTCAGGTAGTTTTTTGAGTGCATTATCTAAAGCCTGGGAAAGGTCGGTAAACTCGGCAGTGTCTTCTGTTAAGGAATTTTCATGCATCTTTTGCAGCATGACATATTCCTTGTACCTGCGCCAGGTAATTTTTGATTTGATAAAATTAGTTATCAAATTCTTCATCGAAATCACCAGATAAGAACTCAGATGGCGGATATTGCTTTGTTCCCGACGGTTCCAGAGGCTTTCGAACAGATCATGAACCAGCTCTTCTGCCTCTTCTTTTGTTCCCGTCTGATGGAATGCTATACAAAATAATTTATACCAATACCGGTCATAAATCTCCCCAAAGGCAAATTTATTGCCTTCTATGAGCTGAATAACCAGTTGTTCATCGGTTAAATTTTTGATCATCGGAGTTCCACGTAAAGGAATACAAAAGTATAGTCAAACAAGGGATAAAAATCCCTAATCGGTATTACAATTATTTTAAATATTTTTTGAAGTCAGGCTTATTCATGTAAATTTTTACATAATTGTATTATAAAAAAAGGATCTTCCAGTGGCTGGAAGATCCTGTATGTAAGTTTGTTCAACCGACAAAGTAGTTGCTAAAAGCTGAGAGCCAATAACTAGGCTACTTTTGGTTTTGCCATTTTGCTTTTCAAAAACTGGTAAATCATTGGTAATACAGAGAAGCCTATAATCCCGAAAATTACCAGCTCAAAATTCTTTTTGACAATGTCCATATTTCCGAAGAAAAAGCCCAGAAGTGTAAGTGATGGAACCCAAAGTACTGCGCCTAATACACAGTAACCAATGTATTTTGAATAATTCATACTGCCTGCACCTGCAACGAACGGAGCGACTGTACGAACAATAGGAATAAAACGCGCCATGATCACGGTACTTCCACCATGTTTCTCGTAAAAAGCTTCTGTTTTTTCAAGATATTCTCTTTTCAAGAATAGTATTCGTTCCCGCTTTTTGATTTCTCCGCCAAATTTTTTACCCATAAAATAATTGAGGTTATCGCCTAATAGGGCAGCAACAATCAGAATAATGATGATCAGGACTACATTAAGCCCTGTTCCCTCATTGGCAGCAATAGCGCCCGCTGCAAAAAGAAGCGAATCGCCAGGCAGCAGCGGCATAATAACCAGACCTGTTTCTGTAAACACGATCAGAAAAAGGATTACGTAGGTCATGGTACCGTATTGCTGTACGATATCGAACAAGTGTTTGTCCAGATGAAGGAAAAAATCAATAAACTGCTTTAATAATTCCATGGCTTTATAATTTGACCAATTAATTTATGAGATGAAAGATGAGGACTGAAACAGTTATTTTGAATCAATTTTCCATTCCTTTTTTGTTTTTGCATTCAGGAAATGGTTGAAAGTATCTCCGCGTAATCCCAAACGAATGGTTTCTAATGGAATAAGTTCGCTGGGAGCAATATTACCAAGATTGACATTCGAGCCTAAAAGCTTGACAAACCAAACCTGCTGAGATTTCTGCGGCGCTTCCCACAGCATTTTTTCAAATGGAATTTCTGTTAATATTTCTTCTACCAGACCCTGACGAACCTCTCCGCTTGCTCTGAAAAGTCCTACATTTCCGGATTCACGGGCTTCTCCGATTACTTTCCAGGCACCTGCTTCCAGTTCAGATTTAATCAGCTGGATCCATTTATAGGGAGGAATAATCTTGTTCTCATCTTTTGATCCTACCTCTGACAAAACGGTTACCTGCTGAGCCAGTTTACGGATATATTCACATTTTACATCCTGCGCCATTTCGATAGAACCGTCAGAAACTTCGGCAAATTTCAGGTCGTATTTATCCAGAAGTTTGCGGTAATCATCAAACTGATTTCTGATCACAAAAGCTTCAAACAAGGTTCCCCCAAAATAGACCGGAATGCCGGCATTTTTATATACGGCCAGTTTTTCATTCAGATTGGATGTTACATAAGAAGTAGCCCAGCCTAGCTTTACGATATCTATATAATTAGAGGCGCTGGAAATCATATCTTCGGTTTCCCTGATACTTAACCCTTTATCCATAACCATCGTGATGCCCTTTTCACGAGGTTTTTCAGAACGGGAAGGAATCTGTGATAACGTAAAATTCATATTTGGATACTCTTTTAAGTCTTTGAAAAACTCGGGCAAAGGTAGCAATTACCTTTGATACGTAGCAATAAAATCCAGAGTATTGATAGGGTTCCGTATGTAAATCTATGTTAATTACTATTTTCCAATTGTATACCGCTGTATATTTGAATTCACAATCATTCTGAAAATGACCGATCTTACAAAATCAGCTCCGGCAGGCACCAGCGCACGGCTGGAATATATGCAAAGTTTTATTGGCAAGTCCATGCAGTACAGCCATTCTCCGGTGGGAAGGTGGCTGAACGGGACATTGCTGGATATTCAGGAAGGAAGCATGAAGGTAGAATTTACAGTCCGCGAAGACATGTCAAATCCGATGGGAATCCTGCACGGAGGCATTGCATCGACTATTTTAGACGAGGTAGTTGGAACCATGGCTTATGCGCTGGGACGGGAATTTGCCTTTGTATCCGTGAATTTGAATTGTGACTTCTTGAATTCGGCAAAGATCGGAGAAAAAATATTTGCCGACGCAAAGGTGATTCGTGCCGGCAAAAATATTGTTCATGCTGAGGGAGCTATTACGAATGAAGAAGGAATTATTATAGCAAAGTGCACAAGCAATCTTCTTCAGAGCGGATTTAAAATACCGGCAGGATTATAAATAACCCTGTGCCTGTAACTGGAACAGCTCTGCATATTTTCCATCCAGATCCAGAAGTTCATCATGTGTGCCGAGCTCAATTAATTTCCCTTTTTCCAGGAATAAAATCCGGTCTGCCATCCGTACTGTAGAGAACCGGTGTGAAATCAGTACGGCCATTTTTCCATGGATCAGTTCACTGAAACGCTGAAAAACCTGGTGTTCTGCACGGGCATCAAGTGCCGAAGTGGGTTCGTCCAGCACGATAAGCTGTGCATTGCGCATGTACGCTCTGGCCAAAGCTATTTTTTGCCATTGTCCGCCTGAAAGCTCAGTTCCTTCCTTAAATCTTTTTCCCAGAACCTGTTCAAAACCATTGGGAAGCTGAGCAATTACTTCATTGGCCATGCTCATCTCTGATGCGTTTTGAATGGCTTCCCGGTCTTCAATATTTTCAATATCACCCACGGCAATATTATCGGAAACTGTCATTTCATAACGAATGTAATCCTGGAAGATAATACCAATATTGGCCCGAAGGTCAGCCAGCTGATAATCAAGAATGTCGATACCGTCAATCAGGATTCTGCCTTCAGTAGGTTTGTACAAACAGGCAAGCAATTTGACCAGCGTTGTCTTTCCGGCTCCGTTTTCACCGACCAAGGCCAGTTTTTCACCCGGATTCAGTGTAAAAGAAAGATTTCTTACTGCCCAGAAATCATTGTCCGGATATTTAAAGCTAACGTTTTCAAACGTAATTCCTTTTTGAACCGGACGGGGAATTAATTTTCCATTTTCATTGGCTAATATGGAAGGCTCAATTTCGAAAAATTCAAACAAGTCTTTCAGATATAAAGCGTTTTCAGCAATACCGGAAAAACGGCTCATGATACTTTGCAGCATTCCGTGCATCCGTTGAAAAGATCCGGAAAGAAAAGTCATCGTTCCTATCGTGATCACACCGGTAAGTGTTTGCATCAACACAAAAAAGTAAGCGGCGTAATACGCGATTGTACCGATAGCGGAAAGGAAATAACCCCAGCTTGCGCGACTGATAGAAATTTTACGGTTAGCCAGGTAATATTCGTCCGAAAGTTCTTTGAAACGTCTGGCCAGATAGTTTTCCAGCCCAAAAACCTTTACTTCTTTCGCAGTTTCTGCACTGGACCCCAGGTAGCGTAAATAGTCCAGCTCACGCCGCTCCGGCGTCCAGCTCCGGGTTAGTGAATAGGTTTTTTCATTAAAATGCGTTTCTCCCAAAAAGGACGGAATAACAGCAATAATCAAAATCAATATAAGCCAGGGATTGAAAACTACCAGGCCGGCGCCCAGGGAAAGCAGCGTTAAAATGTCCTGAATCTGGGCTAATGTTTGAGAAAGCAAAACGGTGCGGCCTGCCGTTTGCCGTCGTGCACGTTCCAGTTTGTCATAAAAAACAGGATTTTCAAATTGATATAAATCCAGCTTTGCTGCATGATGCACCAGATCAACCGACGTTTTATTCGCAACAAGATCTCCTAAAAGACTGTCGAATAGGTTAATACAGCGATTGAGAAGATCAGAAATAATTGTTAATCCTAATTCAGCACCTACCAGTATCCATAAATACGTATGTGAATCGGCCCGGTTACTGATAAGCCTGACCACTTCGTCAATGATTTCTTTACCAATATAAAGCATCAGCAACGGCAGGCCGGATTTAATAAGCCGGAAAATAATATTTCCTGAGGTTAATAATTTGTTAGTTTCCCAGACGAGGCGAAAAAAACGGGGGAGATTTTGTAAAGCAGAGAACCGCTTTTTAAAAGATTCTGACGAGGTAGATGGAGACTTAAAAGACTTACTTGCAGGGATTTTCTTCAATAGATAGAATATAAGTTTGGTACTGTCAGGTAATCAATTTATCTGAGAAAAAGTTCGTTTAGTACGCGTTGTATTTCGGTCGTTTTATCAGGCAATAGTTTAAGTTTTTGACAATATCTTAAAACTGTAAACCTTACCTTTGCACTATGGAAAAAAACTTCAACGACTTACCGGAAAGTCGCCAGCAGCAGCTTATGGCATTTGACCGTTTGTTAACCATTATGGACGAACTTCGCGAGCAATGTCCGTGGGACCGGAAACAAACACTGGAAAGTTTACGGCATCTTACCATTGAGGAGACATATGAGTTGTCTGATGCGATTCTGGAAAATGATCTGCCTGAAATAAAAAAAGAATTGGGAGACGTGCTTTTACATATTGTTTTTTATGCCAAAATCGCTTCTGAAAACAATCCTGAAACAGCATTTCAGTTTGATATCAAAGATGTGCTGACCGGAATTTGTGAAAAACTGATTTCACGTCACCCGCATATTTATGGAGATGCGAAAGCCGATACAGAAGAACAGGTTAAGCAGAATTGGGAGAAGCTTAAATTGAAAGAAGGAAATAAATCCGTTTTATCCGGTGTGCCTGCTTCGTTGCCTGCACTGGTCAAAGCGATGCGTATTCAGGAAAAAGCCCGCGGGGCAGGATTTGACTGGGATGAAAAACAGCAGGTTTGGGAGAAAGTAGAGGAAGAATTGCAGGAGTTTAAAGATAATTTTGACATTGAAACCCAGGCAATGATTAACCAGAAAGAAGCGGAAGCGGAATTTGGCGATCTGCTTTTTTCGCTGGTAAATTATTCCAGATTTGTAGATATCAATCCTGAAACAGCGTTGGAAAGAACAAATAAAAAATTCATCCGCCGTTTTCAGTATATGGAAGAAGCTTCCAAAGCAGATGGCAAATCGTTGACAGAAATGACGCTGACGGAAATGGATGAATATTGGAATCATGCAAAAGCATTGAAAGTGTAATTGGAAATATAAATAATGATTTATTGAATCAGCGAATGTCTTCACACCACATTATCAGAGAAAAGCAGGAACCCGCATTAATTATTGCCAATGGCGAAGCTTGCAGCGAAGAGTTGCTGGGGCAATTACTGGAATGGAGCCCGCTGGTCGTAGTATTGGATCATGCTATTTACAGGGTGCTGGAACTTGGCATTAAGGTAGATGTCTGGCTGGGAGATTTTGATCAGCAGCACGACTATGAAGAAATCAGGTCACGCCAGCAGCCTTTAAAAATTGTACATACGCCGGACCAGGAAAAAACGGATCTTGAAAAAGGAATTGATTATCTGATCGGTGAAGGCTTTCCTGCTGCGAATATTATCTGGGCTACAGGTCGGCGGGCTGATCATGCGATCACGAATATTACTAATCTGGTGCGGTATAAGGAAACAATACGTCTTGTCCTGTTTGATGATCATTCCAAAATATTTCCTTTGTCAGGCGTTTTTGAAAAATGGTATGTGAAAGGAACCCCTGTTTCTTTGATTCCGGTAGGCGTTGTTGAAGGAATCAAAACCTTTGGGTTAAAATATAATCTGCATGATGAAACACTTACCCTGGGCCATCGGAGTGGAAACAGCAATGAAGCGGAAGCCGATGGTTTAGTTCAGATATCCGCCTCAAAAGGTGATTTGCTGATTATGGAGTGTTGGGACTAAACTTAAACACTTTTTGATTCAACATAAAAGTTACGGTCAACAACCAGCGATTTTTCTCCTTTGGTCTTCAGTGTTTTCCAGTCTGATGTTGGATAGATAAATTGTTCCTTACCTTCTCCCAGCTTTATCTTAACCGGCATGTCAAAACCATCGATGACATTTGTCCAGCGATAGTGTACACCGTCGTCTTTAAAGGAATATTCCAGAACGGGAATGCGTATGTCTCTCAGATACTGATCAAAAACTTTACTGATATTTCGTCCGGCATGTTTTGAAACATAGTCTTCGATCTGGGCTGTTTTAACAGTTTGATGATAAAATGTTTTATTTAACCCACGTAAAATCTGACGCCATTTTTCATCATCATTGACAATCTGCCGGATTGTATGCAGCATGTTGCCGCCTTTGTAGTACATATCGCGCGAACCTTCCTGATTGACGTTGTAAGTACCTATAATGGGAATGTCGTTGGCAATCAAAGCCCGTGTTCCAAGGACATAATCTGCACCGGCTTCTTTGCCAAAGTAATATTCCGTATACAGGTTTTCAGAGTAGTTGGTAAAACTTTCGTGGATCCACATGTCTGCCACATCTTTGTAGGTAATGTTGTTGGCAAACCACTCGTGACCACTTTCATGGATAATAATGAAATCCCATTTCAGTCCCCAGCCTGTTTTGGATAAATCCCGGCCCAGGTAACCCATTTTATATCCGTTGCCATACGTAACCGAACTTTGGTGTTCCATGCCCAGATATGGCACTTCGACCAGCTTGTATCCATCTTCATAAAAAGGGTAAGGACCAAACCAGTGTTCAAATGCTTTAAGCATCTGATTGGCCTGTTTAAACTGAGTCTTTGCTTTTTCCAGATTTTCCGGCAATACATAAAAGCTCAGCGGCAGGTCGCCCTTTTCACCTTTGTACGTTTCAGTCCAGCTCACATAGTTGGCAACGTTCATGTTGACACCATAATTATTGATCGGGTTAACAACCGCCCAGTTAAAAGTATGCGTGCCGTCATTATTTTCAACGATGCTGCGCAGCTTTCCATTAGAAACGTCTGTCATGGCTTTGGGTACAGTAATGCTGATCATCATACTGTCCGGCTCGTCATACATGTGATCTTTGCAGGGCCACCAGACACTGGAACCCAGTCCCTGGCAAGAAGTCGAAATAATGGTATTCCCTTTTCCATCCGGTACCCATTGTACGCCACCGTCCCATGGAGGACGCTTGGCAAGACGGGGCCGGCCTGAATAAAAAACTTCAATGGATTCTGATTTCCCTTTTTCCTGATTTTTTATCAACGTGATGAAAAAAGCATTTCCATCTCTCTTATAGGTTAAAACCTGTCCGTCCTGAATTACCTTATCAATTTTTAACGGCTCCTGCAAATCAACCTGGATTATTTGATTTGGCTGTAGAACTTTATAACGGATGACTGTGCTTCCGGTAAGTGTACTATCCTTGGCATTGGGTTTAACATTTAAATGATAATAAGTCAGATCCCACCACGCGCGTTCAGGCGTAACAGAGCCGCGCAATGTATCAGCATGCGTAAATGTGGTTTGTTTTTGAGCACTGGATACATAAGGACTTAGTAACAGACAGAGTGAAAATAGTTTTTTTAACATTAAGAATCAGGTTAGGACTTTTACTATTGATTATTCTTCAAAAACTTCCATTGCATCAAGTTCCGGTCCGCCGCCACGATTGGCTGAACCCGCTACAATAAAGACTTTCTTGTGCATGTAAACGGCTCCGGTGCCATGTCTGCCCTGGAGCATGGAAGGGTACTTTTCCCATTTCTGGGTGTGAGTATTAAAAGCTTCCACTTCTTTGTGAGCTTCCACATGTGCATTACTTTCTCCACCGATGACCAGGATTTTATGTCCCAGAGCAACCGTCATATTGCCTGCACGTTTAGTAGGAATATTGTTGGAAGCATCCAGTGTTGACCATTTTCCTGTTTTGAAATCATACACGTCTACTTCGGCAATGGTGGTGTTAAGCACCTGGTTTATTCTGGCGGTTGAAAGACGGCCTCCTACTACATACATTTTGTTCTCTGCAACGGCTACTTGTATATGATCACGTTTCCGTGGGGCGTCAGCAAGTTGCTTCCAGGTATTGGTGGCCGGATCGTACTCGTCAAACCAGGTAACCTGTCCGTCCCAGTGGCCATCCTGAATACCGCAGACCAGATATATTTTATCATTTAAAACAAAAGCACCGGCTGCACCGCGCCTGCGGTTTTCGGGGATTTCCGGCCCTTTGCGCCATTCATTTTTTACGGGATTGAAAATGCAGATATTGGGTATGGGAATTTCATGCGGGTAGCTTCCTGTAAAAGCGCCCAGTACATAAATTTCGTTTTTGAAGGAAACGGCCTGGAAATGGCTCATCTCCAAAGGTGTCTGGCCCAGACTGACCCAGGTGTTTTTCTTTGGATCGTATTCGTCTACTGATTTCAGGCCTCTTCCACCCAGCAGGTATAATTTCCCATTGGCATGGGTCATTGCGTTTTCATGACGTTTAACCGGAAGATTTTCAGGTTCAACCGCTTTCCACATCTGGGCTGAAGCAGAAAAAGCCATGAATAACATGGCTGTAAAAAGTATTGCTTTTCTATAAGGTACTTTCATGATCAATTGTATCAGGATAGGGCAGCGTTCATGGGAGAGCTCCTCATGAACGCTGCTAAAATACCATCAAGGTACAATTTATTTTAATATTTCTAAAAACTGACGACAGGTGATAATTCTTGCCAATTTTGGGAAATGACTGGTTAATTTTTGCTTACTGTTCTCAGGGCAGGACTTTCAAAATTCAGTTTTCTCAAGCCATTCTGTACATCCTGATTTTCCATAAATAATTTCCATAGCAAGCCCGTACGGTAATTTTCAATCATGACAATAATAGGCCCCTGGTCAATGGCCAGGTGTGATTTGGCATACCAGTTTTGTGATTCATTGAAGGCATCTGTAAACCCATATTCACTCCATATTTTATCTCCCAGGTCATCATAGAAATGACGCAGTGCTTTCATAGATTGCTCCGGAGCATAAGGGAATGAGGATAGGGCAGCTGTCGGGGTGATTGTTCCAAAATCATTGGTTGGTGAAAAGGCGTTGTACCCGTTGTATGTATCACTTGCTGTTAATCCCCAGGTGTTTTCACCATATCCTTTGAATTTACCAGGATTGGCAACACAATGTTTATAGTTGATCATGGTATGGCTTACATTCTGCTGCCAGTAATCAGCATACTGATCTTTTAAATTCCGGGGATCAAGTCCGAGAAAAGAGTAGTGGGCAAAGAAAAGCGGGCCGCCAAAATCAAAACCCAGCGGAAGTTTTATACCATAAAATTCTTTGCCGTTTTTAAAATGATCACTCTGTGCCCAGCATTTATTGTAAACCTGTGCCGTGATCGGGTAGCGGGGGGAAGATGCACCCAGAATATAGGTGATCAGTGTTTCATTGTAGCCTCTGAGCTCAAAGTTCATTGCCCAGCCGTTGTTCGGGCTCCAGTGCCAGAATAACTGATCCGGATTTCCCCGGGTGTACCAGTCCCACTCAGCTTCTTCCCAGATCCAGGTAATCCGGTTTCTCAAATCCCGTTCTGTATCATTATCTCCTTTAAAATACTGTTTGGCACAAAGCAGCCCCTGAAATAAAAAAGACGATTCAACCAGATCTCCGCCATCATCTTTACGGCCAAAAGGAATAATTTTACCCGTTCCACCATTCAGCCAATGCGGAAATATGCCGTGATAATGATCTGCTTTTGATAAGAATTTAACCATTTTCAAAAGTCTTTTTGAAACAGAATCTCTTGGTACCCAGCCACGTTCAGCAGCCACGATCATGGCCATAATGCCAAATCCCGTTCCGCCAACCGTAACCACTTCATCGCCGTAATCAAAGGCTACATTACTTCTCTCTCTTGCCATGCCGCTTACCGGATGACCAAAATCCCAGAAATAGCGGAAAGTCTGTTTTTGTACCAGTTCCATTAATGCTGTGTCTGATAAATTCTTGGGACGATTGGCCGGATTGAAAACAGCGGGTTTAACAGTAGTTTTTTTCTTTTGGGCTATGCTGTTTGGTGTTATGAAAAACAAGCAGTATAGCATAGTTATGCCGGTGAGTATTAATTTCATAATCTTGCTAATTAATATTTTCTTATTGTAGTAGTAACAGGTTTGATTTTTAATCCTGATCAGTTCATAGATCAGGACTTTCAAACCCAAGGTTTTTCATTCCGGTTTTAACTTCCGGAGCACTCATAAATAAATTCCATAGCAACCCGCTGCGATGATTTTCAATCATGATAATAATAGGTCCCTGGTCAATCGCCAGGTAGGAAGTGGCATACCAGGGAACCTGCAAAGAAAAGGCATCATAAAAACCATATTCTCCCCAGATTTTATCTCCTAGTTTATAATAGAAAAATTTTAAAGCTTTCATCGATTCCACAGGTGTATATGGAAAGGATGACAGGGCTGCTGTTGGTGTGATCACGCCTTTATCGCTGGTGGGTGAGTTGGCATTATAACCATCCGGAATGTCACTGGCAGTCAATCCCCAGCATTGGTCACTGTATCCGTTGTATTTTAAAGGATTGGCAATGCAGTACTTGTAATTGATTAGGGTATGGTTCTTATTTTGTGTAAAATAGTTTGTGTACTGATCGGTAAGACCAGTAGGGTTCAAACCTAAAAATGAATACTGGGAAAAGAAAAGCGGACCACCATAAGCACCTCCCAAGGGTAGTGTAATCCCTTCATAACTGCTTCCGTTTCTAAAAGCACCATTTCCTGTCCAGCCATTGTCATACACCATTTTGGAAATAGGGTGGGTAGGCGAGGAGGCAGCAAGCACATACGTAATCAGGCATTCATTCCAGCCTTTGACCGGTAAATTCATATCCCAACTGTATTTGGGACTCCAATGCCAGTACAGCACATTTTCATTGTCTTTTCTAAACCAGTCCCATTCTACGGCATGCCATAGGGTATTGATGTCACTCCGTAATGCTGTTTCTGCGGTATCATTTCCATTAAAATATTGTCTGGCTGATAGAAGTCCCTGTATCAGATATGAAGTTTCAACCAGATCTGCTCCATCATCTTTTGTACTAAATGGAACGGCTGCGCCTGTTGCACCATTGAGCCAGTGCGGAAAGGCACCGTGAAAAGTCTTTGCATTGTTTTTCAGGAAACCAACTATTTTTTGAATTCTTTCCAGTCCTTGTGCACGGGTTATAAATGCTCTTTCAATAGCAACCGGAATGGTCATAATCCCGAAACCGCTGCCGCCGGAAGTCACGACATCACCCGATGTATTTCTTTCTCTTGCCAAACCACTAACCGGATGTCCAAACTCCCAAAAATATTTGAAGGTTTGTTTTTGTACCAACGTTAGCAGCGCATCATCTGAAACAACAGGGAATTTATCAGTTGAGTCAATTGAAAAGGATACCGGCTTAATGGTGTCAGGCTGTTCTACCTTATCATTATTGCAGCTGAAAGAAACAGCTATAACTAACAGAAACAGTATTTTATAGCAGGTTTTCAAAATGGAATGAGAATTTGTATACAGCAGCACAAACAATCCTGCTCTGATGGAAAAATCAAAACCGGCCCTAAGTATTAGTAATATCTGATGATCGGATTACTAGTACTCAGGGCCGGTTAAACTAAAACTTATTATTAGTAGCCAGGATTCTGAGTAATCAGGCCACCACTCAAATCAATTTCAGTCTGTGGAATTGGCCATACCTCATTTTTATTTGCAGTCCAGCCTTTTGGACCAAAAACTTCTGTTCCTCTTCCCTGACGGATCACATCAAAATAGCGGTCTGATTCCATAGCAAGCTCAACATGGCGTTCATGCCAGATTGCTTTCCTTAAAGCAGCCTGATCCGCAGTAGTTATTTTTGGTAAAATAGCTGTGTTTGTGCCTCTTGCTCTTGCACGAACTATTTCCAGAGAAGCCAGTGCTTCGGTTGCTTTGCCTAATTCATTTGCTGCTTCTGCATTCATCAGCAATACATCTGAATAGCGAATCACACGGATATTTTGCTGTGCCCCTTCACCAAATCCGGAAACAAACAGCTTGAAAGGCACATACGATTTTTGATTATACATCGGGTTATCTCCGGCAGCAGGAATTACATCACCTTCAGGTGTAGTCTCACCACGGAAAATAATCGTTGCATCTCTTCTCGGGTCACCAGTTTCGTAGGCATCCGCCAGTTCTTTAGTTGGAACATTAAAGCCCCAGCCTCCACCTACAACACCTCTCACACCCTGAACCTGGGAATACTGAGAATTAGATGCATCAGCATTGCCCAATACCAGTTCATTCTGTATTTCAAAAACAGATTCAGAAGAATTTTCATTATTCAGTCTGAACAACTGCTCATAATTGGCGACAAGCGAATATTGACCTGAAGCCATCACCTGAGTGGTAAGGTCATAAACCTGCTGCCATTTTTGCTGGTACATGGATACTTTTGCATGCAGCGACATAGCAGCTCCTTTGGTAGCACGTCCCAGATCAGCGGCTCCGTAACTGGCTGGCAGCACAGCTGCAGCTTCTGTCAGATCTTTTTCGATAGCAGCATACACTTCTGCCTTTGCTGTTTTAGGTATGTTGTATTCGGCTGTTCCGGCTGGCACATGCAGCCTTAACGGAACATCGCCGAAGGCACGAACCAGTCTGAAATAAGAAAAAGCGCGAATGAATTTTGCTTCTGCCAGATACCTGTCTTTTAAAGCAGCCGTCATTTCAATGACAGGAATATTGTCTAAAACTTGATTGGCATAGTTAATATTTTTGTATTGAGCAGACCAGAATGCGCCTAACTGCCCATCCGTAGATCCTACCGTAAAATTGTCATAGGTATTCAGGAAAGTAGCATCCGATGCAGAGCTTCCTTTTTCTGTCTCATCAGATCCTAAACTTTCTACGGCAATGGATCCAAAAGCAACGTTGTCAAAGCTGCGCAGGTTGGCATACATTGCATTAACCGCTTTGGTAGCATCGCTTTCATTGACCCAGAAAACATCACCTGCCTGTTTTCCCTGCGGATCAGTATCCAGAAAGCTGTCCTGGCAGGCAGAAGGTAAAAGCAACAGGGAAGCAAGGCCGGCATAAAGGCCGATTTTTGCCAGTTTTGATTTAAAAATTATATGTTTCATTGTTGTTGTTAGCTTAGAAAGTAACATTAATACCAAAATTATAGGTAGCAGATAGCGGATAAACATCGGCATCAATATTAGCCTGCGTTGGTTTATTTTCGAATGCTCTAACCTCCGGTGAAAGTCCTTTGTATTTGAAAAAGTTAAGAGCATTTTGTGCATTGGCATACACTCTCAGTTTTTTCAATTTCAGACGTTCTGTAACTTTTGAAGGCAAAGTAAAACCTAGCTGTGCATTTCTAACCCGGAAATAACTTCCGTTCTGAACAAAGAATGAGTTAGGCACATAGTTATTTCCTCCGCCAATATTTGCAGAAGGATAGGTGTTTGAAGTACCTTCTCCATGCCAGCGGTTGTCATAGAAATCTTTTGTGAAGTTTTCATTACCATATCTCCAGCCAAGGTTTGCATTGTAAATATCAACTTTGGCAACACCCTGAAAATCCAATGTTAAATCAAGCCATTTGTAATTCCAGTTGGTGTTAATCCCGTAGGTATATTTTGGGTTTGGATTACCGATCACTTGTCTGTCCAAACCAGTGATGGTACCATCAGGAGTTCCGTTACTACCACTAATGTCTCTGTATTTGAAATCACCGGGTTTCGCTGTTCTTTGTGCAGATGCATCAACTTCGGCTTGGTTCTGGAAAATACCATCTACGATAAAGCCATAGAAAGAACCAATTGGATCACCAACACGCGTTCTGGTAGCCAGTGCACCACCGGTAAGGCCATTTCCACCTGCATAAATAGGATTAGCACCTGTGGATACAGACAAAACTTTATTGTTGTTCATACTTCCATTGATACCAATACTGTATGATAAATCTTTTCCGATTTCATCTCTCCAGCTGATAGAGGCTTCAAAACCTTTATTTTGAAAATTAGCCTGGTTTCCAATAATACTGCCTGATGCTGTTCCGATAGAAGATAAAACAGGGATATCAAAAATGGCTCTTTCCGTTTTCTTGGTATAATAATCCAGTTCTAAAGAAAGACGATTTTTCATTAAGGATGCTTCCAGACCAATATCTGTTCCAACACCGCGTTCCCAGTACGTAACAGGCGGAATAATGGAGTTGATGCTTGCACCTGTATTGACTACACCGCCATAGATCGCAGCAAGAGACCCACCTGTTGCTACTGTCAAAGTAGAAAGGTTGGAAGGTACAGAAGCATTTCCGATTTTACCCCAGCTTGCACGAAGTTTCAGATTATCAAATACCTTTTGATTTTGTAAAAAAGGTTCGTTGCTGATCACCCAGCCTGCACCTACTGACGGGAAATAACCCCAGGCATTTCCGCCCTGATAAAACTTGGAAGATCCATCCGCTCTTAAAGAAGCATTAACCAAATAGCGGTCAGAAAAAGAATAATTAACACGTCCAAAATAGGAAGCATATGTAGCTAAATCACCTTCATCTGTTACATTTCTCTCATTTAGGTTACCTAAAGCCAGGTATAGATCACCTTCACTTGAATAAGGAACATCACGCGCCGTAGCCGTTAATTTATAAGACTGGTCATGCTGTGCTGATTGCCCAAGCAGTGCTGTAATGCTATGTTTCCCTACTTCCTTTGTATAGGTTAACGTGTTTTCAAAGATCCAGTAACGGGCTTGTGGTCTAACGAAGGTTAGCAGACTATTGGTGTTGCGCTGTGCTAATGTCGCTTCGTAAACAGGATTGTATGTTCTGGTTTCATCCTGACCATAACGTCCCCCAAGACTAGACCTGAAAGTAAAGTTTTTCAAGAATGACAACTCAGCATAGGCATTGGCAGATAATAAAGTCTTTTTGGTAACCTGGTTAAATACATCAACGGTCACTTGTGGGTTGAAGTTGACTGCATTTCCTAGGTTCAGGCTTGCCGGATCTCCGTAAGTTCCGTCTGCATTGTAAACAGGTACTACAGGAGCTGATGCATACAGCTGGCGAAAAATTCCTCCTGCCTCATCATTGGATTTACTGAATGCTCCTGTAGCTGTATAACCCACTTTCAGATTTTTAGAAATCTGAAAATCATTCTGTAAACGCGCAGTATACCGTTTAAAATTATTTTTCTCTACAATACCATCCTGCTTCAGGTAGCCTAATGAAAGTCCGTAAGTTGATTTATCACTACCTCCACTTACAGAAATCTGATGATTTGTAATGAAGGCATCCCGCAGAATTTGCTTGTACCAGTCTGTTCCTTCACCATATTGTGCAGGATCCAACAGACTTTGTCCTCCATTAATGGCGCTTAATTCATTGGTCATCGTAGCATATTCTCTCCCATTAGCCATTTTGATCTGGTTGGTCACTTTTTGAACACCTACATAACCGTTGTAATCGACGACTGCTTTCCCGGATCTTCCTTTTTTCGTAGTGATCAATACAACACCATTGGCTGCACGGACACCATAAATAGACTGACTTGAAGCATCTTTCAGGATGTTCATGCTTTCGATATCGTTGGAATTAAGAAAGCTGATATCATCAAACCATACGCCGTCTACAACATAAAGAGGATTTGGACTGCCATAAGCAGTACCGGCACCACGGATGCGGATTTGGGGGGCTTCACCCGGCTTGCCGGAGTTATTAATCTGAACACCAGCCACTTTTCCCTGAAGACCACTTACCGGGTTAATAGAGGACTGCTTTGAAATTTCAGTTCCCTTGATGGATACCACAGAACCGGTAATATCCAGTTTGTTTTGTGTTCCATACCCTACAATGACCACTTCATTCAATGCACGGGCATCGTCCTGAAGAGCCACATTAACAACTGTATTTGTACCCACTGGTACTTCTTGCGGAACCATCCCGATCATCGAAATAACCAGAACGGAAGTAGAAGATGGAACATTGATTGAAAAATTTCCTTCGCTGTCAGTAGGAACACCTGTTGTAGTTCCTTTAATAAGAATACTTGCTCCCGGAAGTGCAGAGCCATCTGTTGCTGAAGTGATCTTACCTGTAATGCCGATTTCCTGCGCGAATGATAGTGTGGTCATGCACGCAAAAATGATCAGCAGGTACAGTGATCGTACATTTGCTTTCATTGGTTTCTAGTTAGGTATTTTGAACTTTAAGAAGATAAAATTGTCTTCAAAACTAATAGTTATTTTTAGCTATTGTCAAAAATGCCACTACATCACCACTACATCACTGGGAAAAATGCAATAGAAATTGGTATTTTGGAGAGAAATTATTGGTTTTGTCAACACTGCTCAAATCTCCATCATAAATTCATTCAGATTATATTCATTGGAAAGTGCCAGCTTTTTTCGAAGACGATATCTTTTAATTTCAATACCGCGGATTGAAATGCCAAGAACGGGAGCCATTTCTTTGCTGGAAAGATTCATTCTTAAACATGCCGCAAGCCTTAGTTCAGACGGAGATATTTCAGGGCAGATTTTCTTCAGTCTTTTAAAAAATTCATCATGAATTTCATTGAAGTTTTCTTCGAATAATACCCAGTCTTCTTTTCCGGCTACGTTTCGTTCTATACTGTTAAGTAATTTCTGGTAATGAATGTTGGGTAACTGTTGCCCAAGATCCTGTTTCACCTGTTGCAGCTCGTCGCGTATTTCCTGTAGTATTTCGTTTTTGCGAACTACATTGATGGCGACATTGCTTAGTTGCTGGCTTTTGTTTTTAATTTCACTTTGCAGGTTTTCATTTTTTATTTCAATGATCCTTCTTTCATTGACCAGTTTTTGCTGACGAAGTTTTTCTTCCTGTTCTTTCAATAGTTTTTTACGATGTGAAATGAGTCTTTTCTCCTGATAAAAGATAATTCCGGTAAGTGCCGCCGCTGCCAGTACAACAAATAGCAGTTTTGCCCATACGGTCTCGTACCAGAACGGAGTGACAGAAAAAGTGTATAAGGTTACCTGATCATTCAAATTGCTTTTTAACTCAAAATTGTAATTTCCGGATTCCAGATTGGTATATTCAACATAACTCTGATCCGTCCACTCCGACCATTGTTCCGACAATCCTTTCAGGCGGTATTTATATTGTAAATTCTGGTCAAAAACAGGCAGAGTATACATAATCCGGATAGAACGGACTTTCACCGGTAGTTGTGCGGCGTTTTGTGTGCTGAACATTTCTGTCAGATTGCGGAGATTAATGACCTTTCGAATAAGCGGTGCCATGTTCGCTGTTACCGGTTTTTCCAAAATGGATCGGTTATATAAGGCATAACCATTGTCCAGCCCGAAAAAATAATATTTCTCTGACAGAGCAACAATCGTTTCATTATTTCTGAGAAGAGACAAGTCCAGTGCGTGTGATTCACCTTTACTGGTATAAAGAATACGGCTCAAATATACTTTGAACCAATCTCCATCAATGCCTGTCCGGATCTTAAATGCCTCATCATCTTTTGTAGGAATATCTGTGGCAGGTACCAGTCTATTTTGACTATCCGGCCTGAAGTAGCTGCTGCCGGACCTTACCAGTACGTTTTCTTTCCATGGGATAACCTCAATGGCAAACTCACTTGGAATATCAATAGGCGATTTATATTCCTGCCAAACAGATGCAGAATCCATTCCCGGTGTTAAAACAATCCTGTATAATCCTTTATATGCATGTGCCAGCCATAGCGAACCATCCTTTGTTCTTACCATTTGTTTAATAGGAATAGGCGGCATTCCTTTCACTCCAAAAGCATATGTCCAGTTTCCATGCTGATCTTTTTTATAAACATGAAGTCCGGTGTAAGATCCCTGAAGCAGAAATTTTTCATTTTTTACATCAATGGGCAAAAACACCCAACCGCCATTTACGGATGAAATTTTCTTGATACCCTTTTCTTCAATGCGAAAAGTAGCATCGTTATGTCCGCACAAGAGCTGATCGTCGACGACTTTAAGGTTCCATGTCTGGCCTTCTAAGCCGGGAATTGGCCTGAATGGTTCTGGTGAAAGCCACTTTTTAACAAAAACACCATTATTGGATCCAACATATAATTTGTCTTTCCAGATAGCCGCTGCATAAGTTGAACCCAGCGGATTGTTGCTGGTTTGATAAGAAATAATGGGAGAAGATAATTTTATCAGGTCAATGCCTTGATCCATGCCCAGCCATAGGTGTTTGCGGCTGTCCTCGCTTAATGCCAGAACCGTATTATTCTGCAAGCCATTTTCCTTTTGAAAATTATATTTCAGGTTTCCCTGTTTGTCCAGCACATAAATCCCTTTAAGGATTGTTCCAAGAGCAAGACTGCTGTCTGTGCTCAGGATTATTGCTTTATTGATAATATTCCTTTTCAGTTCTTCCGCAATTGGAATTTTCCAGGCTGTTAATTTTTCAAAATCGTAGATAAATAAACCCTGTTTTGTTGTAGAAATCAGAAGTCGTTTATCTGAAAATGGCAGTATGGCGGAAACAACGGTATTGGAAAGCGTTTCTGTTCCGGGCAGAGGTAAAAATTTATCATCCTTCAATTCATATAATCCTTTAGTAAGCATATGAAAGAAGAGGCGATTTCTGACATTTTGCAGAAACATGAAATTTCCGGAAGATCTTAATTCTGTGATTTTCTTCCCGTCATAGCGATAAATCCGGGAGAAAGATTGAAAATAAATATTTCCCTTTGACTTGGTAATATGCCATATTTCTTCTGTTTTCAGACTTTTAAAATTTGTACCCTGGCTTAATGAATGGTAAATAAGCTGTCCTTTATCTGTTTTTTGCCAGTAGCCGAATTCTGAAAATCCTCCTACATAAATCCGGGAATTTCCATTCTGCGAATTCCCGTTTAATAAGGTATCACACAAGACAGTCCTTACAATCTGTCCATTTGGGAATGGATATAATTTCCAGACAGCACCATCATATTCGAGCAATCCATCCGAATTTGCAGCATAAATAAGATTGTCTTTGCCCTGATCTATCGCCCAGTTCTGATTATGAGCTTTGTAGACAGTATTCGGAAAATTGATAAGCTGTGGGGTTTCCTGTGCATTTACTTTGAGAGAAAAAGCAAGTAAAACAGAAAGAAAAACACATGTAACCAGTTTATGCATTAGTTAGAAATTGTAAGCAGGCATTTAAGAAATGCACTTTAACACGAAGAGGAATTTATTTAATTTCTTTTTTAGTAATACGCCTCCTGGCCCATCCGTATGATAATAAGTGAATGTTCCCTTATGAGAGACCAGGTATTTTTTGTTAAACCATCCAGCTTTAACAGTTTTATTAAAACAAATGGTTTCCTTAAGTATAATGTAATCAGAACTTCCGATAAAAAAAAGAACGTAGTTTTCTTCACCCACAGCAGGTGAATTATAGTTTTTGCCGTATAAGATTTTAATTCGATAATCATCTTGAAATGAATGAGGCTGCCGAATTTTCCGGCAGCCTCATTCATTTACTATTTTCTAAGTTTAATCAGGTTTAATGATTGGTAGCATACGCTGGTTTTATAAACTTAAAGCGCCATTCATTGCCCTGACGGCTTCTGCCGACTTTTCATAAGCAGCTTTTTCTACATCACTTAAACGCAGGTTAATAATCTTTTCCCAGCCATTGCGGCCAAGGACAACGGGAACGCCCATGCAAATATCCTTTTGTCCGTATTCGCCATTCAGGTAAACACCACAAGGAACAATGCGTTTCTGATTACGCACAATACTTTCCACCATCATAGCAGCTGCCGCACCGGGAGCATACCAGGCAGAAGTACCAATCAGTTTGGTTAGCGTTGCGCCGCCAATCATCGTATCTGCTGCAACCTTTTCCAGCTTTTCAGCAGAAAGAAATCGGCTGACAGGGATTCCATTATAGGTTGCCAGACGTGTTAAGGGTATCATAGTCGTATCACCATGGCCACCGATGACCATCGCATGAATATCACTTGGAGAAACATCCATTTCCAAGGCCAGATAGGTTTTGAAGCGGGCACTGTCCAAGGCACCACCCATACCAATAATTCGTTTTTTAGGAATACCTAATTCTTTTAAAGCAAGATAAGTCATTGTATCCATAGGATTGGAAACAACGATGATGATGGCTTTTGGGGAGTATTTTAAAATATTTTCAGTAACTGATTTTACGATACCTGCATTGATGCCGATCAATTCTTCACGAGTCATACCGGGCTTGCGCGGAATACCGGAAGTAATTACAACCACATCCGATCCTTTGGTTTTTTCATAGTCATTGGTGGAACCGATAGGCCTGGTATTAAAGCCAAGCAATGCAGCGGTCTGATACATATCCAATGATTTTCCTTCACTTACACCTTCTTTTATATCAAGCAGCACTAATTCTTCCGCCAATTCGCGACGAATAATATTGTCGGCTGTGGTTGCACCTACGGCGCCAGCGCCTACGACAGTAATCTTCATAAAAAAGTATATTTAATTGTGTAAAAATTAATGTTTTCAAATATATCTTAAAAATAGGTTACTTAATGTGTTTCAGTCCCAAGAGATTTAATTTTTCTGATAAAAGCAACAGACAATGATCCGGAATGCAATTATTTACGTAATTAGATAGTTATATTGGCATCACAAACCACTTTTCATTAATTGAGAAATGAATAACGACTCATTAATCACTAAGATACTTCGTTCTGTTTTTTTTAAGAAAGCAACGGGAAAAGCCGGCAGGTATGCCAGTAATACCAGCCGTTTATTTAGTTTAGTAAGTGAAGTAGCCAGTAAGTTAAAACATGTAGGGTTTAAAGGCAATCTGGCCGAATTTCAAACGAGTACTCAGCTGCTTCTGCGCATGGTGAAAGCATATTCCAACGGGACTTACAAAAATCTGCCATGGAAAAGCCTGGTATCTATTGTAGCCGTGTTGATTTATTTTGTTTCACCTATTGATCTAATTCCTGATTTTCTGCCAGTTATAGGTATAACGGATGACATCGCGCTGGTACTTTGGCTGATAAAGACACTGGGAGAAGATATAAATAAATTCAGTGAGTGGGAAAAGAATGAAAAAACAATTAATATCGGATAAAACGTCTGAAGTTTTAGTTCTTTTCGAAATAATAAGTATTTTTGTAAACATATAATCAAAGAATAGATATGGAATCAGTAACTGTTTTAGGGGGAATTATGGGATTGGGTGGACAAGAGATCTTTTTGGTAGCTTTGTTCGTTTTGCTTTTCTTTGGTGCAAAGAAAATTCCTGAATTAATGCGTGGTTTGGGCCAAGGTATTAATGAGTTCAAAAACGCTACCAAAGACGTAAAAGAGAATATTGAAAAAAGCATGGAAGATACTACTACAAAGTAGTATTTCGATTGTATTGTGTACATAACAGAGCCGTTTAGTAAACAACTTAATGGCTCTGATTTTTTATTTGTTACCCGCCAAAAATAATTACGTTGAAAGAGTATCCGACGCTGACCGAAATACAAAATGATTTGCGTGAGGGAGGTTTGACCTGCGTGCAGTTAGTAAATCATTATTTGGAACGGATTGAGTCCCATGCCCATTTAAATGCCTTTGTTGAAGTTTATTCGAAGGAGGCTCTTATTCTTGCTTCTGAAATTGATATAAAAATCAATAACGGGACTGCCGGTAAACTTGCAGGACTTGTTATTGGTTTAAAAGATGTTCTTTCCCATAAAGGACATGGTGTACAGGCAGGAAGTCAAATCCTTGATTCTTATATAGCTCCTTACAATGCCACAGCAGTTCAGCGGTTGCTGGATGAAGATGCCATTGTTATTGGCCGGCAGAACTGTGATGAATTTGCCATGGGATCTTCCAATGAAAATTCATCTTTTGGCCCTGTATTAAATGCAGCAGATATTTCTAAAGTTCCGGGCGGATCTTCGGGAGGTTCGGCAGCTGCGGTACAGGCAGGATTGTGTCATGCTTCTTTGGGCAGTGATACGGGCGGGTCTGTTCGACAGCCGGCAGCATTTTGCGGAGTAGTGGGTTTGAAGCCTTCTTATGGACGTGTTTCGCGTTATGGTCTTATTGCCTATGCTTCTTCCTTTGACTGCATCGGTCCGATTACCAAAAGTGTAGAGGATGCAGCTTTGATTCTTGAAATCATGTCTGGGAGCGATGATTTTGACAGTACAGTCTCTACCAAAGCAGTACCGGAATATTCTCAAAATCTTACCTGGACGGGCAAAGCAAAAATTGGTTATATCCGGGATACAATCGAAAACGAATCCATTGCGCCGGAAATCCGTGAACAAACGCTTGACGTCTTGAATCGTTTGCGAGCTTTGGGGCATGAGGTAACACCCGTTGAAATGCCTTTGCTTGATTATTTATTACCAACGTATTACATTCTTACTACGGCGGAGGCAAGTTCAAATTTGTCAAGATTTGATGGTGTCCGTTATGGTCGCCGTTCAGCTGTTAACGGTGATTTAGAAGCTCTTTATAAGAATTCCCGTACTGAAGGTTTTGGTGATGAAGTAAAGAAAAGAATATTATTAGGTACTTTTGTTTTAAGCGCAAATTATTACGACGCATACTATACCAAGGCGCAGCGCGTTAGAAGATTAGTACGGGAAGAAACTGAACGCTTTTTCAAAGAGTTTGATTTTTTAATTTCGCCGGTTACACCAACAACTGCGTTTACGATTGGTGAAAAAACGGATGATCCTTTACAGATGTATCTTGCAGATATTTTTACTGTTCAGGCCAATGTAGTGGGTAACCCGGCTATTTCGATTCCTAATGGTACAGACAAGGAAGGAATGTCAATTGGAATTCAAATTATGGCTCCCTTCTTTGAAGAAGAAAAGATGCTTTCCTTTGCGAGTTATCTTTCTTTAACTTTAAAGGAAAATATTTTAGAAGCATAGTTTATTCAGAGTTGTAATTTTTTAGTAATTACAATTTTATTCCGGTTTCAAACTATAATTTTTTAATTTTAAAATCAGGTAGATACAGTTCATACCCGTTGTTAGTTAGAAAAAATTGTGCCAGTCATACACAAATTTTGAAAATTGATTAAAATTTTTCGGAGAACTGATACAAATTATATCCTTTTTCTATAAAGTATTCATCATCAGACATTGACTATTTGATAACAGGAATTAACTAACCCATCAAAAAGCATAATTAATGAGGATTTCAAAGAGAGTATTGTGGCTGGGAGCCGTGTGTGCAGGGTTGTGGAATTCGCCGGTAATGGCGACAATACAAAAAGAGAAATTAGAAGTTATTGGGCCTGATACACTTGGGATTACAGTGCAGGCGGATGAGGCAGATGTAAGTACTGAAGTTCCAATGCTTCCTACTGTGGAAGAAATCGGATTGACGCCAGCCATCCCAGAGGCATTGCTCAGAGAACGGTTTGCTAAGCTGGAGAAGTCAATTCCATTGACATACCATAAGTCTTCTCATGAATTTGTTGAATATTTTATCTACAAAAAAACAAAGTTTACCATCAGCATGATGGAAAAAATGCCTTTGTTTTTCCCTTTATTTGAAAAAACACTTCAGAAATACGGACTTCCTACAGAACTGAAATACTTGTCGATGATCGAATCCGGTCTTAATCCAACAGCACTTTCAAGAGTACGTGCAGGAGGGTTATGGCAGTTTATGCCGGCAACAGGCAGAGAGTTCGGGTTGTATCAGGACAGCTACATTGATGAGCGTTTTGAACCTGTAAAAGCAACTGAAGCTGCATGCAGGTATCTGAAGCAATTATATAACATTTTTGGAGACTGGGAGCTAGCTTTGGCTTCCTATAATACGGGTCCCGGAAATGTAAAACGTGCCATGCGCCGCTCACATGGGACAACTTTCTGGGGAATTTACAATGCACTTCCGAAGGAAACCAGATCTTACGTGCCTCAATATGTAGCTATGAATTACATGATGAATTATGGCAATGACCATGGAGTATATGCACAAAATACGGAATATCAGATACCGAATGACACGATTCATGTAAATGGATATATCAATTTAGCAACTTTTTGCGCGCAAACCGGAATTGATTTCGAGGAGTTAAATAAATTAAATCCTCAGTTAACTAAAACAATGCTTCCGGAACAAACCCGCAATTTTGTTCTAAAGGTGCCCAGCGTGAAATACACGTATCTGATGAGCAACAGGGTTGTTATTATGGATTCCTGTACGCGCCGTTTCCTTCCTCCGAATGTAATGCTTGCAGGAGTTGACAGTACTAAACTAGGCAAGGGATCGTTTCCTTATGCATATGTAGAAGGAGAACAGGATGAGGAATATTCGGGTAAAGCGATAACAAAGATTCAGTCTAGAAAATCTTCACATACGGTTAAAAGAGGCGAAACGCTGCAGTCTATATCCAGAAAATTTAATGTTCAGGTTGCTGAATTAAAGAGATGGAATCATATTCGTAAAAGTGCTCTTAAAAGAGGCCAGAGGCTGGTAGTTTACAAAGATGTTAAAGTTACTGTGAGGCCTACTACTTTAGTTGCCTCAGCTAAAGCTGAAAATGCTCAGGTAAAAGTTGATTCTATTGAAAAAACAGAGCTTGCCAATGTTGATACAGAAGAAGAGCAGAATGGTGGAGAATCGCAGCAGACAGAAAATAGTACCAGTAATAAATCTAAAAAATCTTCTCACCTTGTTAAAAGAGGAGAAACCCTTGAATCCATTTCGAGAAAGTACAACGTTGAAATTGCTGAATTAAGAACGTGGAATAATATCCGTAGAAGTGCTATTAGGCAAGGGCAGAAATTAGTTGTTTACAAAGAAAGTAAAGTTAATGCTCCTCTTGTGGCTTCTGCTAAAACAACCAGAACTGAAAAAGAAGAACAGAGAAAATCAAGACATATTAAAATGCGTTACCACACGGTACAGCAGGGAGATACGTTATGGAATATTTCACTTCGTTATGGATTGCCGATCACTGATCTGAAAAAGGCAAACAAAATCAGAGGAAACGAGATTAAACCAGGGATGAAACTAATTGTATCAAGCTAGAAAATAGCTTTACTAACGCACATACTATACTTATGATTGCCTACGTTGACGGAACTGTAACTTACAAAGATCCCGCTTTTGCTGTTATTGATATTCAGGGTCTGGGTTATGAAGTTCGTATTTCTTTACAGACTTATGCTGCGATGCCCGATGTCGGCAAGCGCTGTAAATTAGTTACCTATCTGAATATCCGTGAAGACGCACATGTGCTTTTCGGGTTTTTGGAGAATGATGAAAAAAAACTTTTTTTAGATTTAATAAGTATTTCCGGAGTAGGTCCTTCAACCGCCTTGGTCATGCTTTCTTCTCTTTCGTCGGCTGAGATCCGCCAGGGTATCATCGACGAAGATTTACGTTTGATCCAATCCATGAAAGGAATCGGATTAAAAACGGCACAGCGAGTGATATTGGAATTAAGCGATAAAATGCGCAAAGATGCAATGCTGACAACCGGAGTAAAAACACCCGGCAGCTCAAATAATGCTCTCAGAAGCGAAGCACTGGCTGCACTTGTTACACTGGGCATTCCAAAGGCTACGGCAGAAAAAAGCGTGGATACGATTATCAAACGGGAAGGTTACGAAATAACAGTAGAACAATTAATCAAATTAGCGCTTCGATAGGCTGACTTTAATTTATTGATCTATGCTATGGATATGCTTTATACCGTTTTGTTGAATATGTTGCTATTGATATTTGCACAATCCCTCTCAAAATAAAGATTTTTAGCCTTGTCATCAACTGTTTACTCATCTCTTTTTAAGGCTATAACAATTTCAACCGGCGCTATGCTGCTGGCCACGGCTTCTGTTGATCAGAAGGTTTCAGATTCCGAATCTCTGGCAGACTGGGCAATCTTGACTGATACCCTTGGCGATACAACACGCAAGAATGTTGACCGCTCAGGAAATCAGCTGATTACGCGCTGGAAGGATTATTATTCCAATAAATTTTCGCAGCCAAGGCCTCGTTCTCCTTTTTACCTTAAGGACCCGGCTAATATTTCCACATCAATTTTACTTGATAGTTCCGGCAAAATAGCCGTTACCGAAGACATACAAACCCCAGCCGGTAGCCTGGATTTCCGAGCTCCTGAAAGCATGGACCTGGAAACCTATGACAAGGCCCTGGAAGATCGTGCTTTCAAGAGTTTGTTAAGGGAATATTCTTCACGTCAGGATGGTAAAAGTGCAATGGGTGCCCGGGGTCTGCTGCCAAAACTGGATGTGCCTCCGGCACTTTCTAAAATTTTGGGAGACAACTTCATGGATTTCAAACCAACAGGATTTGTGGCACTGGATCTCGGTGTAATGAATCAGTTTATTGATAATCCTGCACTTCCTATCCGTCAGCGCCGGAATACCAATTTTATATTCAACGAACAAATCAGTATCAACTTCAATGCCAATCTGGGAGACAGACTTGGGTTTCTGACTAATTTTGATACAAAGGCCAGCTTTAACTTCGAAAATGCTTTAAAGCTAAACTATAAAAATCCGGAAGAAAGCTTTCTTAGAAAAGTAGAAGCGGGTAATATCAACTGGGCTATCAATAGTCAGTTGATTCCGGGTGTTCAGAATTTGTTTGGTCTGAAAACCGACTTTCAGTTCGGCAGGCTGAGCGCAAGCTTTGTGGCTTCTCAGCAGCGTTCAAGCAAGGAGAGAATAGTACTTCGCGGCGGAGCTCAAAGCCGTGACTTTGAAATTCGTGTGGATACCTATGATGAAAACCGTAACTTCTTTCTGTCGCAGTTTTTCCGCAGCAAATATGAAGCTGCTTTACGAAACACCCCACAGATTACTTCCGGTGTAACCATTACCCGAATGGAAGTTTATGTTACAAACCGGACGACAACAACAGAATCGTTAAGAAATGTAGTGGGCTTTACAGATCTGGGAGAGCCTGTGCCGTACAGAACGGGAAATACAAACCTTCAGCCCATCCGGGCTAATCAACCGGCTGATAATGCCACCAACGGATTATTTCAGACACTTACCAACAACACGGGTTTCCGTCAGGTTGATAATACCAATTCTGCAATCACTGGTTTAGGTTTTGAAAAAACAGTTGATTACGAATTGCTGAGAGGAGCAAAGAAACTGGTCGCTGATCGTGAATATACCTTTCATCCACAGCTGGGATTTATTTCCCTGACTACTCCGCTGAGAAATGATGAGGTGCTTGGCGTTGCCTATGAATATACCTATAACGGAAGATCTTACAAAGTAGGAGAGCTGACCGAAGATTATCAGAACCGAAAAGATGACGAAGTTATTGCGTTGAAATTAATCAAATCGTCTACGATCCGTAACAATACCAAGTTGCCGATGTGGGATCTGATGATGAAAAACGTTTATTCGTTGGGGACAAGTTCTATTGACAAAACCGGATTTCAGCTTCGTATTGTCTACAAAGATGATTTGACAGGGATTGACAATCCAAATCTGCAGGAAAGTAATCTTGCTAATATTCCTTTGATCCGGGTTATGGGCCTGGATCGTCTGAATCCGGTTAATGATTTACAGCCTGATGGAAATTTTGACTTTGTAGACGGTGTTACGATTGATACAAAAACAGGACGTGTTTTCTTTCCGGTTCTGGAACCGTTCGGATCTAATTTAGCTGCCAGGATTTCAGAAGACGGATTCCGGACCAAATACGTTTTCAATGAATTGTACCGCACGACCATGATTGATGCGCAGCAGGTTTCTGAGCGCAATAAATTTTACATCCGGGGATCTTATCAGTCGAGCGGAGGAACGGAAGTTTCACTGCCTTATGGTGTTCTGGAAACATCGGTTACCGTTACTTCCGGCGGTGTACCGCTGGCTGCAGGTTCTGACTATATTGTTGAAGCACAAATTGGCCGTGTGCGTATTCTCAATAGCAGTGTGATGAACTCAGGACGGGAAATCGTTATTGAATATGAACGCCCGGATATGTTCCAGAACCAAATCCGGACTTTGCTGGGTACGCACCTTGACTATGTGGTAAACCGCGACATTAGTTTAGGAATGACAGCCATCCGTTACCATGAAAAACCTGCCGGATTCCTGACACGTGTAGCTATTGGTAATGAGCCGGTGAACAATACCATGCTGGGATTCAGCGTGAATATTCGTAAAAATGTTCCTTTCCTGACACGCTGGCTGGATGCACTTCCACTTCTGCAGACCAAGGAAATGTCTAGTATCCAGTTTAAGGCAGAGTTTGCCAAATTAATCCCGGGAGTTTCTAAAGAAGTAAATAACCGATCGCTCGTTGATGACTTTGAATCGACGAGAACAGTCTATGATCTGGCACGTCAGCCACAGAAGTGGAGATTATCTGCGGTGCCGCCGCAATATCGTCAGGGTCTGGATGGCAAGACGCTGGACTATGGATATAAAAGAGCAAAAGTTTCAGCGTATGTAGTGGATAACCTTTTTGGAGGATCAGCAGGTCTGGGAGGAAACGTGCAGGCGCCAACCAATATTACGGACGTTGACCGTGAGAATTTTTATGAAAGGTTATATCTTCCAAAAGACATTTTTCCTAACAGGTCCGTTGCAGGTTTAATTAATTATCCTCAAAACGTACTGGATATTGCCTACTATCCTGCCGAACGTGGAATGTACAACTATACACCTGACCTGGACGCCAACGGGCGTCTGAAAAATCCAAGAACTAATTTTGGAGGGTTGAGCCGTGCTATTACTTCGGATAACGACTTTGATAATGCCAATATTGAAAGTATTGAATTCTGGATGCTGGACCCGTTTATTGCTGATGCAGAGAAAGGAAAAGTACGTGATGGATTTGAAAATAAACCCAATACAACAGGTGGGAAGCTGATTTTCAACCTGGGTGATATTTCGGAAGATGTTATTCCGGATGAACGTTACAATTTTGAAAATGGCTTGCCCATTGTTGACAAAGTGGTTGGTGATAATGTTGAACAAACTGTCTGGGGGCAGGTTACTAAATCCCAATACCTGATCAATGCATTTAGTAATGAAAGCGGAGCGCGCCAGAAACAGGATGTAGGTCTGGACGGATTAAGCAACGAAGAAGAAAGAACATTTTTTAAAGAATATCTGGATCGTCTGCCTGGTAATTTAACGGCAGAAGCAAGAGCAAGAATACTGGCCGATCCGTCAGGTGATGATTTTAGATATTTCCTTGGTACTGATCTGGATGCTGAAGATTTGAAAGTTCTTCAGCGTTACAAAGATTACATTGGGATGGAAAATAACTCTCCGGAAAGTTTAGGAAATGCGGCGGATATAACACCTGCTTCTACCAGTGTGCCTGATGGTGAGGACATGAATGTTGATAATACGATCAACGACAATGAAGCCTATTACGAATATGAGGTTGACCTGAAACCCGGACAACTTAAAGTAGGTAGTGGTTATATTGTAGATCAAACGGTAACGGATGGTCAGAACTGGTATTTATTCCGGGTTCCTGTGAAAGAATTTACAGGACAGGTCGGAACAATAAGCGGATTCAAATCCATTCGTTTTATGCGGATGTACCTTACGGATTTTCAGCAGCCGGTTGTACTGCGTTTTGCACAGCTGCAAATGATCGGACAACAATACCGCAAGTATACTTACAATCTGGACGCTTCAGGATTACAGGAAGTTCCGGAACCTTATGATGCCAAATTTACAGTTGGGACCGTAAGTATTGAAGAGAACGGTCAGGCCGTAAATCCTGTTGCCAGCACAGCTAAAAAATATGTTTATCAGTTACCTCCGGGCTGGGAGCGTGATCAGGATTTTACACAAAGACCAAGTTTGCAGCTGAACGAGCAATCGATGAGCTTGTGTGTCACCAACCTCCGTGATGGGGATGCCAGAGCGGTTTACAAAAATGTCAATCTGGATTTATTGTTCCGTAAACGTCTGCGCATGTACATTCACATGCAAAATGATGACAATGAAAACGGCATGGTAGGCGCGTTCATGAGACTGGGTACAGACCTTACCCAAAATTATTATGAAATTGATATTTCCGGTTTACAGGCAACCCGGGAAAATGTTACAGAACGGACTGAGATCTGGCCGGAGAACAATGAGCTTAATATTGCATTGGCTGATCTGGTATTGGCAAAAACCGAAAGAAATAAATCCATCGGCAGAAATCAGAGTACTCCTTACAGCATTGTAACATCGGATGGAAGATATAAAATAACGGTTGTAGGAAATCCGGATCTGAGTGCTGTGCGTATTATGATGATTGGTATGCGCAATCCGAAATCAAATGATGAGCGTTCCAAAACATTTTGTTTATGGACCGATGAAATGCACGTAGAAGGTTTTGATGATAAGGGTGGCTGGTCGGCCATTGCACAGTTAAATGCAAAGCTGGCAGATTTTGCAACGGTCACCGCTTCAGGCCGGGTTGAAACTTTTGGGTTCGGCAGTGTGCAGCAACGTATCGGCGAGCGCTCTCGGAATTTGACTACGGAATATGGCTTTTCATCCAACATTGCCGTTGATAAATTATTGCCTCAGGAATGGGGATTCAGCATTCCCCTATTTGTAAGTTATGACCGACGGAATGTGAAACCGCATTTTGATCCGCTTGATCCGGATGTAGTTTTGTCATCGACATTAGCAAACCTGCAATCCGACGAAGAACGGGATGGATACCGGCGGCTTGTGGAAGAAAATGCGGTACGAAGAGGAATTAATTTTTCCAATGTCAGAAAAATCAAAACGAAGCCCGGAGTCAAGAATCATTTTTATGATTTTGAAAACTTCTCCTTTACCTATGCTTTCAGTGATGATACCCGAAGAAATATCCTGACACAGGAATATTCCCAGCGAGCGTATAAAGGAGGGATTTCCTACATTTTCAGCAGTCAGCCAAAGCCTTTTGAGCCTTTCAAAAATATGAAAGCAACAAACCGCTATGCGGAATTTGTCAAGAGTTTTAACTTGACCTTACTTCCCAATATGGTAGCGGTTCGTACCGATGTGGATCGTCGTTTCGCAAGAACCCAGCTACGCAATGCGGACCTGACTACGGAAGGACAAACGCCGATGTTTGAAAAATATTTCTGGTTTAACCGCTACTACGATGTAGGGTGGAATCTTACCAAAAACCTGACCTTGTTGTATAATGCTTCTGCCAATTCTATTATTGATGAGCCGCAGGGAGATTTGAATACAACGCAAAAGAAAGATTCTTTATGGACCAACTTCCTGAAGCTGGGGCGTATCAAGAATTTTGATCAGGACATAAAATTAACTTACCGTTTACCTCTTGATAAAATACCGCTTCTTGACTGGATGACTGCGGATTATTCACACAGGATTAACTATAATTATCAGGCAAATGCACTTGGCTTGGTCGATAGTGATAGTCTTCCTTTTGGAGATATCATCAGGAATGAAAGAGAAAGAGGGATTTCCGGAAAGGTGGATTTTGTCATGTTATACAATAAACTGCGATACCTGAAATTTGCAAACACACCTTCTGCACAAAGGAAAAACTTTGCGAGAAGTCCGGGTGATATTGAAGACATTGATATGCGTTCAACGGATCTTTTGAAAAATATTACCCGTGTGTTAATGACTGTTCGCGGTATCAACGTGAGCTATTCAGTACTGGAATCAACAGCACTTCCAGGGTATCTCAGGGCACCAAAATATTTTGGTCTGGATAATGCCAATGCACCCGGACTTGGGTTTGTGTTAGGAAAGCAGGACAGAAATTTCCAGAATGTAGCTGGGCAGAAAGGGTGGATTACGGCAAGTAAAGAGCAGAATCAGCCTTTCCAACAGACGATTGCTAAAAACTTTGCAGCCAATACTTCACTCGAACCTTTTAAAGATTTCAGGATGCAGATTGAAGTGCGGTTAACCCGTCAGGATGCATATCAGGAATTTTACAGGCCGGATTCAACAGGAAATTTTGCACATGAAAGCCCCTTGCGTAACGGTCAGTTCAGCATGTCTTTCATGTCATTCCGGACAGCCTTTGCAAAAATGAGAAAGGATAATTCCTCTCCGGTTTTTGATAAATTTGTTACCTACCGTGCAATCCTCCGCGATCGTCTGAATAGTGAAAACGGCAGTGGGGGCGAATACAATGAGAACTCTCAGGATGTTTTGATTTCGTCTTTCTTTGCTGCTTATACCGGTAAGGATCCAAAAACTGTCCGTACCAATCCGTTCCTAAAATTCCCGATGCCAAACTGGGATGTCAATTACGACGGATTAGCGCGGCTGGCAGCCTTTAAGAAAATATTCAGCAGCTTTACCATGAAGCATAAATATGTATCTACGTACAGCGTTGGTAATTTTACTTCGAACCTGGATTATTCAGCTTTGTATGTGAATCTGGCAGTAACCGGTTATCCGCTTTCTTCCAAGACCAATTATCTTGGCCAGTATGTGCCGGTTTTTTCAATGAGTACGATTACGCTTTCTGAGAAATTTTCTCCGCTGATCGGTGTGACTTTCCGTACACAAAGCCGGATTACAGGCAGTATTGATTATAACCGTGACAGAACTGTTGCCCTGAATCTCTCAAACTCTCAGGTGGCAGAATTATTCAATCAGGATGTGACGGTTAATATTGGCTTTACCAAAAATAATGTTCCGCTTCCTTTCAAGATTAACGGTGTTAAAAAGAAACTGAAAAATGATATGACCATGCAGCTTGGTTTGACTTTCCGTGATACGCGCTCTATCCAGCGCAAATTTGACGGAGAAAATATACCGATTGCCGGCAATATAAATTTCCAGCTTCACCCGACTGTCAACTATGTTGTGAACAACCGTTTGAGCTGTCAGTTTTATTTTGACAGAACATTTAATGATCCTTTGGTATCCAATTCGTTTTACCGCGCAAGCACATCCGGTGGGGTTCAGCTGAAGTTCAATTTGGCAGAATGAAATTTCGATTTGGAAAATACACTGTACATCGTGTAATTTGCGCTTGAATATGATTCAAAACTTACTCAAAATATATTATGGATTTCCCTTCAGAACTAAAGTACACAGAAGATCACGAATGGATCCGTATTGAAGGAGATACGGCGTTTATTGGAATTACAGATCATGCCCAGAAAGAATTGGGTGATATCGTGTATGTTGATATTAATACAGTTGGGGATTCACTCGAAAAAGGGGAAGTCTTTGGCTCAGTAGAAGCTGTTAAAACAGTTTCGGATTTGTTTATTCCCGTAGCCGGCACAGTATCCGAAGTAAACGATGAACTTGACTCCGAACCGGAGCTGGTAAATTCCGATCCTTATGGAAGAGGATGGATGGTTAAGATCACCTTATCCAATCCGGGTGATACCGAAGGGTTGCTGTCAGCAGAAGACTACAAACAATTTATTGGTGCATGATGAAGGCATTAAAGCTCCGAAGGGAGCTTTTTTTTTGCTTATTAATAAAAGGATATTTAACAAAAAGAAAAGATCACAGGGTGGTAAGCCATGGCTGATCTTAAATTAAAGTATTGCGGTCAAAACAATCTATGAAAGTATTAATTCGATCGGCTCGAATCATTGACAAAAATTCATCTTTCCATGATCAGGTCAGGGACATGCTGATTGTGGATGGGAAAATAGTACAGATAGGAGAGAGCTTACCAGCAGACGATGCGGAGATCAAAGAAGGAAACGGGCTCTGTGTATCGGTTGGATGGATTGACATGCGGGTAGCTTCCAGAGATCCCGGGTTTGAACATAAAGAAGATCTTACGTCGGTTCGGGAAACGGCAGCACGAGGCGGTTTTACAGAAATCGTTTTGCTTCCCAATACTCAGCCGGTCGTTGATAGTAAAGATACATTAAACTACATCCGCCAGTCGGGGCGCAGCAGTCTTGTTAAACTTCATGTAGCAGCGGCTGTGACTAAAAAAGCGGATGGTGTGGATTTTACAGAAATGATAGATCTGTATACGGCTGGTGCCATTGCCTTTACCGATGGTGAACATCCGGTTCAGAATGCTGATTTATTTTTAAAAACAATTTTATATCTGCAGCCGCTGAATGCGTTGCTGATGAACCGTCCGGAGGATACGCAACTGACCATGTTCGGGCAGATGCATGAAGGAATGACAAGTACTCTCAACGGAATGAAAGGAATGCCTTCGCTGGCAGAGGAAATGATGCTGAACCGGGATTTGAAATTATTGGAATATGCGCTGGATAAATCTACGATGGAACTGACCGGTGATCCGATGCTGCACATTTCTCTGGTTTCTACTAAGGAAGCTGTGGATCTGATCCGCAAAGCGAAAACAAAAGGACTTCCGGTTTCCTGTGATGTGGCTGCACATCAGCTGGCTTTTGAAGATAAAGATTTAATTGATTTTGATACAAACTTAAAGGTCAATCCACCTTTCCGCACTGCTTCGGATCATGAAGCAATCCGTGAAGGGTTGTCAGACGGTACCATCGATGCTATTGTTTCGGATCATAATCCGCATGATGAGGAAAGTAAAAACCTGGAATTTGACCATGCTGATTTTGGTATCACAGGCTTAGAAACTGCTTTTTCTCTTGCCAGCATGTATAGTGGATTGAATACGGAACAGATCATCGAAAAATTAACTACGAAGCCAAGGGAGATTTTAAGGCTTGAAAGCCTGCTTATTGAAGAAGGTTTGTCAGCTAATCTCACTTTCTTTGAGCCGGAAACAGAATGGACTTTTGATAAAACGTATTCAAAGTCAAAAAATACACCATTTCTTGGACAAAAATTAAAAGGAACCGTTCGCGGTGTTTTTAATAATAATCGCCTGGAGTGGTTTTAAAGTTCATAGTGGATGACAGCATAACAAATCCGGTAAGCCGTGGTTTGAAGGCCTGTCATTCTTTCATTATCTATCATGAAATTAATTTTAGAATATTTTAATAAACCACTTCTAAAAGTATCACTGGTTTTTGGTATGATTGCCGGACTGTTGGCTTTTGCTTTTTTTCTGGGACTTTATGCTTTGAAGATTATGCCATTGGGCAATATCCGGTCTTTTGATATGGGGATATTTGTGATCCTGATTTCCGGAGCATGCTGGTATCACCGCAAAACGAACGGAAACGGATTTCTGCATCTTTGGGAAGCACTGACTATGGGTTATGTTATTGCCAGTATTGCTGCGATTTTAAACGGATGGCTGATCTATCTGTTCGTTACCCACGTTGATCCGAGCGTATTTACAGAGTATATCTCAGAAGGATTAAGGCTTTTGACAGACAATCGTAAGGATCAGTTAAGCTATCTGAGCGAAGCAGAATTTATGAAACTGTATAATGAAGTTCGTGACAACGATCCTTCGATTTTGATAAAAAATGAAATCAGCCAGAAACTGGTTTTATCAATTATTCCAATTTTAATTATATCCCTGGTTTTCAGAAAACAGGACTACGGAGTATTTCACACCAAGCCTTAAATTTACCTGCATCAATTTAAATAATTTGTGTACTAATCCTCTGCAAAGCATATTATGGAAGAACAAGCATCAACAGCACGTACCGCTCTCAAATATGGAATTCTGACCTCTGCTGCTATTATGATTTTTACGACGATACTGAATGTTTCCGGTCAGTCGCAAAATAAGTGGCTGGCTTTGTTTGCTTATGTCATCATGATTGTAGGTATTGTTCTGGCCATGAAAGAATTTCGTGAAAGTAACAAAGGTTATATGACTTATGGAGAAGGGCTGGGTTTGGGAAGTCTTGTTTCTGGTATTCTGGGATTTCTGGCATCCATGTTTGCAATGGTGTATATCCGGTTTATAGATCCGACCATTATGACACAAACCCTGAATAAGGCCAGAGCTGATATGGAAGCACAAGGAATGGACGATGCACAGATTGACAAATACATGGAAATATCACAGAAATTCAGTTCTCCGGGATTCATGTTTGCAGCCGGTGTCTTTGGTTACTTGTTTATGGGGTTTATTTTTTCCTTAATTATTGCAGCAATCATCCGGCGTGAAAAAGCCGTATTTGAATAATAAGTAAGTCTAAAGTCTTCTCAATACGTTTATACCTTTCCGCTATTTAAAATATCAGGCATGCCTATCCGTTGATATGCTGATTAGTATCTGAACTATATTATTCATTTATAAAGTGTTTACAATCTTTCAAAAGGAAATAGGCAGTTTTTTTAATTCGCTGGTTGCCTATATGGTCATGGCGGTATTTTTGGTCGCTGTTGGGCTTATTGTTTGGGTCTTTCCTGATTCTAATGTACTGGATTATGGTTATGCTGATCTAAGCTCATTTTTCAGTCTGGCACCTTATGTTTTGCTTTTTTTAATTCCGGCCATTACCATGCGTTCCCTGGCGGAAGAAAGCCGCACCGGAACATTAGAATTGCTGCTAACCAAACCAATCCGTAACTGGGAATTAGTTCTTGGTAAATTTTTTGCAAACTGGGTGCTCGTGCTTTTAACTATTTTACCCACGCTTCTGTACTACTACAGCATTTATAAATTGGGAAATCCTGTTGGTAATATCGATTCCGCTGCTGTTTTTGGCTCTTATATTGGTCTTTTTCTATTCAGCGGGGTTTTGGTATCCATGGGTATCTGGTCTTCTTCGTTAAATGAAAATCAGATTATTGCGTTTATAGCAGGCGTGTTCCTGGCTTTTATCTGGTATATCGGTTTTGGATCCGTTTCTTCCCTTCTTGAAAGCGGTATTGCCGCAGAAGTATTTAGCTGGACAGCGCTTGATGAGCAATACCGGTCACTCGGAAAAGGGCTGATCGATTCAAGGAATGTTATCTACCTAATCAGCCTGATGGTTTTCTTCCTATTTTTGACGCATTGGCGAATTGAATCTCTACGCAAATAGGCGAAAAGTCCGGTATTAGGCTGCTGCTTCAAAACTTCCTTTAAGGTTTTTGACTTTTGCGTTTATTCTTCAATACTGCATTGATCTAATAACCTGCTTTGCACGTATATAAAGATAAACACACTAAGATGAATATTTTAGTAAACCTTAGAGGCAGAGCTCCGTCTCTGATCTTAAATACAGTATTATTTGATGGAGATGGAAATGTAATTATATACGTGCCAGTTACCCAGATCATGGGAAATTTTATTAGCTTGCCAATAGAAATTTTAAAATTTAATGTTAAGCGACTCTTGGCGACTAGCAAAGTAAAATATTCGGAAGACGAACTGGTGGCAGCGCTCAAAAGAAATGAGCGGGTAGCCTTTGAATTCCTCTACGATCATTATTCCGGGGCATTGTTTAATATAATATGTAAAACAGTGCGTGATGAAGAACGGGCAGCAGATGTTTTGCAGGAATCATTTTTGAAAATCTGGAAGAACATTGCCTCGTATAACCCGGAAAAGGGAAGACTGTTTACATGGATTTTGAATATTGCGCGTAATGGTGCTATTGATTCTGCACGGGTAGAAGGCAGAAAGCCCATGATGGATGATATCGAAAACCGGGCTGTACAGAATGAGCCTGATGTGAGCGGAGCTTTGGATACTACCAGTTCAGAGATCAAATCAATCGTTAATATGCTTCGGCCTGAACGGAAAATACTTATTGATATGGCTTACTTTCAGGGCTATACGCATGAGGAGATTTCAGAAGAATTGCAGATTCCGCTGGGTACAGTGAAATCAAGGATCCGAACAGCATTACAAGAGTTAAAACAATACTTTGCAGCATGAATATCCAAGCCTACATAGAGTCCGGTATATTAGAGGAATATGTATTGGGCACCGTTTCTCCTCAGGAGAAGCAGGAAGTGGAGTGTATGTCTCATATTTATCCTGAGATAAAAGAGGAATTGATGCGCACAGAAAGTGCTTTGGAACAATATGCACTAAAGTATCAGACTCCTCCGCCGGCTTCTTTGAAAGAAACGCTTTTTGCTCAGATGAATTTTGATGAGGTTATAAAGCCTGAATCAGGACAATCCGCTTTAACAGATGTATCTGCACTAGAAGAAGCAGATAGAGAAAATACAATTAAGATCGTACCGGTCGACGAAGAATTTGATTCAAAAGAAAGAATAATTTCTAGTGAGAATGTATTTGCAGATAAAGGTAATGATGCAGGCGGAACACTGACTTATCCATCATGGGCTAAATTCGCAGTTGCTGCTTCAATACTCTTTGCGCTATTGTTTGGTTGGTCGGCATTAAAAATGTCAGATCTGAAGAAGCAAAATGAAGAAATGGTAGCCAGCATGGATGTTATGAAATCTGATATGGATATCATTAGACAGAGTGCAGAGTATAATCAGACATTAGCAGGTTTATACCGGAACCCGGGTGTAAAGGTGGTACGTATGGCTGGCCTGGAAAAGTCACCACAAAGTTCAGTGGCTGCTATCTGGAATACGAAGACAAATGAAGTAGCGCTTGATGTACAAAACCTGCCTGCTGCGCCGCAAGGAAAACAATATCAATTGTGGACTATTGTAGATGGCAAACCTGTTGATATGGGTATGCTTGATCCTGAATTTAGTAACAGGATTCTGAAGATGAAACAAGCTAATCCCTCAGCCGCTGCGTTTGCAATTACCCTGGAAAAAACGGGTGGAAGTCCAAGCCCAACTATGGAAGATATGTATGTAATGGGTAAGGTTTAAAACTTCTAAGTTCTTATACAAGATTTGGATTTTGATAAAATAAAAAGGTGCACATTGAGAAATTCTCTTTCATGTGCACCTTTTATTTTTGTGAAAATTGAATTAATGGTAGTTTAAAAATATCTTTTAACAATACTCCGGAACGTAAAATTCCCGATGTTGTAACAAGTGATTAAGATCAATAAAATTACTTTCCGCCCTTCGCCTGTTTCAGCGCCTGCGTAGTGATATAATACTTTGAAATCATGTTGGGAACTTCCCATTCAGGTAATTTACCCGCTTTCAGATATTCCATGTATTTGTTAGCAACCTGGGCAAAATGGGATTCATGACCTGTATCGTATTTGGCAGGAATACTGACTTCCCAGCCTTTTTCATTTTTCTTTAACTCAATACCCGGGAATTTATCCTGAACGGCTTTGAAACTTTTAGTTACGGCTTCTTCATATCCTTTATCCTTACTAACAGATTCAATATAAAGAACCGGCTTATATTTCTGCTCTTTCCCCTGACGAACGATCAGGTTTGCTTTCGAACCTTTCATGATCGAATAATGCGTATCACCTGTTCCTTCCGGTGCCTGAAAATTCCATAGTACCGATACTTTTGCATGAACGCCTTTGAGTGTATAATTGATTTCACCGTTGGAAAAAACATTTAAAATACTGTCTTTCACATCTTTTTTAAGAAAATCCGGATAGCTATTACTTTTTGTTACGAGCTTGAATTGCGACGGTGTCATCTTCGTTGCCGAGCGTTTTGTCGAAAGCAGCTTAACATCCTTCTGATAATCCAGCGTTATGTTAGGAAAACAGCTCCATTGCACCAGGTCAACTAAATGCGTTGTCACATCCACCATACCTTCACCTTGCTGATTTACATCAAAAAACCAGGTCGGGCGCACCAGGGGTTCTCCTGAAACATATTTGAAAAAGTGATGCACACTTTCTTTTGCCACAGCCGGATCAGACGGAGTTCCTTTCTGTAAAGCTCCAAAAATATCGGAAAGTTCGGCCAGCTCACGTTGCAGAGTATTGGTGATTTCATAACGCTCCGTCATGATATCGTAAAGCAAAACCTTATTTTTTTCTGCGCTGGTAAATGCTTCTTTTAACAAATCAAACCCAGCCGCGTCTATCGCCATAGGCTTGTCGGCAAAAACATTCAAACCTGCATCAACCGATTTTTTTATAAAATCGGTCTTTTTCTGATTATTCCCGGCAAGTACCACTACGTTACCTTTTTTCTCAGATAACATTTTTTCAAGAAAGTCCGGGCCTGTATATACTTTTTCTTCCCACTTGGTCGGATCCTCTGCCCGCGTATTGTATTTTTCTACCTTATCAAGATAGGCCTTAACGTCAGGACCTTCGGAAGCATAAACATGTACAAGCGGATTCACGTCGGCATACATCGATTTTTGCACCAAAGCCGCATGAAAATGTCCAGGCTCAACAACGATCAGGCTTAATGATTTTTGTGTTTTTTCTTCCGTTTTTTCTTCCTTTTTGGTAGTACATCCCTGATTTAATGCAATGATACCGGTTAAAGCGATCGTCAAAAGTTTTCCCTTCATGTAATCTTAGTTGACAGTAGAAAGTTGAAAATGATAGGTCTTAGCCTGACGTTTTTACTGGAAATCAACCAGGCTTTATATATAAGACGAAATTTCCGACAATCTCCCCGCACTATCCCTGTCAATATATAAAACTGCATTGGGATGATTGCGAAGAATAGTAGAAGGAAACGCTTCACTGATTTTATCTTCAATCGTATGACGGATAGCTTCAGCTTTTTTTATACCCGGAACCATCGCATAAGCATATTTTGCTTTTAATAAAGCCGGAATTGTTATAGTTAAAGCATCTTTTGGTACTTCATCCAAAAGATTAAAACAGGCATCATTAACCTGTTGCTGACGGCAGGGTTCATCCAGTGTTACTCTTTTTACAATCAAAGGGTCATCAAAAAAGGCTACATGCGGATCATTAAATGCAAGGTGGCAGTTTTCACCAATGCCCAGACACACAATATCGGTAGGGAAATCGGTAAGCAATCTGGAATACCGCTCACATTCTGCTTCAATATCAGTTGCATTTCCGTTGAGGTAATGGACGGAATGAAGTGGTATTTTGTCAAAAAGCCTTGTCTTTAAAAAATAACCGAAGTTTTGTGAAGCATCATTTGCAAGCCCTACATACTCATCCATGTGAAAAGCATTGATCCGTTCCCAGGCTATATTTTCCTGTTCCGACAAGGCAGCAAGAAATTCATTTTGCGAAGGGGCCGAAGCGAATATAATGTTTATAAACTCTTTTGATTTAAGTAATTCGCAGATTTTCGCAGCCACAGTTTCAGCGGCAACAGTACCCATTTCCTGTCTTGTATCAAATATTTTTACTTCAAGATTACCAGCTTTCATTTTTTTAAGTTTTGTTTAAACGCAGAGTAAAGGGAGTTTTGCGCGGAGTTGCGCAATATTAATTTTTTCAAAACCATATAAACACTGTGAAATTCAGTGTCAAAACACTTTCAACTCCGCGTTTAATATGTCGTGTATCACACGACCATTAACTATTGTTTTTTCCATATTGATATTGTCATCAAAAATCACAATATCCGCATCTTTTCCAGCGGACAGTGATCCTTTTTTATCCTGAACATTCATGATTCTGGCAGGAGTTAAGGTGATCATTTTTACGGCGTCCAATAAAGAAACATCAGCCATTTGGATCATATTCCTAACCAGTCTGTCTGCCGTGGCAACGCTGCCTGCAAAGGAAGAACGATCGGGTAATTTTGCTACGCCGTCTTCTACGATTACTTTTAATCCGGTTTTTAAAGGTCCTAAAACACTATCTCCTTCCGGCATTCCGGCTGCACGCATGGCATCGGTGATCAAAGCAATACGGTTGGCGCCTTTTATTTTCATGATTAATTTAAGTAACGGTGCCGGTAAGTGAATGCCATCAGCAATGATCTCGACATCCATTGCATCAATAATAAAAGCACTTTCAATGACGCCGGCATAGCGAAAAGCATTTCTGCGCGTTACGCCCGACATGCCGGAGTATAAATGCGTTGCCAGCGTATAGCCGTTTTCAAAGCCTTCCAGCACTTCTTCGTAAATCGCGTCCGTATGTGCCAGAGCGGCCAGTATACCTTTCGACTTTAAATATCTGGCAAATTCAATTGCACCATTTAATTCCGGTGCAGCACTCCACCGTGCAATGGATGAAGAGTGGGCAATGACTTCTTTATACTCAGCAGGATCAGGATCACGGATGTAACGCGGATCTTGTGCGCCGCGCTGACTCATCGCAAAGTATGGACCTTCCAGGTGCATACCCAGGAATTGAGCTCCTTTTTTATTGTTTTTATTGGCGATTTCGTAAAGGTCAAGTGTCTTTAATAAATCTTCTTTTTCACTGGTTAAGGTTGTGGGAACCATGGAAGTGGTGCCATACCGTGCATGCGTTTCAGCAATGGTTAAAAAAGCTTTTTCCGTACCGTCCATAAAATCACAGCCGCCACCGCCATGAATATGCAGATCAATAAAGCCGGGAGCTATATATTTTCCATGTGCGTCAATTTCAATTGCCTCAGTAACTTCAATATTTCTTTCACTTACTTCGAGGATAATACCATTTTCAATAATAATGCAACCGCCTTGAATGATGCGGTGCGGTGTCAGTATTTTTCCGTTGAATATTTTGGTAAGGGTCATTCAGTTCAATTTTTAATTAATTCAGATTATTGATCAGGCCAACCATCTACGAATTTTATGTCCTTCAAAAGCATAAAAAACCAGATACATATAACAGGGAAATAAAACCCAGTAAGCAATCCTAACATCATATAAATCAGCAATGTATCCGTAAAATAAAGGCATGATTGCATTTCCGCACAATCCCATAATCATGATGGATGCCCCCAGTTTTGTAAAACGCCCCAGATCATCCAGTGCCAGCGGCCAGATCCCGGCCCAGACTAAAGAATTTGCTAACCCAAGAAGTACTACAAACCAGATGGAAATGTCCGTCTCGTGACCTAAAAAGTTAAACGGACCGTGCGTGAAAATAATGAGAAGCGTGAAGATGGCTCCTAAAAGTGTGCAGATTCGCAAGGCATTAACCTGACTGATAAATCTGGGAATGACCGTTATGCCAATCAGATAACCGCAAATAGTACAAAAGAGGGTATAAGATGGAAATACTTTCGCTTCCAATAAATTAATTCCCATGGAATTAGCATAACCAATTATCGTATCTATGGCAATTACCTGGGTTCCGACATGAAAGAAAATAGCGAATGCTCCAAGAACTAAATGCGGAAACTGGAAAATACTCTTTTTGCCTGCATTTGCCGTAGCAATCTCTTCACTTTCATGCTCAGTATCAATTTCGGGTAATGGGGATTTATAAACTAAAAATCCCAATACAAAAAGAAAAATTCCCAGGCCAATATACGGATTGATAACCCGTCGGATCAATTCATCCAGTGCAGCACTTTTTTCAACATCTGTCATTGAGCTTAACTGTGCAAAAAGTGCAGTATCCGTTGGGCGCAGGATTACGGCAGCAAAAACAATAGGTGAAAGAATTCCCGCTGCCTTATTGCAAATGCCCATAATACTGATCCGCTGTGCCGCCCGATCTTTGGCTCCTAAAATGGTGATATAGGGATTTGCAGCGGATTGCAAAATGGCTAAACCGATGCCTATTGTAAACAATCCTGCTAAAAAGATCTCGTATGTTCGTGACATGGCTGCCGGTACAAAGATGAAAGCACCAAGCGCCATACACCAGAAGCCAATCATCATTCCCTTTTTGAAACCTACGGTTTTTAGTAAATAGGACGAAGGTACCGACATAACAAAATAAGCAATGTAAAAGGCAAAGGCGACCAGGTAAGCCTGAAAACTGGTAAGTTCACAAGCGATTTTGAAGTAAGGGATCAGGATAGAATTTACCCATGAAACAAAACCAAAGATGAAAAACATCAGACCGATCAGGAAGATCGAAATCATGGTTTCATTTTTGGTTAAGTTCTCTACTTTAATGGCAGTCGCTGCACTTTTCATTTTTGAAGGGTAAGAAATTTTTAAACTTTACTTACACTGTCGGTTCCCAGCCTTTTTCATATTCCCGTTTCCACAGCTTTTCAGCTTCTTTGTTATTTTTTATATGCCCGTTTTTAGGATCGATATCAAGTGAGCCGCCGGAACGAAGGGCAATGTTTCCCAGCTGGCAAAGAAGCGTACTTTGATAACCGCCCATGATCTCGGCGTTCACAATTGTCCCTTTTTTTATTCCGTCAAAAAAATTCTGGATATGAATGGCGTCCAGTGCCTGCGATGGATCCATTTTATTTCTGGAATCAATGAGGTAATTATTTTTTACGTCTTTTACCAGCTTGTTTTCCAGATCATATACTTTATAAGAGTTTCCCGGTTCAATCTGAATTGAGCCTTTTTCACCATAAAATACAACACCAACACTTTCCCCTTCATTGGTTCTGCCATTGCAGCTGCGGCCTTCCCAGGTCATCCCTTTATCGTTGCCAAAATTCCAGTTTATCACCTGTGTATCTGGTGTTTGCCAATCGTCTTTGTAACGGTATCTGCCTCCGGAAGAGGTAACATGTGTCGGATAGTCAACGCCAAGTCCCCAGCGCATCAGATCCACCATGTGCGTTCCGTTATTCAGCGCTTCGCCCGTTCCCCAGTTCCACAGCCAGTGCCAGTTGTAATGAACCAGATTATCTTTGAATGCCGTTCTTGGCGCTGGTCCCTGCCATAAATCGTAATCCAGCCAGGCAGGTACGGCTGTTTCTTTTCCAATCCCGATGGATGCACGATTATTTGTATACCAGCCTTTTGCAAAATAGGCACGGCCGATCGAACCATTGATTACTTCCTGGACACCCAAAGCGACGTTCGGCCAGGAACGGCGCTGATTGCCCATCTGGATTACATTTTTATATTTTTTAGCAGCTGCTATCAAAAGTTCACCTTCATGCGGATTATGGCTGCAGGGCTTTTCAAGATAAACATGTTTTCCGGCTTTGGAAGCCAGGATTGCCGCAGGTGCATGCCAGTGATCCGGAGCAGCCACAACGAGCGCATCCATATCTTTATCTTCCAGTGCTTTCCGAAAATCCGGCTGGTTTTTAGGCTTGGAATTTGAAAGCTCCTGTACTTTGGCAATACATTTTGCAGCAGCTCTTGAATCAACATCCGATATGGAAACTACTTCACAATTGGGCTGCAAAGCATAATTACTTGCAAGTGCAAAACCACGGCTGTTAACACCCATGATACCCACACGGACTTTTTCATTTGCCCCCATGATCTTGGCGTAACTTTTGGCGCTGAAACCCGGCAGGATCCCCCCAAAAGAAAGAAGTGCAGTTCCGGCCAGCGTTTTTTTGATGAAGCTCCTTCTGGAATCGCAGCTGTCAGGATCTGTTATTAAAATATCCTTTTCTGACACTATTTTATTGACTTTCATAAGGATACGTATTAGGGTTGTATAATCTTGGTAAATGGGTTAAAATCCTTTATTTACTGGCCTTCATCACACTTTCAAGTAAAACACTTTTTCCTCCCTGCCGTTTACTTTCATCGGCGGCTTCCATAAAAGCAAATATTTCTATGGTTTCTTCCGGGGTCACGGGTACTTCTCCTGTTTTGAAATAGTTGATGATATCCACCAGAAGCGGCTCATAACCTGCGTAAGGTCCCAGAATCTTATTGCCATCCTGTGTGAAAACTGTTCCGCCGTAGTCATGTTTTCCCGTGCGCGTACCGCGGAAAGTTCCCGTTCTTCCATCTGCCCAGATGCCTACTACAATGTCTGTATCAGGAGTGCTAACCCGGCTTACACTTTTACAGCCCGTTCCCATAACAGTATACAAAGTTTCAACGCCATGAATGCCGTACCAGAAAAAGTCAGGATGTGTTTTTTCCAGAGTAGCAGGACTGTACGTGTCAGCGCCCAGTACTTTTTTCTTATCTATGGATTCAATTCCTTTAATATAGCGGAGCGACGAAGCTGAGAAAACAGGGATTTTGTATTTTTTTGAAGCGTCATAAATCGCAATAACGTCTGATAGGGAAGCAGCAGCCGGTTTGTCGATAAACATTCTTTTTCCGGACTTGAAAACTTCCAGAGCCTGCTGAAGATGCAAACGTCCATCGTTAGTTTCAAGTAAAACTACGTCCACTTTGGAAAGTAAATCCTTTATTGAATCTGTTATTTCAACTCCGTACTTCTTTACTTCTTCGATGTAGCCGGGAATTCTGGAAGTGCTGGATGTAATGTCTTTGCTGCCATAGGGATAAGCAGCCACAACTTTATAGCCATCATAGGCAGGGTCAGGGTTGGTGGCATTCAATGCTTTTGCAAAGGCGGTACTATGCGAAGTGTCAAGACCGATAATGCCAACTCTTTTACCCGTGATTTGCTGTGCGGATGCCGGATTGCTACGAAGTAATGGCAATCCGGCACCAGTTGCAACAGCTGCTTTAATGAATGATCTTCTGTTAAAAGAATTCATCATTTTAATGATATGGGTTTAGGAATAGCTCCGAAAAATAGCATTTTCGGGTACGTACCCGCAATATACAAACTAATTTTTATTACTGCTTATTTTCATAAAATATCTGATAAATTCTGCTGTGAAGAATACAGATGTATTTTTAATAGTGTTTTTGTTGAAATTACATCTGATTTATTAGATAGGCATAGTCTGATAAAATTCCTGATTTTCTTTGGTAATAATATCAATAGGCATGTACTGCGTCTTTTCAACAATCTGTCCTCTCACGAGTGTCTGATACAAAACCATCATCGCCCGGTAAGCTTGTTCTTCCGGTTTATGGCAAATTAAAAAGTCAATAACTCCCGAATTCAGGAATTTGATATTTTCTTTTATAAAGTCATAACCCAGCAATGTGATCTTTTTCTGGCTGTTTTTTAAAAAAGAAGCGACTGTAAAAACCCGTGAATTGGTTACGAAGACTGCATTGATGTCTTCATGATTATGAAAGACCTCAGTCATGTGCCTCGCCACAGAAAGATAATCCGTTTCTCTTATATCGATGCGAATAATTTCATTATCCGGATGATTGTCTTTTAAATAAGATCGAAAACCTTCTTCAATCTGAAGATAATTGTAGTTTTCAATTTCTTTTGAAATATTAACAACCAGCATTTTATTTCGGCCTGTTGTCCGGTAGGTTAGCAATTTGGCGCTCAGATAACCACTTTTAAATAAATGAGGACCGATATAAGCCAGACTTTGCTGCTCCGGAATGTTGGAATCTATAAAAACGAACGGAATTTTCCGGTTACGGAGTTCATCTGTAAAACGAATGGAACCGGAAATAAAGGAAGGTGCTATCAAAACGCCACTCACTCGTTTTTCCAGGATTAGCCTGGATTGCGTTTCAAACGAATTTTCATCGTTCAGGTCAAAGAAAAAAGTAATTGTCTGAATACCATATTGTTTAATTTCTTTTTCTGCACGTTCAATGCCGCGTAAGGGAGCGTCCCAAAAATCTGTTTCTTCTGATACTCTTGGAATTAATACGGCTAGGGTTATTATATTTTTTGAGGCCAGGCGACTTGCCAGGATATTTGGCTGATAGTCAAGTTCCTGAATAATTTCATTGATCTTCTTTTTGGTCTTTTCTGAAACACCGCTACGGTTGTGAATGACCCTGTCAACGGTTGCAATAGACACGTTTGCTCTGCGGGCAATTTCTTTTACACCAAAATATACAGAATCTTTTTCCATTGTAGTACAGAAGTTCAGTATCCAATGTAATCAGCCTTTTGTGAATAACAAAAAATTTATTGTACTGAACGGGATTCCTGCCTAAATGAACATGTAAAATAGAACTATCCTGATATTTTTAATAAACAAATATTAAAATGCTTTAATGTGTCAGCATTTTACCTCTACTGCTGTTGGTAATTAGTAAATATGTACTTTACTTTGTCTATCAATATAATAGATTTAATATTCTAATTATATTTAATATTTCTGGACATCCTAAACTGGCAACCATCAAACTTTTACTTTCTATGAAAATATCCACTTCTACATTAACTCATGTATATTTTTCTCATGGGTGTTTTCCTTTCTGCAAAATGTGTTGCAGCTGAATTCAGCAGAGCTGTCAACTAAGTGGATCCAAACAAATGATTGTAACCGGAATCTGCATCAAATCATCTTCATTAAGTAAATCAAGAAATTTAAAACATGTTTAAAAATATATTCAAGTCAGTTCCGGACTTTCAGAAATGGGTTGTCCTGTCTGCTTTCCTGTTTATCAGTGTACAGGCTTTTTCGCAAAATGTTATGGTGAATGGAATCGTAACAGCTGCCGATAAAACCGGATTGCCGGGTGTTAATATTGTTGTTAAAAATACGGTTGTTGGTACGTCAACCGATGCGGATGGAAAGTATGAACTAAGCGTTCCGTCAGATGCTGTTCTTGTTTTTTCCGGTATCGGGTACGTAACTCAGGAAACGCCTTTAAAAGGAAAAAGTGTTGTAAATGTGCAGCTCGCTGCCGACACAAAGCAGCTGGATGAACTGGTTGTAGTTGGTTATGGTACGCAAAAAAGAAATAGTCTGACCAATTCCGTCTCTACGATTTCCGGAGAAGAAGTAGCACGCAGGCCGGTTTCCAGTGTTCAGCAGTCTTTTCAGGGATTAATGCCCGGCGTAGCAGTAAATGATTTGGGAGGATCACCTGGAAAATCCACTGCAACGATCCGGGTTCGTGGTATTACCACTTTCAATATAAACGGAAACAGTACAAGCGGTTATGATTTGGACAAAAATAATGCTCTGATTATTGTTGATGGTATTGAACAACAATTAAGTGACATTAACCCGGATGACATTGAATCGGTTTCTATTTTGAAAGATGCCGCGTCAACGGCCATTTACGGGTCAAGAGCTACGAATGGTGTGGTGCTGATCACGACAAAAAGAGCCAAAGGAAGCAAAGTGCAGGTGGATTATCACGGATACTATGCAATCCAGAAATCGAATAATGTGCCAAAAATGATGGGGCTGGAAGCCTACATGCGTGAGCAGGTAGCTGCTTATACGAATGCGGGTGCTGCTATTCCGGCACGATTTACTGAAGAATCAATTCAAGCGTATGTCAATGCTACAGACCGTGAAAAATATCCTCTACCTAATACCTGGTTTGAAACATTACTGCGTACTGCCCCTCAGCAGAATCACAGCTTGTCCATTGCCGGCGGTAGTGAAAATCTGCGTACACGTTTAAGTATTCGTTATCAGGATCAGAATGGTGTGATTAAGAATTTTGGTAATAAAATCGGTGAATTCAGGCTGAATACGGATTACAATGTATCAAAAAGAATCCGGATCAGTGCGGATATTAACTACCGTTACAATGCTACTGAAAACCCGACAACCAACACAGATGCCGCAACGGGGAACGTCACGCAGCCACTTAATAATTTCTTTCACGGTTCACTTTGGGCGGTTCCAAAATATGCGGACGGAACGTACGGTTTAAGTACACAGGGGAATAATCCTTTGATGTTTCTGGAAATCGGGGGACAATCCTTGCAGAAAACGGATTACCTGGCAGGTTTTGTAAAGGCCGAATTTGAAATTCTGGAAGGGCTGACTTTCTCAACACAAATTGCCGGTCGCGGACTTTTTACGCAACAGAAAAACTACACCAATTCTTACGTCAATACGGACAAAAACACGAACATTACCAAAACCATTGCCAATAATAGTTTGTACGAAATCCGAAATACACTTCGTGAATATACCATCAATAACTTGCTGACTTACGAAAAAAGTTTTGGTAGCCACAATCTGAAAACACTGGTTGGTTATTCTCAAATTGGCAATACACAAACATTTTTGACTGCCTACCGTGAGCGTTTTTACAACAATGATATCGGATCAATCGGGCAAGGTGCCAATGACGGAACGAAGACAAACTCGGGAAGAGATGCAGTGTATGGGTTGAGATCATTCTTTGGCCGTGTAAATTATGATTACAACGGAAAATATCTGGCTGAGATCAATGGCCGTTATGACGGATCTTCCAAATTTACGGGTGCAAAACAGTATAGCTTTTTCCCTTCCTTTTCTGCGGGATGGCGTATCTCCAAGGAAGATTTCTGGCAGGGTCTTGAAAATACGGTCAATGATCTGAAATTCAGAGGTTCATGGGGGATTACCGGAAATCAGTCTGTTGACCTGTATAGCTATTACTCCGCGTTAACAGCCAATGGTTATAGTTTCGGCGGACTTCCGGTTCAGGGTTACCGTCAGAATACGCTGGCGAATACAAATCTGGGATGGGAATCCACCACGCAGCTGGATTTAGGTCTGGATGCTTCTTTTTTGGGTAAAAAATTAAACCTGACGGTAGATTACTACAATAAACAAACGGATGATATTTTATTAAACCTGGATATTCCGTCAACCATTGGTTTGACAGCGCCTCCGCAGAATGCAGGTTCAGTTCAGAATAAAGGTTGGGAGTTCAGCCTGAACTACCGTGGAACGCCGGCTGCTTCGGGTTTTCGTTACAGCATTGGAGGTAATTTGAGCATCAACGAAAATTTGGTAACAGATTTGAAAGGAACGGGACCATACATTACAGGTTCTGATATTGACCCGCGTTACATCATTAAAAAAGGGCTGCCGATCAATACACTTTGGGGATACAAGACAGACGGATTGTTTCAGACGCAACAGGAAATTATCGATTACAAAGCTACCTATGCAGCCAATACAAAACCAGGAGATATCAAGTATGTGGACCTGAATGGGGATGGGAAAATTGATGCAAATGATATGACGGCTATTGGAAATTCTTTTCCAAAATATACATTCGGTTTCAATGGAGACTTTTCCTATAAGAATTTTGACCTGAATATTCTTTTTCAGGGAGCAGCAAAAGTGAATTCACGTCTGGCAGGTGCTTTGGCCGAAATGGGTAACCAGGAAGGATTTACGCATGAAATCTACACGAATAATTACTGGACTCCCGAACATCCGAATGCACGTTTCCCACGTCCGGTTAAGTACGATTTAAGAAATGTGGCTACTTCGGATCGCCTGGTTCTGAATGGTTCATATCTCAGGCTGAAAAATATACAGCTGGCTTACAATGTTCCTACGCTTATATCTCAGAAAATCCACTTGAACAGAGTCCGGGTTTATGTTTCAGCTACCAATGTTTTCACCATTTCTAAACTGAACGAGTGGAATCTGGATCCGGAAGCACCATCAGGCCGAGCTGTTTATTATCCGCAAACTGCCTTGTACACGGCGGGTTTAAATCTGCAATTCTGATCATTTTAATACTACTGACCTGAAATCATGAAAATAAATCCAATAAAATATAGCATCCTGTCACTTGTCCTTTCAGCAGGTATACTGGTTTCCTGCGATAATGATCTTTTAGAGACAGTTCCTAATGACCGGTTAAATGTAGATATGTTCTGGAAAACAGAACAGGATGCAAAACTGGCGGTAAACGGATTGTATACCGATCTGGATAGTACGAATATTATTACCTGGGATGCTTTAACGGACATTGCGCATACCAATCAGAATTTTGATGTGCAGGCTTATGTGGAGCTGGGGACATATGACGGAACGAGTTCTAAAATTTACGGTGAATGGAGAAGAGCATACCGGGGAATCCGTGCAGCGTCGTATTTTCTTGAAAATGTCGATAAAGTAACATCAGCCAATACAACCTTAATCAATCAGCTGAAAGGAGAAGCCAAAGTACTGCGGGCTTACCAGTACATCAAGCTGGCGGGATTTTACGGTGATGTTCCTCTTGTTACTACTTCCATTACAATCGATGAATCCAAAACGCTGGTAAAAACACCGGTGGGAGAAATCTGGGATTTTATTGACAAAGAACTGAATGAAGCGGCTGCACTTTTGCCCGTAACCTATCCTTCGGCCACAGATAAAGGAAGGGTAACACAGGGCGCTGCCTTAGGACTGGCAGCAAGAGCCAGTTTATTTGCTGGCCGTTATGAAAAAGCAGCGGAGGAGGCTGATAAAGTAATAAAGCTTGGTGTTTACGGCTTGTATGAATCTTACGAAAAACTGTTTACTTACGCAGCTGAGAACAACAAAGAAGTTCTGTTTGACAGGCAGTTTATCAAAGATACATACCCCATAAATATTTTCACATTACTGGCACCTTACAGTCAGAAAAATAGTCAAAGCAGCTATGTGCCTACAAAAACACTGGTTGACATGTACGAGACACTGGATGGAAAACTGATCACAGAGGCTGCTAGCGGCTATAATGCGGCATCGCCTTATGCAAACCGGGATCCGCGTCTGAAATATTCTGTTTTCCTGGAAGGTGATATCTTACCTAGCGGAATAGCTTTCAAACCACAGCCAAACAGTGGAACGGCGGATGCTATTGGAAGTACGTATATTGCTTCTACTACGGGATTTAACATAAAAAAATACATCCTTGCAGAAGATTATGCTAATCCGGTAAATAGCGGAATTAATATTATTTTACTTCGTTATGCTGAAATTCTGCTGACGTATGCCGAAGCAAAAATTGAGCTCGGGCAAGTTGATGCCAGTGTGCTGGCTGCTATTAATCTGGTTAGGAATGGTAGAAGTGATGTAAAACAACCTTCTGTAACCAGTATGTCACAGACGGAACTTAGAGCCATTATTCGCCGCGAAAGAACGGTTGAATTAGCCTTTGAAGGCCAGCATTTGTTTGATATCCGTCGCTGGAAAACGGCTGAAAAAGTAATTCCGGGTCCTGTTTATGGTATTACCTATAAAGATGCAAGCGGTGCACTGAAAACGGTTGAGGTCATTGCGGTAAACAAAACTTTTGATGTAAGCCGTCATTACTTATGGCCTGTTCCACAGAAAGAAAGAGATTTAAATCCATCACTAACCCAAAATCCAGGCTGGTAATATGTTGAATATTAGTAAAATAAAGTTTTTAATTTTATCTGTTTCGTTTTTAATCCTGGCTGTTTTCATGGTGGCCATGGCTCCAAAACCCGTTTCTAAAACACCTAATATCGTTTTATTTTTTATTGATGATATGGGTTATGGCGATCTGTCGGTCACGGGAGCATTGGGATATAAAACGCCCAACATTGATAAGCTTGCTGCCGAAGGAACCCGTTTTACCAATTTTATGGCAGCTCAGGCTGTCTGCAGTGCTTCGCGTGCTGCTTTACTGACGGGCTGTTATCCAAACAGGGTTGGTGTTGCCGGAGCTTTCGGACCTAACCAGGGCCTTGGACTTAACCCGAAGGAAGAAACCATAGCGGAATTGCTGAAAGCAAATGGATATACTACCGGAATTTTTGGCAAGTGGCATTTAGGAAACGATTCTATTTTTCTGCCGTCAAAGCAAGGTTTTGACGAATATTACGGAATTCCGTATTCGCATGACATGTGGCCGCTTCATCCCTGGCAGAAACAGGCACAGTATCCACCGCTTTTCTGGATTGAAGGCAATAAACAGGTAAAAGAAATCAAAGATCTGGATGATGCAAGCCTGATTACAGGTACTGTCACAGAAAAGGCCGTTTCTTTCATCAGGCAAAATAAGAAAAAGCCATTTTTTCTGTATGTGCCGGAACCTATGCCGCATGTTCCGTTGGCTGCAAGTGCGAATTTTAAAGAAAAAAGCGAGCGGGGTATTTTTGGCGATGTACTGACAGAGCTGGACTGGTCGGTCGGACAGATCATGAAAGAATTGAAAGCGCAGGGACTGGATGATAATACACTTGTAGTATTTACGAGCGACAATGGTCCCTGGCTGAATTATGGCGATCATGCCGGTTCTTCCGGTGGTTTCAGGGAAGGAAAAGGGACTTCATTTGAAGGCGGGCAGCGTGTTCCTGCAATTGTACGCTGGCCGGGTGTGGTACCTGCCGGCAGGGTATCAAATAAATTGTTATCAAACATTGATATTTTGCCAACACTGGTAAAGTTAACAGGCTCAAAGTTGCCAAAAGAAAAAATTGACGGAATTGATTTTGTAGATCTGCTGAAAGGGGATGACACTAAAAAGCCTCGTGAAAATTTCCTGTACTACTACCGCCAGAATAGCCTGGAAGCTGTCAGGAAGGAAAACTGGAAACTGGTTTTTGCACATCCGGGCCGCCTTTACGAAGGATCATTGCCAGGAAAAGATGGGCAGCCGGGACCCACATCCGAAAATCATGCAATTCCGGCTGCGCTTTATAACCTGGCCCGTGATCCGGGTGAACGTTATGACGTCTATTCTCAAAATCCTGAAATGGTAGCAGAACTTGAAAAAATTGCAGAAGCAGCCCGTGAAGATCTGGGGGATGATTTGCAGAAGAAAGCTGGTGCCAACAGAAGACCGGGTGGGAAGATTGAGAAATAATAATGTATTATGTGAGAAGTAAAATGTATAGAAGCATGGCTTAGGCCTGCTTCTATACCGGAAAGAGCAGCACTTGTATAGATATAAGGATACTGGCGAGTTGTGGTAACTTGAATGAATATGAAAAAAAGATATTTTTTACTGGCTTGTTTATGTGCTGTTTTTTCAAAGCAGACTTTACTTGCTCAAAATACCAAGGCAAAACGTCCTAATATTATTTTCATTCTGGCTGATGACCTGGGTTATGGTGATGTAGGTTTTAATGGGCAAAAATTGATCAGCACACCTAATATTGACCGTCTGGCAGCGGAAGGTGTTCAGTTCACACAATTTTATGCCGGTACTTCGGTATGTGCTCCATCGCGTTCGTCACTGATGAGTGGAAAGCATACAGGTCATACGTACATTCGGGGAAATAAAAGTGTAGATCCGGAAGGACAAGAGCCTATCGCTGATTCTGTCGTGACAGTTGCCGAAATATTGAAAAAAGCCGGCTATATGACAGCAGCTTTTGGAAAGTGGGGTTTAGGACCGGTTGGTTCTTATGGTGATCCAAATAAGCAGGGGTTTGATCAGTTCTATGGGTACAACTGCCAGAGTATGGCGCATCGTTATTATCCCGATCATTTATGGGATAATCAGAAAAAGATTATTTTAGAAGCAAATCAAAATCTGCGCTATAATAAAGAATATGCCCCTGATCTAATCCAGAAAAAGGCACTGGAATTTGTTGATTCCAAAGATGGAAAACAGCCGTTCTTTTTATTTTTACCCTACATTCTTCCCCATGCAGAACTGATTGTGCCGGAAGACAGCATCTTTCAGTATTACAAAGGCAAATTTGAAGAACAGCCCTACAAAGGATTGGATTACGGCCCGGATGCGAAAGACGGTGGTTATGCTTCTCAGCAATATCCGCATGCTGCTTTTGCCGCTATGGTTTCCAGGCTTGATCTTTATGTCGGACAAATTCTGGATAAACTGAAAGAAAAGGGACTTGATAAAAATACACTGGTGATCTTTACCAGTGATAACGGGCCGCATGTGGAAGGTGGGGCAGATCCTGTATTTTTCCATAGCAGTGCTGGCTTCAAAGGTGTAAAACGTGATTTGTACGAAGGAGGAATACGTGAACCTTTTGCTGCACGATGGCCCGGGGTAATAAATCCGGGAACCAAAAATGATCATATAGGGGCTTTCTGGGATATTCTTCCAACGTTTGCAGAATTGGCCGGTACAAAATTAATTTCCCAAACCGACGGCATTTCCTTTGTTCCTTCTATCAGGGGAAAAGGTGTTCAGAAAAAGCATGATCATCTGTATTGGGAATTTCATGAGCAAGGCGGTAGACAAGCAGTGCGTCAGGGCAATTGGAAAGCGGTAAGACTAAATGCAGCAGGCCATGCAAATGCACCGGTTGAGCTTTATGATTTGGCAAAAGATCCGGGAGAAAGAATTAATGTTGCAGGTAAGTTTCCGGTAAAGGCAAAAGAGTTGGGGCATATTATGAACCGATCTCATACTGAGTCAGCTATTTTCCCCTTTGTAGGCCAGACCAAAAAATAGATTCATTTACTTGGTATCAGATCTTCGGTTTTGAACTTCTTGATTGAGCAGTTCAAAACCGATGGTTGGAATATAACCTTTTCTTCCATCAGGTAATCTGATCCGGTACCCTTTTGCCAGTTCTCCCAGAATGCGAATTTCTTCATTTTTAGGCAAAGTTCTGATTTTTACAGCATTGGAAAAATCGTTCGAAGCATACATATTTACTTTTGATCTGATGCGAACGGAATCACCTAACCAGCGTGAATTTACCGGCAGCCCGGGAATCTTCTCTTTCTTGTCGTTGATGAACGGCAAGGGATTGACTGCTCCTGAGCCACGTGAATAAATCCCATAATGCAGGTGTGGTGTTGTAGTGATGGCGTTTCCGGTATTTCCTACCAGCCCTAGCGTATCCCCGCGGACAACCTGCTGACCAACAGATACGAGCTGGCTATCTAAATGTGCATAATAAATGGAATAAGGGCTTCCGTTTGCGGATATAAAAACAATTTTACCTCCAAGATTATTTGTCCCCGTTTGTGTAATAAATCCGTTTACAGAAGCTACAACCGGTGTTCCTCTCGGTGCTTTGATATCAACACCTTCATGTGATCTTACGCCACCATCCCGCTGTGCTCCCCAGAAGCTGATCAGGTTTTGCATTCCATGGCCAGCTACCGGAAAGACCAGTGTCGGCTGTGTGGTAAGGGATAAGGAAACCCGTATCTTTTCATTCAGACCGGTTTGTAGTCTGAGCAAAAGCGTATCTCCTTCATGGTCAGATAAGGTCAATGTATTTTCATTTGTTTTCAGATATTCGATGCGTTGTGGTTTACCATTTGTTTTAATGCGGTACAGTTCGAGAAATAAATTTGCCAGGGTATCATTTTCATTTCGTAAAGGTGTAATGACCAGCTTACGTCCTTCCGGTATTTTCAGGCGAATGGATTGGGCAGGAATAGAATCACCCAGAAAAAATCTTTCCTGATAAGGTGCATTTACAAATAAGGTATCATTCAATACCTGTTTGCTGACCTTAAACCACGTTTGTCCTGCAACGGTTTTCTCTGCTTTGATTTTATATAATTCCTGTTCATAATGTTCCTGTGGCGTAACCGGAAACCAGTGTGATACGGGTACAGGTTTACAGGAAATTATATATATTAAGATGAAAATAAGGAGTAAAAGCTTTGATAACCGTTTCATGAATCCGTTTTTATTACAGATAGGGCCGTAATAAATTCATGCCATTCAGAGCCTTAGCCCTGAAAGGGCGTCATATTTTAACATCGGGCATCGCCCGATGATGACTCCGATATAGGCCTAATACTCTACTCACAGTTATGACATCCGCTGATACCGGGTCTCCGTAGCCATATCTTCCTGACCACCTGGAGAAATGTTATAAGCAGTAATAATCAGAGTGTCTTCGTCGGTCAGCTCCACAACGGTACGCCATCCCCAAGGCTCAGGTATATCCGGCCCGCCATAACTTCCTAAAACAGAAAAACCATTTTCAGTTTCATTGCCGGTAGAAAACATCATCCCTGTTCCCATATGAAAACTATCGACCCAGGAAGATTGAAATGTATTGTTTGGAATGTCAAAACCATAAATGGCAATACCTTCGAAATGCTTGTCATTCAAACTTCCTTTGTATTCATGCATCACGAACCGGCTGCCCAGCAAAGGGCGAATTGCTCCTTTCACAGGAGATTCGTCCGCAAGGACTCCTGGCTCAAACCAGGTTTTTGTTATTCCTTCCCAATTGCCAGTCAGTGATTGCAGCTTTTTGTGCATGCCAGATTCCAGTGAAGCTTCAAGTTTACTTGTGCTCATAATTTAGTAAGTAAATAATCAATGGTAATTTTCAGTATATTCTCGGAGCGCTTGAATAATACTTTATTCAAAATCAAATTGTAAGAACAATGGCTTTTTACAATTTCTAAAAAACTCAGATATAGTTTTATAGTACTTAATAAGTACTGCGCAGGACAAAATTAAGTATATTGCTAAGCGTTAAGGCAGGTATAAAGAGCCAGCCGAAAGGGGTATTTGAGACAAATATTTATTTAATCTTCAGATTCTAACAGAAATAAAAATGATACAATTAGCGCTCTTAATTACGAATAAACATCGTTTACTAAGTGTTGCAGCAATTCTGGATGTTTTTGAATCAGTAAACGGTTTTTACCAAAACCATGGGGAAGCTTCTTTTTTTAATATACAATTGTTTAGTCCTAACGCCGAATCTTCTCAGGTTTTACATTTTGGTAACTATCCTCTTCAATCTGTTGAAACTGCTGGAAAGCAGGATTTAATTTTAATTCCGGCTTTTGCAGCGAATATGACCCAGGAGGCTATCAGTGAAAATAGTAACTGTATTTCCTGGCTGAAAAATCAGTATGAGCACGGCGCTGAGATTGCCAGTTTTTGCACCGGTGCTTTTTTACTGGCTGCAACAGGTTTGCTGAACGGAAAAAATGCTACAACGCATGTAAATGCAACAACTGCTTTTGCTGCAAGTTTTCCTGCAGTTCGATTATATGGAGATGCGATTATAACGGATGAAGAAAGAATTTATACCAGCGGAGGCGCTACCAATAGCTTTCATCTCATGCTGCATCTGCTGAAAATTCATTGTGGAAGGGAAGTAGTTCTGCATATTGCAAAGTTGTTTGCCATTGATATGGATCGTGAGCAGCAGGCTTATTTCGGTACTTTTCAGCCGCCTCAAAATCATGGAGATATGCTGGTAAAGATGGCACAGAAAAAAATTGAAAATGCTTACCAGAATTCCAGTACAATCGAAGAAATAATCCAGGACATTCCAGCTAGCAGGCGAAATGTTGTACGCAGATTTAAACTTGCAACAGGCTTCACACCCATAGAATATCTACAAAAGACAAGAATTGAAGCCGCAAAAAAATTACTTGAATTAACGGATCAAAGTATTTTAGAGGTAATGCTTAATTCAGGATATAATGATTTAAAAGCCTTTCGTCAGTTATTTAAAAAGAGCGCGGGCATGACTCCAAAGTCTTACCGCGAAAAATTTAATACAGGCAGGATGGAAGGTATTGGTTATACAGTTAAATAATTGATAAGGTTTTTTTTAGTTATCCTAAACCAAATGACGTAATAATATTTAAAGTAATTTTTATACCTCTGTCTATTATGTTGTTTGTTGATTTTAAATGTTCCCTTTTTTCATTTCACTTACTGCATAATCTACTGCCCGTGCAGTTAGTGCCATATAGGTCAGTGAAGGATTTTGAGTTGCTGTCGAAACCATGGAAGCACCATCTGTTACAAACACATTAGAGCATTGATGCATTTGGTTCCACTTATTTAATATCGAAGTTTTGGGATCCTTACCCATTCTTGCTCCTCCCATTTCATGATTTTCGCTGCCTGGATTCCGTTTCGTATCAGAAGTCTTAATATTTTTAAAACCAGCCTTATCAAACATTTCGGAAAGCTCAACATAAAAATCCTGAACCATTTTCATATCATTATCATCAAAATCAACGGACATGCGAAGCAGAGGAATTCCCCATCTGTCTTTTTGTGTTGGATCAAGCTGGATAAAGTTGGTTTCTTTCATCAGCGTTTCCCCCATCATCTGCGCTCCTGCAGTCCAACCTCCCGATTCGGGTCTTAGCAAGCTTGCTTTCAGAGATTCTCCAATCTCATTGGTAGGATTCCCCATTTTATTTGAAGAAAAGGAAGCAGCATAACCGCGAAGGAAATCCGTTTCTTGCTTGGCAACATTCCGGAAACGTGGAATGTACGCTGCATTAGGTCGTTTTCCATCGGTTGTCGAATCTAGGAATCCTTCGTAATCGGCAGTAATCCTACCCCGATAGTTATGAAAACCAATGAATTTGCCCAAAACGCCGCTGTCATTTCCAAAACCATTTGGAAAACGGTCGGAAATAGAATTCAGCAGAATCAGATTGGAATTAATTGCTGAGGCATTTAGAAAAATGATTTTGGCAAAATATTCAGTCATTTCTTTTGTATTCGTATCCACGACGCGCACACCAGTCGCCTTTTTTTTCTTTTCATCATATATAATGGAATGAACAACCGAATTTGGCTGTAAGGTCATGTTGCCTGTACGTTCAGCCCATGGAAGGGTAGACGAGTTGCTGCTAAAATAGCCTCCGAACGGGCATCCGCGCTGGCAAATATTTCGGTGCTGACATTTTGCACGTCCTTGCTGGGTATGAATAGGCTGTGGATCTGTTATATGTGCCGCTCTTCCTATGATAACGGGACGTGTATTTTTATAATTCTTAATAGATTGTTCACTGAAATGTTTTTCAACACAAGTCAGTTCATGAGGTGGCAGGAACTCGCCGTCTGGTAATTGTGGTAAGCCATCTTTATTTCCTGATATTCCTGCAAACTTTTCAACATAGCTGTACCATGGAGCAATATCAGCATAACGGATTGGCCAGTCTACGGCAAAGCCATCTCTGGCAGGTCCTTCAAAATCATAATCCGACCAGCGCTGGGTTTGTCTCGCCCATAACAAAGAACGCCCTCCAACCTGATACCCGCGCATCCAATCAAAAGGTTTGTCTTGTATATAAGGATGCTCAGCATCTTTCATCACAAAATGTACCGAATCCTCCCGGAATATATAATGTTTGCTTGCAATTGGATTTTGTTCCCGAAGTGCGAGTGTCGGCTGACCCAGGTGTGGAAATTCCCAGGGCTGCATATTAGTTGTAGGATAATCGGTAATATGTTTCACATCTTTTCCCCGATCCAGAACAAGTGTTTTCAATCCCTTTTCAGTAAGCTCCTTTGCTGCCCAGCCGCCGCTTATTCCTGTTCCAATTACAATAGCATCAAAAGTGCGGGCTTTTACGGAGTCTATATTAAGGTTTGACATGTCTGTTTGGGAAATGTTTGATACGTATAGCTTTTATTATAGGTCATTTGATATAAAAGTAGGAGAATAGCTGACTTACTGTAAGAACGAATAGAATCATCTAAAAAATCTGAGAATACGGGATACAATTCATTTTTATATAGATGTCGTTATTGTTCCTTAAAGGCATTTTAAACCAGCCATGTTCCAACACCCGATTACATTCTTCTAGATAGTTCCTGCATACGGATAATGGCACAGCGATCCTGTTTTTATCATTTTTGCCTTTCCTTGGTATCCTGTTTTGCTAAATGCAAAAAAAGATTCAAAAAACTTTGGGGCATATTTTCCTCATTTTGAGCTGATTGTAAAATAATGTAAAAAAAGATTGCAAATACTTTTGTCTTGTACTTGCGTAAGAAAAAAAAAGGCTGCACTTTT